>Ga0209382_10000920_pt1 | contig 47604 bp, 41 predicted proteins | sample SoiMetdeltSBSDD5_FD_187599 | JGI IMG/M metagenome (GOLD analysis project Ga0209382, IMG submission 187599) | Bulk soil microbial communities from a Populus tree surrounding site in Tennessee, USA - Soil MetaG P. deltoides SBSDD5 (SPAdes) (version 2) | ecosystem: Environmental > Terrestrial >...
GTCCGGCCATCCTCGCGGCCGCCGGTGTCGGAAGCACTGGCGGCCCTTTCCTGCCCGCGACGATACCCGGTCCACCAGAACTCCAGAAGTGAGTCACACCCCAAACCGCCTCCCCCCTTGACAGCCGGCGACGGGCGCGCCATAGTGCGGTCGCCCGATTGCCGCACACCTCGGCTGTCGGCGTGCTCTGGATCTTGCAAATCGAGATCACTGTTGGGGGAGGAGAGGATGGCCAGAATCGGTCTCGTGCTCACCTTCGCGCTCGTGCTGAGCCTCGGGTTCAGTCAGGCGAGCGTTGGCGAGGCGCAGGGAGCACGTACCGTCGTCATCGGCGGGCTGGACAATCCGCGCGGCCTGACCTTCGGGCCGGACGGCAAGCTGTACGTCGCAGAGGCCGGCACCGGGGGCGATCAGCAAACCGCCTGGGTACCGCCGTTCCAGTCGGCGAAGATCGGCACCAGCGGGCGCATCCTGAAGATCGACGGCGGCCAGTCATCCGTCGTGGCGTCCGGGCTCCAGTCGATCGCGCTCGGGCCGGCCAACGAGATGGTCGGGCCGCAGAACGTGGTGTTCCTGGGCCAGACGCTGTACGCCCTGGTCGGCCAGATGAACGCGCTCCCGACCGGTACCCAGACGTTCTCGCTGCTGGTGAAGGTCGGCGCGGATGGCAAGGCCGAGACGGTCGCGGACCTCGGCAAGTACGAGCGCGACAACGACCCGGACGGCACGGTGCCGGACAGCAACCCGTTCGGGCTGGCGGCCGGACCGGATGGCAATCTCTACGTCACCGACGCCGGTGGCAACGACCTGCTGAAGGTGACGCCCTCCGGTGAGGTGAGCACGGTCGCCGTCTGGAAGGACAACCCGGTCCCGACGGCCGTCGCGTTCGATTCGAGCGGTCGGGCGCACGTCGGGTTCCTCTCGCCGAACCCGTTCGCGGCTGGCAGCGCCCGCGTCGAGCGGGTCACCGGCAGCTCCAGCGAGGTACTGGTGCCGGGCCTGATGACCGTGGTCGACATCAAGTTCGGGCCGGACGGCAGCCTCTACATCCTGGAGCACACCGGCGAGCGGATCATGGGCCCGCCGCCGAGCTTCAAGGAGAATTCCGGCCGCGTGCTGAAGGTCAGCTCGTCTGGATTGCAGGAGATAGCCGGCGGCCTCAACCACCCGACGAAGATGGCGTTCGGGCCTGACGGCGCGCTGTACGTCGCCAACAACGCCGTCGCCCCGACGCCGAAGGTTGGCGAGATCCTGAAGTTGACGTTGCCGGCCACCGGCACACCTGTAACGCCGGCCCCGGTCGCACAGGCATCGCCGGCCGCGCAGCCGTCCCCGGCCGCGAAGCCTGCAGCCCCGGCTGCCGCGCCCGCGGCTGCTCCGGCCGCGCAGCCATCCCCAGCCGCGAAGCCGGCCGCCCAGGCTCCAGCCCAGGCCCCGGCCGCGAAGCCGGCTGCCGTGCCATCCCCGGCGGCTCTGCCACGCACCGGCGTCGGGCCGGACATCGCGAGCGGCCTGGTACCGGTCGCGGCAGCGGGCGCTGCCCTCGCGACGGTCGGCATCGGCCTGCTGCGGAGGCGCCGCCGCTAGCGATTTGCCGGTTCTCCACTCAGGACCGTGAGTTGAAACCCACGTCTACAATAGTGAGTCGCTACGCGACTCCGGCACGGTGCGTCGTGCGGCGAAGCCACACACTACCGGTAGACGTGGGTTTCAACCCACGGCCGCTCTGCGAAGTGGGAGGTGGGTATGGACCGGCGCATCGTCAACCCCTGGATGTGGCAAGACAACTTCGGCTTCGTGCAGGGACACGAGGTCACCGGCGCACAACGCGTCCTCTACTGCGCCGGCCAGACGTCGACCGACGCAGACGGGCGGACGCTCCACCCGGAAGACATGGGGGCGCAGCTTCGGCAGGCGCTCGACAATCTGGAGACGGTCCTGCGCGAGGCCGGGATGGACCTCTCCAACGTGGCACGGCTCACGATGTACACCACAGACGTCGATCGCTTCCTCGCGTCGTACCACGTCGCCATCGAGCGGTTCAGCGCGGCTGACTGCCGTCCGGCTGCGACACTGCTGGGAGTAGCTCGACTGGCGTTCCCCGATCTGCTGCTGGAGCTCGAAGCCACCGCGGTCGCGTAGGCTACTCGTCGATGGAACGGCAGCACGGACCGACACTGTTCGTCGTGTCAGGGACGCAGGGCGCGGGCAAGAGCACCGTCGCGCAGGCGCTGGCCCGGCGCTTCGACGAGGGCGCCTGGATCAGCGCCGACCAGCTTCACAAGATGATCGTCTCGGGCGGGCGCTGGCCCGAAGGCGCCGCGATGTCCGGCACCGCCGAGCGCCAGCTCTGGCTGCGCCTGAAGAACGCTTGCCTGCTCGGACAGTCGTTCGTGCAGACCGGCGTCACGGCGGTCGTGGACGACATCGTGATCGGCTCGCGGGTGGACGAGCTGCTCCACCACCTGGCCGGCGAGCGGTTCGTCTTCGTCATGCTGACTCCACGCCTGGAGGTGATCCGTGAGCGCGAGCGCGGACGGGGCACTGCCCTCTGGGAGCAGTGGGAGTGGCTGGACGACGAGGTCAGGAACAGGACGCAGCGGATCGGGCTCTGGCTGGACAACTCTGACCAGACCCCTGACGAGACGGTAGACGAGATCATGGCGCGTGCCTGGACCGAGGGACTGGTCGAGGCGCCGCCGCGCAAGACAGGCGGCTTCCGATGGTGATCGTCTACTCCGGCGCCGGAGCACGTCGTCGGGGTGGGAGCGCGCGGATGGCGAGCCCGACCAGCACCCCCAGCAGCGCGAGGTAGCCGCCGATCTGGAGCCACGGGATCGGGCCGCGCCGATCGCCGAACCAGGACGCCGTCGCTGGCAGGAGCTGCGGGAGGTCGAAGCCGAAACGGAGGACCAGCCAGCGCAGCAGGGCCGGGTTCCTCGACGGGTTGCTCAAGATCGCCTGGTCGATCTCAGGATCGCCCAACTGATAGAGCAGAGCGGCTACGACCAGGAACCCGAAGCCAGTCAGCACGCCGAATACGACCTGATACGGTCGATTGCCCGCCAGCGCCAGCAACGACCGCGCCAGCGGCGCCGCCAGCAGCGGCGTCAGGACCGCCAGGTACCGGGCCGGCGGCGACCAGCCACCCCACCAGACACGGAAGTCAGCCGTCAGCACCATGTACGGCACGGCGATAACCCCCAGACCGATGACGGTCCAGCGGTACTCTGGACACCGCCAGAGCGCCACGATCCCGACCACCGCCAGGGCGTAGACTGGCGCCACCACCAGCAGGCCGTACTGCCGATCGACGAACAGGCCGGCCGTCGCCAGGAGCAGCGCCTGCCAGTCTGCCCCGAGGCGGCCGTCCACCATCGTCGGCACGAAGAACCCCTCGTACTGATCGGCGATGGCCAGCGACGATCCGTGAACGGCAAGCTGATACCAGCGCAGCGCCGCCGCCGACACCACCAGCGGCCCGAGCAGCAGCCCCAACGGGACCGCCAAGGCCGGGAGCCCCCTGGGAGCGCGGCCATCCTGGCCGCCTTCGTCCTCGGCACCGGGGCGGCGAAGATCGCCGCGCTCCCAGGTCGCTTTCGCCGACGTCAACCTCCTCGACACAAACGAGAGCCCTCGGGTGGTCCGCCACAGCCCTACAATCGCCAGCAGCGCCAGCCCGCCCGACACCAGCACGAAGCGCGGATTGAGCCACGGCAGCCCAGCCAGGGCGAGGCCGACCAGCAACAATCGCCACGCCTGCGTCGGCAGCGGTCGTACGACGAGGTGCCGGAACGCGTACGCTAGCAGCAGCGCGGCGACGATCTCCGGATACACCAGCAGGCTCAGGAGCAGTTGCGGGGCGCTGAAGCTGACCGCCGCCCAGACGGTGAACGCGATGGCGCGTCGTCCGGTGACCTCCCAGGCCAGCAGGAAGACCTGGGCCCCCAGGAGCGCCCCGACGATGCTCAGCTCGACGACCGTACCGGGCCAGGCGCCGTTTCCGAGCGCCGTCAGCCCGCGCAGCAGCGGCGTCAGCGCCTGCCCGAGCAGCCAGCCGGGCACCAGCAGCACCGGCAGCCCGGGGCTGTGTTTCGGGTACCAGACCTCGCCCGCGTCCGTCGACCGGATCACGATGTGGCCCGTCGGCTCGATCGGGTAGCTGACCGGGATGCCTCGGAAACCTTCGCGCCGCCGTCCGGGCGCCGAGAACTGACTGTAGCTCTCGGCGGTGGTGTAGTTGTTTCTCAGATTCAGGTCGCCGTCCTCTACCAGGCTGATGACCTGCATCAGGTAGTGGGGCTGATCGCCGGTCGGCGGCTCGACGTACGGCAGCATCCTGACCGCCGCCAGCAGGTAGACCCCGAGCGTCGCCAGGAAGACGACCGCCAGCACGCCCCGGCCCGGCCCGCTCGGCGGAGTTGAGGGGGTCTGGTCTGAGGCTGACAGGCACGTCGAGCTGGAGACGGTATGCGGCATAAATCGGTTCTGGTCCCGTATTCTGCCTGACGTGTCGATAGATGGAGAGGCGCCACCGCCCAATCCAGGTGTCCTCCGTATTCGCGAGGACAACGAGCTTGGAGCTCTGCACGCGCTGCCGCCCGGCACTGTTGTGGAACGAGTCGCCCTCGGCGGTGACGTCTGGCGCTTTATCAGCGCTGGCTGCGCAGCGCCACACGTGCGAGCGATCCTCGGTTGGAACCAGGAGAACGTCTGGCTTCGTCAGGAGGAGCTGACGTACATCATCTCGAAGCGCCCGGAGGCCATGACCAATCTTCCTTCTGCCATCGCCTTCGTGCTAACGAACCCACTGTCGGTTCACGATAACCCCAGAGCGCAAGAGACCGCGTACTTCATCGCTGAAGGCCGCAGTCTGCGGTCGGCAGGATTGCTACAATCGACGAGAACGAACCTCGTCGATCTCGTGGTTGAGACTCGACGCGTCTTCGGCGGAGCCTATCTTCGGGTCACGCACTTTTCGCCGACCAGGCGTAATTTTGGAGGGAGGCAGCTATGGCCGTGACAGCGAGACTGTTCGATTTCGACGGTCAGCTTGGCGTCGATCTCCATCTGGACGAGGCGCGTGAGCGCGTGCGCGACGACCCACCGGCGCCGATCCGCCCTGAATCGCCTTGGATCTTCGAGTGGGACGCCGCGGCATTGGACGAGCGCGGCCAGCACGAGTTTCTCGGTCTGTTCACATCTCGACTTGTGGACGTGACCGACACCGACATTGACGATCTGGATACTCTGCCGCTTCCTCGGGTCGATTATCCACCGGCCGGTCTTCGTGACGCGTCCCTCTCAGACCTCGTGCGATGGGCGCGCCGCCGCCTACTGTCGGGAGCAATCAAACCACGTTCGGCCTGAGATTGCGGATGCGCGACCCAGGCAGGCGTGAGGAAACGAGAACGGAAAACGGCGGCCTCAGGCTGAGTGCGCTTCAAGCCACTCCTTCGTGATCTCCAGCCCGAACCCGGGCGCATCAGTCGGGCGGACCCGGCCGTCCTTGATCGCGACGGTGCCCGGCAACGCCACCGTCTCCTCCAGCGGCACACCAGGAGGGGCCACGCCCTCCGAGCGCTCGCCCATCGGGATGGACGGCATCGCCAGCGCCAGGTGCTGGCCGTACGGGTAGTTCATCCCGGCGTGCCCGATCACCGTCAGCCCGTGCGCCTCGGCGATGTGGCAGATCCGCACCGAGGCCGTCATCCCGCCTACCCACGAGATGTCCGGCTGGACGATGTCCACCAGCCCCTGGCTCGCCGCCAGCGCGAACGGGTGGATCGTGTACCAGTGCTCGCCGGAGGCCAGAGTCACGCCCGGCAGTCGCTGGCGGACCTTGATGTAGCTGTCCGTGTCTTCGGGCAGCAGGTAGTCCTCCAGCCACTTCACCCGATACGGGCGCAAGGCATCCATCAGCCGCACGATGTACTCGACGTTGAGCGACATCCAGGCGTCCACCATCAGCTCGACGTCCGGGCCGACCTGCTCGCGGGTCCGCGCTACCAGCTCCTCGCTCTTGCGGATCCCCTCAATGCCGTCCTCCGGCCCCCAGGTCAGGAACACCTTGACCGCCTTGAACCCGACCTCCAGGAACCAGTCGATGCTGTGCTCGGTGCCCCAGGAGAGGTCGGTCGCGCTGGCGTAGCAGGGGATGCTCTCCTTCTGCGGGCCGCCCAGCAGCTCGTAGACCGGCCGGCCGAGCTGCTTCCCCTTCAGGTCCCAGAGCGCGTTGTCGACGGCGCTGATCGCGTAGCTGGCGAGCCCGGCACTGCCGTACTGCGCCGAGATCCGGCGCATGACGTCCCAGCACTTCTCGGTCGCCATCGTGTCCTGGCCGACCAGCGCCCCGGCGAAGTGGCCGTTGATGATCTGCTCCACCGGGCCGCCGTGGGTCGTGATCCCAAGGCCCCAGGTCCCATCCTCGGCCGTCACGACGCAGGCCGTGCGCTTCCAGGGGTTGCCCCACTGGGCCCGCTTGATCTCCGGGTAGCGCGCCATCACCGAGCCAATCCCCTCGGTCTCGAGCTTCGGGACTCGCGGCGTCGTCTTCAGCTTCGGGGTGATGTCGATCGCGGAGGCGCGGATCTCCTTGATCTTCACGCGACACATCCTTTTCAGAGGGCTCGCGGAAGATAATAGCCGCCCTTCACGATCTGTCAGCGGAGAGTGGCTACCGGTACATCGTTCGGGCCGCACCGGTCGCCGCCTCGATGAACGGCGCCGAGAGCAGCCCGATCACCAGCACGCCGATCACCGCCGCCGCAAGAGTCACCGCCGGCGCCATCGGCACCTGCACCCGCTGTTCGCTGCTCGGCTCGACCAGGTACATCACCCGAATCACCCGCGCGTAGTAGTACAGCGAGATCGCCGAGTTGAGGACGCCCCAGACGACCGTGATGTACAGCCCGGCCTGCGCCGCCGCCCAGAACAGGTACAGCTTGCTGAAGAACCCCGCCAGTGGCGGCAGCCCCGCCAGCGAGAGCAGGCAGATCGTCAGGATCGCCGAGAGGACCGGGGCACGCTTCGCCAGCCCGGCGTACTGCGAAAGGTCCTCGCCCTCCACGTAGCGGGCCATCACCACGATCACCGCGAACGCGCCGATGTTCGTGAACGCGTACACCAGTAAGTAGAACAGCACGCTCGAGAGGCCGAACGGCGTCCCCGCCGCCAGCCCCATTAGCATGTACCCCACATGGGCGATGCTCGAGTAGGCCAGCATCCGCTTCAGGTTGTTCTGAAGCAGCGCCGCCAGGTTCCCGACCGTCATCGTCAGCAGCGAGAGCACGATGAACAGGTCAGACCAGACCGCCTGGATCGCGCCGCCGGCCAGCGCCACGTCGAAGATCCGGATCACCACCGCGAAGCCGGCCGCCTTCGAGGCGACCGACATGAACGCCGTGATCGGCGTCGGGGCGCCCTCGTAGACGTCCGGCGTCCACATCTGGAACGGCACCGCCGCGATCTTGAAGCCGAACCCGGCCACCAGCATCGACATCGCCAGCAGCGCCGCCGGCTGGACCGTCGGGGTCGTCAACAGCCGGCCGATCTCGCGCAGGTTCGTGCTGCCGGTGATCCCGTACATCAGCGCCATGCCGAACAGCAGAATGCCCGACGACACCGCGCTCAGTACGAAGAACTTGAGCCCGGCCTCGCTCGAGCGCAGCTCGCGCTTGTTCCAGGCCGCCAGGAACGCCAGGCTCAGGCTGGAGATCTCCAGCGAGAGGTAGATCGTCATCAGCTCGTAGCTGGACGCCATGAACATCAAGCCGGCCGTGCAGAACAGGATCAGGCCGCACAGCTCGGCGGCGTTCTCGCCGACCCGCTCGATCAGGTTCTCGGCCGAGAGCAGCACCAGGCCGGCCGCCAGCAGGAAGATCACCTTGAAGAAGATGGCGAAGTTGTCCACCACCACTGTGCCGAAGAACGCCGTCGTGTTCTGCCCGGTCAGCGCCAGCGTGGCGACCATCGCTAGAAAGACGCCGATCAAGGACAACACCAGCATCAGCCGGTGTGAGGCCTTGCTCCTGTCCAGGAACAGGTCGATCGTCAGGATCAGGCTGGCCCAGAACGCCAGCACGATCTCCGGCAGGATCAGGAACGCGTCTCGTAGCGTGATATCAGCGTTCAATGTGCAGCACCTTGTCTCCCCCTCTCCCGCGTGCGGGGGAGGGGGCTGGGGGGAGGGGGGCTCTTCGGGCCATCACGCGAACAGCCGCGCGATCGGCGCAACGCCGACCGCGATCATGTCGGCGACGGCGCTGGGGTACATCCCCGTCAGGATGATGATCCCGAGCATGCAGACGACCACGAGCTTCTCTCTGGCGTCGGCGTCGGTCAGGCCGTGCCACTTGTGCTCGTCAAGGGTGCCGAAGAAGACCTTCATCAGCATCCAGCAGATGTACCCTGCCGTCAGCACGATCGCGAACGCCGAGATCGCCGTGAAGACCGGCCAGACCTCGAACGCGCCCAGGAAGACCAGGAACTCGCCGATGAACCCGTTCATGCCGGGCAAGCCGAGCGAGGCTAACCCCGCCATCACGAACCCCGTCGCGATGAACGGCATCCTGGGGGCCAGCCCGCCCATGTCCGGAATGATCCGAGTGTGGGTCCGGTCGTAGACCAGGCCGACCATCGTGAACAGCAGCGCCGTGATCGTGCCGTGGGTGAACATCTGCATCACGGCGCCTTGAATGCCGGTCGTGGTCAGCGCGGCCAGCCCCACGATCACGTACCCCATGTGGCTGACCGAGGAGTAGGCGATCATCTTCTTCAGGTCGCCGTTGATCTGGGCCAGCGCCAGCATCGCCCCGTAGATCACCCCGACCACGCCGAGGATCACCAGCATCGGCGCCAGCCGCTCGGCCGCGTCTGGCAGCAGCGTCACGCAGAGGCGGATCAGCCCGTAGCCGCCCATCTTGAGGAGGATCCCCGCCAGCAGCACGCTGATCGGCGTCGGCGCCTCGACGTGGGCGTCCGGCAGCCAGGTGTGGAACGGGACGATCGGCACCTTCACCGCGAACCCGATGAACAGCAGCAGGAACAGCAGCACCTGGGTCGCGATCGGCAGCCCCTTGGCGCCGATGCTGATCTGGAACAGGTCGAACGTGCCGCCGCTGGTCGGAGTGCTGGTCGTGAAGAAGAGCGCGAGGATGCCCACCAGCATGAACGCGCTGCCGGCGATCGTGTAGATGATGAACTTCATCGCCGCGTACTCACGGCGGGCGCTGCCCCAGATCCCGATCAGCAGGAACATCGGGGCCAGCTCTAGCTCCCAGAAGAGGAAGAAGACGAACAGGTCCAGCGAGACGAAAACGCCCGTCACCGCCGTCTGGAGGAACAGCACCAGCACGAAGTAGAGCTGCGGGCGCAACTCGAACTTCCAGGAGATCAGCACGACCAGGAAGCTCAAGAAACAGTTCAGGAACACCAGCGGCAGGCTGACGCCGTCCACGCCGATTCGCAACGACGAGCCGATCTGCGGGATGAACGGCGCCACGCTCTCGAACTGGGTGCCGCCGGTCTGGAGGTCGTACCGCGCGTACATCCAGGCCGCGGCCGCCAGCGTGAAGCCAGTCGAGAGCAGCGCGACCACCCGCGCCCGCATCCCCTGGCCGAACATCATCGTCAGGAGCGCCCCCGCCAACGGGGCCCAGAGGACGATATGGAGAAGAGCTATGTCCACAGTGGCCTCGCAGTCAGCAGGTTACAAGACGTTCCGAAGGAAGACGGCCCAGAAGGCGATGATGACCAGCCCGCCGGCCACGGCCAGCGCGTAGGACGGGATTCTGCCCGTCTGGAGTCCTCGAAGCCAGTCGCCGGCGACTGTCGTGCCTTTGCCGACGCCGTTCACCACGCCGTCGATCACGTGCTGATCGAACCAGCCCATTCCGAACGAGACGGCGATGATGAACTTGTCCATCAGCCAGCAGTACAGCTCGTCGATCCAGTAGCGGTTGAACAGGGTGAGGTAGATCGGGCGGAAGCGCATCGTCAGCGCCGCGGCCGAGATCGACTGCGCCGAGTACATCAGGTACGCCAGCCCGATCCCGGCCAGCGCCAGCACCGTCCCGATCGCGGCGACCGCCACGTTCATCTCAGAGCCGTGGAAGTCCGAGCCCTCCAGGAACTGGGCGAAGCCGTTCCCAAGCTGGGGCGCGCCCCATAACCCGACCAGCACTGACGGCACCGCCAGGATCATCAGCGGCAGCGTCATCGTCAGCGGCGACTCGCGGACGTGCTCGAGCATCCCCGGCGCTCCGCGCCAGCTTCCGCCGAATGTCAGGAAGATCATCCGGAACGTGTAGAACGCCGTCAGGAAGACGGTGATCAGGGCGAAGGCGAACAGCAGCCAGTAGACGCTGCCGTGCGTCTGGGCCGCCTGCATCGTGTAGAGCAGGATCTCGTCCTTGCTCCAGAAGCCGGCCAGCGGCGGGATCCCAGCCAGCGAGAGCGCCGCGATCACCATCGTCCAGAAGGTGATCGGCATCCTGGATCTCAGGCCGCCCATCACGCGGATGTCCTGGGCCGGCACCAGCTGCGCCCGCCCGAACTGCGTCTCGGCGTGCCCGACGTGCGCCGCGCCCGCCCGGTGGAGCGCGTAGATCACGCTACCGGCTGTCAGGAACAACAGCGCCTTGAAGAAGGCGTGGGTGAACAGGTGGAACGCGCCGGCCGCCTCGTTGTAGGCGCCCATCGCCAGCATCATGTACCCGAGCTGGCTGACCGTCGAGAACGCCATCACCCGCTTGATGTCGGTGGCGACCAGCCCCATCGAGGCCGCGAAGATCGCCGTGAACCCGCCGATGAACGCCACCGTCACCATTGCGGGCGGGGCGTGCTCGAACAGCGGGAACGCCCGACCCACCATGTAGACGCCCGCCGCGACCATCGTCGCCGCGTGGATCAGGGCGCTGACCGGGGTCGGGCCTTCCATCGCGTCTGGGAGCCAGACGTGGAGCGGGAACTGCGCCGACTTGCCGACGGCGCCCATGAACAACAGCAGACAGCCGACCGTCAGGATGCCCGACGTGAGCGCGCCGCTCTCGGCCATCTCGATCAGCTTCGTGAACTCGAGCGTGTCGGCGTGCCACCAGAGCCAGAGGATGCCGAGTAGGAACCCGAAGTCGCCGAAGCGCGTCGTGACGAACGCCTTCTTCGCCGCCTCGGCCGGGCCGCTGATGATCGGCGTCTCGCCGCCGTCCACGATCGAGCTGCCGGTCTGGTGGATCCGGCTGTACCAGAACCCGATCAGCAGGTATGACCCGAGGCCGACGCCCTCCCAGAACATGTACATGACCAGGAGGTTGTTGGAGAGGACCAGGCCGAGCATCGTGGCCGTGAACAGTCCGAGATACGCGAAAAACCTGCCGTAGGCCGGGTCGCGGACCAGCGGCGGGGGCGGGCCGACGTGGGCCGGCTCGTGATGTGTATCGCCGTGGGTGCCGTGCGGATCAGTGTCCGCCGCCTCGTGGGTAACGGTGTCGTGGCCATCGCCGTGTCCGTCACCATGCCCGTCGCCGTGACCGTGCTCGGCCTCCGGCTCCCAGAGGTACCCTCGCGAGTAGATCTGGACCAGCAGCGCGACGGTGGTGACCACCACCAGCATCATCGCCGCCAGCGGATCGACCATGAAGCCGAACGGCAACACAACGGTCGTGCTGACCGCGAGCCACGGGAACGACGCCTGCCACGGATGATGGTGGTCGGCGGCCCCCCCGAGCACCTGGAAGAAGATCAGCCAGGCAAAGACGCACGAAGCGGCCGTGGCCAGGATCACCAGCCAGGCCGAGAGCTCGTGTTTGCGCTGGAGGAACAGCCCGACGATCGCGAACGCCAGGAACGGCAGCGTCGGGATCAGCCAGGCCAGTGAGAAAATGTCGGTCATGGCTGGCGTTATCCCTTCAGCAGGTCGATCTCGTCGACCTGGATGGTGTGGCGCAGCCGGTAGACGGTGATCACGATAGCCAGGCCGACAGCCGCCTCGGCGGCGGCGACGGTCATGATGAAGATCGCGAACAGTTGCCCGGCGATCTCCGGCGTCCCTGGACCAGGCTGAACGTAGCAGGCGAACGCCACCATCATCACGTTGACGGCGTTCAGCATCAGCTCGATCGAGAGCAGCACGCCGACGGCGTTGCTCCGCGAGAGCGCGCCGAACATCCCGATAGCAAACAGGATCGACGACAGCACCAGGAAGTGCTGGAGGCCGATCGGAGCGAGCGCCATAGCCCTATTCCTCCCGAGCGATGACGATGGCGCCGACCAGTCCGACGGTCAGCAAGACCGATGCGATCCAGAACGGCAGGACGTAGGTGGTCAGGAGCAGGTTGCCGATGGTGGCGGCCGTCTCCATGTTGAGCGGCGCGGCGCGAAGGTTCCAGGGGTGGGACACTACCACGCCCACCGAGAGCGCGCAGACCGCCAGAGAGGTCAGCACCGCGCTGATCCGCTGCGCCTGCGGTGATCCCCCCGGCAGGTCGAGCTGGTTCGGCGTCAGCATGATCGCGAACAGCATCAGGATCATGATCGCGCCGACGTAGACCAGCAGCTGGGCGACCGCCAGGAAGTCGGCCGAGAGCAGGACGTACATCGCCGCCACGCCCGAGAGCACCAGGATCAGCAGCATCGCGCTGCGGATCATGTCCCGGTTCAACACCATGCCGACCGCGCCGACGACCATGGCGATGGCGGTCACGTAGAACGCAATCGCGACGAAGACGTCAGTCGATGACACTCCACCCTACTCCTTCGGCGCCGGCCGGCCGATGCCCGCCGCCGCCGCGCGCTCTTTGTAGATCTTGGCTCGGTCTTCCGGCTTGAGGCCGGCCAGGTCCGGCGTGAACCCGAGCGGGCCACTGACTGACGATGCCTTCTGTTGGGCAGCCGTCATCGGGCCGCCGCCGCCACCGCCGTTCGCGGCCGGAGCGGCCGGCGCCGGCGTGGCTGCCGCCGGGGCCGGCTTCGCGGCAGCCGGCGCGGCTGCTCTGGCGCCCGCTGCCGCTGCTGGCCGCGCACCCGCGCCGGCAGCCGCTGGCGTTCGGGCGGCGCCAGCGGCTGCCGGGGCCCGTCCAGCGGCGGCACCCGCGCCAGCACCGGCGGCTGCCCGGCCGGCACCAGCGCCACCACCACCGCTCGCGCCGAGTCCGCGCTTGACGCCCTGGATGAACTCCATCGCCGAGTCGACCTCCGGGGTGCCGGCGATCCGCAGCTCGTGCATGTTGAAGACCAGCGACTTCTCGCGGTCGTACGTCCCGAACTCGAAGTCCGGCGCCATCACGATCGCGCGGAACGGGCAGGCCTCCACGCAGAGGGCGCACTCGATGCAGCCGCCCATGTCCAGGTCGAACCGGTCGAGGATCTTCCCCTTCCCCTGAGCCGGGTGCTGCTCGATCTTGATGACGTCGACCGGGCAGGCCAGGGCGCAGGCGCCGCAGGCCGTGCAGCGCAAGTCGCCGGAATCCACGTCGTAGATCAGGCGCGGGCGGCCTCGCGTCCAGGGCGGGAGCTCGAGCCGCTCCTCGGGGTACTGAAGGGTGACGTTCTTCCCGAAAAAGAAGTGCCAGAGGGTGGTCATCATCCCCTGGGCGATGCCGGATCCGAGCATGGCCTACCTCACGCCCCCAGGAAGCTCTTGGAAGTGGTGATCCACGCGGCGGTGATCCCGACGACCACCAGGCCCGTGGGCAGCAGCCGCTTCCAGGCGAAGTTCATAAGCTGATCGTAGCGGAGTCGAGGAAGTGTGGAACGAATCCACATGAAGACGAAGACGAGAAAGAACGTCTTGCCGAGGAAGTAGATGATCCCGGGACCGGCGGACGGCACGAACGGAATCGGGCCGGCCCACCCGCCGAGGAACAGCGTCGCGCCGATCGCCGAGACGGCGAAGACGTTGGCGTACTCGGCCAGGAAGAACAGCGCGAACCGCATCCCGCTGTACTCGGTGTGGAACCCGGCCGCCAGCTCAGACTCGGCCTCGATCAGGTCGAACGGGGTGCGGTTCGTCTCGGCGATGCCCGAGATCAGGAAGACGATGAAGGCGAGAAAGCCCCAGGGGGTGAAGATGAACCACCAGTTCGCGATGCCCAGATAGCGCGTCGGCATCTCCTGCGCCGCCACGATCCCGGAGAGCGACATCGTCCCGGCCAGCATCACCGGCACCAGCGCCGCCAGTACGCCCGGGATCTCGTAGCTCACCAGCTGTGCCGCCGAGCGCATCCCGCCTAAGAGCGCGTACTTGTTATTCGATCCCCAGCCGGCCATCACCACGCCGATAACAGGAAGGCTGCCCATCGAGAGCAGGAACAGCACGCCGACGTTCAGATCGGCCGGGACCACGCCCGGCGACCACGGGATCACCGCCCAGGCCATCAGCGCGGCGGCCAGCACCACGATCGGCGAGAGCGCCCAGATGATCTTGTCCACCCGGGCCGGCACGATGTCTTCCTTAGATAAGAGCTTGACCGCGTCGGCGACGGTCTGCAGCAGGCCGAACGGCCCGACCCGGTTCGGGCCAGACCGATCCTGCATCTTGGCGATGATCTTGCGCTCCATCCAGACCAGCAGGATCACGGCGCCCGAGACGATCGTCGCGAGCAGGCCGGCCCCGATGATCGCCATCAGCAGTGCCGCCAGCCACTCCGGCATCAGCGATTTGAGCAGCTCGTGGAGCGCGGTGGCGGCCGCGCCAACCGGGTTCGAGATAATCGAGACGATGTCCATCAGCGGTCCACTTCACCCATGACGATGTCGAAGCTGCCGAGGATGACGACGGCGTCCGCGACCTTGTGGCCGATCGTCAACTGGCTCAGGACGGTCAGGTTGATGTAGCTCGGGGCGCGCACCTTGTAGCGGTACGGCGAGGTCGAGCCGTCCGAGATCAGGTAGAACCCGATCTCGCCCTTCGGCCCCTCGATGCGGGCGTACGCCTCCCCCTTCGGGGGGCGGAGGATCTTCGGCATCCGGCCCCGGATGTCGCCCGGGGGGATGTCTCGGAGCGCCTGGCGCACGATCCGCACGCTCTCGCGCAACTCCTGGACGCGGACCAGGTACCGGTCGTAGGCGTCCCCGCCGAACCGGACCGGCACCTCGTAGTCGAAGCGGTCGTAGATGCCGTACGGCTCGGCCCGGCGGATGTCGTAGGCGATGCCGCTGGCTCTGGCGATCGGCCCGGTGACGCTGTACTCCTTGCAGAGCTCCGGCGGCAGCATCCCGATCCCTTTGGTCCGGGCGATGAAGATCTCATTCTTCGTCAAGAGCGACTCGTACTCGTCGATCTTGGCCGGCATCTTGTCGATGAACGCCTGGCAGCGCGCCAGGAACTCCTCGGAGAGATCTCTCGCGACGCCGCCGTGGCGAATGTAGCTCGGGTTCATCCGGACGCCGGCGCAGAGCATGAAGAGGTCCAGGATCTCCTCGCGCTCGCGGAAGCAGTAGACCAGCGGCGTGAACCAGGTCCCGACGTCCGCGCCAAACGTGCCGATCGCCACCTGGTGGCTGGCGATCCGGCTCAGCTCGGAGACGATCACCCGGATGTACTCGGCGCGCTCCGGCACTTCGAGGCCAGCCAGCTTCTCGATCGCCATCGCGTACGCCCAGTTGGTCGTCATCGGCGAGAGGTAGTCCATCCGGTCCGTCAGGGTGACACCCTGGACGTAGGTCCGGGCCTCGCCGAGCTTCTCGGTGGAGCGGTGGAGGTACCCCATCACCGGCTTGACGCCGACGACCGTCTCGCCGTCAAGCTGCATGATCAGACGGAACACCCCGTGGGTGCTGGGGTGCTGCGGCCCCATGTTGAGCGTCAGCTCATTCGGAGAATCGGACTCCAGGATCTCGATCGCGACGCCTTCAGACACGGCGGAACTCCTCCTCGCCGCCGGGCGGCGCATCCTGGCCCTCGGCGCCGTACTTCAGATGCTTCACCAGGACGTACTCGTAGTCGAACGTCCAGTCCTTCCGGAGCGGGTGGCCCGGGAAGCGGTCTTCCAGCAGGATTCTGCGCAGGTCCGGGTGCCCGACGAACTTGACGCCGAACAGGTCGTAGATCTCGCGCTCCTGGAGCTCGGCGCCGGCCCAGACGGTGGTCAGGCTCGGGCAGAGCGGGTTGGGATCTGGCGGGAGATCGGCGCGGATCACCAGGCAGCCGGGCGTCTCGACGTAGTCCCAGCCGTAGCAGTGGTAGAGCATCTCGACGCGGTCCCGCCAATCCACCGCCGTGACCGCCGAGAGGTAGTCGTAGCCGAGCCCCTTCACCTTCCGCGCGATCGGGACGAGCTGCTCCTTCGGGACTCTGACCTCGAGGTAGCCGTGCCGTCGCTCCCAGGTCAGGTCCGGGACCAGCTCGCGCAGCTCGGTGACCTCGTCAGGGTCCGGCTCCGGAGGCTTCGGGGGTGCAGCAGCGGCCCCTGGCTTCGCGCCGGCTGCCGCGCCCGCCGGCCGCGCACCGGCGGCTACTGCCAGACGTGCGCCAGCAGCAGCGGCCGGTCTGGCGGGGGGCGCCGGCTTCGCGGCGCCGTCAGCAGCGGCCGGCGTCGCGGGTGTTGCTGGTGCCTCGGGCTTCTTCTCGGCTTCGGTCGTCGCGGCGGCAGCGGCAGCAGCCGTCGGGGCCGCGTCCGGTGCCGTCGGGGCGGTCGCCGCCTTGTCAGGATCGGCGGGTCGGTCGGCGGGCGCGGGGCCGCTGGCTGGAGCAGCGCTGGCGGCAGGCGCGGGCGCTCCGTTCGTGCTAGCGGCTGCCGGCGGCGCGGCCGGAGGCTGGGTCGGGGCGCCGGTCCCGGCCGGCTGGGTCTCGGCCGGCGCCGTCTTCGAGCCGCCGTCCGTCGAGGCCGCCGTAGGTGCGGTCGCGCTCGGCGCCGCCTCCACCTTCGCGGCCGTGTCGTCGTCGGCCGGGGTGCCAGCTACACCCGGGGCGGCCTCAGCCGCATCCTCGGCGATCGATCCTGCCGTCTGGGTCTTGTCGGTCTCTTCGAGCCGCTGCCGCGCGACCTCGGAGACGTCGGTGGCGACCTCTTCCTTCGAGGCCGGCGCGGGATTTGGCGGTGCCGCCCCCTGGGCCGGGTCCGGGCGCGGCGCTTCGTCTCGGCGTGGTGCGTCGCTCATCGTGGTCTCATCCCCGCTGCCGCCCGGATCTTCGCCTGGAGCTGCATGATCCCGTGCAGCAGCGCGTCCGGCCGGGGCGGGCAGCCCGCCAGGTAGACGTCGACCGGCACGAAATTGTCGATGCCGGGGACGGTGCTGTAGCTGCCCTGGTACGGTCCGCCGGCGATGACGCAGGTACCCATCGCGATCACGTACTTCGGCTCGGACATCTGGTCGTAGAGGCGTCGCACGGACGGTGCCATCTTCGTCGTGACCGTCCCCGAGACGATCATCACGTCCGCCTGGCGCGGCGAGGGGCGGAACACCTCAGATCCGAAGCGGGAGATGTCCCAGCGGGCCGTGCCGACGGCCATCATCTCGATGGCGCAGCAGGCGAGCCCGAAGGTGAGCGGCCAGAGCGAGTTGGACCGCGCCCAGCCGATCAGCGAGTCGAGCGAGACGACCATCGCGTGGCCCTTCAGCTCGGTGGGGACGGCGAAGCTCGACTCCAGGACCTCGTCAGCCGGCCTGGGTCGATCGAAGACGAGCGAAGTCCCATCGTCAGGATTGCCGAGGGTCAGATCCTGGCGTTGGTCAGGGGGAACGGTCATGGGGGAGCTACCTCCGTGGGGGGACCGCGCCTACTCCCAGCTGAGCGCCCCCTTCTTCCAGGCGTAGGCCAGGCCAACCAGGAGGAAGGCGATGAAGATCACCATCTTGATCAGCGAAGCCACGCCCAGGCTGTTGAAGGCGACGCCCCAGGGGAACAGGTACATCACTTCGACGTCGAAGATGACGAAGATCAGGGCGTACAGATAGTAGCGAGTGCGGAACTGAATGTGAGTCGGGCCGATCGTCTCGACACCGCTTTCATACGGCTGGAGCTTGACGCGGTTCGGATTCTTCGGATGGATGAAGCTGCTCAGGATGAGCGGAATGATCGGAAAGACGATCGCGACGACCAGGAAGATAGCGACGGGTCCGAAGGACTCCAGCATCGATCAGACTCCCGATGTTGACGGTTCCAAGAGGGGGCCAGGACGCCCGATCGTAGCCGATCCGGCGTGAGGAGTGCAGAGGGGGAGAGCGGAGGAGAATCGGGGCCGCATCGCGCGCCCGCCGATCAGTCCGAAGTATATCACGCCCCCAAGAACCGCTCCGACCCTGGTGCGACCTCGTCCTCACCGCTTCCCCGCACGTTGCCGAGCGTCGGTGCCTATCTGTGAACGAGACCTCCCTCGGCGATGAGAGAGCCGCTTGCCATGGCGTGCTGGACTATCAAGCTCGGGTGGCTTCGGATCCCCGGACGATCCAGCTCATCCCACCTTGATGCCGACGAGCTTGCTTGCCTGGCCCGTTGGTTGTGCAATCGTGGTCGCGCGAATAGTCCCTGACGTACTGGCGACGAACGAGACTTTCCAGGTTGTAGTTGAACTGACAGTCACAATGCCGCCAAGACCCATCTGGATATTCGTCGGGTTGGCTGCGTCGTGCTGGCCGGAAGCCTCGACGTTCGTGCCGTCCCAGAGCTTTCCGACCAGATAGGCACCACTATCGAGACGGATCGTGACGCTGGCGACGAGGAGCCAGGTGCCGGTCGTCAAGCTAACCGATGGGCCGTCGTACCACGTTCCTCCGGAGGACATCGAGACATCTGATGCCAAGGACGCCTCAACTGTCGTCAGCGAGGCGCCGCTCGATCCCAGGACCACCGGGAGCCACGTGCCGGGCGACCCGGCTACGGTGCAGTAGAAGAGCGCGCCGGTGCTGTCCGCGTACAGCTCGCCAACCTGGTGCGCGCCTGTCGTCGGGGCGCCGGTGCCGCTGGCGGCCGGGACCAGCCGGATCGCGGCGAGCCCGCCCTCGAACGCCCCGCCCACTCCATTGATGGACTGCCCCTACACGCCGTACTTCGAATGCGACTTGCCGCCAACGCCGAAGCCCGTGGCGCTCTCGCCGAAGACACCGGTGCCGCTCGGGGCCGCACCGAAGACCCCGACGCTGAAGAATTAGCTCGCGGGTTTGACAATGCGGCCGCGACGTTCAGTCAAGGATCGACATGGCGACGGAGCACGACGCAGACGACCAGGCGGACGATCGACCCCGGCCTGAGCCGGGGTCGTCGGCTGCGAGCCGACCTCCAGGCGGCCACCGGCGGTCGCTGCCTCACGTTGGCCGGCCACGAACCGGGCAGCGGTGAGGCCGTGGCCGCGTACGCCGCGCTCGCGTCCTGGTGCAGCTCGTCACCTGGCTGACGGTCCTCACATTGCTCCCCGTCCCCTGGGGCGCCGTGGTCGACTGGCTGCCGGACACCTGGCCTTCGTGGGAGAGCCTGCGGTTCGCGCCTGGGCCGAGGAGAACGGCATTCCGGCATCGCAGCGACGTGGGGTCGGAGCGCAGAACGCACCGAGCACGGCCTTCCCCCCGGAGAACGTCATCCTCCAGCAGGCCGGCTCGTCGCCGATGACGCCGTTGCAGGTACGCAAACCCACGTTCGACTTCGATGAGAGCCCAGGGCGTGGACCCGGCCTCGCTGCCCGACACGAGTTGCCTGCCGAGCCGCTCCAGAGCGTCGATCTGCGGTTGCGCGGTGTCGGCGGTCGGCAACCCCAGAAGAGCGGCCGCCAGACCAGGTTTCAGGTTCCACGTGATGGCAGCGGCGCGCTCCCGCTCGTTGTACTCCCGTCACCTCAGCCGAATCTCCCACCAGTCAACGGTACACCCCAGGGACCGGTACCGGCGGTTGGTGCGACCCGGACGCTAACCTCATCCGTCACTCCGCCGTCGGCGTTCGTCGTGCCATCGTCCACGCCAACGGTCGCGGCGTCGCCGGCCGCTCAGGCTGCGCCGTCCAGCGACGATGGTGGCTGGCTGAGCTTCCTCTGGTGGCTGATCGCGCCGGCGCCAGCCCACGCACAGCTAGTCGGGACGCCGTTCCCGCCGGCCAACGCACCGGCCGTCGGCTCGCCCATTGCATCGCCGGGCGCCGTGCCGGCGATCACGGTGACGCCAACCGCCTCAGCCACGATGACGGCCACAGCCACCGGACGAGCGCGCCGGGCAGCCTCCTCTTCCCGTCCGGTGGTACGCCGACCGCGACCGTGACGCCAGCTTCCGCGCAGGCGACGGCGCCGACAGGCTCGGCCACCGTCACGCGCCAACGGTGCGTGGAACGCCGGGCACGCCGATGGTCACCGTCACGCCCACTGTGACCGCTACGACGACGATCACGCCTACCCGCACCATGACGGCGACCCTTCCTTCGTCAGGGCAAGCTACCACCACGCCGGCCGCCAGTCCACAGCCGTTCCCCAGCCCGCCGGCCATCGGCAGCCCGGCCGCGAGCCCGGTTCCCGGAACCGGCCAGGGCAACGCCTACGGCGCACGCATGGAGCTCGTCTACGAGGAGGCGGCAGACGGCACATCGGTCAAGGAGACGATCGTCCTCCACGACCGTCCGCTGACGAACGTCCTCACCTACGATCTGCGGCTCGACGGGCTCAAGGCCGACCCACAGCCAGACGGGAGCCTTAACGTGCTCGACTATGCGAGCCAGGTCAGGTTCAAGATTCCGGCCCCCACCTTCCACGATGCAACCGGGAAGGCCGGGGCCGCCAGCTACCGGCTCGCGGCCGGTCAGCTCGACATCGTGCTCGACCCGGCGCTTGTGAGCAGCGGGGTGCTCCCGTTCGAGATCGACCCGACACTGATCTTCGTCCAGGGGACCAACCTCCATACCTACGCCTCGGCGCCCTGGCAGCGGCAGACGTTTACCGCCCGCGACGGCACGGAGGCGTTCCTCTACTATGACCCGACCTCCGGCAGCAACGGCGTCAGGCTGAAGAGCTCGGCGACCCATTTCGCGAGTCTCCAGCAGAACGACCTCCTGATCTCCGGGCTCGGGGCGAGCGGGTTCTCGGCCGATATCGACCCGCAGACCGACACGGCGTACGTCGCCCTCACGTTCATGGGCGCGTCGTCGGTGAGCTACACCCGCGTCTACGCGCTGCCGTACAATCCCACGACCCGAACCTGGTCGGCTGGCTCGTCCGTCGACGTGTTCCAGGACTCGGGCGGGCCGATGAGCGCCCCGACCGTCGCCATCACCTACGACACCTCGAACGTCGGGCGCATCTGGTTTGGCTACGACCGCCTTACCAGCTCGAGCGGGACGTTCACCTACCAGGTCTCGCATCTGCCGCTGGCCTCGTTCCCGGGCAGCGGAGCCTGGACCCACGAAACCGCGGCCATCGGCCAGCCGACGTTCCCACACTACGCCTCCACGATCGCCACGAGCCGGGGCATCCTCGTGGTCGGCCGCGACGTCGGCGGCGTCGGACCGAGTGGCCCGTCAACTGGCGGCATGCTCTCCGTCGAGCGGCTCCACAACGGGACCTGGGGAACCAGGGTCGCGTTCGAGCGGTGTCTGAGCGGCCAGGCCTGTAACTTCGGCCCAGAGCCCGACACCGACGACGGTCTGCGCGGCAAGTACTACTCCTGGGTCAACGTCCCTGACCCGTCGAATCCGTCGTCCCGGACGACGCTCGTCGCGTACGCACCGCGGAACTACTCCACCCACGCCCCGACCTCCGTGCGCATCTACTACCGCGTGGACGGTGAGACCGAGTGGCGCGACCTCGTCCTGACCGACAACGTCGACGACACCTATCCTCAGCTCTCCTGGGACGGCACGTCGTTCTACGCCTTCCGACGCGTGAGTTCGGCACCAACGACTGGCAGATCCACGGGAAGCGTGGGAACCTCACGCTCGTCGGAACACAGGTGGCGGCGCAGTGGACGACCGAGCCGCATCGTCCGTGGATCGTCGAAAGCGCCGCTGCCGACCGGGACATTCGCTGGTTCGAGGTGCCGCGTCGGATCGGCGCAGAGGTGCTCCCGTTCTTCTACCTCCGACACCGCGAGGGCGGCACGGACGACATCGCCGTCCAGGTCGAGCGGATCGACGTGCTTGGGGACCGGCCGGGATGGGAGTATCGCGAGCTCATCGTGCCGGGCGCGGGAGTGATGAAGGTCAACCTCGCGAACGGCAACCTCCACTACCGCATGACCGACGCGCTTTACCCCTCGCGCCAGTGGAACGACGAGATCACCCGCGCCTACGACTCGCGAGCCGCTGAGCCGGACCAGGGCTTCCACCTGCTCGGGCCGGGCTGGTCGGCCTCGTTCCAACCCGCATCGAGCTGACCGCGGACCCGAACCGGGTCAACTACTGGGCCGGCGACGGCACCCGCTACACCTACGTCCAGTCCGGGGGCTTCTGGTTCCCCGAGCTCGGCATGTACGCCGAGCTGACGAAACCGAACTCTGCTTCAGACAAAGTCTGGAAGCTGAAGGACGTCTTCGGCAACACCCTCTACTTCGACGCCAACGGTCGCCCGACCCGCAAGGAAGACAGCAAGACCACGCCGAGCACCTGGGTCTGGACCAACGGCAGCCCCGGTGGCCGCGTCTCGGTGCTGACGGGATCGACCGGCCGCGCGCAGACGTTCACGCTGGACGCCAACCACCACGTCACCAAGATCCGCGTCACGAACCCGGACGCCACCTACCTCGACTACGAGTACACCTACGACGGTACGGGCCGCCTGGCGACGGCCACGTTGGTCACCAACACCACCGAGTTCGCCGGCTCGAACCCGTCGACTCGCGTGCAGGTCGCGTACGGGTACGACACGGCCGGCCGGCTGAACCAGATCACCACGCCCGAGGGGAACGTCTACCGCGTCGGCTACGACGACACCGGTCGGGTCGCCTGGGTCGACCTGCCGGACCCGTCGACCGGCGCGACCTCCACCTGCGGCAAGTCGAGCCCGAACCACTGCTGGGAGTTCGCCTACGCCGGCGGGATCGGCCAGACCACCATCACCGATCCGGGCGGCCACGCCTGGAGCGTCAAGGTGTACGGCTCGGGCCAGGTCTACGAGCTCAAGGACCCGTACGGGAACACCGCGAAGCGGGCCTGGACGGTGTTCCGGAACCTCGCCGGCGAGACCGACCACCTCGGCAACGAGACAAAGTACGAGTACGACACCATGGGGAACCGGACGAAGATCGTCGACCCGGTCAACGGCACCGCGAAGCCGACCATCTTCAGCTACGACGCTCAGTCACGCCGGATCGGCCGGACCGATCCGAGAGGCAACGTCACCACCTACGCCTACAACACGGACGGCCTGCTCTGGAAGGAGACGGACCCGGAGAACGGCGTCGTCGAGTTCACGTACGACACCAACGGTAACCTGACCAAGACCAAGAACCCGCGCGGGTACGAGACCACCGGACCGACCCGAAAGGCGCGGTCACGACCATCACGCTCGACCGTCGGGGGCGAGTGGTTGCTGCCGAGGGGCCGCCCGGCAACGGCCAGACCGGGACCGAGCATCGCCCGTGCGCCGCCACCGCGTACGACGAGCGGAACCTGGTCGTCGGCGTGCGGACGGCGGCGACAAGGACGAGCGGATCGGCCTGCGCCTGGAACGACGGCGGCAAGATCGAACGGAGCTGGGAGTACGACGCGGCCGGGCGGGTGCTCAAGGCGATCGACCCCGAGGGCCGGTACGAGGAGTACACCTACGACGCCCTCGGGCGGAAGCTCTCGGCCGAGTCGGCCGTCACCCTGGCGGGGGTGAGCGGGCCTGGCTGCCACGGGATCTCGGGAGCGGTCTGCAGCAAGGCTGAGTGGGTCTACGACGAGGTCGGCAACGTCGTCACCGAGAAGCTCCCGACCGGCGGCGGCAGCAGCCAGGTCCTGGTCACGCGCTCGTACACCTACGACAAGGTCCAGCGGCTCAAGACCCGCACCGACGAGCTGAACCGGACCTGGAGCTTCACCTACACGCCAACGGAAACCGTCTGACCGAGACGGACCCTCTAGGCCGGGTGATGACCTGGGCGTACGACGACGGCGACCGGGTCACCAGCGTGGATCCGCCGCTGGTGCCGCCGAGCACGACGGCGTACGACGTCTGGGACAACGTCACCAGCACGACGAACGCCAACAGCGAGACGACGGCGTACCAGGTCGACAAGGCCGGGCGGGTCACCCGGGTGACCGACCCGCTCAACCACGCCGCGTACCTGGAGTACGACAAGAACGGGAACAGGACTGCCCTGACCGACCCGCGCGGGAACACCCAGACCATCAGCGTAGCCTGCCCCGACGAAGGAGGGGACGCCCTGAGCCGACCGATCGGCAGCCACACCGCCCCGGCCACGACCATGGCGGGCAACGTGGCGGCGAGGACGGCCTCGGCGACGTACGCGCTCGACGGGCCGGTCGTGAGCGAGACCGATTTCAACGGCCAGACCCGGAGCTACGCCTACGACACGGCGAGACGCCTGAAGACGTTCGACCATCCTGGCACCACACCGGACGTCGGGTACGTCTGGGACAAGCTCGGGCGGCGGACCTCGATGTCCGAGGGCGGCTCAACGGTCGCCACCTACAGCTACGACGAGTGGGAGCGCCTCGTCGCTGAGACGCGCGGATCAAGCGTCATCGGCTACCGCTACGACCGCCGCCACCAGACCCGGGTGACGTACCCCGACGGCAAGGCGATCAGCTCGACCTTCGACGCCGCCGGCCAGCTCACCTCCCTCGACGACTGGCGCGGCAACCCGGACGGGCGGACCACCTTCACCTACGACGGGGCCGGGCGCCGGGAGACCCGGACCCTGCCGAACAGCGTCTTCACCCGCTGGACGTTCGACGCCGCCGACCGGCTGACCGAGGTCGAGCACCAGCAGTTCGAGGATGGCCCGGTCCTGTTCCGGGCGACCTCGACCTACGATAATGTCGGCCGACGCCTGACCCAGACCGACGACGCCCGTCGCGCGGCACGGGCGCCCTGCCTGCGCTGCCGTTCGAGCTGCCGGCGCTCAGGGGCGGGCCGTCCGGCGGTACCCCCAACACGCTGCCGACGAGCCGCGGCGGGAGCACGGCCGGGACGCCGAACGGCCTGCCCGGCAGCCGGATCTCCAACCCGTCCGGCACGCCGAACAGCCTGCCCGGCGGCCGGATCGTCGTCGTCCCGACTACCACGGTCCAGACGTTCGCCTACGACGCGGCCGGGCGGCTGCTCACCGAAGCGCGCGACGGCTCGCCGACGACCACCTGGACCTACGAGGACGGCGGCAACTGCCTGACCCAGACGAGCGGTGGGGTCACCACCAGCTACGTGTACGACGCCGACAACCGGCTGACCTCGCAGACGACGAGCGGCCAGACCACGACCTTCAGCTACGACGCCAACGGGTCGATGGTGGAGCGATCCTCTCCCGGCGAGACACTCGCCTACGCCTGGGACACGGCCGCCCGCCTGACGGAGATCACCCGCAACGGCAGCAGCCAGGCGACATTCGCGTACGACGGCGACGGCAACCGTCGATCCAAGACCAGCGGCGGGCAGACCACGACGTACGTCAACGACGCCCGCGGGCTCTCCCAGGTGCTCCAGGCGACCACCGGCAGCAACGTCGTGACCTACGTCCCCGGCCTCGCCCAGCACGACGCCTCGAAGCCGACCGAGGCGGCGAAGTGGGGCTACTCGCTCTCCGACTGGGCACCACCGCCGCCGCGTTCGGCTACGGCGGCGAGCAGAAGGACCACGAGACCGGCCTGGTCAACCTCCGACCATAGTCGAGTGGATCCCCGATGTCAGGCGGCCGGCGATGTGCGAGCCAGCGCCAGGTCGGCCAGTTCCGCCCCTTCGGCGACTTTTGTCAGGCGACCGCGCGCGCCCTCGCGGAGCAGAACGATCGTGTCCGACGCCTCGCGTCCATGCCTCTCGATTACGTTTCGGACGACGACCAGCGCAGCATCCTCAGTCGGGTATGAGCCGACGAGGTTCGCCGATTCCGCCTCCCACAGCTGGAACATCATCGCTCTCCGCTATTCATCCCACTCGCGAGCTCGGCCACGGTACGACTATAGCACTCCAGGAGAAGATCAGGATCGACGAACAGGTTGTAGTGGCCCTCGCCGCCCATGCGCTTGCCCCAGATAAGTCTGTCACTCGGTAACACGATTTCGACAACGAATGTCCCGACAGGGCGCCTCCGTCGCATCAGGTACTTGGCAAGTGCCACTGCCTGACGACGCTTTTCATAGACGGATACGCCGATCCAGTTCTCGTATCCTTCCTGGCTCTCGTCAAAGAGGGGCCTACCAAGGTCACGATACGAAAAGAAGTCGCGCAAGATCGGTGGATTGTTGCCCGCAACCCGATAGAACGCTCGCCCTGCGCAGTTCTCGTAATCCTCGCGTATCTCCACAGATGTGAGCCCTCCAGCCAGGATGGCCGGGCCACATCATAGCCGCAAGGGATATTAGCGGCGGAGCTTTGATAGCCAGCCGTCCAACTCGGTCAGGAATTGGCAGCCGCGACTCACGAGAGAAGGTACGTAATGAGCGAGAAGGAACGTGCACGGTTCCTTACCGAGGAGCCATCCAGGTCGGTGTTCGAAGGGGATGTGCTGGAAATCGACAGCGCGAAAACTGAGCCCTTCTAGCTCGCCCTCTACGACCTTGCCGACGTTCTGCCGGCCCGCATCCACGTGACCGTCCCGCGTCCGTTTCACCGCACATCCGCGCCGTTCCAGGTGCACCTTGAGCCGCTCCCGCCCGATGAAGTCCGCGACTACAGCGGCGTCCGAGTGACCACCCCCACACGGTCGATCATTGATGCCGCCGCGACCGGGACCGATCCCTCACAGATCCACAAGGCGGTCCGAGACGCGCTCAACCGGGGCCTCGCCGAGCCCGGCACCCTCCGGGCCGCCGCCGATCGCCGCCCCAATCAGCATCGACGGGACGTCAGACGACTCATTGAGGCGGCGTTGTCCAGTCCGACACGCTCCCTCGCGCCCAGGAAAACACCCGTGTACGAGACCTGGTCGATCTGATCTCCGTCCTGTCTCTCGAGAACATCGAAGCCGATCGGCTCGCGCGGGCCGTTGAGGCAACGTTTGCCAGACGTGGGACCCACCCGATTCCGGAGCGGTTGCCCGAGCCGCCGGCCTCCTGGGAACAACCGTTCGCGATGATCGCGGCCGAAACCGTGAACCTGCCGACGACCGATCTCCGGGAAGGCTACGCTCTGGCGGCGCAGTTCTGGGATCCGTTCCTGACGAATCGGGCCACCTCTCGGATCTGGCTCGCCAACCAGGCATGTTGGAGCCAGACACATGACCTGCCGCCCGAAGCTTGACCAGATTGGTGGAGCGACGCTACTCCTGGCTGACGCCAGACGGCTCAAGGCCCACACCGACGAGCTGAGCCGGGCCTGACCGCTCACGTCGACCGAGGCGGCGAAGTGGGGCTACACCCTCTCAGACGCCCAGAACGCGCGACTCCTGGTCGACGGGGGGCGCGCTGGCGCACCGCTGGGAGTGGGAGCCGTTCGGCCGCGCCCGCGCCGACATGACGGTCCCAGGATACGGACCTCGGGCGTCCATCGCCCCGCATATCCTTGAGAGAGGCACGAGACGTCCTCTGTCAACCCCCAAATGTGACGAGTTTTGCGGGATGTCGCAGCGGGTCGATACCGGGGCGGGGCGAGGCAAGCAGCGGCTAGCCCAGCAGCGCCCGGGGTGGTAAGCTGAGGTGGGAAGGAAGGACGAGCAGGCGGCCGCGAGGCTGTCGGCTCGTTTTTCTGTTGGGGGGCGAGGATCCGCGGGTCAGGCGGCGGAGTCGGCGGCAGCGTGGGTCCGGTTCCGTTGATGGACCGCCTCGTCGTAGTGCTGGCCGGTGGCGAGCAGGTGGTGCAGGATCACCAGCCAGCGATTGGCGAGGATCCGGAGGGCGGAGTGATGGCTCTTCCCGCCCAGCCGGTGCTGGTCGTAGAAGGTGCGCGCCCAGGCCGAGGTGGTGAGCGAGCAGAAGGCCCAGCGCAGCAGCGCCTGGCGCAAGAAGCGGTTGCAGGCCCTGCGAGCGACGACGACGCGGGTGCGGCCGGAGGCCTTGGTCACCGGCGCGGTGCCGGCGTAGCACTGCAGCGCGGCCGGGGTCGGGAACCGCTCGCGACGGTCGCCGATCTCGGCGAGGACCCTGGCGGCGAGGCGGACGTCCAGCCCGGGCAGGCCCAGGAGGATCTCGCCGTCAGGGTGGGCTCGGTCGCCCTCCAGCAGCTCGCGCAGGCGCTTCTCCCAGGCGGCGCGTTGCTCCCGGAGCAGGAGCAGCTGCCGGGCGGCGAGCCGGATCGCGCCGGCCCGGGCCTCAGCCAGGTAGGCCGGGGCGGCCAGGACGTCGGCATGCAGCGCCGCGTGGATGCGGGCGGCGGCCGCGTCGGGGCGGAAATGGCCCTGCTCCCGGAGGAACGCCACGAGCTCCGCCTCGGTGCGTGCGCCGGCCGCGGTCGCGGTCGGCCAGCGCTCGAGGAAGCGCAGGGCCGAGAGCGCGGCCAGGCTGGGGAACGCGTCCAGGATGGCCGGGAAGGCCGCCAGCAGGTCCTGCCGCAGGCGGTTCTGCAGGCGCGTCTGGTCGCGGCCGGCGACCTCGTCTTGGCGCGCCAGCACGCGCAGCTCCTCGATCAGCGGGCCGCTCGGTTGCACCGGCCGGTGCCGGTCGCGGTCCGTGACCAGGATCCGGGCGAGCAGCTCCGCGTCGGCCGGGTCGGTCTTGCCGCCCGACAGCCGGGTCCGCTCGCGATACCGCTGGACCGCCTTCGGGTTGAGCGCATACACGGTGTACCCGGCCGCCAGCAGGCCGTCGACCAGCAGCCCGTCCGGCCGCTCGATCGCCACCAGCACCACCGCCGGATCTGGCCCGACAGCGGCGATCGCCGCGCGCAGCCGCGCCAGCCCGGCCCGCCGCTGCGGGATTGTCAGCCGACGCACCACCGCCCCGGCCGCGTCGAGCAGGCAGGCGGCGTGCTCGGCCTCCGCCCAGTCCACCCCGACGTACAGCATGGCATCCTCCCTGGGCTCGGATTCGGGAGCCGATGGGCGCGACCGGCCTGATATACCGGCGCTCGGGGCGCGTCGTCCTCGCAGGTCGCCAACCATCGAGTCCACCCGGGGCGGCTGTCTCGTGCGAGCTCTCACGGAGCTAGGTTTCGGAAGCCGTCACCCGGGTGGTCCCGGTCGGAGCAGCACCGCCGCTCCTTCCATCAGCGTACAGCTATCAGGGTTCGGCAGCGGGCGCCAGCAGGACACTCGCCTAGACTCGACTTCCACCATTTCTGACGGTGGCTACCAGGTCCAGATAGCGTGTGCCGCGAATTTCGAGGCGACCGTGACCGGCACGACGGCGAAGAAATGCCGGAACAATCGTCCCCTCCTGGTGATGGTTCCTTCAGGTGCCACGCGCAGAACCCGTCCCCCACAGGATGGCGAAAATGGCGGAAGTCGAGCCTAGATAGACACCATAGATAGACACCAGGGCGCCCGCCACCTTCACCACGTGCCCACTCGCAGCCTGGGGACGGCCAGAGGCTGCTACCCCAGATCGTCACTCGCCCCGCTTGACCGCCCCTGACCACCGGCCTCGCCCGTCGCCGGCCTTCCTCCACGCACCCGCTGGCGTGGCTCGTAAGTCTCGTCAAGGGTACTCATCTGCAGACGCCGCCAGCGTCAGCCGCCGGGAGCTCCCTGTGAACACCATCGAGGCCACCAGGACCACGCCGGTACCACGATATTCACCACTGGTACCATCGCGCTCGTGCAACCGCTCCCCTCCCCTTCGCAGGGAGAGCGGCCCTTACATCGCCGCCGCGGCTCAGGCTCAGCGGCTGACCGTGTACTCCAGCAGCATGATCCCCGACTTCGGATACAGCCGATGCCTGCTCAGCGACAACCTGGTTCTCACGCCCGGCGACGGCAGCATCGGAACGCCCTCCCCCAGCAGCACCGGCACCACGGCCGGCTCCACCGTGTCGACCAGCCCGGCCTCGAGCAGCGTGCGGAACAGCTCGCCGCCCCCGAACAGCCAGATGTCTTTGCCAGGCGCCGTCTTGAGCGCGCGAACGTGCTCGACGGCGTCGCCGATCACGATCGAGACGGCCGGATAGTTGGCCGGACGCAGCGTCCGCGAGAACACCACCACGTCGAGCCCCGGCATCGCGCCGCCACCGCCCTGCTGAGCCGTCGCCAGGAACGTCTTCCGCCCCATGACGGCCGTGTCGAACTGCGCGAACAGCTCGTCAAAGTCGATGTCCGGATCCATGACGATCCAGTCGGCCTCGCCGTTCGGCCCCGCGATGTACCCGTCGAGGCTGGTGGCCACTTGGTAGCGAAGCCGCCGCACATCGCCCTCCCTATCCGATCCTGTCCATCCTTCAAATCCTGTAATCCTGTTCCCGTCCCCGCATCACCGGCGCAGCGATCCCAGGAAGTCGAGTGCCTGGATCACGTCGTCGTGGTACTCGTCGCGCAGGCTCTTCAGCGCCGCGCGCAGCTCCGCCTCCGCCAGCGCGTCCGCCTTCGAGCGCGTCGGCCGGAACGTCAGCACGATCGCCCGGCCGGGCACCAGGTAGTCGTACGAGCGTTCCCCCTCCGGCACTCGCCGGTTCGGATCTCTAGCCGTCGGGAACGGGTCCAGATCGGACGGCTCGCCGGGCCCCCAGGCGACCGGTACATCCCGGCCCGGCAGGTATCTGTCGTAGAGCGCCGCCCAGCGCTCGGTCTCGCGCAGCTTGAACGGATCGCGCCGCCCCCGCCGGTCGTCGTCGCCCGTCAGATACGAGACTCGCACCACGCCGTCCCGCCCGTACTCGATCCTGAACACCTGCCCCCTCGGTAGATCGGCGACATCGGAGCGGTCGCTCATCGCGTCCTCCACCGCGAAGTACGGCAGCTCCTGCTCGGCCGAGAACACCGCCCGCTTCAGATGGTCGCGCCCCTCGTCCGGCACCGGCTCCATCGTCACCGCCTGGATCATCATCTCGCGCACTGGGTCCAGGTACTTCCGTGTCCGATCGACGGTCATCTCCGCGCTCTGGCCCGGCCTGACGCTCTCGGCCAGCCTCCGCATCTCCATCACCTGGTACAGGTCCGGATCCGGCACCTGGTATACCATCCTCGCCAGGCCGATCGGCGTCAGCCGACCTCCCCCCAGCAGGTACGCCAGGTCGGCGCTCATCCGCAGCGAGGCGTGGCCGGAGCCGTCGGCCGGCTCGAGCGCGTACTCGATCGGGAACCGCTGCTCCAGGTAGATTCGCAGCCGATCTCCCCGCTCGTTGACGTAGTCACGAATGCGGACCGGCCCCCCGAGATCGACCGTCTGCTCCTCTTGATGGCGCACCACGAACGTCTCCGCCGGCACCGTCAGCACGAACTCGTCGCCGGGCTGCATCGACTGAGGCGTTCGCCCCGGGTTCGCCTGGAAGTAGGCATCGCTCACGTACTGCGCCGCGTTCTTCCCATCGACCTCGAACAGCGGCGTCAGCTTCTGGGCCGCCACCAGCGCCGGACTCCCGCCCGGGCGCAGCCGAACGCGGAACCGCCGGTTGCCCGCCTCGTCGTCTGCCAGCCGCTCGAAGTCGAAACCCTCAGTCGGCTGCTCCGGCGGCAGCTCCGTCGTCCACTCCGAGCGCACGGCACCGTCCTGCGCACTCGGCGCGGGCCGATCATCTGTCTGCCCAACGACGCGCGGCAGCGCCCCGAGCGCCCGATCCGCCTGCTGGCAGCCACTGGCGAACAGCGAGAGGACGAGTACGATGGCGAGGAAGCCGCGCATCACTCCGGCCTCATCCAGTCCATCTCCAGCGTCCCGCCCTGTGCCTGGCCCTCCACGAACACCTCTTCGCGGCCACCTGGCCCGGGCGTGACCACGACCCCCTCCGGCACCGGCCACGGCACAGGCTCCCACCGGTTCCGCTCGATCAGCGCCCGCATCATCTCCACCCAGACCTTGCCCGCCGTCAGCGAGCTCGACACCTTCGCCATCGGGTCGTTGTTCGTGTTGCCCATCCAGACCCCGACGCAGACCTGAGGGACACAGCCGATCGTCCAGGTGTCGCGGTAGTCGTCCGTCGTCCCGGTCTTCACCATGTGCGGCCGGTCCAGGTTGAGCGGCGTGTTCGGCCCGAACGTTGCCACTCTGGCGCCCGGATCGCCCAGCACGTGCAGCAGCTGGTACGCGCTCCTCGGGTCCACCACCTGTTCGCCCCCCTGGCCATCGCCCGCGCGGTGCAGCTCCAGACCCCGGCTCGTCGTGACGTCGAGGAGCGATTCGACCGGCAGGTGCCGCCCGCCCCGCGCGACCGTCGCGTACGCCCCGGTCAGCTCCAGCAGCCGGACCTCGCCGCCGCCGAGCGTCAGCGAGAGCCAGCGCGGGTCCCAGTTATCCAGCGTCGTGATCCCGAGCCGCCGGGCCAGGTTCTGGACGGCCGGCACGCCGGCGTACTTCAGCACCTTGACCGCCGGGACGTTCAGGCTGTTCCCCAGGGCGTCGCGGAGGGTGGTCCAGCCGAAGTACTTGTTCTCGTAGTTCTCGGGCCGGTACGGCGGCTGCCCGGGCGGCGCCGAGAAGTCGGTCCGTGCGTCGTTCACCACCACGGCGGGGTGCAGCCCGCGCTCGAAGCCGCTCAGGAACACCAGCGGCTTGATCGACGAGCCCGGCTGCCGCACCGACGTGGCGACGTTCACCTCGCCGTCGATCGACCGATCGTAAAAGTCCTTGCTGCCGACCATCGCCAGCAACTGGCCGGTCGCCGGCTCGATCACCACCATCGCCATGTTGTTCGCTTTCGCCAGCCGCCGGACCTCCTCGTTCCGGCCGACGATCTGCTCGCCGAGCTGCTGGACGCCCAGGTCGATCGTCGTGTGGATCTCCAGGCCGCCGGTGAACAGCACCTCAGGGCCGAACTGGGCGCGGACGTGCTCCTCGACGTAGTTCACCCAGTGGGGCGCCCGCTCCTGTGGGGGCGGCGCCGACGCCAGCTCGACGGCCGCTGCCTGCGCCTGGTACGCCTCGTCGGCGGAGATCATGCTCTCGCCGACCATGCGAGTGAGCACTTCCTGCTGCCGCGCCCTTGCCGCCGGGAGGTTCTGGAGCGGATCGTACGAGCCGGGGCTCTGCGGCAGCCCTGCCAGCAGCGTCGCCTCAGACAGCGTCAGGTCGCGCGCCGACTTCCCGAAGTAGGTCCGCGCGGCAGCCTCGGCGCCGTACGCGCGGTGCCCGTAGTACACCACGTTCAGGTACGCTTCGAGCAGGTCGTCCTTCGAGAACCGCTCGTTCATCTCGATGGCCGCGAGCGCTTCCTTCGTTTTGCGGGCCAGCGTCTGCTCGGTCCGCTCGTCGGCGAAGAACAGGTTCCGGGCAAGCTGCATCTCGATCGTGCTTGCGCCCTCGGCCGCGCTGCCGGCCTGGGCGTTGACGCCGACGGCCCGGAGCAGGCCGATCGCGTCCACGCCAGGGTGCTCTCGGTACCGCCGGTCCTCGGTCGCCATCGTCGCGCGGATCAGGTCAGCGTCCAGCTCCTCCAGCGGGACGAACGTCCGCCGACCGTAGCCGATGTCGTCGATCTCGGCCAGCAGCGTCCCGTCCCGAGCGGTGATCCTGGCGGTCTGGGGGAGCACGCTATCGAGCGGCCCGGACTCGGGCATGTCGATGGCGCGCTCGGCCATCCAGCTCCGGGCCTGGATCGCGGCCAGCGCGGCGCCGACCGGCACGAGGGCGCAGCCGACGAACAGGAGAATGGATACCACCAGGACGTTCAGTCCCAGCGCCAGCAGCAGCATCGGCCGGCGCGTCTCCGGTGGGTTGCGCCGCCTGACGTTGCGGCGGCAGAGCGCGTGTCCAGGTGTATGCGCGGCAATCTGGGCCGGCGTCGGCTGGGCCGTGATCGGGTCCGTGTGCCGGTCCTCGCGGATCCCGCCCAGCGGATAGCTCCGCCCACGTCCGCTCCGCGCCTCGGCGTATGGCGTCATGCAAACTGCCCCAGGCAGGATCGGAGTCCCCGTCGGTCTGAGACGGTGCGCAAGCCGCATGCCAATCCCGGAGGCCTGTCGCCGCTACGCTATCCCTCGCCCCTCGTCAGGTCAGCGGCGGAGCTCCGGCAGCCAGCCGTCCAGCTCAAGCATCAGCTGCTTGTACTGCTTGCCGATCTCGCCGAACGCCGCCGACAGCTCGGCCGTCGTTCGTTCGTCCGCCCGGGTCCGGATCGGCCGGAACGTCAGCATGATCGCCCGGTTCGCCACCAGGTAGTCGTACGAGCGTTCGCCGCTCAGCGCCCGGCGATTCGGATCTCTAGCGGTCGGGAACGGCGCGATGTCGGATGGCTCGCCTGGCCCCCACGCCACCGGCGCCGCGTCGCTGTCCAGGTACGTGTTGTAGATCACCGCCCAGCGTTCGTTCTCGCGAAGCTGATACGGGTCGCGCCGGCCGCGCTCGTCGTCGTCGCCCGTCAGGTACGAGACCTTCACGACGCCGTCTCGGCCGTACTCGATCCGGAACACCTGGCCGGCCGGCAGCTCGCCGATGTCCGGCCGCGCCCCCAGCGCATCCTCGATCCCGAGGAACGGCGCGATCTCCCGGCGGATGAAGATCGCGCGCGTCAGGTGCCCACGGCCGGGCTCCGGAACCCTGTCGACGATCGTTGCCTTCGTCATCGCCTCGCGCACCGGATCGAGGTAGGTCCGCGTCCGAGCCACGGCCATCTCGGCGGCCTGGCCGGGCTGGACCTCGGCGGCAAGCTTGCGTGTCGTCTGGACCTGGATCAGATCCGGGTGCTCCACTCGGTAGATGTGTTGCGCCAGCCCGATCGGATCAAGCCGCCCGGACCCGAGTAAGAACGCCAGGTCAGGATGGAACCGCAGCAGCGCCATCCCCGGCTTCTCGACCGACTCCAGCTCGTACAGGACCGGGTGCCGATCGGTCAGGTAGATCCGCAGGCGGTCGCCACGGTCGCTGACGTACGCCCGCAGCCGCACCGCCCCGAACGCCCGGTTCCCGTAGAACACGACGTTCAGGTACGTCTCCAGCAGCTCGTCTTTGGTGTACCGCTTGTCCAGCTCGACGGCAGCCAGCGCCTCCTTGACCTTGCGCCCCAGCGTCCGCTCCGTCCGCTCGTCGGCCAGGAACAGGTTGCGGGTAAGCTGCATCTCGATCGTGCTGCCGCCCTGCGAGGCACTGCCGCTCTCGGCGTTCGTCCCGAGTGCGCGCGCCAGCCCCACCGGGTCCACGCCGGGGTGGGCATAGTACCGCCGGTCCTCCGTCGCCATCGTGGCTGTGACCAGGTGGCGTGCCATCTCGGAGAGCGGCACGAAGGTCCGCCGGCCGTACCGAACGTCGTCGATCTCGGCGAGGACCGTCCCGTCGCGCGAGGAGATGCGCGCCGTCTGCGGCAGATCGCGGTCCAGCCGGCCCTCGCGGGGCAGGTCGATCGTGTTCTCGGTCATCCAGCCCTGGGCTTCCAGGGCCAGCAGCGCCACGCCGGCCGGCATCGCCGTACAGACGCCGAGCAGCAGCACGCCGACGATGACGACGTGCAGGGCGATCACCAGCGCGAGCGGACGATCGGGGTGCGACGACTCGGGACGACGCTTGCCGGCGCGGTGGAGAGGCGGGCGCGCCGTGAGGCCGACACCGTTCGGTCCGTGCGGCTGGCTTCGACGTCTCGTCGTGCCCCCAACGCTCATCGTGACCCTCAGACTGGCCGAACCATCCGTGGTCCGGGCGCGATCTGCCGATCCTGACAGCCTCAAGAGCGCCCCAACGCCCCAGCGGAGCCAGGAGAGGTTACATGCTGAGGCAAGAACGAAGTGTGGGACGACCGGACGCGGCGGCAGCGTTCCGTCACCCGGGCGGAAGGATACCGTCGTTCGGGGCTGCGCGTCCGTGATTTCTTGCCGTTGTGCGTACAATGGGGGGCAAGAAGTGGGCGCGAAGACGCGGAGGGTGTCATGGCGATGCTCGACCTGGCGAAACCAGCAACCAGGACGGTTCGGACGTTTTGCAGCCTCTGCAAGGTGATCTGCCCGGCCGTCGTGACCGTGGCGGGCGAGCAGCCGATCAGCCTGGCGCCCGATCGCGAGCACTCACGCGGCGGCGCCGTCTGCGCCAAGGGCCGGGCCGCGCCCGAGATCCACGACCACCCGAACCGCGTCAACTACCCGATGCGGCGGACCCGCCCGAAAGCAGACCCCGACCCCGGCTGGGAGCGCTGCACCTGGGACGAGGCGCTGGACGTCATCGCCGCGAAGCTCACCGAAATCCGCGAGACCTCCGGCGCCCACGCCGTCGCCTTCTCGCGGGGGACCGGCAGCGCCACCGGCGTCCGTGACACCGACCCGTGGTTCACCCGGCTCGCCAACCACTTCGGCACGCCCAACATGATGTCCACCACCCACGTCTGCAACTGGTCGCGCGATGGCGCCTCCTACTACACCTGGGGCCTCGGGACACTGCCGCTGCCAGAGACGGAGAACAGCGGCTGCATCGTGCTCTGGGGCACCAACCCGAGTGCGACCCAGCTCGGCCTGGCCCGCGACGTGATCGCTGCGCGGGCCAGGGGCGCCCGCCTGGTGGTGGTCGATCCGCGCCGGGTCGGCGTGGCGAACAAGGCCGACATGGTCCTCCAGGTCCGTCCCGGCACCGATGGCGCCCTGGCATTGGCGTTCGTCGACGTCCTGATCCAGGAGGAGCTGTTCGACGCGTCGTTCGTCCGCGACTGGACCAATGCGCCGCTGCTGGTCCGCACCGACACCGGCCGACTCCTCGCGGCGGCAGACGTTGCGCCGGAGCGGCTGGCCGAGGACGGCCTGAGCGGCGCCACGACCCCGTACCTGGCGCTGGAGCAGCAGACCGGGCAACTGGTCGCGTACGACGTCGCCAGCCGGCAGTACAGCCGATCGGCGGACGCCCTGGCGTTGCGCGGCTCCACCGAGGTGCGTCTCGCCGATGGCACCCAGGTCACTTGCCGGACCGTGTTCGACCTCCTCGCCGAAACCGCCCGCGGATCGGGCCCGGAGGTCACCGCCGAGATCACCGGTGTACCGGCCCAGCAGATCGTCGAGGCGGTCCGTCTGATCGCCGGCAGCCGCCCGGTCTCGCACTACCTCTACAACGGGCTGGTCCAGCACACGAACGGCGTCCAGGCGTGCCGCGCCATCGAGATCTTCTACGCGCTGCTGGGCGACTTCGACCGGGCCGGCGGGAACGTCATCCCGCCGTCGCCGAAGGTCGCGGACATCGCGGCGCGCAGTGCACTCCCGAAGGAAGCAGCAGCGCTACGCCTCGGAAGCCAGGAGCGCCCGCTCGGGCCGGCCTCGGTCACCCCCGGCAACATCGCCGCGTTCGACCTCTACCGCTCGATCCTGGACGGTGAGCCGTACCGGGTCAGGGCGCTGGTCGCCCTCGGCAACAACGTGCTGCTGGCGAACGCCGACTCCGTCCAGGGTCGGAAGGCACTCCAGCAGCTCGAGTTCTTCGCCCAGGCCGAGCTATTCCACACCCCCACCAGCCAGTTCGCCGACGTGCTCCTGCCGGCCGCCGACTTCCTGGAGAGTGAATCGCTCTCGCTCAGCTCGATCGTGCGGGCGCAGCGCCGGCCGCTGGTCGTCGAGCCGCTTTACGAGCGTCGGCCGGACGTCGAGGTCGTCTTCGGACTCGCCACCAGGCTCGGCCTGGGCGACACGTTCGGCGACGGCGATCCAGTCCATGCCTACGACGAGGCCCTGGCGCCGGCTGGCATTTCCTGGGACATGCTCCAGGACGAGCCGGAGGGCGTCCGGATCGCCCCGCCGATCCGCTACAAGAAGTACGCCGACGAGCGACCGAACGGCAGCCCGGTCGGCTTCGGGACGCCGTCAGGCAAGGTCGAACTGTTCTCGGACACGTTCGCCGCGCACGGCCACGCGCCGCTCCCGACCTACCAGGAGCCCGCCGAGAGCCCACGCAGCACCCCCGATCTGGCCGCCGAGTATCCATTGGTGCTGACCAACGCCAAGCGACCGCAGTACCTCCACAGCCAGCATCGGGCTATCTCCGCGATCCGCAAGACGATGCCGGCCCCCACCGCCGAGCTTCACCCTGAAACAGCGGCGCAGTATGGCGTCCAGCACGGCGCCTGGATCGTGATCGAGACGCCGCGCGGCCGGGTCCGCGCCCAGGCCGAGGTGACCACCTCGATCGTGCCGGGCGTGGTCTGCGGCAGCCACGGCTGGTGGGAGGCCTGCGACGCGCTCGGGATCGGGGCGCTCGACCCGTTCGACGATCGGGGCGCCAACCTGAACCTGCTGGTCCACGCCGATCTGAAAGACCCGATCAGCGGCGGGCTCCCACACCGATCGTCGCTCTGCCGCATCCGCCGGGAGTAGCGGCTAAACGGGGGTCAGGCTGTCGCGGAAGACCGGCAGGTGCTCCAGCGCCCGGCCGGCCCCCACCGCCACGCAGTCCAGCGGGTCCTCCGCGACGTAGGCCGGGACGCCGGTCTCGCGGGCGATCAACCGATCCAGGTTGCGCAGCAGCGCGCCACCGCCGGTCAGCACCATCCCCTTGTCCACGATGTCCGCGGCGAGCTCGGGCGGCGTTTGCTCCAGCACCGACTTCACTGTGGTCACGATCTGCGAGAGCGCGTCCGAGATCGCTTCAGTGATCTCGTGCGAGCTGAGCTGGCGGACCTTCGGCAGGCCGTCGATCTGGTCCCGGCCGCGCACCTCCACCACCTCCTCCTCGAAGAGAGGCAGGGCGCTGCCAGCGTGGAGCTTGATCTCCTCGGCCGTGCGGTCCCCGATCACCAGGTTGTACTTGCGGCGGACGTACGTCTGGATCAGCTCGTCGATCTTGTTGCCGCCGACGCGGATCGAAGCTGATACCACGATGTCGTTCAGCGAGATGACCGCCGCCTCGGTGGTCCCCCCGCCGACGTCGATCACCATGTTGCCGACCGGCCCGTCGATCGGCACGTTCGCCCCGATCGCGGCGGCAAGCGGCTCCGGGATCAAGTGGGCCTCGCGCGCACCCGCCTGGAGTGTCGCGTCGAGGACGGCGCGGCTCTCGACGTTCGTCACGCCGGCCGGGATGCAGATCATCACGATCGGGCGGAACAGGCTGAACCGCCCCGAGACGCGCCGGATGAAGTAGCGCAGCATCGCCTCGGTGATCGTGTAGTCTGCGATGACGCCATCACGCATCGGACGCACCACCTGGATCCGGTCCGGCGAGCGCCCGAGCATCTCGCGCGCCTGCCGGCCGACCGCCAGGACGCGGTTGTCGATCTCCGAGTAGGCGACGACCGACGGCTCGTTCAGGACGACGCCGCGCCCTTTGACGTAGACCAGGACGTTCGTCGTCCCGAGATCGACCCCGATCGCCTTGCCAAACATCGTCGCGGCCGTCAGCTACCGGTCAGTGGGTACGCCACCCTGCCCGCCACGCCGCCGGCGCACGATGTTCAACTGGATGTTCGAGAGCCGCAGCGCCGCGTGCGCTGCCTCGATCTGGACCGGGTCGCCGCCGCGCCTCGCCTCGCCGAGCGCACCCTCAGCCTGCCGCCGGGCCTCCTCGGCCTTCGCGGCGTCGATCTCGTCGGCGCGCTCGGCCTGGTCCGCCAGGATCAAGACGCGGTCGGCGTGGACCTGGAGGAAGCCGCCGGCCACCGACATCTCCTGCTCGGCGCCGCCCTTCTTGACGCGCAGCGAGCCGGGCCGCAGCATCGTCAGCAGCGATGCGTGCCTGGGCAGGATGCCGAGCACCCCCTCGCTCCCAGGGGCGACGACCATGTCGACGTCAGTCTCGTTGTACACCTGCCGCTCGGCGGTCACGATCTCGACGGTCAGCTTTGCCATGAATTCTCACCTGAACAGACGATACGAGGAAAAAGCGGGGGCGGCGGCACGCGGCCGTCGTGTGATGAGGATACGCGATCCAGGTCGCGGGTTGAAACCCACGCTGCGCCCGTTCCGCCTACGGTTGCGCGGCTGCCGCCGATCGGGCGCGCTGCCTGTGACTGTCCGGCCTGTGGTTATCGAGAGGCCGCGGATCGGGCGCGCTGCCTGAGCACGTCGGCGAGGCCGCTCCCAAGGAGCACCAGACCGACCGCCACCAGGATCAACCCCGTCAGCGGGAAGATCGCCAGCCACGGTGCCTGGACCCCGACGTCGAGTCCATCTTCGAGCATGGCGCCCCAGGTCGCCGTTGGCGGCGCGGGCGGCACGCCTAGCAGGATCCTCCCGACCGGGCCCAGGTAGGCAAGGCCGGTCGGGCTCCCGAAGAGGCCGAGCGCAGCCTCGATCAGCACCGATAGCGCCATCCCGAACGTCACCAGCATCACCAGCCCCGGCGTGACCGCCCAGAGCCGGCCAGGGATCGGCTGATCGGGCTGGCGCGCCTGGGTGCGCTTGCGGGCCCGCCGCCGGACCAGCAGGCTGGCGCCCACCAGGATCAGCCCGACGATCGAGAGTCGCATCAGCAGGTACCGTCCACCGCTCATCATCCGGCTCATCACGTCTCGCCCGAGCTGGTCGCCGCCCAGGATGTAGCCGCTGGCCGCCCCGAGCGGGAACGCCAGCCGGGCCGAGATGTTCTGCTGGAGCGGGTCGCGCGGCGCCGGGAGCAGCGTCATCAGCAAGAGCAGCAGGATGGCGATCCCGATGGTCAGCTTGTAGATCGTTGCCATCCCGAGCTTCGATTCCTCGATCACCCGCTGGAGGCCGGTCGGCGTCGGTGGCGGCATGACCGTCTCACCGCTGCTCGGCGGTGGGGGTACCGGCACCCGGCCGCTGACCGGCGCGAACGGCCGCGCCGGGGTGCTGGGCGGCGTCCGCGGAGCACCGGTCGGCTGGCCAGGGCGCGACGCCGTCTGCCCGGCAGTGGCCTGTCCGCGCGTCGCGCCGGCTGTCGTGTTCTGCCCCGCGACGGCCTGGGGGCCGGACACCGGCGGCCCGTCGAGCCAGGCAGTCGGCGCCGGCTCGGTCCGGCCTGGGACTGCCCCCGGACCCGCCGCCTCCGCCGCCAGCCCCGCCCGCGCGTTGTAGAGCGCCCGCACGAACGCCTGGCCGGTCGGGTAGCGGTGCGTCGGGTCCTTGTCGAGCTGGCGCAGCACGACCTGCTCCACGGCCGGCGGCAGGTCCGTCCGTAGGCTTCGTGGCGATGGCGGCGGCGTGTGGATCTGAGCGTACATGATCGTCTGCGAGTTGACGCCGGTGAACGGCACCCTGCCCGTCAGCATGTCGTAGGCGATCACCCCCAGCGCGTACAGGTCAGTGCCGGCCCCGCTCTCACCCTCGGTGATCGTCTCCGGCGCCATGTACTCGGCCGTGCCGATGCGGGTGTTCGCCTCGGTCAGTCGGGTGCCCTCTGCCGCTCTCGCTATCCCGAAGTCGACCAGCGTCACGTGGTCGTTCGCGCCGACCAGGGCATTGCCGGGCTTGATGTCGCGGTGGACGACGCTGCGCTGATGGGCGAAGTCGAGCGCGTCAGCGAGCTGGCCTAGCAGCCCGATTGCCCGTTCCAGCGGCAACGGCCCGTCCTGGCGGATCACCTCGTGCAGGGAGGGGCCGTCCAGCAGCTCCATCACGATGTAGTTGACGCCCTTCTCCTCCGCGATGTCGTAGATCATCACGATGTTCGGATGGCGCAGCTCGCTGGCGAGCTTCGCCTCGCGCTCGAAGCGCTGCAAGAACATCTCGTCGTGCGCGAAGACGGTCGGCAGGACTTTGATCGCGCGGGCCTGCCCGAGCCGCCGGTGGACGGCCCGGTAGACGACGCCCATCCCGCCGGCTCCGAGCTTACTCTGGAGCTCATACGGCCCAAGCTGCTGGCCGATCCAGGTGTCCATCTAGCCTCGTGGTGGAGAGGTAGTACCAGCCTACCACATGAGTAGGCAGAGGGCAGCAGGCTGTAGGCAGTCTAACAATCCGCTGCCTGCTGCCCTCTGCCTACTCGTTTACCAGGCCAGCTCCAGGCCGGCCGTGAACGCACCGACGTCCAGGCTGATCGTGACGCTGTTCCACGCTCCCTCCAGGCCGGGCAGCGTGCCGTCGCCAGGCGCCAGCGCGATCCTCGGCGACGACGCATCCACCAGGCGCGTGCCCACCGGCAGGCCGACGATCTCCAGATCGCGGATCGTTCGTGTGAGGCCCTCCACGAAGATGCGGGCCTTGCGGTCACCACGCTCCTGCTCCACGCCGAGCAGGTCGTCCTCGTTCAGCTCCACGCTTGCCCCGATGGCGCCGTCACGCGGGGCGAACAGCAGCAGCCGGGTCGCCTCGACGGGCGCATCGCCGCCGGCCTGGCGCGGATCGGCGAGCGGGATCGCCGTGCCGGCCCGAACGTAGAGCGGCACCCTGCCGAGCGGGACCGTCGTCTCGACCCACTGGCGCCCCTCGTGGAGTGTGCCCGTCCACCAGTCGTACCAGTTGGCGTAGGCCGGCAGGTAGACCCGGCGCGTGACCGGCTCCGCCGCGTCCGAGAAGACCGGTGCTACCAGCAGGTCTCGCCCGAGCAGGTACTGGTCGTCGATCTCGACGGCCTCCGGGTCCCAGGAGAACTCCAGCAGCATGGGACGGAGCATCGGCAGGCCGGTCTGGGCCGTCTCGCGGGCGCAGTGGAGCAAGTACGGTCGCAGCCGGTACCGCAATGCCGCGTAGCTCTGCACCACGCTCCGGGCCAGCGGATTGGACCAGGCCGGATCGCGCGGCACGGACGTCTCGATCCCGACCAGCGGGCTGAGCAGCGCCAGTTGCGCCCAGCGTGCCAGCAACGCCGAGCTGACGGACGCCGCTGACGGCGGGTTCAGGTCGGCGCGCCAGAAGCCGGGCGTCGCGAGGCCGTAGGTGAGGCCCTTTCGGAGGCGATCTCGCATCGCTTCGACGTCGCCGGGGGCAGCCACATCGCCGGTTTCAGCCAGGTCGAACGCGTGGTGTGGCGGCACGACGGCCCGTCCGGTCAGGCGGGCGTAGCCGGCGACCGCCGTGCGCGGCCAGCTCGATGGAAAGACGACGAGGTCGAGCGCCGGCTCCTCGACGGCCAGCGTGTACGCCGTCGGCGAGCGGACGGCGAGCTCGGCGGTCAGGCCGGCGGCGGTGTGAACCAGCAGCCCGTACCCCCGGCTCGAGAGCAGGAACGGCGGGCGCGGCCGAGGGACGTCGTCGTCCGCGCGCCACTCGTCCAGGCGGTCGGAAACCGGGTCGTCCACGGTCGGATCGTCGGGGATAGGCGCCACGGTCTGGGTCGTGCCGAGTAGATTGAGCGGCCCCGCGCGCTCGCCGAGCCCGAACAGCCGCTCCTCAGGCTCGACGGCCAGCGAGACGGTGGCGGCGCGCTGCACGAGGCCGTCATCGCCGGTCCAGCGAACCCAGGCGAACGGCGCCACGCCGGCCTGGGCGGAATCCTCCGGCGGCTCCGACGCCAGGCGCACGACCGGACGGCCGCCGGCGTCGAGCACCGTCAGTCCCAGCGGGTCCAGCGTGATCTCGATAGTCAGGTCTTCGGGATCGGGGCCGTAGCCGCCGTGGCGCTCGCTGGTGATGCGCAGCCTCTTGTCGGCGGTGGTCACGCTGAGCGGCGCGGGCGACACCTCGTCCTCGTCGAGCAGGCCGGCGTCCTTCAGGATCCCCGAGCCGACCTGGAGCCGGACCACTCCCGCGTCGAGCACCCAGATCGACAGCTCGGCGCGGTCCACGGCGCCGCCGAGGCCGGCGCCAGCCAGGATCGCGGCGACGCCCGTCGCATCCGGCTCGCGCGCCCCTTCGAGCTCCAGCACGACGGCGCTGTCCTGGTGCCGCCAGCCGGTCGCTCGGCGCGCGACGAAGCGCTCAGCAGACGGATCGTCCAGGAAGGAGTGCATGCGTGCAGTGTAGACGAGCACGGAGCGGGCTACAATCGGGTCGATCGATAGGGCGTCCACCATCGTGCCGTACGAGGTGCATCGTGGGTTGAAACCCACGTCTACGGTTGTATCGTCGCTATGCGACTCAGTACGACACCACTCCGGAGTCGCGTAGCGACGATACAACCGTAGACGTGGACTTCAGTCCACGGCCGTCGCTGGCGTCCTGCAATCTCACACAGAGGGGGGCTCCGATGTTGCAGTCGAACCCGATGAAGGCCGCGCTCAAGGAAGGGAAGGTCCAGATCGGCGTCTGGCTCAACCTGATGCGCAACCCGGCCATCCTGACCCTGATGAAGAACGCGGGCATGGACTACGCCCGCATCGACATGGAGCACTCGTCGCCGTCGATCGAGACGGTCGCCGACATGGCCGTGCTGGGCCGGGCGATCGGCCTGCCGGTCGTCGTGCGACCGCCGGAGCCGAACCGCGAGTGGATCACCCGCCTGCTGGACTGTGGCGTCTGGGGCATCCACGCCCCCCAGATCGACAACCCCGACGCGGCCAGGGCTGTGGTCGAGGCCGCGCGCTACCGGCCGCTCGGCACGAGAGGCCAGGCCGGCTTCGCCCCGGGCACCGACTTCGACCGGTCCGGCGGCACGCCGGCCGGCCGGGCCCATCTCAACGAGCAGGTCCACGTCACGGCGATGTTCGAGTCCGCCGAGGCGTTCCGCTACGTGGACGAGATCGTCGGGATGGAGGGAATCGACGCGGTGACGCTCGGGCCGTCCGACCTGGCGCAGGAGCTGAACGTGGCCGGCACGCCGGACCAGGCGAAGGTGATCGACGACCACCGCATGATCCTGATCGACGCGGCGAAGCGGTACGGCAAGGACGTCGCGATGCTGGTCCCGACCCTCGAAGAGGCCGAGCGCTGGATCGCGGCCGGCGTCAAGATCATCGCCTACTCGTCAGACGTCGACATCCTGGCGAAGGGGATGGAGGAGGCCGCGAAACGGCTCAAGAAGTAGACGCTGACGCTACGGGAGATACGCCCGGAGCCCCGCTTCGAGCGATCTGAACTGGATCCCGAACACCTGCTCGGCTGCTGACGGGTCGACCTGCTCGTCCATCGTGATGAAGTCGACGGCGCCCGGCGAGAGCGGCGCGTTGGGCAGGTACTGGATCACCGCGGCCGGGATCTTGACGAACCAAGCCGGTTGGTGGACCAGCGGCTTCCGCTTGCCGAGCACCCGCATGATTGTGCGGATGATCTCGTCCATCGTCAGCGGCGGCCGGCTGCCCAGCTCGAAGATCTGGTTCGTCGCGGCCGGCGCGTCGATCGCTGTCGCCACGACCTTCCCGACGTCTTCGACGTAGAGCGCCTGGACCCGCTCCTGCCCCGAACCGATCACCGGCACGACCGGCAGGTACTTCACGAACGCCACGAACTTGTTCATGCTGCGGTCGTCAGGACCGTAGATCCAGGACGGGCGCAGGATCACGTACTCCATGCCGCTCGACGTGACCGCCTTCTCGGCGCGCTCCTTCGCCCGGAACCAGGGCTCGGTCCGGCCCGGCCTGGTCCCCGCCCCGCCCAGGTAGACGAACCGCTTCACGCCGTTCTTCGCGGCAGCCGCCGCCATCCGCTCGGTGCCGGCGCCGTCAACCTGCTCGTAGGTCCAACCCTTGCGCGGGTTCTCGACCGGGTGGTTCGGGAACTGAACGGCGTGCACGATCGCCTCGACGCCGCGCGTGGCCGCCTCCAGCGAGGCCGCGTCCGAGACGTCGCCCTGGACGTACTGGACGCCCTGCTTCGGCTTCGCCCGGGCAGGATCGCGCGTCATGACCAGGATGTGATGCCCGCCCTTCGCGAGCAGCGCGTCGACCACGCGCGAGCCGATGAAGCCGGTGCCGCCCGCGACCAGAACGTCCATGCCGCCTCCCGAACGCCACCTTTGAAAGCGTCACACATACTCTGCAAAAAGCGCACACGGCGCAAATCAGAGCCCGGCGCCGGGCTCGCGCCTGAGCGGAATGGTGACGCTTCCGGGCGGCGTTCAGCTACTTGACCAGCAGCCAGATGCTGACGAACGAGCTCAGGTACGTGATGCTGAGGAACTTCAGGATCTTCCCGGCCGCCGTCGCCAGCCAGAACCGCCCGAGCGGGTACCGCAGGCTCCCGGCCAGGATGCCAAGTGCGTCGAAGACCGGATTCGGAATGCTTGCGAGCACGATCAGCGCGATGAACCCCCAGCGCCGAAAGCCGCGCTCGGCGAGGCGCCAGAGTCGTGAGGTATCGGTCGGGACAGCCCGCCGCCCGTAGTAGCCGAGCAGGTAGCCGATCAGCTCGCCGGTGGCGCTCCCGAGCCCGGCGACGATGCCGGCCCAGAGCGGATCGAGGACCGTTCCGGCGGCAGCCGCGACGGCCACGCCGGGGGCTGGCAAGAAGATCGTCGCGCTGACGAGCGCCTGGACCACGAACAGGATCGGGTAGGCCAGGATGCCGTACTCGCCGATCTCGCCGATCTGCTGGGTGATGAAGATGGCGAGCGGCGCGGCGGCGAGGGTGATCAGGAGGCTGAAACCGAGCGGGAGCAACCGCTGGACACGGGACCACGGCGTCGCGACTGCCCCAGAGTCGGGCGCTGGGACCACTGCTGAGCTCACACGCGGCCTCGCGGCCCAGACTCGCGTGAATCGCGGCCGTATCGCAGACTCGTAACAACCGGCCTCACGCGGCCCGCGAATCGTACCAGACGGTCTCCCGGCGTTCAGAGGATTTCATCAGGCCCTCATCGAGCCAGCATGGTGACGCCTCACCGTCGTTCTGCCCCCCGAACGGCTGGGGCGCCCCATCGTACCGCCACAGCGCTGCCGACGGGTGGTGGTCGTACGCTCAGCGGAAGGCGTCGGCGTGCGCCCTGGCCCATTCGGCAAACGTCCTGGAGGGCCGGCCGAGCAGGTTGGGGACAGTCGGCAGGACCGGTTGCGGCTGGCCGATCATCTGAGCATCGCCGTCGAGCAGCCAGTCGGCGGCCTCACCGTACCCCTGCGCCAGCATCTGGGCGCGGGCCTCGGCGTGGCTGATCTCGACGAAACGGATCTCACGCCCGAGCACCTCGCCGATGATCCGGACCTTTTCGATCTTCGAGAGCGACTCCGGCCCGGTCATGGCGTACTTCTGGCCGTGGTGGCCGTCTTCGAGCAGCGTTTTCGCCGCGACGGCCGCGATATCCACCAGGTCGAGCGGTGCGTACGAGACCTCGCCGTACGCGGCCCGCACGACGCCCTCGTCCCGGATCGAGTCGGCCCAGCCGAGCGCATTGAGCATGAACTCGCCGGGACGCAGATGGGTCCACTCGACACCAGGGGCGCTCTCGACGGCCCGCTCGACGGCGTAGAACCACCAGCTCGACGGACCGCCCTGGGCCTCGTCGTCGGCGCCGCTGCTGGAGAGGTCCACGATCCGCCTGACGCCGGCCTGGACGGCCAGATCTACCACGGCCTGCGCCGTCTTCGGGTGCGGCGCGAGGTACAGCCGCTCGACGCCGACCAGGGCATCCTTGACCGTCCCCGGCCTGCCGATGAACCCCTCGGCGATCTCGACGCCGCCCGGCAGGTTCGCCTTGCCGGGGTTGTTGGTCAGCGCGCGGATTTCGACGCCCGTCCCGAGCAGCTCATCCACGACGAGGCGCCCGACGTTGCCGGTCGCCCCGGTCACGAGAACTCTCACGAATCGCTCCCTTGGCCACGGTGGTCAGCGCGCGCACGCAGAACCGTAGCAAGGGCGATC
>Ga0209382_10000922_pt1 | contig 47581 bp, 47 predicted proteins | sample SoiMetdeltSBSDD5_FD_187599 | JGI IMG/M metagenome (GOLD analysis project Ga0209382, IMG submission 187599) | Bulk soil microbial communities from a Populus tree surrounding site in Tennessee, USA - Soil MetaG P. deltoides SBSDD5 (SPAdes) (version 2) | ecosystem: Environmental > Terrestrial >...
AGATTCCCGGCGGCCGCCGAGCCGCCGCCGCGGTTCAGCGCCACGACCACGATCGCCACGGTGACGACGATCAGGGTGGCCGACAGGGCGATCAGCGGGACGGCGAAGCTGCGCTTGGCCGGTGGCGCCGGGGCCGGGAGATACGGTGAGTAGGCCTGGGGCAGATCCGGTGGCGTCGAGATCGGCATCGGCGGCGACGGGTGGGGTAGACCCCGGTAGGTACTGCACGTCGTGCAGTGGCCGTACTGGTCGATTCCCTCGCCGCCACACACCACGCACGGCTGCATGTCGCGAGTCTAGGGCTCCATCGACGCACGCGGAGGGGTGCTAGGATCGTACACGTGTTCGATTATCGATGGCGGCGAGCCAGCGGCGGCGGATCAGGCCACTGAACGGGCGGATGAGCAGCCAGTACAGGCGGAAGGCGCGGCGGGACCGCGCGTCCGTGAGCAGGACGCGGGTCTCGGTGGCGAGCACGCCGTCGGACACGCTGAAGTTGGCGATCATCTTGGCCCAACCTGGTTCGTCGAACGCGGTGAACGGGATGTCCGGGTCGGGACGGGTGCGGCCCACGGCCCATGGCCGGCCGATGGCCCCTAGGACGAGCTCGTCTGCAGTACGGTCGAGCACCGTGAAGCCGATCGTGGCCATGGTGTCGAGGATCGGTCGGTCGGCGTCCAGTCGCAGCAGACCGGCCGACCGGATCCGCATCAGCGCTCGCATGACGGTCACCTCGCGCCAGGTCACCTCTTCCGCGGCGGTCAGCAGCGCGGCCGGCGCAGCGGAGGTGCGTCGACAGTGACGCTCGGCAAAGTGCCAGCGGGGGAGCAGCTCATCGATCCGCACGTGTTCACTATCGGCCACGGCGCCCGGGAGCTGGCGGCCCTGGTGGCCGTCCTCGAAGAGGCGTCGGTGACGGTACTGGTGGACGTCCGCCGGTACCCCGGGTCGCGGCACCACCCGCAGTTCGGCCGCCGTTCCCTCGAAAACGCGCTGGCGACGGCCGGAATCGGGTACGAGTGGCAGGGCGAGGCGCTCGGCGGGCGGCGGCCCAGACAGCCGGAGACCCGGCATCCGGCGTTGCACGACGCGGGGCTGGCCGGCTACGCCGACCACATGGACTCGACGGAGTTCCGCACCGCCGTCGACGCTCTCGTGGCCCGGGCCGAAGCGGGCGAACGGCCGGCCGTCATGTGCGCTGAGACCAAGTGGTGGCAGTGCCACCGGATGTTGGTCGCCGACGCGCTCGAGATGCGCGGGGTGACCGTGGTGCACCTGCTGGAGGTGGGCCGGCGGGAGCGCTACCGTCCACATGCGACAGTGCGGCGGGGCGACGACGGTTGGCCTGTGTACGACGTACCCGATACGCTTCCTGGATGAATTTGGGAGCGCTCCCGGCGACTCGGAGGACGCTGATGGTTGGTGCGGCGGCGGGTGCACTCGCCGCGTGTACCGAGCCGGCGCCGGCGCCCGCACCGGTCACGCCGATGCGGTTCCCCGACGGTTTCGTCTGGGGTGCGGCGACATCGGCGTACCAGGTCGAGGGCGCGGCGAAGGAGGACGGCCGCGGCGAGTCGATCTGGGACCGGTTCAGCCACTCGCCCGGCCTCGTTCGCAATGGCGACACCGGTGACGTGGCCACCGACCACTACCACCGGTACGCGCAGGACGTCGCGCTCATGGCCGAGCTCGGACTGAAGTCGTACCGCTTCTCGATTTCCTGGCCACGGATCCAGCCGACCGGCAGCGGCCCGGTCAACCAGAAGGGGCTGGACTTCTACAAGCGGCTCGTCGAGGCACTGCGGCAGCGCGGCATCGCCCCGATGGCCACGCTGTTCCACTGGGACCTCCCGCAGGCCCTGCAGGATGCCGGCGGCTGGGAGTCCCGCGACGTGGCGGGCCGGTTCGGCGACTACGCGGCGATCGTGTACGACGCGCTCGGCGACGTGGTACCCACCTTCCTGACGCTCAACGAGCCGAAGACGGTCGTCAATGTCGGGTACATCTACGGCGTCCACGCGCCCGGGATCATGTCCTCGGCCAAGGCCTGGGTCGCCGCACACCACCTGATGCTCGCCCACGGGCTGGCCGTACAAGCGCTGCGGGCATCGGGCAAGAAGGCCAAGGTGGGCCCGGCGCTCAACCTCAATCCGGTGTACCCCGCCCAGGACGCCGCCCGGGCGGCGGCGGAGCTGCGGGACGGCTTCGAGAACCGGTTCTGGCTCGACGCGGTGCTGAAGGGGGCGTACCCGAAGGACGTGCTCGACGAGATAGCGAAGCGCTCGCCCATGGCCGACCACGTGCGCGACGGCGACCTGAAGACCATCTCGGCGCCGATCGACCTACTGGGCGTGCAGTACTACAACCCGATCTACGTGGACGCGAACAGTCGCGACGTCTTACTGCACCCGACGTCCGAGGCGCCCTGGCAGCAGCTCTACCCGCAGGGCCTGCAGGACATCCTCGGCCAGGTCAAGCGGGGGTACGGCGATGTGCCGCTGGTCGTGACCGAGAACGGGATCGCGACCCCGGACCGCCTCGGCGCTGGGGACACAGTGGACGATCAGGCCCGCGTCGCGTTCCTGCGCGAGCACCTGGCCGCCGCCCACCGCGCCATCACCGAGGGCGTCGAGCTGATCGGGTACCACGCCTGGTCGCTGATGGACAACTTCGAATGGGCAGAAGGGTACGGGCAGCGGTGGGGCCTGGTGTACATCGACTACCCGACCCAGCGCCGCGTACTCAAATCATCTGCGCGATGGTACTCGAGTGTGATTCGGACCAACGCGTTAGCGTGAAGCCGTGGGCTACCGCGTACTGGCGACGACCGTACTGGTCGTGCACTTCACGTACCTGCTGTACGTGGTGTTCGGCGGCTTCGTCGCGTGGCGCTGGCCGCGGACGATCTGGCTGCACCTGGCCGCCTGCGTATGGGGCGTGGCGGTCATCGGCGCACTCGGCCTGCGGCTCGACTGCCCGCTCACCTGGGTCGAGGACTGGGCGCGCGCCAAGGCCGGCGAGGGCGTGAACACCAAGGGCTTCGTCGATCGGTACCTCGAAGGTGTGCTCTACCCACCGAAGTACACCGTGCTGTTGCAGAGCCTCGCGGCGCTGACCGTGCTCGTATCGTGGATCGGCTTCGTGTTTTTGCGGCGCGCGAGAAGACGACGCAACACGACGGACGCACGCAAAAGCGAGGATTCGTCAAGCAGCGCCGCTACCGTGTGACGCATGCCGCGTACCCGGGCGCCGGTCCGACGCAAGCCCACGGTCGGACCGTTCACGTTGCTCGGCCGCGGCATGATCTGGTCCTGGATGGCCCTGGCCCACGCGGTCGGCTGGGCGGTCCGCGGAGTGGGCCGACAGGCCGCCACGGCCAAGGAGCTCGACCCCGAACACCGGCGCGACGGTCGCGGCCTCTTGGTGCTGGGCATGGCCCTGTTGCTGGCGGTCGCGGTGTGGTTCGACGCGGCCGGGCCACTCGGTGATCGGCTCGCCTCTGCCACCCGGTTGTTCATCGGGTCGATCGCGGTCGCGCTGCCGTTGCTGTTGCTGGTCGGTGCCATCCGCCTGATGCGCGAGCCCGGCGACCCGGCCCACCGTGGCCGGGCGGTAGTCGGCTGGACCGCGCTGCTGACCGGTGCGACCGGTCTGCTCGAGATCTTCCGCAACCCGGTCGACCTGACCGACCGCGAGTGGGCGGGTGGGTTGCTGGGACTGGCCGTCGGCGGAGGGCTGCGACACCTGGTCTCCGCGTGGGTGGCGGTACCGCTGCTCGTGCTCGTCGTGCTCTTCGGCCTGCTCGTGGTGACCGCCACACCGATCAACCGGATCCCGGAGCGGCTCGGCCAGCTGCGCGATCTGGCGCTGGGCCGTACCCCCGAAGTGTCCGAAGTGGACGACGAGGACGAAGCGGAAGAGGCCGACGAAGCGCCGGCCCCGCTGCGACGTCGGCCCTCGCGCCGGCGGCAGGCGACGTTCGCCGAGGACGAGGGGCACGAGGTCGTCCACGACACGATCGTGGTCCCGCGCAAGCGCAAGCCGCCGGAGCACACGCCTCCGCCGACCCGCGCCGAGCAGTTGCTGCTGTCGGGACTCGGCGGCGACTACACGCTGCCGCCGGCCAACCTGCTGCGCCCGGGCGAGCCGGCGAAGGCGCGCAGCCGGGCCAACGACGAGGTGATCTCCGCGCTGTCGACGGTGTTCGAACAGTTCGATGTGGACGCCGCGGTCACCGGGTTCGCCCGCGGGCCGACGGTCACGCGGTACGAGGTCGAGCTGGGACCGGGTGTCAAGGTCGAGCGGATCACCCAGCTGTCGCGGAACATCGCGTACGCCGTCAAGTCGCCAGACGTGCGCATCATCAGCCCGATCCCGGGCAAGAGCGCCGTCGGCGTGGAGATCCCCAACGCCGACCGGGAGAACGTCTCGCTCGGTGACGTGCTGCGCTCGCGCGAGGCCACCACCGACCATCACCCGCTGCTCGTCGGCCTCGGCAAGGACATCGAGGGCGGGTACGTCGTTGCTAATTTGTCCAAAATGCCCCATATTCTCATCGCGGGCGCCACGGGCGCCGGCAAGTCGAGTTGTCTCAACTCACTGCTTGTGTCGCTTCTGTCCAGAGCGACGCCGGACGAGGTGCGGCTGCTGCTGATCGACCCGAAGCGGGTGGAGCTGACCGGCTACGAGGGCGTGCCGCACCTGGTGACCCCGATCGTGACCAGCCCGAAGAAGGCGGCCGACGCGCTCGACTGGGTCGTCCGCGAGATGGACATGCGGTACGACGACCTGGCCGCGGCCGGTGTTCGGCACATCGACGACTTCAACCGCAAGCTGCGGGCCGGCCAGATCACCTTGCCGCCGGGCAGCGAGCGCGTCCTGCGGCCGTACCCCTACCTGTTGGTCATCGTCGACGAACTGGCCGACCTGATGATGGTCGCGCCGCGGGACGTGGAGGACGCGGTCGTCCGCATCACCCAGCTCGCCCGGGCCGCGGGCATTCACCTCGTGCTGGCCACCCAGCGGCCGAGCGTCGACGTAGTGACCGGCCTGATCAAGGCGAACGTGCCGTCGCGGCTGGCGTTCGCGACGTCGTCGCTGGCGGACTCGCGGGTCATCCTCGACCAGCCGGGTGCCGAGAAGCTGATCGGTCGTGGCGACGGGCTCTTCCTGCCGATGGGCGCCAGCAAGCCGGTCCGGATCCAGGGGGCCTGGGTCACCGAGGCGGAGATCAGCGACATCGTCAAGCACTGCAAGGACCAGCGTGAGCCGGAGTTCCGGCCGGACGTGCTGGCGCCCGCGCAGGAGAGCCGAAAGAAGGTCGACGAGGACATCGGCGACGACCTCGATCTGCTGCTGCAGGCGATCGAGCTGGTGGTCACGTCGCAGTTCGGCTCGACGTCGATGCTGCAACGCAAGCTGCGGGTGGGCTTCGCCAAGGCGGGCCGGCTGATGGACCTGATGGAGACCCGGGGCATCGTGGGACCTTCCGAGGGATCGAAGGCTCGCGATGTCCTCGTCAAGCCTGACGAACTGGCGGACGTGCTGGCCAATATGCAAGGGTGACCGAATGACTGTGCCAGCTAGTACTCGGTCATGCTGGGCCTCCGCTACCGCCGGAGGCCCAGCATGACCAGTCCGATCTTCCAGTTGTGCGATGAGCATGTGGCCCGATCGGCCACCCTCGACCCCATCATGGCGACCATGCGCGGCATCGTGGTCGGGGACCTGCCGGCGGCCACCGACTACAGCTCCGAGGGGTACGAGGCCCGGGCCGACCTGTCCCGGGACACGCTTCGCCGGCTGGACGGGCTGGTAGCCACGAACGAGGACGACCAGCTGGCCGCCGACTTCCTGCGGGAGCGGCTCGTCGCCGACCTGGCCCTGCACGAGAGTGGCGAGACGCTACGCCAGGTGCGCGCGCCGTTCGGACTGACCCAGAACATCCGGGACAGCATCGACCTGCTGCCGCGTACCGGTGACGGCGCCTGGGAGACGATCATGGCCCGGCTGGCCGCCGTGCCGTCGATGCTGGACAGCTGGCGCCGGGGGCTATCGACCGGGTTGCACAATGAGCTGGTCGCCGCCCGGCGGCAGGCGCTCGAGTCCGCGCAGCATGCCGACCGGCTCGCCGGGCGGAACAGCGCACCGCCGACCTTCGACGCCGTGGTGGCCGAGCACGGCGACGGCCCGCTCGCGACCGAGCTGCGCGCCGCGGCCGACCAGGCACACGCGGCGTACGCCGAGACGGCCAAGTACCTGCGGGAGGAGTACGCCCCCCAGGCGGCCGAGGCGGATGGCGTAGGCCCGACCCGGTACGCCGTCTACACCCGGCTGTTCCTGGGTGCCGACATCGACCCGGTCGAGGCGTACGAGTGGGGTTGGCAGGAGCTGCACCGCATCGAGACCGAAATGGCGGCGGAGGCGGACCGGGTACGGGCGGGCGCGACCGTCGACGAGGCGCTGGCCGTGCTCAACGAGACGGCGTACATCCAGGGCGCCGACGCGTACCGGGACTGGTTGCAGGACCAGCACGACCGGGCCATCGAGCACCTGCACGGCAGGCACTTCGACATCGCCGAGCCGCTGCGCCGGGTCGACGTGGTGCTCGCCACCTCGTCATCCGGCGGTGCCGCGTACTACACCCCGCCGAGCGAGGACCTGTCCCGGCCCGGGCGCACCTGGTGGCCGCTCGGCGGCCGGGAGCGGTTCACCACCTGGGACGACCTGACCACGGTGTTCCACGAGGGCGTACCAGGGCACCACCTGCAGCTCGGCCAGGCCCGGGTGGCGGGGGAGAAGCTGTCCCGGTACGGCCGGACCGCCGGCGTGAGCGGGCACGGTGAGGGCTGGGCCCTGTACGCCGAGCGGCTGGCCGATGAGCTGGGCTGGTTCACCACTCCGGGGGACCGCCTCGGCATGCTGATGGGCTCGGCCCTGCGGGCCACCCGGGTCGTGCTGGACATCGGGGTCCACCTGGGCCTGCCGCTACCACCCGCCGAGGCGGAGCGACACGGTCCACAGTGGACGTTCGAGGTGGCGGAGGAGGTGCTGCTGCAGCGGGGCCGGGCCGCCGAGCACCAGGTCCATCCCGAGGTCGTGCGGTACTTCGGCTGGCCGGCGCAGGCCATCTCGTACAAGCTCGGCGAGCGCGCCTGGCTCGCCGCCCGCCAGGAGGCGCAGCAGCGGCTGGGCGCGGACTTCGACCTCAAGCGGTGGCACATGGCGGCCCTGTCTCTGGGTCCGATCGGCCTCGCGGCGCTGGCCGACGTCCTGCGGAGGGTCGACGCCTAACTCTCATCTAGTCTCATGGGATGTCCGGTCGTCGAGTCGCTCTGGTGACGCTGGGCTGCGCCCGCAACGAGGTCGACTCGGAGGAGCTGGCCGCCCGCCTGCACGCGGACGGCTGGCAGGTGACCGTGGACGGTACCGCCGGCGCGGACGTGGTACTCGTCAACACCTGCGGCTTCGTCGCCCAGGCGAAGCAGGAGTCGATCGACACGCTGCTCGCCGCGGCCGACTCCGGTGCCCGGGTGGTGGCGGCCGGCTGCCTCGCCGAGCGGTACGGCCACCAGCTGGCCGAGAGCCTGCCCGAGGCCGCCGCGGTCCTGGGCTTCGACGACTACCCGGACATCTCGGCCCGACTGTCCGCGGTGATGTCAGGGTCGCCGCCGGAGGCGCACATTCCGCGGGATCGGCGCACTCTGTTGCCGGTCACGCCCGTGAAGCGCGAGCTCCCCAAGCATCTCCGCGGCGGGATGAGGCGGCGGCTCGGCGACGGACCGGTAGCGCCGCTCAAGCTGGCCAGCGGCTGCGACCGGCGCTGCGCGTTCTGCGCGATCCCGTCGTTCCGCGGGGCGTTCGTCTCCCGCCCGCCGGACGAGGTGCTGGCCGAGGCCGAGTGGTTGGCCGGTACCGGGGTCCGCGAACTGATTCTGGTCAGCGAGAACTCGACGTCGTACGGCAAGGACCTCGGTGACCCTCGGGCGCTGGAGAAGTTGTTGCCGCAGCTCGCCGGAGTCTCGGGCATCGTGCGGGTGCGGGTCAGCTACCTCCAGCCGGCGGAGACCCGGCCCGGTCTGGTCGAGGCGATCGCGACGACCCCGGGCGTGGCGCCGTACTTCGACCTGTCCTTCCAGCACGCCAGCGAGCCGGTGCTGCGCCGGATGCGCCGGTTCGGCTCGACCGAGCGGTTCCTGGAGCTGCTGGCCAGCGCCCGGGTGCTGGCGCCGGACGCGGGTGCCCGCAGCAACGTCATCGTGGGCTTCCCCGGCGAGACGCGCGCCGACGTCACGGAGTTGAGCCGGTTCCTCGACGGAGCCGGGCTGGACGCGATCGGCGTCTTCGGCTACAGCGACGAGGACGGTACCGAGGCCGCCGGCATGACGGGCAAGGTGGCGACGGCCACGATCCGGCGGCGGGTCGACCGCATGCTCGCGCTGGCCGAGGAGCTGTGCGCGCAGCGGGCCGCGGAGCGTATCGGGTCCACTGTGGACGTACTGGTGGAGTCCGTCGACGGTGATGTCGTCGAGGGCCGCGCCGCCCACCAGGGGCCGGAGGACGGCTCTACGACCGTGCGCGGCGCTCACCAGGCGCGGCCCGGCGATCTGGTACAGGCAAAGATCACCGGCAGCGAAGGCGTGGACCTGCTCGGGTCGGTCGTATGACGCGTCCGGCGCCGGTGCCCGTGGTGAACGCGGCCAATGCGCTCACCGCCCTGCGGCTGATCCTGATCCCCGTGTTCATCGCCTTCACGGTGACCTCGCAACTGACCCACGCGGGCTGGCGAATCGCCGCGTGCCTGGCGTTCGGCTTCGCCTCGCTGACCGACTTCGTCGACGGCTGGATCGCGCGGCGGTTCGAGCTGGTCACCGCGTTCGGCAAGGTGGCCGACCCGATCGCCGACAAGGCGTTGACCGGTACCGCGCTGGTGCTGCTGTCGGCGTACGGCCGCCTGCCGTGGTGGGTGACGGTGGTGATCCTCGCCCGCGAGATCGGGGTGACGCTGCTGCGGTTCTGGGTCATCCGGTACGGCGTGATCGCCGCGAGCCGCGGCGGCAAGGCGAAGACCGCGCTGCAGGTACTCGCGATCGCCTGGTACCTGTGGCCGTTCCCGCCGGCGCTGGCCGCGGTCGGCCCGTGGATCATGGCGGCCGCGGTGGTGGTGACGGTGGCGACCGGGTTGGACTACGCCCTGCGCGCGCTGCGGATGCGCCGGGAAGCGGTGCGGTGATCGAGCAGGTATTGGAGAGGCTGGCCGCCCGGGGGGAGACGCTGGCGACCGCCGAGTCGCTGACCGGTGGGCAGCTCGCTGCGACGATCGTGGACGTACCGGGGGCGAGCCGGGTGTTCCGGGGCGGGTTGATCGTCTACGCGACGGAACTCAAGGCGGTGCTGGCCGGCGTACCGGAGGAGTTGCTGGCCGAACGCGGCGCGGTAGACCCGGACGTGGCGCTCGCCCTCGCGGCCGGCGCGCGCGAGCGGTGCGGCGCGGACTGGGGGCTGGCCACCACGGGCGTCGCCGGGCCGGACTCCCCGGAGGGCAGGCCGGTCGGCTTGGTCTACGTGGCCTGTGCCGGGCCGGCCGGGGCGATCGTGCGGGAGCTGCGGGAGCCCGGCGACCGGCCGGCGATCCGGCGCGCCGCGGTGACCGCCGCGCTGACCCTCCTGGACGAGAGCGTTCGATAACGTCGAGACTGCAGCGAGGGGTGACAGCGCGCGGCTGCCACCCCTCGTGACCGCATCCAGGCGTGGGCGCGTCAGGATGCGGAAACCGCGTCGGCGTAACGCTGGAGGATGTCGCCCCAGCCGCCGCCCTCGCTGACCGACTTCATGACCGATTCGGCCTGCTCGCCGTGCCGCTCGAACAGCCGGTGCTCGAGGTCGACCCGCGTCCGGCCGTCGTCCTCGGCCGTGAACGTGACCTCGACCTCACTGGCGCGTGCGGGATCCGGGTCGAACTGCCACTCGCCGTTGATGTGCCAGGCCAGCACCACCCGGTTCGGCGGGTCCCAGGTCAGCACCCGGCCCCAGTCGCACTCGGAGCCGTCGACGCCGCGTTCGTACCACCGGCCACCGGTCCGGCCCTCCATGACCGCTTCGGCGTACTCGGCCTCGCCGATGTGATAGTCCGCCGGCCACCAGGTGGTGAACGAGCGGGTGAACACCTGAAACGCCTTGGCGACCGGGGCGGCGACGGTCACCGACCGCTGAACGGTCGGCACCGTGATCTGCTCAGTCATCTGTTTCCTCCTCGAACGGGGCGGCCTCAACGGCCTTCTGAAAGGCGGTTAGCGCGTGATCCCAGATCGTGTCGAGGTACGCGCGCAGTGCCGCGACACCTTCCGGGTTGAGCTGGTAGACCCGGCGCGTGCCGACCGGCCGGTCGACGACCAGGCGGGCGTCCTTGAGCACGCGCAGGTGCTGGGAGACCGCCGGCCGGCTGACCGGCAGCTCGGCGGCCAGCTCGCCGACCGACTGCGGTCGCCGGGCCAGCAGCTCGAAGATCATGCGCCGGGTCGGGTCACCGAGGACTCCGAGTCCGGCATCTCCGTAAGTCTCCACGAACGGTAAGTCTAAACTTACGAAGCTCACCGCGCAAGGGTGCAAAGACGGAGCGGGCGCGCACCGGGTACCGTGGCGGGAGGCTTTTCGTGGGCACGGGGAGGTGCGAGATGGTTCTGCTCCGTCGAGTGATCGGGGATGCGCTCCGGGCGCGCCGGCAGGCCCAGCACCGCACCCTGCGTGAGGTGTCGACGGCCGCGAATGTCAGTCTGGGTTACCTGTCCGAGATCGAACGCGGGCAGAAGGAGGCGTCCAGCGAGCTGCTCGCCTCGGTTTGTGACGCCCTCGGCGCCCAGCTCTCCGAGGTACTGCGGGACGTGAGCGACACGCTCTCGCTGGCCGAGCAGATCGAGCCGGCGATGACCCCGGCGCCGCGGCAGCCGGAGGTTCCGACGAAGGTCGCCGATCACGACGCCAAGGTGTCGGTCACGGTGCACCGCGACGGCCCGCTGAAGACGACCCTGCGCCTCCAGCGCGACGTGGTGCGCGCTGCTTGATCCCGGGCGTGACGCTCTCGCCCGTGCCTGCGACGATGGAAGCCACGACGCAGAGAGGAAGCGCAGAGATGGCGAATCCGTTCGTCAAGGGCTGGCGGTATCTGATGGCCCTCTTCGGTGCCAAGATCGACGAGTACGCCGATCCGAAGGTTCAGATCCAGCAGGCGATCGAGGACGCCCAGCGGCAGCACCAGGCGCTCGTCCAGCAGGCTGCGGCGGTCATCGGTAACCAGCGGCAGTTGGAGATGAAACTGTCCCGCCAACTGTCCGAAGTGGAGAAATACCAGGCGATGGCGCGGCAGGCGCTCGTCCTCGCCGACAAGTCGCGGTCCGAGGGCGACGAGGCCAAGGCCGGGGAGTACGAGCAGACCGCGCAGACGATCGCCACCCAGCTCGTCTCGGCCGAGCAGTCGATGGAGGACCTGAAGACCCTGCACGACCAGGCCCTCAACGCGGCGGGTCAGGCGCGCAAGGCGGTCGACAACAACCGCGTGATCCTCGAGCAGCGGCTCGCCGAGCGGACCCGCCTGCTGAGCCAGCTCGAGCAGGCCAAGATGCAGGAGACCGTCGCCGCGTCACTGGAGTCGATGTCGGCGCTGGCCGTGCCCGGCAACACGCCCTCGCTGGAGGAGGTCCGCGAGAAGATCGAGCGGCGGTACGCCACCGCGATGGGCCGCGCGGAGCTCGCCTCCACGTCGATCGAGGGCCGGATGCTGGAGGTCCAGAAGTCCACATTGGATATGGCGGGCGCGTCCCGGCTCGAGCAGATCCGCGCGAGCATGGCCGGCGATCAGCTGATCGCCGCGCCCACTCAGCCGGAGATCGATCAGGCCGCCTCGGACAAGGCGGCCGGTGTCGCGCGGCTCGACGAGATCCGGGCGAGCATGGCGGAGAAGTCGAAGTCCACGGAGGCTGATACAGCCTAGAGATTTCGGGCGGAATGCATAGCCCGGACTGGACAGGGAGGCGGTATGCCTGACGAGCGCGCGCGGCACTTCCGGCGGCTGCGTAGGCTCCGCCGGTCCGCCCAACGGTGGAGCGTGGTCGCCGGCGGGCTCGGTGGCGCGGCGCTCGTGCTGACTCCGTACCACGGCTTGGGTGTGCCGGACGCGGCCTGGATGGCGGCCGCGGGCAGTTCGGTGGCGCTGGCCTTCTGGCGCTGGGTCGACTTCCGGTCCATGGCCGCGCTGCCGCCACCCCCGCCCCCGGACCCGGCGCTGGCCGGCGCCCGTGCCCGGCGACGCATCGAGGGCATCGTGGCCAGCCTGCCGGGCGGCCGGGAGATGCTGGGCGAGCTGCGCCGCCAGCGGGACCGGTCGAAGGTACGCGGATCCGCGGTGGCTTCCGGGTGGCGGCGCCTGGACCAGGCGTCGGTGACCCTAGCGGGGCTCTCCGGCCGGCTCGGCGGTCCTGCCGAGGGCGCCGTGCTCGAGGCGGCGGTGGCCGAGCGTGGGCTGCGGGAGCTGGCCGACCGGGCGGCGAGCGTCGAGCGGGCTTCCCGGTTCGCGGGCGGTGACGCGCGGCTGGCCCTGGACGAGGCGCACGCCGCACTGGTCGCGCAGTTCGACGAGGGCGTGACAGCGTACGAGGGCCTCGTCGGCGCGGCCGCGGCGTACGTCGCCGAGGACGGCCGGGCGGTCGAGAACCCGTCGGTGTCCCGGCTGAACGACGCGGCCGAGCTGCTGCGCGCGGTGGCGGCCGGGTTCGCCGAACTACGTACGGACGTTCGCGCGCAGCCACTCGTTGATGGGCTGTGACGCGCGCAGGAACTTGACGATCCGGTTCTTCGCGGCGGCCGTCCCGAGCCAGGCCGCTACCGGCCAGTCCTGCCAGGCGACGAGTCCCTTGTACTTGAGGTATTCGGCGCGCGGATGGTCCTTCGGGTAGCCCTTCGGCACGGTCTTGAGCTCGTCGTGGCCGCCGACCGTGATGCCCTGTTTGGCCACCTGCGCGAGCACCTTACGCAGCTCCTCGCCCGTCGAATCGGCGGCGACCGCCTCGCGGTACCGGGCGAGCTGGTCCGACTCCATCATCCACATCCCGCTGCCGGCGCCCAGGCCCTTCGCGGAGAGATGCAGGTAGCCGCCGCGCTCGAGGGTCGCCGCGATGTTCGTCTTGTACGGGGATTTGTCATGGCTGAACCGGACGTCGCGGTACGGCCGGAAGATCTTCCCCTGGCCGAACTCCGGTGCCAGCTCCGCGAGCAGCTCGGTCATCGGGCCGAGCACCTTCTCCTCGTAGACCGCCTTGTGCTCGGTCCAGTATGTCTTTGAGTTGTCCGCTTCCAGACCCTCGTAGAACTCCAAGGCCTCGACCGGCCAGCCACGAAACGCCACGAGCCAGACAATAATCGACGCGTGGTCGAGCTCCCGCACGTACCCGAGGATCTGGCGCCGTACCGTCCACAGTTGACTCAGCTGGCCCGACCTTGCCTGGCGCTGCAGCCGGTGCGGGCGGAGTCGGCGCTGCCGGTCGGCGCGAGCAAGGTTGGCGGCGCCCCCGACCTGCCGGCCGGTGTGGCCTGGCCCCGCAACGACGACGGCGTACCGGTGCCGTTCGCGTTCCAGGTCAACCTCACCGAGTTGACGCGCCTGCACCCCGGGCTGCTACCGCTGCCCGAGGAGCCGGGGCTGTTGCAGTTCTTCACCACGTTCGTCGACGAGGACACGTGGGCGGTCGGCAAGCAGTGGCGGGACGGCTGGTACGAGCCGGCCCGCGGCGACAACCGGGTCCTCGTGCACCACACGGTGGACGGCCCGGTCGACGGGCCGGAGCCGTTCCAGGAGGAGTGGCGGTTGGTGGCGGAGCCGGCGGTCAGCCTGCCCGGCTACCTCGAACTGTCCGACCGTGCGCCCGAGCTGTTCGCGGTGCTGCGGGCCGACCAGCGGTTGCGCGACTCGTACCGCGACTGGCTCGCGTACGACCTCGGCTTGTACAACCTGGTCGGCGGATTCCCGAGCTGGGTACAGGACGCGGCCTACTACGAGGCGGTCGGCCGCGAGCGAGGACTGCGGTTCCACGACGTGGCCCCGTCGCCGCTGGGTGAGCTGCAAGCGGAGGGCCGGAACTGGCATCTGGTGTGCCAGCTCGACTCGATCATCGGAGACGATGGTCGGATGTACCTGCTGGCGCCGATGGACAGCGCGGGCCGGTACGAACTGGACCGCACGCAGTACGTCTACCAGTGCACCTAGAGGTCGTGCGCGGCGGATGGTTGGCAACGCGGGCACCAGTAGGTGACGCGGTCGCCCTGCTCGGTCTTGTCGATGGCGGTACCGCAGCGGCGGCAGGGCGCGGCGCGACGGCTGTACACGTAGGTGTTCTCGCCCCGGCGCAGCGAACCCGTGGTGCTCTGCGTCCACCGGCCGCGGTTGGCGACGAGCAGCCGGTGGGCGAGGCGTACCAACGCATCTAGATCGTCCACTTCGGACACTGGACGCCAGGGGGAGAGGCCGCGCAGGTACAGCAGCTCGCACTTGTACAGGTTGCCGATGCCGGCGAGGTTGCGCTGGTCCAAGAGAGCGTCGGCGATCGCGACGTCCGGATGGCCGCGCAGCCGGCGCACCGCCTCGGTCGGGTCCCAGTCGGCGCCGAGCAGGTCGGGGCCGAGGTGGCCCACGTGATCGTCCTCGCGGTCGGTCGGCACGAGGTCGACCTCGTGCAGGTGGTAGCCGACCGCGGTCGCGGTATCGGTGTACAGCACGACCCGGATGAGGTGGGACTGGCGTGGTGGCCCCGGGGCATAAACGCGCCACGAGCCGTCCATCCGCAAGTGGGAGTGCAACGTCCGGCGCTTGTCCGAGTCGGCGGCCGCGAGGCGCAACAGCAGGTGCTTTCCTCGGCATGTCGACTCGACCACGGTCCAGCCGGCGAGGTCGGTGGTGGCCAATCGCGGTACGCGGAAGTCGGACTTCGTCAGGACGTGCCCGCGCAGCGCCGAGTCCAGCGCGTGTGCGGTGTTCCAGACGGTGTCGCCCTCGGGCATGCCGGCGTTACTCCGTCGTCAGTCGCAGGACGTCGCCCGGCGTCACGCCGAGCACGACGGCCGCCCGGCCGCCGTTGACGGCTACCGCGACCCGGTCCGCGGAGTCGATGTAGAGCACGAGCCCACCGGCGGGTGCGTCGGCGAACGTCGAACCGCGGGTGGCGTGCACGCCGCCGACTTGTACCTGGGGTCCGAGGTTCGCGATGTCCTCCGCGCCGGCGGCGAGCTGGACGTTGCCGAACCGGTCCACGGTCAGCACCTCCGCCTCGACCCAGCCGTCCCCGACCGCGAGCACCGGGTCGGGCAGCCGGACGAGACCGGCCGGGTCGATCGCCTGCCCCGCCCCGGTCAGGTCGGTACCGGCGGCCAGCCGGGCCGCGACCGGCGTGAACACGTCGCGACCGTGGAACGTGTGCGAGACCTCCTCGGCGAACCAGGCCGCGTTGGTCAGCTCGACCGCGCGCCTGGCCCCACCGAGCGCGTCCGCGGCCCACGTCAACAGACCGTTGTCCGGGCCCACGAACAGGCCACCCGGCGTCTCGATGGCCACCGGACGACGGGCCGTACCGACGCCGGGGTCCACGATCGCCACGTGCACCGCCGGCGGGAGGTGGGGCACGGTCTGCGCGAGTACCGCCGCACCGCGCGCCACATCACCGGGCGGTACGAGGTGGGTCACGTCGATCACGCGTACGTCGGGGGCGATTCGCGCGATCGCGCCGTGGCAGGCCGCCACGAACCCGTCCGAGAGACCGTAGTCCGTGGTGAGGGAGATCCAGCCGTACGGGGTGCCGAGGAAACCCGCCATGCCTCGAGGTTAGTCCGCGGCCGTGCCGTCTGGACCGAGGAGCGCAGCGACGAGGGAAGACGGCACACAAGGGCCGCGGACTCGCGCCGGCGGAGGCCGGCGCCAGACCGCTAGTCGCCCGCGGGGGCTGGGGCGGGAGTGACGGCAGCGGGTGCGGGCTTGACCCAGCGGCGACCGAACAGCCAGATCACCGGCATCGTGCACAGCAGCGGGCCGAGGAGCGCCAACGGCCGGCTGAGCAACCAGGCGAGGTTGACGTTGGCGGTCTGCTCCGGCACGTACAGGTCGGCGAGCCAGAGCAGAAACAGCGCGATCGCCATTCCCGTGGTGTGGAACAGGAACAGCGGTAGCGCGAACCGGTTGATGGTCTCGTTGAACGAACGCCAGCGCGGCCGCGGCAGCAACCGTTCCATCGTCGGTCGGAGCAGCTCGACGACCCCGATCTGCAGGATCAGCAGCGCGACGATGGCGAACGTCGGCGGTGCCATGTTGGAGAACTTCTCGCCCGGTACGCCGACCATCGACCCGGGGTAGAGACCGGAGAACACGAGCCCGCACAGCCCGAACAGGCCGCCCCAGAGCAGCGCCCAGTCCTGCCGCCGGGGCAGGTCGACGACGCTCTGGTAGAAGAACCCGGCCTGGTGCGCCAGCGCCCAGACCAGCACCATGTTGAGCCAGCCCAGCGACTCCTGGTGGTAGTTGAACCGCAGCACATCCACGACCATCGCGAGACCGCCGAGCCAGATCAGCACGAGCGAGCCGAACCGCTTGTGCAGCCAGAGCCCCGCGGGCAGCAGGGCGATCAGCATCAGGTACACCGCGAGGAACCACAGCGGGCTGACCACGAGCCGGACGATCGGGAACACCCCGTCCCATTCGAGGTACCAGCTCACGATCGAACCCAGCACGATCCAGCCCACGAGCAGCGCCAGTCCCGGTACGGCCAGCTGCCTGATCCGCCGCCACACGAACGGGCCGAGCCGCACTCCGTTGGCCTGTGCGCGTTCCCACGACTTCAGGTGCACGTACCCGCCGACGTAGAAGAACAGCGGCATGACCTGGAACAGCCAGGTGAGCAGCCAGAGGCCGTCGAAGAAGCCGAGCGGGCTGGTCGCCCGCGGCCCTTCCGGCGACCAGTACAGCACCGTGAACGCCCAGTGCCAGATCACCACGACGATCAGGCTCATCGCGCGCAGCCAGTCGACGTACGCGTTCCGCCCCGGGTTTGTCATGGGCGGCAGGCTACCCAGTCGGCGCCTCCAGCGCCGTCGGGTCCACGACCAGCACGCGCTCGCCCTCTTGGCGGACCAACGGCACCCCGAGCTCCGCGGCCACCAGGGCGGCCAGCGCGAGCCCGGCCTCACCGCCGGACCAGGTCACCGCATCGACCAGACCCAGGTGCGGCAGGGCCAGCGCGCGTACCGCGTCCGCCGCGTCGGTCGGGTGGGCCAGCAGCGACCACACGTCGCCGTGTTTCGGGGGTACGTCGTTCAGCCGCAGCTCCAGTACCAGCTCGTCGCGCATCGGCAGGTCGTACGACCCGACGGCGGGGATGCCCGGCTTGAGCCGCCGGGCGTGGTCCACCGCGTCGGGCCGGATCCGGGTGATCCGCAGTCCTCGCCGCTGGTAGAGCCGGATCGCGTCGAGGTTGTCGTTCGTCGTGATCAGCCAGACCCGGCGCAGCCCGCGCTCGCGCGCCTCGGCGATCGCGGCGCGCAGCAGGGCGCCGCCCACCCCTCGACCGGGTACCGCCGCCTCGATGCTGACGACCTCCATCGCGTCGTCGGCTACCTCGTAGGTCAGAGCACCCACCAACTGGTCGCCGTCGACGGCCACCAGGGTCGGAAAGCCGGTCAGGTCGAAGATCCGTCCGCGGGCGGCGACGATCGGCCCGCCCCACGTGGCTCGGAACAGGTCGGCGAGCGCGGGCTCGTCGGCCGGCTGCTTCGGGCGTACCTCCGGCATGTCACCGCACCTGCGGCATCACCTCGGACGCGATCACGTCGAGGTGGTCGAGGTCGGTCATGTCCCGGACCTGCAGAAAGACGCGGCTGGTACCGAGCTCCGCGAACTGGCCGAGCTGGTCGACGACCGCGTCGGGTGTGCCGTACAGCGGCGGCGTGCGGCCGACGGCGTCGGCCCGTTTCCTGGCCTCGGACTCGGTCCGTCCACATGCGACGGTCTGGGCGACGGAGAGCACCAGCGGGGCTCGGCCGGCCGCCTCCCGGCCCTCCTTCTCGCACGCCTGCGCCACCCGCTCGAACGCTTCCCTGGTCCGGTCCAGCGGCATGAACCCGGCGTTGTACTCGTCGGCGTACCGGGCGGCGAGCGTCGGGGTGCGCCGGGGTCCACCGCCACCGACGATGACCGTGGGACCCGGCGTCTGTACCGGCTTCGGTAGCGCCGGCGAGTCAACCAGGTCGTAGTACCCGCCCCGGAACGTGAACCGCTCGCCGAGCGGCGTCGACCACAGCCCTGTGACGATGGCCAGCTGCTCGCTCAGTCGGTCGAAGCGCTCCCGAAGGGACGGGAACGGTATGCCGTACGCGGTGTGCTCGTCCTCGTACCATGCCGCGCCCAGGCCGAGCTCCACTCGGCCGGCGCTCATCTCGTCGACCTGTGCGACGGTGATGGCCAGTGGCCCGGGTAGCCGGAACGTCGCGGCGGTGACCAGCGTCCCGAGCCGGATCCGCGAGGTCTGCACGGCCAGCGCCGCCAGCGTCGCCCAGGAGTCGGTTGGGCCGGGCAGCCCGGGCGCGTTCCCCATCGTGAGGTAGTGGTCCGAGCGGAAGAACCCGTCGAAGCCGAGTTCTTCGGCGTGCTGGGCCATCCGGAGCTGATCCGCGTACGAGGCACCGAGCTGAGGTTCGGTGAAGACAACCAGACGCATGGGCTCCACCCTGCCACGGAGGAGCCCGTTCGCGCGTGTCTCCCTCATGGCGAAACGATCGCCGGCCGCGCCTAGCCGCGCAGTCGTAGCCCGCGCGGGGTGGGTCGGAACCCGGCCGCGGTCAGCGCGGAGGCCAACGGCGAGCCGTGGACCGCCGAGCCGTCGGCGCGTTCCACCGACAATGCCCCGAGCGCGCCGGCGTGCACCGCGTCCGCGAGCGCCTTGGCGGCACTGGCCAGCGCCTCCTCGTCGTCCACATAGGACAGTAAGGTCCGGCCGCCGCGCTCGACGTACAGCACGAGATCTCCGCCGACGCTGACGACCAGCGCCCCGGCCTTGCGCCCGGCCCGGTGACCGGTTGCCACTTCTCCCTCACTGGAGTCGACGACGCGCTCCGGCCACGGCAGCGCCGCACCGTACGGATTCGCCGGGTCGGTCGCGGCCAGCACCAGGGCACCTGGGCTGCGTGGCCCGTCCGCGGCCAGCGACCGCAACCGGTCCACCGCCCCCGGTACCGCGAACTGGGCCGCACCCAGCCCCTCCACGAAGTACCCCCGCCGGGCGGCACCCCGCTCCTCCAGCCCGGCGAGCACCGGGTAGACCGCGGCGAACCCGCCCGTCACGCCCTCCGTCGCCACGGCCCCTCGGGTCACCACTCCGTGCCGCTCCAGCAGCACGTCCGCGACCGCGGTGGCGCGCCGAGTCGGGTCGGTGACCCGCTCGGGGAGCCGGGACCACCGGCCGGCAACTGTGGGTGGCCCGGTGCGGGACGGCAGCGCGATGCGGCCCGGTCTCCGGTACCGCGACCTGGCCGGCGTCGGCCGGGAGCGGTGTGCCCCGGAGCCGCCGGACAGCAGCGCCCGGACCGGTGCGAGCGTGTCGTTGGTGAGCCAGCCGGCCCAGACCAGATCCCACAGCGCGGCGACGAGGTCCTTGTCGTCCGGTCCGCCCAGCCGGTCGGACAGCGACCGGAAGAACAGCGCCTGCCCGTCGTCCAGGGCGGCCAGCACGTTCTCGTGCAACGGGGTCAGCGCCACGGCCTCGTCCGGCGGGGGCAGCAGCAGCGGCGCGGAGTCGGCATACGCCAGCGCGATCCAGCCGTCACCCCCCGGTACCGAGCCCGCCCCGGCCCACAGCACCTCGCCGCTGGCGCACAGTTCGTCCAAATAGGACGGTGTGTAGTCGGCGACCCGAGCCGGCAGGACCAACCGCTCCAGCGCCGATGCCGGCAACGGTGCACCCTGCAGCTGCTCGACGGCGGCGGCGACCGCCTCGATGCCCCGGGCCGACCCGCCCACGTGCTGCCACCGGGGCAGGAACAGGGCTAGTGCCCGCGGCGGGACCGGCTCGATCTCGCGGCGCAGGGCGGCCAGCGAGCGCCGCCGCAGCAGGCGGAGCACCTCGGCGTCGCACCACTCGGTCCCGGCCCCGCCGGGCGTGAACTCCCCGGCCGTGACCCGTCCGGCCGAGGCGAGCCGTTTCAGCGCTTGCTCGACGACGAAGACGCCGAGACCGAACCGGGCCGCCGCGGCGGCGGCAGTGAACGGAGCATGGGTGCGTGCGTACCGCCCGACGAGATCGGCCAGCGGATCGGGGCCGGCGTCGAGGAACGCGTGCGGGACGCCGACCGGCAGCGCGACGCCGAGGGCGTCGCGCATCCGCCCGGCGTCCTCGATGCCGATCCAGCGCTGTTCGCCCGCGATGCGTACGGTGATCGCCCGCTTCGTCGTGACCAGCTCGGCCAACCACTCGGGTTGGGCGCCCCTGCCCACAGCCTCCACTTCGGACAGATCGCCGACCTGGCGCAGCAGCTCGACCACGTCCTCGGCATCGCGGGGCTGCCGGTCCTCGGTCAGCCACTGCAGCCGCCGCTCGGTCTCGCTGACGACAGCCGGATCGAGCAGCTCCCGCAGCTCGACGCGGCCGAGCAGCTCGCCGAGCAGTGTGGAGTCCAGGGCGAGGGCGGCGGCCCGCCGTTCGGCGAGCGGAGCGTCGCCCTCGTAGAGGAACGCACCCACGTACCCGAACAGCAGCGACCTGGCGAACGGCGACGGTCGCGGCGTCTCCACCTCCACGAGGCGGATCCGCCGGGTGGCGATGTCCCGCATCAGGTCGGTGAGGCCGGGCAGGTCGAACACGTCCTGCAGGCACTCCCGCGCCGCCTCCAGGGTGATCGGGAAGTCCGCGAACTCCCGGGCCACCTCGAGCAGCTGGGCGGCCCGCTGCCGCTGCTGCCACAGCGGTTGCCGGCGCCTCGGGTCGCGGCGCGGCAGCAGCAGCGCCCGAGCCGCGCACTCGCGGAACCGGGCGGCGAACATGGCCGAGCCGCCGACGGATTCCTCCACAATGGACGCTATCTCGTCGGGGTCGAACGCGACGAGGTCGGCACCGGGCGCCTCGTCCACCATGTCCGGCAGCCGGACCACGATGCCGTCGTCGGACGGCACGACCTGACCGTCGATGCCGTACCGCTCGCGCAGCCGTTGCCCTACCGCCAGTGCCCAAGCGCCGTTGACCCGGGCGCCGAGGACACAGTGGACGGTCAGCCGCCAGTCGCCCAGCTCGTCCCGGAACCGTTCCACGAGAACGGTCCGGTCGTCGGGCAGCTGCCGGGTGGCTTCCCGCTGCTCGCGCAGGTATGCCAGCAGGTTGCCGGTAGCCCACTCGTCCAGCCCTCCGGCGCGCAACTGGGCCGCGGCGGCCTCCTCGCCGAGCCGGGTGAGACTCCGCAGCCGCGTCCCGATCGCCCGCCCAAGCTCGACCGGGCGGCCCGGAGCATCGCCCTTCCAGAACGGCATCCGCGCGGCCTGGCCCGGGGCGGGGGAGACCAGCACCCGATCCGGCGTGATGTCCTCGATCCGCCAGGACGTGGATCCAAGCAGGAAGACGTCCCCGACGCGCGACTCGTACACCATCTCCTCGTCCAGCTCGCCAACCCGCACGGGCCGTGCGCTGCCGGCGAGGAACACGCCGAACAGCCCGCGGTCGGGGATCGTGCCGCCGCTGGTGACGGCCAGGCGCTGCGCGCCCGGCCGGGCGGTGAGCTGGTCGGTCGCGCGGTCCCAGACCAGGCGGGGGCGCAGCTCGGCGAAGGCGGTCGACGGATACCGCCCGGAGAGCATGTCGAGCACCGCGTACAGCGCGGATTCGGGCAGCTCGGTGAAGGGTGCCGCGCGCCGCACGAGCGCGCCGACGTCCGCGACCCGCCACTGGTCGAGGGCCACCATCGCGATGATCTGCTGGGCCAGCACGTCGAGCGGGTTGCGCGGGCAGCGCAGCTCCTCGATCTGCCCCTCGGTCATCCGCTGCGCGACGACCGCGCAGGACAGCAGGTCGCCGCGGTGCTTCGGGAAGACCACACCGCTGGACACCGCACCCACGTGGTGCCCGGCCCGCCCGATGCGCTGCAGGCCGGCCGCGACCGTCGGCGGCGCCTCGATCTGCACGACGAGGTCGACCGCGCCCATGTCGATGCCCAGCTCCAGGCTGGACGTGGCCACGACGGCGGGCAGCTGCCCGGACTTGAGCGCCTCCTCGATGTGCTTGCGCTCCTCTTTGGACACTGAGCCGTGGTGCGCACGGGCCACCAGCGGCGCCGCGCCGCGAGTCGCGCCGGCCTGCGCCATCACCTGGGCGGGCAGGTGATCCCGGTCGTCGTCCAGCGGCCTGGCCTGGCGCTCGGCGGACAGCTCGTTGAGCCGGGCGCACAACCGCTCCGCGCCCCGCCGGGCGTTGGTGAACACGATCGTGGACCGGTGTGCCTCGATGAGGTCGAGCACCCGTTCCTCGACGGCCGGCCAGATCGACGCGCTGCGCGAGTCGTCCGTCATCGGGTCCTGCGACAGCGCGGTCATGTCCTCGACCGGCACCTGGACCGCGACCTCGATCGTCTTGGCCGCGGGCGGCTGCACGATCTCGACCGGCTGGACACCGCCGAGGAATCGAGCGGTCTCATCGATCGGGCGCACGGTCGCGGACAGCCCGATCCGCTGCGCGGGCTTGGGCAGCAGGGCGTCGAGCCGCTCGAGCGAGACCGCCAGATGCGCCCCACGCTTCGTGGCGCACACGGCGTGGACCTCGTCCACGATCACCGTCTCGATGCCGCGCAACGACTCCCGCGCGCTGGACGTCAACAGCAGGAACAGCGACTCGGGCGTGGTGATGAGGATGTCCGGCGGCGTCCGCCCGAAAGCCCGGCGCTCCTCGGCCGGGGTGTCCCCGGTGCGCATCCCGACCGTGATGTCCGGCGGGGTCAGGCCGAGCCGGGCCGCGGCGTGCCGGATGCCCGCGAGCGGGGCACGCAGGTTGCGCTCGACATCGACCGCGAGCGCCTTGAGCGGGCTGACATAGAGCACCCGGCAGCGCTTGGTCGCCTCGGCCGGCTTCGGCTGGGTGGCCAGCCGGTCCAGCGACCAGAGGAAAGCCGCCAGCGTCTTGCCCGAGCCGGTCGGCGCGACGACTAGCGCGTGCCGACCCGCGCTGACCGCCCGCCAGGCGCCGACCTGAGCCGGCGTCGGTGCCGCGAACGCGGCGTCGAACCACGCGCTCGTCGCTGCTCCGAACTCCGTCATGCCGTCCATCCTGCCCGCCGCGTACGACAGTCTCGAACTCCTGTGACTAGTGATATGGACGTGAAGCGTCACTTGCCGGAATTACGGGTAATCGAGTAAGTTCGCCGCATGCGGGGACTGCGACACGACTCAGACGTCCTGATCAGGCAGATCGACGGCCGGCTGGCGACCCTGCGCGCGGGCCAGGTTGTCGACATCGGCCTCGCCGAGCGCATCGCCGAGGTCCTGCGCAAGCTGGTCGTCGACACCACCAGGGCCAGCGCCGCCGATCGGGCCCGGGTCCGCGCCGCGGTCCACTTCTTCGTGGTACGCCGGGACGGCCGCAACGATCGCCGGCCGGCCCGCCCGGTGGCCGACGACATCCGCATCGTCAACCAGATCGTGCGTGAGCTCGGCCGCACCGACCTGGTGGTCGAGCGGGTCTGAGGCCGCTTTACCGGCGTTCGATTCGCATGCTTCAATCACCGCGGAGCCGGGTTCGTCGAACCAGCTGATCTCTCGGGAGAGACTGGAGACGAACCGTGTCGAAAAGGACGCTGTACGGCGCCCTCGTGGCGGTCCTCGCCGCCGCGGCGGTGGTCGTTGGCATCGATGCCACCACCCGCCCGGCCGCGGCAGCCGCCCCGGTAAGAATCATGGCGCTCGGTGACTCGATCACCGGCTCACCCGGCTGCTGGCGGGCCCTGCTCTGGCAGCGGTTGACGACCACCGGGTTCACCAACATCGACTTCGTGGGCACGCTGCCACCACAGGGTTGCGGGTTCCCGTACGACGGCGAGAACGAGGGCCACGGCGGGTTCCTGGCTACGAACGTCGCCAACCAGAATCAGCTCGTCGGCTGGCTGGCGGCCACCCTGCCGGACATCGTGGTGATGCACTTCGGCACCAACGACGTGTGGAACAACATCTCGCCGGCCACGATCACCGCGGCCTTCAGCCGGCTCGTCGACCAGATGCGGGCGAGCAACCCGAACATGAAGATCCTGGTCGCGAAGATCATCCCGATGAACCCGAGCAACTGTCCGGACTGCGGGCAGCGGGTCATCAACCTCAACAACGCGATACCGGGTTGGGCGGCCGGCAAGACGACCGCGCAGTCGCCGATCACCGTGGTCGACCAGTGGACCGGGTTCAGTACCAGCGCCGACACCACGGACGGCGTACACCCGAACAACACCACCGGTATCAAGAAGATCTCCGACAAGTGGTACCCGCCGCTGGTCGCCGCGCTCAACGGCAGCACGAGCCCGCCGCCGACGTCCTCTCCGCCACCCACGTCGTCTCCGCCACCGACCTCGAGCCCTCCACCGCCGGGCGGCTGCGGCGTCACCTACACGATCACCAACACGTGGCCCGGCAACTTCCAGGCCAACGTGGTCGTACGCAACAACGGCACCACCGCCATCACCAACGGTTGGACGGCTACCTGGACGTACACCGGGAACCAGTCGATCTACAACGCATGGGGTGCCCAGATAACCCAGTCCGGGCAGAACATCACCGCGCGCAACGTCGACTGGACCAGGACGATCCAGCCGGGGCAGACGGTCACCGCAGGCATCCAGGGGACCGTGACGACCGCGAACGCGGTACCGAGTCCGATCACCTGCCGGGTCAACTGAGCCGAACGGGCGGGCACCCGCGGAGGGTGCCCGCCCGTCTGTCGAGCGGAGAGAAATTCAGGCGGCGGCGAGCGCCAGCTCGGGAGTCTCCACAGTGGACTCGGCCGGAGCGTGGCCGCGGGCCTTGCGGGGTAGCAGGAACCCGAGGCCGAAGGCGACCGCCGTCAGCACGACCGTCAGGGCCGTCACGACCGCGGCGGCGTCGGTAGCGGCCGCCCGGTCGAGCAGACCGGACGCCGACGACGGGCCGGCGATGCTGAAGAAGATCGTGCCCAGTACCGCGACGCCGAGCGAGGCGCCCATCTGCTGGATGGCCTCCAGCAGACCCGAGGCGGAGCCGACCTCGCGGTCGGAGATGTCGCCCATGATGATGTCGAAGAGCGGTACGAAGATCATGCCCATGCCCAGGCCGAAGACCAGCAGCGGTGCGACGAGGTGCCACGAGCCGACACCGGTACCGGCGGTCGTCAGCACGAGCAGCATGAGCAGACCGCCAACGACCATGATGGACAGTCCGATGTGGAGCATCCGGCGGCCGAGCTTGGCCATCATCGCGGCGCTGGCGCCGGAGCCGAGGAAGGCACCCAGTGCCCACCCGGCCATCGTCAGGCTGGCCCGGGTCGGGCTGAAGCCGAGGCCCAGCTGCAGGAACAGGCCGACGGCCAGGGTCAGGCCGACGATCGCGCCGAAGAACACGACCACGAACACGACACCGGACGTGTACGACCGCTTGGCGAAGACGCTCAGCTCGACCAGGGTCGTCGCACCGCGCCGCTGGCGGCGCAGCTGGTGGGCAACGAACGCACCGACGGCCGGGATCGCGGCCACCAGCATCACCAGCGACCAGGCCGGCCAGCCCAGCTCACGACCCTGGACCAGCGGGAAGACCACCAGGAACATCGCGACGCCGGCGAGCACGATGCCGGTCGAGTCCAGGCGTGCCGGCCTGCTGGCGGACACACCGGCCGGCAGCACGATCCGGCCCGCGATGATCGAGAACGCGCCGAGCGGTACGTTGATCGCAAAGATCATCCGCCATCCCGTGCCGAACAGGTCGGCGTCGACCAGAAGCCCCGCGACGATAGGGCCGAGGATCGTGGACAGCCCGATGATCGGTCCGAGCGCGGCGAACGCCTTGGCCATCTGCGGTCCCGGGAACACGTCCCGGATCAACCCGAAGCCCTGCGGGATCATGACCGCGCCGAACAGGCCCTGCAGCACCCGCGCGACGATCAGGACTCCGATCGACGGGGCCACCGCGCAGGCCACCGACATGACCACGAAGCCGACCACGCCGATCAGCAGCATCCGCCGCCGGCCGTACAGGTCGCCGAGCCGCCCACCCGTCAGCAGGCCAACCGCCATGGCGAGCGTGTAGCCCGCGGCGATCCACTGCAGGCCGGTGTACGAACCGCCCAGCTCCGCCCGGATCGACGGGGCGGCGACGTTGACGATCGTGGAGTCGAGCAGGTTCATCAGGATCGCGGCGAGGATCGCGAGGAGGCCGAGCCACTGGCGCTTCATCTTGTGTCTCCCTCGAACGGAACGGATCGTTCTGTTCCTCTAGATTAGCAGAACGGAACCGTTCGTTCCAAGAGGGTGTACGCTGAATTTTGTGACCGAGGCAAAGCTGAGCGGACGGAAGGCTCAGGCCGCCCGCAACGACGACGCGATCCTGGCCGCCGCGCGTGCCGTGTTCCTGGCCGATCCGGGCGCGCCGATCGCGGCCGTGGCCGAGCGGGCCGGGGTGGGCATCAGTGCCCTGTACCGCCGCTATCCCAGCAAGGAGGAGCTGCTACGCAAGCTGTGCTCGGACGGGCTTGCTGCCTATACCGCGGCAGTCCAAGCGGCACTCGATGATATGAAAGGCGGTGGCGACGCCTGGGACGCGTTCGCGACCTTCATGCGGCGGGTCGTCGACGCCGGCTCGACCTCGCTGACCGTGGCGCTGGCCGGTACGTTCACGCCGAGCGAGCAGCTGTTCCGGGACGCCCAGCGCGCCGACGAGCTCAACCAGGAGCTGGTGAAGCGGGTGCGGAAGGCGAAGGCGCTACGCCCCGACGTCGAGGTAGCCGACATCGGTCTCGTCCTCGAGCAGATCGCCGCGGTGCGGCTGGGGGACGAGCGGCGGACCGGTCAACTTCGGCACCGCTACCTGACGCTGGTGCTCGACGCCTTGAGTCAGCCGGGAACCGAGCTGCCGGGACCGCCACCGATGCCGGGGGAGCTGGCCGCCCGCTGGCGACCGGGCACCGACAGGTAGGCGTCCGGCTCCGGCTCGCCGGCAACGAGCTTCAGCGGTACGACGCCCGCCCAGCACGGCAGGTCGTAGTCCTCCGGTTCGTCGATCACCCCGCCCGACCGCACCTTGACCGACACCTCCCGCAGCGGCAGCGCCAGCACCGACGTCTCGGCGAGTTCCCTGCGGGTCGGCGGCCGGGTAACGGCGGAGCGCCCGGGACTGGCCTTGTCGATCAGTGCGTTCATCAGCCGTCGCTTCTCGCTCTCGTCGGTCACCAGGTGGGCCCGGCCGTGCACGACCACCGACCGGTAGTTGGCACTGTGGTGGAACTGCGACCGGGCCAGCACCAAGCCGTCGATCAATGTGACCGTCAGGCAGACGGGCAGCCCGTCGGCGGTCCGGGCGGCCAACAGCGGGCGGCTGCCGGTGGATCCATGCAGGTACACCATGTCGCCGATCCGGACGTGCAGCGTCGGCAGCACCCGTGGCTCACCGTCCACTGTGAACCCCAGATGGCAGTGATACGCCTCGTCGAGGATCGCGTGGGCCGCGGCTCGGTCGTAGTTGACCCGCTCCCGCAGCCGCGTCGCCGTGGTCCGGTCGGTTGCCGGAAACGTGTCGGCCATGGCGCACCCCGCCTCTGTGCTAGTACAATCTTCAGACTGTGCCAGTACAGTATCAAATTTCCGGCAGCAGCGCCGCCCGCATCTCGGCCAGCGTGGAGGCGGGCGTGCGCAGCGGCGCGTTGCCGGCCGGCGCGGCGCTGCCACCGGTGCGCGGGCTGGCCGACCGGCTGGGGGTCAGCCCGGCGACGGTGGCAAAGGCGTACCAGGCACTGCGCCAGCGCGGAGTGGTGGAGACCGCGGGGCGCAACGGCACCCGCGTGCGGGCCCGGCCGCCCGTGGCAGGATCGCGGACCGGCAGGCGGACCACCGTACCCCCGGATGTTCGTGATCTGTCGACCGGTGAGCCGGACGCGCGCCTGTTGCCCGACCTCGGCGGAGCTCTGCGCCGCTTGGCGGCGACCGCGCCGCGACCCGCGCGCTATGCCGAGGCGGGTGCTTTGCCCGAACTGGTGGCGCTGGCGCGGCAGCGGCTCGGCGCCGACGGCGTGCCGGTGCGCGACGCGGAGCTGACCGTGACCGGCGGCGCGCTGGACGGCATCGAGCGCCTGCTCACCGCGCATCTGCGCCCAGGCGACCGGGTGGCGGTGGAGGATCCGAGCTGGGCCAATCTGCTCGACCTCGTGGCCGCGCTGGGACTCGAACCGGTGGGCGTGCCGGTCGACGACGACGGACCGACCCCGCAGGGTCTGCGTGCCGCACTGGCCACCGGGGCGCGGGCGGCCGTCGTCACGACCCGCGCGCACAACCCCACGGGCGCGTCGGTCACCCGATCCCGGGCCGCTGCCCTCCGCCGGGAACTGCGCGGCCATCCCGATGTGCTGGTCGTCGAGGACGACCACGCGGGCGAGCTGGCGGACGTGGAGTTGCACTGCCTGGCCGGTGCCACGCGGTCCTGGGCGTTCCTGCGGTCCGTCTCCAAGCCGTATGGCCCGGACCTGCGCGTCGCGGCGCTCGCCGGCGACGACGCCACCATCGCCCGCGTCGTCGGTCGGATGCGGCTCGGCACCGGATGGGTGTCCACTCTGCTGCAGCGGCTCGTCATCGAGCTGTGGCGGGACGACGCCGTTGCCGCCGCCGTGTCCCGGGTGGGCCTGCGCTACGACGAGCGCCGCTCGGCGCTGCTGCACGCGCTGCGCGACCGCGGGCTCACCGCCCGGGGGCGCACCGGCATCAACGTGTGGGTGCCCGTCGGCGACGAGACCTCCGCGGTGGCCGGGCTACGGGAGGCCGGGTACGCGGTTGCGCCGGGCTCGCTCTACCGGTTGAGTGCGCCACCGGCGATCCGCATCACGACCAGCACCCTGGGTCTGCGGGAGGTCCGGCCGTTGGCCGACGCGGTCGCGCGGGCCGCTCTCGGCGTGCCGACCCATGGGTTCGCCGCGTAGGCTCGATCGAGTGGCTTCTCCTTTCGTGCCGGCGACGTCCACCATCGACGAGCTTCGCGCGGCGGCGGCCGGTTGCCGCGGTTGTGACCTGTACAAGAACGCCACGCAGACGGTCTTCGGCGCGGGTCCGCCGGACGCGCGGGTGGTGCTGATCGGGGAGCAGCCGGGAGACATCGAGGACCGCCGCGGTCTGCCGTTCGTCGGCCCCGCCGGCAAGGTGTTGGATCGGGCCATTGTGGACGCTGGGCTCGACCGGGCTGGGGCGTACGTCACCAACGTCGTCAAGCACTTCAAGTTCAAGTCCACCGGGCCGGGCAAGCGGCGCATCCACCAGACGCCGGAGCGCGTCGAGATCGAGGCGTGCCGCCCGTGGCTTGACGCGGAGTTCTCGTTGCTGCGCCCGGAGATTGTCGTAGCGCTCGGCGCGACCGCGGCCAAGGCGCTGATCGGTCCGTCGTTCCGGGTGACTCGGCAACGCGGTGAGATAATGCCGTGGCGCGATACGCGGATATTGGCGACGATCCACCCGTCGGCCGTCCTTCGAGCGGACGATCGTGAAGAGGCGTATAACGGTCTCGTCACCGATCTGACTGTGGCCGCCGCCGCTTTGCAGTGACCCCTACGATGCCCTGCATGACACGAACGAGGTTCGCTTCAGTCGTGCTGCTCGCGTCGCTGGGCCTGGTTGCCGCCGGGTGCCAGACGCAGAATCCCGGCACGGGGGGCACTACGACCGCACCCGCAACGAGTGCGGCATCCGATCCCAAGATGGTGCTGGCCGCGACGGGCCGGCACTTCGACACGGCGAGTTTCACGTACACGATCACGATCAAGGACCCCGAGAGCGGTGACACGGACGCCGGCGGTGCCTCGGACCCGGCGACCAAGTCCCGGTCGCTGTCGTTCGAGCAATCCATCGAGGGGACGAAGTTCACGTTCGACTACCGGATCATCGGTACCAACCGCTTCTTCAAGATCGCTGGCATCCCCGGGATGCCGGACAAGTTCATGAAGCTCGACGCGACGAAGATATCCGCCACCGCGGACAAGAGTTTCAGTGAGCTGGAGGGTCCGGTCGCCGTCGCCAAGGTCTTCGACGGCATCGTGGACGTGACCGACGCCGGCGGCGGCAAGTACACCGGTACGGTCGATCTGACCAAGGTTTCCAACTCGATGATCGTCGACGACGACCACCTGAAGACGCTGGCCGACAAGGCCAAGTCGGTGCCGTTCGAGGCGACCGTCGACGCTCAGGGTCGGCTGACCTCGCTGAAGCTGACCATGGACCCGGGCAAGGACGAGCTGTCGATGACGTTCACCAAGTGGGGCGAGCCGGTGTCCATCACCGAACCGCCCGCCGCCGAGGTGATCGACGCCCCGGCGCAGGTGTACGAGATCTTCAACGAGATCTAGTGTTCTGCTCATGGAGCAGCACCTCTACGAACCCGTGCACGAGGAGTTCCGCGCGCTCTGCCGGGACTTCCTGAAGCGCGAGGTCATGCCGTACCACGAAGACTGGGAGAAGGCCGGCATCGTCGACCGCGCCGTCTGGCGCAAGGCGGGCCAGGCCGGCCTTCTCGGCATGGACATCGACGAGAAGTACGGCGGCGGAGGTCAGAGCGACTTCCGCTTCAACGCGGTGCTCGTGGAGGAGATCGTGGGGGCGGGCGCGTCGGGGCTGGGCTTCGGCCTGCACAACGACGTGGTCGCCCCCTACCTCACCGAGCTGACCACCGAGGAGCAGCGGCAGCGATGGCTGCCCCGGTTCTGCTCCGGCGAGATGATTACCGCGATCGCGATGAGCGAGCCCGGTGCCGGGTCGGATCTGGCCGGGGTACGCACGAACGCGGTCCGCGACGGCGATGCGTATGTCCTCAATGGACAGAAGACATTTATCACCAACGGCGAACACGCCGACCTCGTGGTGGTGGTCGCCAAGACCGCGCCGGACGAGGGGGCGCACGGGGTCAGCCTGATCGCCGTCGAGCGCGGCATGCCTGGCTTCACCCGCGGCCGGCGCCTGGACAAGGTCGGGCTCAAGGCCAACGACACGGCCGAGCTGTTCTTCGACGACTGCCGGGTGCCCTTGGACAACCTCGTCGGCACCGAGAACCACGGCTTCTACCACCTGATGGCCAACCTGCCGCGCGAGCGGCTCGGGATCGCGGTCGCCGCGGTCGCCGCTTCGGAGCGGATTCTGGCCATGACGTTGGAGTACGCCCAGACGCGCCAGGCCTTCGGCCGGCCTATCGGCAAGTTCCAGGCCAACCGGTTCCTGCTCGCCGAGCTGGATACCGAGGTGACGATCGCCCGCACGTTCCTCAACCACTGCGTCACCGAGTTCAACGAAGGCCGGCTGACGATCGCGGACGCGGCGAAGGCCAAGTGGTGGACCACCGAGCTGCAGAACAAGGTCGCCGACCGGTGCGTCCAGCTGCACGGCGGGTACGGCTACATGCTCGAGTACCCGGTCGCGAAGGCGTGGTTGAACAGCCGGGTGCAGACCATCTACGGCGGCACGACAGAGATCATGAAGGAGATCGTGGGGCGGAGCCTCGGCCTGTAGCCCGCAGGTACGCCTCGCCGCGCGGCGACAACCGGTAGCCAACCGGGAGACTGAGCGTCAGACCCAGCTCCTTCAGCTTGCGTACGTTCGCCTTGAACGTGGCCCGGTCCCTGTCCTGCGCCTTTGCCAGGTCTCCGGCTCTCGTGGCGGGATGGTCGGCGATCGCCTTCAACGTGTCTTTGTCTATTGTGGACAATCTTTGGTCGAGCATCCCGATCTCGTCCTCGTTCAGCTCGCCGCGTGCCGCCAGGGTCGCGCGGGGGTCCGGCGCGTCCGATGGGCGGAACGTCACCCGGTAGGTCGGGATGTCGGGATCGCCGCGCAGGTCGGCCACTGCCTCGGTGGCGCTCGCGAAGCCGGCCCGCCGGGCGTCCGCGTCGGTGATGCGCGCCGGATCGACCACGTCGACCGAGACGACCTCGACCATCGAAGACCCCGTGCGGTACCGGTGTCCCGCGACCACCTGCATGCGGCGCCAGCGCCGGAAGGCCACGGTCACCGAGCCGTCGGCGAGGCCATCCCGCAACCGCCGCTCGAACAGCACCGGCCCAGGATGACACGATAGGGCGGTGACAGCGGCCCCACCCCTTACCGCGCCGCCCTCGTCGGATGTCTCCGGCGTCCAGCGGCGTACCGTCTCGCTCCTGTTCGGTACGCAGATCCTCGGTGGCGTCGGAGTGGCCATCGGCATCACAGTCGGCGCTCTGCTCGCCGCCCGGATCGGCGGTACCGCGATCTCCGGCCTCGCGTCCACCTCGGCGCTCGTGGGCGGTGCGCTGCTCGCGGTACCCGTGACCCGGCTGATGCAGGCCCGCGGACGGCGACCTGGCCTCGTGCTGGCGTATGTCGCCGGTGCGGCGGGCGCGGCGCTCTCGGTTGTCGGCGCGGTCAACGAGTCGGCGGCGCTGCTGATGGTCGGCATGTTCTTCTTCGGCGGCGGGACAACGGCCAACCTGCAGGCCAGGTACACGGCCGTCGACCTCGCCGAGCCGTCCCGCCGCGGCCGCCAGCTCTCGCTCATCGTCTGGGCCACCACGATCGGGGCGGTCGCCGGGCCGAACCTGACCGCCATCGCCGACGCGGTTGTCGTGCCGCGCGGGCTGCCGGAGCTGTCCGGTCCGTTCGTGTTCAGCACCGCGGCGTTTCTCTTGGCGGCCGTCGTGCTCGTGCTGCTCCTGCGGCCCGATCCGCTGCTGCTGGCCCGTTCCGTCGCGCCGCCGCCGGCGTCCCCGGCGCCCGCTGTGCGGCCCGGCGAGCGCGAGGAGCGAGCGGAGCGAGCCCCGCAGCCGCGAGTGAAAGACCGGTCCGGCATGCGGGCGGCCCTGCGCGTGGTCGCGGCGCTACCCGGCGCCCGGCTGGGCATCGCCGCCGTGGCAATGGGCCACCTGGTGATGGTCGCGGTGATGGCGATGACCCCGGTACACATCGGCGAGGTCCACAACGCACACGACACGCTGCGGATCGTGGGCGTCGTGTTGAGCCTGCACATCGCCGGGATGTACGCACTCGCCCCGGTCGTCGGAGTGCTCACCGACAAGCTCGGCCGCCGGCCGGTGATCCTGGGCGGCATCACGCTGCTGCTGACCGCGTGTGCGGTAGCCGGCACCGCGGGCTACGACACGGTCCGCCTTTCGATCGGGCTGACCCTGCTCGGACTCGGCTGGTCGAGCACGATGGTGGCCGGCTCGACGCTGCTGACCGACTCCGTGCCCGTCGACTCCCGCCCCGGCGCCCAGGGACTGTCCGACCTCGTCATGGGATTGGCCGGGGCGATCGGTGGAGCGTTGTCGGGGATCGTGGTGGAGACCGCCGGGTACCCGACCCTGACGCTCATCGCCGCGATCACCACCGTGCCGCTCGTGGCGCTGGCCTTGCGTCCCCTCCCGGTTGTGCCAGCTACGGTGTGACCGTGCGATCTCTGCCGTGTGAGCGTGCGGTCTCTGCCGTCGATCAAGGACTTGTGCACATGGTTTGAAGATCAAACCATGTGCACAAGTCCTTGATCGACGGCAGGTTGAAACGGAGGGTGGTTCCGTGCGGTTGACCGACTTCTGGGAGCGGCTGGAGCTCGCGTTCGGAACCGGCTACGCCCGGAGCGTGGCCGCCGACCAGGTACTGACGCAGCTCGGCGGCCGGACCATCGTCCAGGCGCTGCGCGAGGGCGAGGAGACCGTCGTCGTGTGGCGGGCCGTGGTCGCCGCGTACCCCGAACGGATCCCGCCTCGGCTTCGTTGAATTTTGTCGGCGTGTCGGCACGCCCTCGTACAGGTGTACGGGTATTGTCCACAGGGCTGGGACTTGTCCACAGGCTGCGGCCTGGCGGCTGTTTTCTGTCGGACCTAGCGCCTAGCGTGTCCGCGTGACGAAGAGCTCATCCGGGAAGACGCCCACGAAGACGGCGAACGTAGGGGTGGCAGCAATGGCAGCAGGGCCTGATCGCGAGAAGGCACTGGACCTCGCGCTCTCGCAGATAGAGAAGCAGTTCGGCAAGGGATCGGTGATGCGGCTCGGGGAGCGGCCGACGGTCCCGATGTCGGTGATCCCGACCGGGTCGATCGCGCTCGACGTGGCGCTCGGCGTCGGTGGCCTGCCCCGTGGCCGGATCGTGGAGATATACGGACCGGAGGCGAGCGGGAAGACGAGCCTCGCGCTGCACGCGATCGCCAACGCCCAGGCGGCCGGCGGCATCGCGGCGTTCATCGACGCCGAGCACGCGCTCGACCCGGACTACGCACGGGCGCTCGGAGTCGACACCGATGCCCTCCTGGTCTCCCAGCCCGATACGGGTGAGCAGGCACTGGAGATCGCGGACATGCTGGTTCGCTCGGGAGCGCTGGACCTCATCGTCATCGACTCCGTGGCCGCGCTCGTGCCGCGCGCCGAGATCGAGGGGGAGATGGGCGACAGTCACGTCGGTCTCCAGGCGCGGTTGATGAGCCAGGCACTGCGGAAGATTACCGGTGCGCTCAACCATTCCGGCACGACCGCGATCTTCATCAACCAGCTGCGGGAAAAAATAGGTATTATGTTCGGAAGTCCCGAAACAACGACTGGTGGGCGCGCTCTCAAATTCTATTCTTCCGTCCGACTGGACGTCCGCCGCATCGAGAGCCTCAAGGATGGCACCGATGTGGTCGGCAACCGCACTCGGGTAAAGGTCGTCAAGAACAAATGTCTGGCCGAAGGCACGACGGTATTCGACCCGACGACCGGCCGCACTCACCGGATCGAAGAGATCGTCGACGGACGACTCGCCGTTTCTGTGGTTGCTGCGGCCAAGGATGGGAGTCTGCACGTCCGCCCTGTCGTTTCCTGGTTCGACCAGGGCGAGCAGGACGTCATCGGGATCCGCCTGCGCGGCGGCGCAGCGCTATGGGCGACGCCCGACCACAAGGTGCTCACCGATCGGGGTTGGGCTCTCGCCGGCGAACTGAAGATGGGCGATCGGGTAGCGCAGCCGCGACAGTTCCTCGGCTTCGGCGACCACGAGCCATACTCGCCCGAACACGCCCGCATGCTGGGCTACCTGATTGGTGACGGTTACGTCGGTGGAAAAACTCCGCTTCAGTTCATCAACGTGCAGGAGTCGTTGAAGGCCGATGCGTCCCGTATCGCCGCTAGCCTTGGCTGTGACACCCATAGGCACGACGACAAGCTGGCCATTTCATTCTCCCATCGCATCGGTGAACGTAATGAGCTACTCGCGCTGTGCCGAGAAGCTGATATCTATGGCAAGCTCGCGTGGGAAAAGACGATTCCGGTCGGATTCATGCACCCCGAGATTTCGCGGGAGGTCGTAGGGAATCTGCTTTTCGGTCTCTTCGAGACGGATGGCTGGGTGAGCAAGGAGCAGACGGGTGCGGTCCGCGTCGGGTACGGTACGACATCCGTACAATTAGCGCACCAGCTGCACTGGCTGCTCCTCCGGTGTGGAATCACCAGCTCGGTCCGGAAGTACGACCCTACCGGCCAGCGCCCGAGCATCATCAAAGGGCGTCGAGTCCAGGGCAAACGGTTGTGTTACGAGGTCAGGGTCACCGGTAGCGACAATGTCGAAGCATTCGCGGAGGCGATTCCACTGTGGGGTCCGCGTGGCCAGGCTCTTCGACAGGCACTCGACACCCAGACTGGTCGACGCCGTGGTTCACAGGCGGTATACCTGTCGCCAGCGGTGACCCAGTCAGTCCTGGCCCACTTGGCGAACCGTGGTATCACACCGACACTCGCCGCTCAGCTGGTCGGGCCCACGGCTGGCGACCCACGCGGTGGCATGAAGCAGGTTCTTGGCCTGCACCAGCTTCGGCGTGATCGGTTGCAACTGTTGGCCGACGCGCTCGACGATTCCTTCCTCCAAAGCCTGCTTGCCGAGCAGATCCGCTATGCGACCGTGAAGGAGATTCTGCCGAGAAAGCGGTGCCGGACATTCGACATCGAGGTCGATGAACTGCACACATTCGTGGCCGACTCCATTATCGTTCACAACTGTGCGAGTCCGTTCAAACAAGCGGAATTCGATATTATGTATGGCAAGGGCATTTCGCGCGAAGGCTCACTCATCGATGTCGGAGTCGAGCAGAGCATCATTCGCAAGTCGGGTGCTTGGTACACGTACGACGGCGACCAGCTCGGCCAGGGCAAGGAGAACGCCCGCAACTTCCTGAAGGAGAACCCGGACGTCGCCGCCGAGATCGAGAAGAAGATCCTGGAGAAGCTCGGCGTCGGCGTGCACGCGGCCGACGCAGCGGGTGGCCCAGCGCTCCCGCCCGTGGACTTCTAGCCTCCCGTGGCTGGACGGCGGCGTGGCGCACGCTCGGGTCGGGGCTGGGATGCAGCCCCGCCTCGAGCTACGAGCGCCACGCCGCCCACGCCACGCAAGCAAAAGAGCAGCGAGCCGCCACGACGGGACGACAGTGAGCAGGCTCGTGAGATCGCCCTGGAGTTGCTCCGCGACCGACCCCGGACCCGCGCGGAACTCGCCCGTGCCCTGCGCCGTCGTGGCGTCGCGGACGAGGTGGCGACGAGCGTGCTCGACCGGTACGACGAGGTCGGCATCATCGACGACGCCGCGTTCGCCAGGGCTTGGGTGACGAGCCGCCATCACGGTCGCGGTCTGGCGAAGCGGGCTCTGGCTTCCGAGCTGCGGCAGCGCGGGGTGGACAACGAGACAACGAACACCGCGCTTCAGGAGCTCGACAGCGCGACCGAAGAAGCGACCGCCCGCGAGCTGGTAGCGCGCAAGCTGCGAGCCATGCCGGCCAAGGGTCAGCCAGACGTGGTGACTCGAAGGCTCGTCGGGATGCTGGCGCGCAAGGGCTACCCGCCTGGGCTGGCGTTCCGGGTGGTGAAGGACGCCTTGGCCGAGGACGAGCGGACGAGCGAGTTCGCGGACCACCTCGACGCCGACGCCCTCGCCGAAGCGGCCGAGAGCGCCGAATCCATCGAGAATGCCGATGCTGTCGAGAACGCCGGGGAGGACTGATTCAGCGCAGCAGGTCGTTCAGTTGCTCGCGTACCCGATCCGGGTCGACGTTGAGCGCGACCAGTGCGGGTACCTCCTGGTCGAGCAGTCCGAGCAGAAGATGTTCGGTGCCTACGTGCTCGTCCTCCCGCTGCTGAGCGTGTGCCATCGCCAACTCCAAGCACTTCTTGGCGGCAGGGGTGAAGGGAAGGTGGGGGCCAGGCTCGTCGACACCACGGTCGAGCTGTTGGCGGACGACGTCGAGGGATACGCCGACGCGACCGAGGGCGGCGGCCGCGTTCCCGTCGCTGACCCGCAGCAGGCCGAGCAGGACGTGTTCGGAGCCGATGTACGCGTGGTTCAGCCGTCGAGCTTCCTCTTGGGCGAGGACGACAGCGCGCCGTGATTCATCGGTAAACATTTCGAACATGACCCAGCTTTACTCATGCCCCGCCGAGACGCCCAGGTCAGGGTGGGTTCGACGGGCTGGACGGTGGTACGTCCCGTCTGGTGACTGATCATGAGTTCTTGACCGGAGCGGTCCGATGCACCTAGCCTCGGCGGTACCAGATGAGAACGTCCGACCTACCGCGGGATAACCGCACAACATAGATCGCGTAACAGTACGGCATCAATTGGCCGCGCCGGGCAAGCGGCCTGATGGGGTTGTCGACCCTGGCCGGGGTCGGCGCGTCGCACCCCAGCCAGCGGCCACGGGCGGCGTCGCCGGACGCCGCTGGTGAGCCGTATCCCTCGGCCACCCACGGACGGTCGGGCGACTCAACCGAATGGCGTTGTGGCTGGGCATCCCTGCCTGCGCCACGGCGGTGTGGAGGGCGACGACGATGACCGGCCTGGCGTGGGCGCTGCTGAGCGTGGTGTTGCTCCTCTCCGGACTCGTCGTCGCCGTGGTCGTCGTCGGCTTGCGCATGGTCAAGGGAATGACGAGCGGCGTGCCCGTACGGATCTCCCCGCTGGGCGAGGACAAGGTCTTCCTTGCGGAGAAGGATCGCCAGGAACAGTCGCTCGCGGCGCTGCGCGGTGCCGCTGAGGAGGCCACCGCCGCGATCGACTCGGCGCGTGCCGCGGCCGCGGCCGCGCGTACCGAGGCGGCTGCCGCCAAGGCGGAGGCGGGCGCCGCGCGGGCCGAGGCGCAGCGGGTGGTCGACGGCGCCCGGGCCGAGAGCGACGCGATCCTCGAGCGGGCCCAGCGGCAGGCCGAGAACGATGCGGAGCAGGCCCGCGCGGCCGCGCGGAAGGCGGGCGAGCGGGAGGTCGCCACGTTGACGGCGGCGGCGCGGGAGCAGGCCGCGGACGCGGAGCGGCGGCAGCAGCGCCTCGACGAACGGGAGCGCCGGCTCAGCGAGGAGGCCGAACGGTTGGTCGAGCGGGATCGCCGGATCGTCACCGCGGAGGCGGACCTGGCCGAGCGTGACAGCACGCTCGCCGCTCGGGAGATCACCCTGGCGGAGGCCGACGAGCAACGCCGCCGGGAGTTGGAGCGGATCGCGGGACTGACCGCCGACGTGGCGCGGGCCGAGCTGGTCGAGTCGATCGAGGCGCAGGCCAAACGCGAGGCCGTGCTGCTGGTACGCGACATCGAGAACGAGGCGCGGACGACCGGGGACCAGCGGGCGCGGCACATCGTCGTCGAGGCGATCCAGCGGGTGGCCAGCGAGCAGACGGCGGAGAGCGTGGTGAGCGTGCTGCACCTGCCGTCGGACGAGATGAAGGGCCGGATCATCGGTCGGGAGGGCCGTAACATCCGGGCGTTCGAGTCGGTGACCGGCGTCAACCTCATCATCGACGACACTCCCGAGGCGGTGTTGCTGTCCTGCTTCGACCCGGTACGCCGGGAGATCGGCCGGCTGACGCTGGAGAAGCTGGTCCTCGATGGACGGATCCACCCGCACCGCATCGAGGAGGTCTTCGACACCGCGCGAAACGAGGTCGAGCGGCTGTGCCAGCGGGCGGCCGAGGACGCGCTCGTCGAGGTGGGCATCACCGAGATCCACCCGGAGCTGATCACGTTGCTGGGCCGGCTGCGGTATCGGACGAGCTACGGCCAGAACGTCCTGAAGCACCTGGTCGAGACCGCACACATCGCCGGGGTGATGGCCGCCGAGCTACGGCTCGACCCAGCGCTGATCAAGCGTTGTGCCTTCTTGCACGACATCGGCAAGGCTCTGACCCACGAGGTCGAGGGCAGCCACGCGCTGATCGGGGCGGACCTGGCCCGCAAGTACGGCGAGGCCGAGGAGGTGGTCCACGCGATCGAGGCCCACCACAACGAGGTACCGCCGCAGACCATCGAGGCGGTCCTGACCCAAGCCAGTGACGCGTGTTCGGGTGGGCGACCGGGAGCGCGGCGGGAGAGCCTGGAGGCGTACGTCAAGCGGCTCGAGCGCATCGAGGAGATCGCCGCCGGTAAGGCCGGTGTCGAGAAGGTCTTCGCGATGCAGGCCGGTCGCGAGATCCGGGTGATGGTACGGCCCGACGACGTCGATGACATCGGGGCCGCCGTACTAGCCCGGGACGTGGCGAAGCAGATCGAGGAGGAGCTGACCTACCCCGGTCAGATCCGGGTCACCGTCGTACGCGAGTCGCGGGTCACCGAGATCGCACGGTAGGGCTCAGGCCCCGTCCACCGCGCCCGTAGTGCGCAGGGCGCCCGTACCGCCGGGGACGCGGATGCCCAGCCGGCGCGTCCGGCGGTCCAGCCAGTTGGCGAACAGTGTCAGCAACGAGTTGATGATGATGTAGATGACGGCGACGACGATGGCCGCCTGGATCACGTTGCCGAAGTTCGCCGCGAGATCGTTGACGCCACGCTGCAGCAGCTCCGGGTAGGCGATGATGTAGCCGAGCGCGGTGTCCTTCAGCAGGACGACGAGCTGGCTGACGATAACGGGCAGCATCGCCCGGGCGGCCTGCGGGACCAGGATGTACCGCATCAGCTGGCTCTTGCGCATGCCCACCGCGTACGCGGCCTCGGACTGGCCGCGGGGCACGGCCCGGATGCCGGCCCGGAACGCCTCGGCGAGCACCGAGCCGTTGTAGAGCGTCAGGCCGATCACGAGGGCCCAGAAGATCGGTACCGGCCCCTGGATCAGGAACGGCACACCGTAGAAGATGAAGAAGATCATGATCAGCAGCGGTACGGCCCGGAAGAACTCGACGATCGCACCCACGGGCAGGCGGATCCACCAATGCTCGGAGAGCCGGCCGACCGCGAAGAAGATGCCGAACGCGAGCGAGAGGATCATCCCGGTGAACGCCGCGAGCAGCGTCGCCCGCAGGCCGGGAAGGATGAAGTTCCGCCACGTGGCCGCCTCGGTGAACGGCTTCCACAACCGGCCCTCCAACTGGCCGGCGTCGGCGAACTTCTGGTAAACCCACCACAGCAGCGCGGCGATCGCGATCCCGAAGAGCACGGTCAGGACGACGTTCCGCCGCTTGGCGCGGGGACCAGGGTAGTCGTAGAGAACAGTACTCATCGCCGCACCGCCAGCTTGTTGGCCAGCCAGCCGAAGACGTACCCGGTCGGAATGAGCACCACGGCGAACGTACCGGCGAAGACCAAGAAGATCTCGATCACCGCGTCCCCGTTGTCGTTGATCAGTTGCTTCATGATGTTCGAGGATTCGAGCAGTCCGATCGTCCCGACGATGGTCGAGTTCTTGCACAGCGCGATCAGGACGCTGCCCAGCGGCGCGATCACCGCTCGGCCGGCCTGCGGCAGGACGACGATGCGGAGCGTTTGCGCGAACGTCAGTCCGACCGCGCGGGCCGCCTCGGCCTGCCCCGGCGGGACGGTGTTGATCCCGGACCGGAACGCCTCGCAGACGAAGGCCGCGGTGTACGCCGACAGGCCGACAACGCCGAGCCAGAACTGGTTGGTGTCGAGTTCGTCGGAGAACTCGAGACCCAAGGTGGAGAAGAGCCCGAAGAAGCTGAAGAAGATGACCAGCGTGAGCGGGGTGTTGCGGAAGATGTTGACCCACGCCGTGCCCACGCCACGCAGGACCGGGATGGGGGAGACCCGCATCGCCGCGAGCAGCACGCCGAACCCGAGCGCGAGCACGGCCGACGCCCCGGTCAGCTTCAGGATCCAGAAGAAGCCCGACAGGTACGCGTCCAGATTCTCCTGCTCGAAGAAGACGTGCATGCGTTCCCCTGACCTACCGGCACGGCCGGGGGCCGTCGCCCCTGCGGGCGGCGACCCCCGACCTCTATATGTGGTTTAGCCGCAGTTGGTGAGCTTGGTGGTGTCCAGCGTCGGTGCGGGCGTACCGCTCTTGCCGAGCGTCGAGTCCCACGCCGCCTTGTAAGTGCCGTCCGCGGCGGCCGCCTTCAGAATGTCGTTGATCTTCTCGCAGCTGCTCTTGTCGTCCTTCTTCAGCCCGATGCCGTACGGCTCGGTCGAGAAGGGCTTGCCGACGACCTTGAACTTGCCGGCGTACTGCGCCTGCGAGGCGTAGCCCGCCAAGATGATGTCGTCGGTCGTCACCGCGTCGACCTGCCCGTTCTCGAGCAGCGGCAGGCACTTGGAGTACGCGTCGAACAGCTGCAGCTTGGTGTCCTTGTAGTTCTCCTGGATGCGCTTGGCCGGCGTGGACCCGGTGACCGAGCACACCGTCTTGCCGGCGAGCTGCTCCGGCCCGGCGATCGTCGAGTCGGTCTTCACGAGCAGATCCTGACCTGCCACGTAGTACGGCCCGGCGAAGCTGACCTTCGTCTTGCGGTCGTCGTTGATGGTGTACGTGGCTACCACCAGGTCGACCGTGCCCTGCTGGATGAACGGCTCACGGTTGGCCGACACGGTCGTCTTCCACTCGATGTTGGCCGCGTCCACCCCGAGACCCTTCGCGATGATCTTCGCGATCTCGATGTCGAAGCCCTCGTACTGCGTGCCGGTCTGCAGGCCGAGCCCTGGCTGGTCGGCCTTGACGCCGATGATGAGCTTCTTGTCCCGCTGGGCCTTTCCGACGACGCCGGTGGCGGTCGAGCCGCCGGCATTGTTGTTGTTGCCGCTGTCGCTGTTGCAGGCGGCAACGCCGAATGCCAGTGCGACCGCGGCGATCGCCGCAATGCGCCTGATCCGCATCCTTACTCTCCTCCTCCTGGTGGGAGCATGCGGTCAGCACGCTCCACAGTAGACGCTCAGTGCGTCAGTATCTTCGACAAGAAGTCCTTGGCCCGTTCGGTGCGAGGGTTGGCGAAGAACTCGGCCGGCGGAGCCTCCTCGACCAGCTGACCGTCGGCCATGAAGGCCACGCGATTGGCCGCGTGCCGCGCGAAGCCCATCTCGTGGGTCACCACGATCATCGTCATGCCGTCGCGGGCGAGGCTGGTCATGACGTCGAGGACCTCGCCGACCATCTCCGGGTCCAGAGCGCTGGTCGGTTCGTCGAACAGCATCGCCTTGGGCTGCATCGCCAGCGCCCGGGCGATCGCCGCGCGCTGCTGCTGGCCGCCGGAGAGCTGTGCGGGGTACTTGCCAGCCTGGTCGGCGATGTCGACGCGGTCCAGCAGGCTCATCGCGCGCTCCCTGGCGGCGGCGGTTTTCTCGCCGCGAACCTTGATGGGACCGAGGGTCACGTTGTCCAGGATCGTCTTGTGGGCGAACAGGTTGAACGACTGGAACACCATGCCGACGTCGCTGCGCAGGCGGGCGAGGGGGCGGCCCTCCTCGGGAACCGGACGGCCGTCGAAGACGATGGTGCCGGAGTCGATGGGCTCCAACCGGTTGATGACGCGGCACAGCGTGGACTTGCCCGAACCCGACGGCCCGATGACGACGACCACCTCACCCCGGTCGACGGTGAGGTTCACGTCCCGCAGGACGTGCAGCTGACCGAACCACTTGTTGACGCCCTCGAGCGCAATGAGCGGCCCGCCCACTGATTCCTCCTCCGTCCGGTTGATGTGAATGAACTGTAGGGGGACGTGTGTGTCGGAAGTCAGATTAGTTGGTCACGGACGCGTAACAGCGCGCTGCCCGCGCACCTCGAGCGTGTCGAGCAGGCGTCGGGTCGCGTCGGCGACCGCGGCGACCGCCGCGTCGAAGGCTTCGGCGTTGTGGGCGGCCGGCGTCCGGAAACCCGAGATCTTTCGGACGTACTGCAACGCTGCGGCCTCGATGTCCACATCAGTGACGATTTCGGTGTACGGCGCGCGGAGGGTCTTGATGCTTCGGCACATGCGATCTAGTTTGCCTCGCGTGGCGATAACGGCGTACGTCTTCGTATCGACGACCAATCCCGGGCCGCGCGCGGCCTGCCTCGCGATCCGGCGAATCGCGGGAGTGGTGCGCTCGGATGCGCTGCTCGGTGGCCCGCCCGTCGTCGCGATCGTCGAAGGGGAGGACCTCGCGGCCCTGGAGGTGGTGATCGACCGGATCGTCGACCTGCCGATGGTCACGGACACCGAAACCCACGTGGTCCGCGACCTGGCGGAGGCCTAGTCATACCACCGCACGAAGTGCTCGAACGACCGATCGGGCACCGGGCGCCACCTCCCGCCGACTGATACGCCGTGGCGCCCGTGCCACGTTGCAGTGAACCTAGGGCACGTAGAACTTCGTGGTGTTCTCCACCGCGGCGGCCGCCTCCTCGGGCGTCGCGCCGGCGGCCTCGTTGGCGGCGCCCCAGGCCTGACTGCTGCCGGTGTTGAACTGCTTCGCCTCCTCCGACATCGGCCATGCCTGGCGCTCGGCCTCATCCATCTCGCGACCCCGCAGGTGCATGCTGAGGCCGAACAGCCCGCCGTCCCAGCCGACCCCGACCGCGCCCGGACCGAACTGCGACCACATCTCGTCGGGCACGATCGCCGTGTGCACCAGCTCGAGGTTCGTGGACTCGCCACCGGCGGCGGTCAGCCGCACCTCCACCTCGCTGCTGTTCGGGTCGGCGCCCTCGCCGAAGATCCACGTCACCTTCAGTAGCTGGGGTGGCTCGCAGCGGATGATCTCGCCGCCGGCGTTGCCCTTCAGCTGGTACCGGCCGCCGAGCCGCAGATCGCCGCTCACTGGCAGGAACCATCGGCTGATCCGCTCCGCGTTGGTGATGGCGTCCCAGACGTCCTCGATCGGCGCGTCGTAGCGCCGGCTCAGCGTGACGGTGCGGCCTTCGCCGGCCGGTACCTTGCCGAACCCCGTCGAGCGGTGGACCGCCGCGAGCTCGCTCATTATGTCGATCATTTTTGCTCCTCCTCTTGACGTCGCCGTCGCTTGCCGCGCGCCAGCTCGGTGGCCAGCGCGTCCAGGCGCTGGCTCCAGAACCGGCGGAACTGTTCCAACCACACGTCGACCTCCTCCAGCGGCGCGGAGTCGACCGCGTACAGCCGGCGGGTGCCCTCGGCCCGCACGGTCGTGAAGCCGCTGTCCCGCAGCACCCGCAGGTGCTGGGACACCGCCGGCTGGGAGATGCCGAACTCTCGCTGGATGACCGCACCGATCGCACCGGCCGGCTGCTCGCCGCCGGCGAGCAGCTCGAGGATCCGGCGCCGGACCGGATCGCCGAGTACGTCGAACGCGTGCACCCGGCGAGATTATCAGCAGCAGCTTATATAAGTCAAAGCTTCAGATAGCGTCGAGCTGGTGGCGCAGCCAGTCCGGCGGCTCCCAGCGCAGGAGCTGTTCGGTCGCGAGCGCGGCCATCCGCTGCCGCAGCGGGGCGGCCATGTCGTACGCGGCCTCGATGCCGCGGGCGGTATCGCTGGCGGAGAACGGGTTGATCCGGACCATCGCATTCGGCGCCTCGTCGAACACGCCACAGTTCTCCGAGGCGATCAGTACCGGTGACCGCTGCGACACGGCCAGCGCCTCCTTGCCGACGATGTTGAGGCCGTCGAAGATCGGATTGATCAGCACGGCGTCCGCCATCCTCAGCGCCGCCAGTGCCGTCGTCCGGTTCTCCGGCCCCTTCGCCTGGCTGACGTACAGGTCGACGGGCTTGGCGTCGTGCGGGCCGGCGAACCTCCGGTTGATGTCCTCGACCGCCCGCCGGCAGCGCTGCAGGTAGTCGCGGTATGCGGGCACCCACTCGCGGGTCGGGCTCAGTACCGCGAGGAACCACAGCTTACCGGCCAGTTCGGGGCGCCTTCGGAGCAGCTCGCCGAATGCCTGGAAGCCGCGCAGCGCGTTCTTCCACAGGTCGGCGCGGTCGACCCGGACGAGCGTCCACCGACCCGCCGCGGTGCGGAGCAGTTCGGCCATCCGGTCGGCGACGTCGAACCCGTGGGCGATCTCGGTGGCCCGGATCGTCGCCGGTGCCACCACGATCTTCGGTGCGCTCGCCGAGCGTGAGGGCAGGAACCGTTCCCGGCACGCCAGGTACGCCCGCGCCCAGCGCTCGGAATGGAACCCGAGGACGTCGGCGCGTTCCAGCGACTCGAGGATCTCCACGCGACAGTCCGCCGGCAGGACCCCGAAGTAGTCGGGCTCGCACCACGCGACGTGGTGGAAGTAGAGGATCTTGCGCCGTGAGCGCTCGCCCAGGCTGCGGAGCGCGGTCGGCAGGAGCAGGAGGTGGTAGTCCTGGATGCAGACTGGTTGGTCCGCCGGGGTCTGCGCGAGCGCCGACGCGAACGCGTCGTTGACGGACCGGTACGCGCTCCACGCCTCGTCGAACTCGCCGGGAAACAGCGGCTCGTCGGGCAGTGGAAACAGGTAATGAAATGCCATCGCCAAATGGTTTACCGAAATCATTTCGTAGTGCAGTCTCCGAACCTTTTCGGCGATGTCGATGGCGACGAGACTGACGTTCTTGCCGAGTAGTCTCTCGGCTTCGGCGTCGACGATACCGGCCGCGTTCGCCGCCCGGTCGTCGTCGCTGGAGACCGCGTACACCCAATGACCGCCGGCCGCCTGCAGCGCGGGCAAAACCACAGGAATGAGTCCGTTGGGTCCGGTCGGTGCGGCGATGAGTTTCGAGTCTTCGGTGCGGAATGCGATCGGTCCCCGATTAGCGCAGATGGTCACCCGTGGCAGGTCCATAGCCTCCCCATCCCGGATCGATGACCTTCACATTACTATGGGGAGTGGCGCGATCACTACGGGTAGCGCCCGATGAGCCGACCTATGATGACACCGACATGACTACCGAAACCGAGGCCGCCGCGCGTACCTACGAGGTGCGCACGTACGGCTGCCAGATGAACGTGCACGACTCCGAGCGGATATCCGGTCTCCTGGAACAAGCGGGCTATGTCCGGGCAGACGACGCCGAAGCTCCCGACGTGGTCGTGTTCAACACGTGCGCCGTGCGCGAGAACGCCGACAACCGCCTCTACGGCAACCTCGGCCACTTGCGCCCCGTCAAGCAGGCGCATCCCGGTATGCAGATCGCCGTCGGCGGCTGCCTCGCTCAGAAGGACCGGGGCGAGATCGTACGCCGGGCGCCGTGGGTCGACGTGGTCTTCGGTACGCACAACATCGGGTCCCTGCCGGTGCTGCTGGAACGGGCCCGGCACAACGCGGCCGCCGAGGTCGAGATTCTCGAGTCGCTCGAGGTGTTTCCCTCGATGCTGCCCACGCGGCGCGAGTCGGCGTACGCCGGCTGGGTGTCCATCTCGGTCGGCTGCAACAACACCTGCACCTTCTGCATCGTGCCGGCGCTGCGCGGGCGGGAGAAGGACCGCCGGCCGGGTGAGATCCTCGCCGAGGTCGAAGCGCTGGTAGCCGAGGGCGTCCTCGAGGTGACGCTGCTCGGGCAGAACGTCAACTCGTACGGCGTGGAGTTCGGCGACCGGCTCGCGTTCGGCAAGCTGCTGCGCGCGTGCGGTGCGCTCGCCGAGCGCGGGCTGGAACGGGTGCGGTTCACCAGCCCGCACCCGAAGGACTTCACCGACGACGTGATCGCGGCGATGGCGGATACCTCGAACGTGTGCCACCAACTGCACATGCCGCTGCAGTCCGGGTCGGACCGGGTGCTCAAGGCGATGCGGCGCTCGTACCGGGCGGACAAGTACCTCGGCATCATCGACCGGGTCCGCTCCGCGATGCCGGACGCGGCCATCACGACGGACATCATCGTCGGCTTTCCAGGCGAGACCGAGTCCGACTTCGCGGCCACCCTGGATGTGGTCACCGCAGCGAGGTTCGCCGGTGCGTTCACATTCCAGTACTCCCAGCGCCCCGGCACCCCAGCGGCCACAATGGACGGTCAGCTGCCGAAGGAGGTCGTGCAGGAGCGGTACGAGCGCCTCGTCGCGCTGGTCGAGGCCACCACGCTCGACGAGAACCGGAAGCTGGTCGGGTCCACTGTGGAGGTACTGGTCGCGGTCGGCGAGGGGCGCAAGGACGGCGCGACCGGTCGGATGTCCGGCCGGGCCAGGGACGGCCGCCTCGTTCACTTCACCGCGGAC
>Ga0209382_10000923_pt1 | contig 47572 bp, 38 predicted proteins | sample SoiMetdeltSBSDD5_FD_187599 | JGI IMG/M metagenome (GOLD analysis project Ga0209382, IMG submission 187599) | Bulk soil microbial communities from a Populus tree surrounding site in Tennessee, USA - Soil MetaG P. deltoides SBSDD5 (SPAdes) (version 2) | ecosystem: Environmental > Terrestrial >...
CCTCGCCGAGCAGCCGCGCATACGTGGGCTTCAGCTTGAACACGGGGGCCGAGAAATCGACCAGGATGCGCACCTGCACGCCCTCGCGAGCCCGCTTGATCAGCGCCTGGGTGAGGAGGCGGGAGGCGTCATCGACGTCATAGATGAAGAACTCGAGCGCGATCGACTTCCTAGCGGCTCCGATCAACTCCAGGCGACGCTGAAAGGATGCGGCACCCTGGTCGAAGTGCGTGATCGTGTGCGGCGCCGTAGAATGCGCGAGCAGGCTTTCGTCGACCTTGGGGTTCTCGCGCACGACCCACTCGAGGACGGTGAGCCCGATCGCGAATACGAGGTAGACAGCGAAGATCGCCCCGATGACGCCCAGGACGATCTTTTTCAAGAGCCGCAGGACCCTCATGGCCACCAATAGTAGTGAGGGAACGCTTCGGCGGCACAAAAAAACCTGATAGAAGGACTCATGCGAATTTACAACGTCCTCGGATATTCGGCCCTCGGTCTGCAACTGGTGTTGTCGGCCTGGCTCGCGCCGCCGTCGCTTGGCCCCTGGTGGGGCATGGCGATCGGGTTCGGGTATCTGGTGATGTCCTGGTTTCTCGCGGGCGTCTATCTATCCGACGTGATGCACATGGGCATCACGCACGGCGCCCTGGACTACAAGGAGTGGTTCATCAAAGGCGTGACTCTGGTCAACAACACCGTCGGCGTGTACGTCGACCCGGTCAGCTGGGTCAATCGTCACCGGCTGCACCATCGCTTTGCGGATCACCACGGCGATCCGAACAAGCTCGATGGCGACGGCTTCTGGAGAACGATGTACCTCTGCCTGTTTCCCTACACGACTACGATGAACGTGGCCAACGACGAGATTCTTCGGACGTGGCCGTTCCGGCTGGTGTCGCATCCGCTCTTCATGGTGATCTCGCCGGTGTTGAGCTGCGGTCTGCTCTGGGTGTTCGTGCGCGACTGGCCATTCGCCATCGGCGTGTGGCTGGGCACTCGGGTGTTTGCGCTGTGGGTGAACATGGTCCAGAACTACTGGACGCACGATCGCCGCTGGGGCACGAGGCGTTACGACGATCCGGATGACAATGCGATGAACATCGGTGACTGGCTGCCGGTGATGGCGACGTTCAGCGCCTGCTGGCAGAACAACCATCACCACTACCCTCACCTGCTCCGCACCACGCACGGTCCTGGCGAGTTCGACTTCGGGTACATGACGGTCCGCGTCATGAGCGCACTGGGGCTCGTCAAGCCGTCCGGGACCGGCACGGACAAACCCGGTGACGTGGTGTCGGAGATCGCGCTGTAGCAGATTGCTGACTTTGTGGTGGGCTTGCGGCTTCAGGGCCTGTGAAGCAATCCGGCTATCACGGCCGTCCGGGCTGCTTTCAGTCGCAATTGGGCTGCCCGCGGCGCTGGGATTCTGAACAGGAGGACAGGAGAGCAGGAAAAAAGCAGGGTTTTCCTCCTAGTCTCCTGTCCTCCTGTTCAACAAACCGCGTGAATACAACCCGCATACCCCCTCCCAAGCACCCGCGCCGATTCGACTCATTCACAGGCTCTCTCTCTAGATCACGCTACGCGTCGCGCTTGAACGGCGCAACCAGTTGCGCGAAGAAGCCTCGCGGCACCCTACCGCCGACCAGGCCGTAGCGCTGGGGCCAGGCGTCTTTCGGAAGATAGTGGGTGCCGAACCAGCGATCGATGAACGGCAGGTGGATCGCGAAGTTGACATCCACCGCGTTCGGATCCGCCGCGTGATGCCAGTGGTGATAGCGCACGGTCACGAAGTACGGCTCCAGCCAGATGGTCCGCGGTCGAAAGTCGGTGTGGCAGAACGTGGCGTGGAAGGAGACGAACACGAGGTAACCGGCCAGCGTGGCCTGCGAGAAACCGAACAGCGTCATCGGGATCATGATCAGGCCGCGGGTGATCAGGATGTCGACATAGTGCGAGCGTGATCCGGCCACCCAGTCCATCGTCTCGATAGAGTGATGGATCGCATGAAAGCGCCACAGGAATGGAATGCCGTGAAAGGCGCGATGAATGGCGTATTGCGAGAGATCGGCGACGACAATCGCCAGCGGCAGCTGGATGAGAAACGGCAGGCTCCCTACGGTGTTGACCAGCCAGGGTATCGCCAGCCACCTGGACGCAAAGGCGGCCGGCACCACCATCGCCAGCGTGATCAGCTGGGCGGGCAGGTGCGTGGCCACGAAGTAAAACAGGTCCGTGGTCCATTGAGGCCGAAACGTCTTCTGATCCGGATGCAGCGGCCAGAATCGTTCCACCGGCAGAAAGACCACGGTCATCACGAACAGATCCAGCAGGAACCAATCCAGACCGAGACCGAATTTCGACGGGACTTCGTCGGGCAGCGGCGTGCTGCCGCCGCCGATGATCGCTGCCAGCAGTCCGAGCGACGCGCCGGTAACCGCCAGGACCTTGCGCTCCCTGAGGAGTCCCGAGACGGCGCCGAGCACGATGGCGAGGACGATGGTCCCCTGAATCAGCGCCCGGATGATCGTCATCGGATAGACCGCGCGCGCGTCGGGCAGCGAGAGCAGCCCGGGGAAATGCAGACACAGCGCGCCACCGAAGCCGAGCACCCCGAAAAAGACCGACGCGGTGCCGCTGATCCAGCCGGTGCCGAAGTCGCCCGGCTCCGAATCGCCGAAGAGTTTTTCGAAGAATGCGTCGGACATCTCCGCCCCCGCTAGCTCGTCGACAGGTCTACGGAATGTTATCGGCTGGACGTGTGACGGATCATAGAGGGATGCGAGCCGCTTGGGAATCGAAACCAAAGAAAGGCGATCGAATTCGCGGCGGGATGCCGCGACGCAGACGGGTGCCGAAATGAACCGACATCTCACCGAAAGGTGAGCATGGGCTAACCCGGAAGATAGAGCCCGAAACCACTCGCGTTCGATTCTCCCGACACCTTCCTACGTTTCCCTCGGCTTTTCGTGATCTGCTGCTCTCCCGCGCCTGTGCCGCGCGCGGGCACCGCCGTTGCCTTTGTCCCTCGTCGTCCGCCGGCCACGACAGTCGGCGGCGGTTCAATCCAATCCCAGGAGGGTGACATGTCAACGTCGACGAGAGTGATCACCAGTGCCACCGCGATAGGCCTGCTGGCTGGTGCGGCGTTATACGCCCGGCAGCAGGAAGGTGTCTCGAGCGGTCCGTTTCAGTTCTCCCCCCTGTCCGGTTCCGCGGCCTGCGTTCCCGGTGGCGCGGGGACGTTTCCGGCCGAGCAGCCGTTCCTCCTACCTGCCGGTTTCGTCCAGACCGTCGTCGCTCGCGAAGGCGACGGCGGCACGATCGACAACTGGGACATGCACACGCTGAATGAGACCGGACCGGATTCCGGGCGTTTTCTCTATCACTCTCACGAGGTGCCCACCAACGGCATGGTGAGCGTGACCGATCTCGTCACCGGCGAAACGCGGGTGCTGGCGCAACGGATCTACTGGGACCGCCTCGACGGACTCGTGTGGACGCCGTGGCACACGCTCCTGACGGGAGAAGAGATGCGGCCGGGACGCCAGCCGTCCGTGCCCGACCCGCGGGTGCCGCAGGCACAGGCAGGCCTGATGTACGAGATCGATCCGGTCACCGGTGAGGACGTGCCGCTGCCGGCCCTGGGCGCGCGGGCGCATGAGGGAATGCGCGTTGATCCGCAGGGCAACGTGTACGGCATCTCGGAGACCGCGCCAACGACCGTCGTCAACGGCGTAGCCCGGCCCGGCGGCTACATTTTCAAGTTCGTGCCGGATCGTCGCGGCGATCTCACGAGCGGCCAGCTGTACGCGCTGCGAATCACCGTGCCCACCGGTGACAAGACCGGCGAGGCGATCTGGGTCCCCCTGGACCGTGAGGCCGTCGAGGTCGATGCCGACGCGGCGGCCACCGCCGCTGGCGCGACGGGATACAGCCGGCCGGAAGATGTCGAATTGGCGACCAGCACCGGCAACGCCCGGGGCGGCGCCCAGATCCTCTACGTCGCGGTCACCGACGAGCATCGCGTGCTGCGGATCGATCTGCGCGAGCCGTCGGGCGGCGCCGCGCACGACACGGCACTCGTCTCCGACTACGTTCGCCAGGGCGTCAATGCACCGGCGGACTTTACCAACCCGGACAACCTCGCGCTCGACAAGAACGGCAACCTCTACATCACCGAGGATACGGTCTCTCCTCCGGGCATGGATATCTGGGTCGGCGTCGCTGCGGAGGGTGGCCAGCTGTCCGCCGCGCGGACGGTCCGCTTTGCGAGCCTGACGGACTGCAGCGCCGAGCCGAGCGGCATTTATTTCGACCAGAGCGGCACCGTGCTCCACGTCCACGCACTGCATCGCACCGGCCAGGACTTGAGCGTCATGATTGCGCCCGAGAAACGAGAGTAACCACTGGCGTCGACGATTGGGCTGCCGCGCCGGCGGATCGACGCGGCAGCCAGTCTACGAACGTCTGCCACGTCAACGAGGTCATGGAAAAACGTCAGCGGCACCGGCGTGTTCGCGAATGCCTCCGGCCAGCTGCTGAATCACGGAACGATTGACCTGAACGCCTTCACGCTCGCCTACTCGGCGCGCGCCGTGTGTGTGGAGACGGGCTCCGGGGTACGGTGCGCCCTCCACGGTAATGGCTCACCTGTGTGACTTCGTTACTGCTGAGACGTGGTTCGCAGGAGCCACAACTCAGCCGGTGAACGGGCAAAAATGCGATTGGCTGAGACTTGCGGGCAGTGGATCGAAGGGTTAGGCTTGACTTCTCGCCATGGCTGCCATGTGCTCTATGGCTCCCGGGCAGATCACCCTCAGGGATCAAACGCACCCATGACCAGGACGGCCGACACCGCGAGACTGATCGCAGTCTCCGGTCCGTGCTTCGGCGACGTGTTCCTGCTCGATGCCGAGCAACTCGTCATCGGACGCGAGGCTGACAACGGGATCACCATCAGCGACGCCTCGCTGTCGCGGCGGCACTGCGCGATCGTTCGCGACGGTACGGGCTGGATGGTCCGTGACCTCGGCAGCTTCAACGGCACCTTCGTCAACGGCGAACGCATCACCGAAGGACGCCTCGGGCACGGCGATCGGCTCTGCCTCGGCGGAACCGATCTCTTGTTCCACGCGGAGGCGCGCGAGCTGCCGCCGGCAACGGTCATCACCGAACTGCCGAACACCGCGACGCTCCGCCCGGACGACTCGATCTATCTCAACGCGTCGGCAGCGCTGCCGGATCGCGGACGGACGCAGCGGGATCTCCAGGCGCTCGTCAGCATTGCGACGAGGGTTGCGGGTCTACGCGAGCGGCGACGTCTGGAATGCGAGTTGCTCGACGCCGCCTTCGAGGTCGTGCCGGCGTCAGAGGCGGCCTTCGTGCGCGTCGACCCGGGCACAGGGGACTGTTCGGTGGTCGAAACGCGAACCAGGGACGCCCGGACGGCAGCACCACCCAGTGACACCGTGCTGAGCGTCGCCATCGTCCGGCGTGAGGCGCTCTTGACCAACGCGCCTCTCGACCAGCGCCTCGATGGGGCATCGAGTATCACCGGCCGGCTGGTCACCGGCGTGCTGGCGGTGCCGCTTTTCGACGAGAGCGTTGTCGCCGGCGTCCTGTATCTGGTCACATCGAGTACCACCACGACGTTCGACCGTCTTCATCTCGAACTTGTGACGGCCCTGGCGGGAATCGGGTCGCTCGCGCTCAAGAACGTCGGACGGCTCGAGTCGCTGCTCGAGGAAACCGAGCGGCTGAAGCAGAGGCTGCGCATCACGCACCAGATGCTGGGCAGCAGTGAAGCTATGCAGCGGGTTTACAAATTCGTCGAAAAAGCCAGCGGCACGGACCTGACGGTGCTGATTACCGGCGAGAGCGGCAGCGGCAAGGAGCTCGCCGCCCGCGCGCTGCACGAGAACAGCCCACGCTCGGCGCGGCCGTTCGTGGCGATCAACTGCGCCGCATTCCCTGACACACTTCTCGAATCGGAGCTGTTCGGTCACGAGCGCGGGGCGTTCTCAGGAGCGGTCGCGGCCAAGCCCGGCAAGCTGGAGCTCGCCAACCGGGGCACCGTATTCCTCGACGAGATTGGTGAGCTCTCGCCGGCAGCGCAGGCAAAGCTGCTGCGGGTGCTGCAGTTTCGCGAAGTCGACCGCATCGGCGCGGTCCGGCCGGTGAAGGTGGATATCCGCATCATCTCCGCGACCAATCGCGACCTTCACAGGGAGGTGAAGGAGGGACGGTTCCGAGAAGACCTGCTGTTCCGTCTCGAGGTGCTCCATCTCCACATGCCGCCGCTCCGCGAACGGCGGCAGGACATCCCGGTTCTCGCGGAACACTTTGCAGCGGCCGGGGCAAAACGCAGCCGCCGCGGCCCGGTGACGCTCTCGGCGGCGGCGCTCCGGCGGTTGGCCGCGTACGACTGGCCCGGCAACGTCCGTCAGCTCGAGAATGCGATCGAGCGGGCGATCGTGATGAGCGACGATGCGGAGATCGGACCCGACGATCTTCCGGAGGTGGTCGAAGCGGCTTCGTCTGAATATGTCGGCGAATCGCGCTTCCACAGCGGTGTGGCTGATGCCAAGCGGCGGTTGGTGACGGCAGCTCTGGATGAAACCGGCGGTAATGTCACCGAGGCAGCGCGGCTGCTCGGCCTCCATCCAAACTACCTGCACCGCCTCCTCACCAACCTCGGATTGCGCGGCTAGCGTCATGCCCCTCCATCCCGGAGCCCGTCTCGGGCCCTACGTCATCGCCGATCGTATTGGCGCGGGCGGCATGGGAGAAGTCTTCAAGGCACAGGACACACGTCTCAATCGTTTCGTCGCGATCAAGGTCATCGCGGCCGAGCGCCAGGACGCCGAAGCGGCGCGGCTGCGCTTCGCCGCTGAAGCCCGGGCGATCGCCGCGCTCAACCATCCACACATCTGCTCGTTGTTCGATACCGGGTTCGAAGAAGGACGGCCTTACCTGGTGATGGAGCACCTCGAGGGAGAGAGCCTGGCCGATCGTCTTGCCCGAGGACCGCTGCCGCTGCGCGACCTTCTCGGCGTGGCCATCGAGGTGGCCGAAGCGCTGGCGTATGCGCACCGGAACGGCATCGTGCACCGCGACCTGAAGCCGGCGAACGTCTATCTCGCCCGGTCGGGAGGCGCCAAGCTGCTGGACTTCGGTCTCGCAGCCATGCGTGGCGCGTCGAACACGGGCCTGGCGCAGCTCGCGACCCAACCCGTTCGCATCACCGAAGAGGGCACGATTCCCGGGACGCTGCACTATCTGGCACCCGAGCGGCTCGACGGCCGCGCGGCGGACGCACGGTCGGACATCTACGCGCTCGCCGCGATGCTGCACGAGATGCTGAGCGGCCGCCGGCCGTTCGATGCGCCGACCCAGGCCCGCCTGATTAGCGCCATCCTCACCGAGGAACCGGCGCCATTCGAGATACCGCCCGGGACGCCTGCGGAGCTGCAGACGCTCATTCAGGTCGGTCTGTGCAGAAACCCTGACGACCGATGGCAATCCGCGGCCGACCTGGCGCGCATGCTGAAAGGCATCGCCTCGCGTCTCGGCCGGCAGGCCGATGGCCTCTGGCCGGATCGACGGCCGGGCCGCACGCGACTGGTCGCGGCGGGCGTCGGCGTGCTGCTCCTCGCCACCTACGCGGCCTTCGCACTCGCGGGACGGCGCGAGGCGACAGCCCCAGCGCTCGCGTTCCTCGTGCCTCCGCCGGCGCACGGTGCGATGGGGTTGACGAGCTCGACGTTGTCGACAGCCCAGTTCGCGGTCGCACCGGACAACCATGGCCTCGTCTTCGTTGCGAGCGCGCAGAACGGCAAGGATGCGCTGTGGATCAGGACCTTCGACAACGCGACACCCCGCCTGCTCGACAATACCGTCGGCGCGAGCTATCCCTTCTGGTCGGCAGATTCGAGGCACATCGCGTTTTTCGCGGATCAGCAGCTCAAACGCATTCCCGCCAGCGGCGGCCCTCCCGAGGCTCTCTGCAACGTCACGAACGGGCGAGGCGGCACCTGGAACAAAGACGATGTCATCGTCTTTGCGCCCGACAACCAGGCACCTCTGCACCGGATCAGCGCAACCGGCGGGGCCCCGACGCCGATGACCAGACTGGACGGAGGGCAGGACGGGCATCGATGGCCACAGTTCCTGCCCGACGGACAGCACCTGATCTTCCTGGTGAAGAGCAGCAAAGGAGAACCGGGGATCGAAGGGATCTATGTGACGTCGCTCGATGCGCCAGCCGACGCGCGTCGGCTCCGCGCCGCGTTGACGAGCGCGCGCTATGCCGCCGGATATCTGCTCTATGTCTCGGAGGGCGTGCTGAGCGCGCAGCGATTCGACGAGCGCAGCCGGAATTTGTCGGGAGCGAGTGTTCCCCTGCACATTCCGGTGAGCACGACCAGTACCCACTATTCCGCCTTCTCTGTCGCGGACGGGGGAGCGCTCGCCACCTGGTCGACGGGGGACGCCCTCAGCGAGCTGACCTGGCATGATCGGCACGGCCGCGTGCAGGGCACCGTCGCCTCGCCGGCGCCATACATCGATTTTCGACTGTCTCCCGACGATTCCCAGCTCGCAGTCGCCATCGTCGACGCCGACTCGAAGGCGGCGGAGCTCTGGACAATCAATCTCGCCACCGGCGTTCCGGAACGACTGACGACGAATAAGGCAGGCGACGCAACACCGGTATGGTCGCCGGACGGCACACGTCTGGTGTTTCGATCGAATCGTCGGGGTTCCTACGAACTATGGGAAAGGGTAACCAGACCAGGCGCAGAAGACTCGCCGCTTTTCGGACCCGGCGGCGGCTTGTACCCGAGCGACTGGTCGCGTGACGGCCGCTCCATCCTCTATCATGAACGCCGTCCGGCGACGAGGCACGACATCCTGGTCCTGGATCGGGCGACGCGCAAGAGCAGGCCGCTCCTGGAGGGCCCTTCGGAAGAATCGCAGGGACAGCTCTCTCTCGACGGACGCCTCGCCTACACCTCCGATGTGTCCGGCGATTACAACGTTTTCGTCGGCGAGGTCGCCCGACCCGGTGGAAAGCGGGTCTCCGTGCAGGGTGGCTGGGACCCGCGGTGGAGGGCGGACGGACAAGAGCTGTACTTCATCGACGCCTCGGGCATGTTGAACGCCATCGACGTTGCGAAGGACGATTTCCGCCCGATGCCGCTCTTCCCCACCCGGACGACCACCCTGGCGTCGCCGTTCCTGAGCCAGTACGTACCGAGCCGCGACGGCAAGCGGTTTCTCGTGAAAGTGCCTCTCGAACGGCTCGACAGCCGGCCGATCGCCGTGACGATGAACTGGCGGCACGTGATCCCGTCCACCAAATAGGGCGCGAGCGTGACTTCGGAGACGGCGAGAACTGTATGGAATCGTCGTAGTACGACAAGTTGATGTGCGGATCCGCCGCGATGTCCCGCAGCTTCTGCCCGCCCGCCAAGGTGACGAACCACAAGTCCGCACCGTCCGCGTGCTTCTGCGTGGCCATCGCCCGCGACTGGAGATGCCGGTCAGGCCGGCGCGTCGTCTCGATGCGGTTCACATACTGACCGGGTTCGGACATTTCGATATCCCACAGCCTGCAACCATCCGACGTGCGGCGGCGCGAGATCGACTCACCCGCTCGTCGTTGAAGTCCACCGACGCGCGGCGCCGAGCTGTCGACCTTGCCGGCAGAGATCGCAGCCGCAGGTCCGAGCTGTGGCGCGGATTGTCCTACGACGTCTCGGATGCTACGCTCCGCCGCATGATCACGAAGCCGGATCTGCCAGCCAGCTTGTGTCGGCCAGGGAAGGCTTCGCGCCGCGTTCGATTGCTGGCGTTCGCGACCGGCAGCGCGATCCTGGTTGCCGCCCTCACCAGTGCGGCCGCGCCGCCCCAGTCCCGGGAAGCCAATGCCGACCGCGTCGTGGTGCATCCGGGGGATCCGGGCACCGCGCTCGACAATCCCGGCATGGGCTGGGTCTTTCACTACTACGACAACAGCGTTCAGCGGTACGGCTCGCGCCTCGCAGCCTCTGACACCGTGGATGACTTCCCCGGGCTGACGGTCGTATATCTCCGGCTGGCGTGGGCGTACCTCGAACCCGCGGAGGGGCACTTCAACTGGTCGGTTGTGGATACACCCGCGCAGCGATGGATCGCCAAGGGCAAGAAGGTCGCCCTGCGTTTCACCACCAGCGAGACAGGACAGACATACGCGACGCCGGAATGGGTCAGGAAGGCCGGCGCCCAGGGGACGTTCACGAAAAACCGCCAGGTGGTGACGGAAGGCGGCGTGTGGGAACCGAACTTCGACGATGCAGTCTTTCTCGAGAAGCTGGAAGGCTTCATGGCAGCGGCAGGCCGCCGCTATGACGGCAATCCCAACATCGCGTTCGTCGACGTCGGGACGATGGGCGTCTGGGGCGAGGGTCATAGCTTTGCCACGACGCTCAAGGCGTATCCAGCGACGACCGTCTTCAAACACGTCGACCTGCATCTGAAATACTTCAAGCACACCCTTCTCGCCATCAACGACGATTTTGCGGGCCCCGAAGCCGGCGATCAGCCGGAACCGAACGCGACCGGCCTGCGCGCGCCCGGCGATCCGGCCCGCGTGACCTACGGTTTCGAGAAGGGCTTGACGTTGCGGGACGACAGCATCCTCGTCCAGGCGGGACCGCGGGCGTACTTTCACGCCAACATGGCCAGGGCGGTCTGGCGCGACCGGCCGGTGATTCTCGAGAGCGAGCACTACGGCTCGTCGCTCAAGCGCGGTGCCTGGCAGGATGGCAGCCGCTATCTCGACGCCATCGAGGACTACCACGCGAGCTATGCGTCGATTCACTGGTGGCCGCGGGAGTTCCTGCAGGACAACCGCGCTCTCATCGACCGCATCAATCGGCGCCTTGGCTACCGCATCCAGCTCGTCGAAGCGTCATGGCCGAAATCGGCCGCGGCAAACTCCGCATTCGCGTTCACGGCGCGCTGGCGCAACGCCGGAGTTGCCCCGTGCCTGGCCGGCGGACATCCGGCGGTCACGCTGAAGGATCGGGATGGCGGCATCGCCGCAGTGTTCGTCGACGAGAGCATCGACCTGAAGACGCTGTCTGTCGGACCGCCCGACATGGCGCCGATCCTGCTACAGACCACAGGGTTCACGATTCCGCCCTGGGTCCAGCCCGGCACATACGACCTGTTCGTGTCGGTGGGTGCGCGCGACGGTACGCCGGCGATCGCTCTGCCGCTGGTCGACGGTGACGGACAACGACGGTATCGATTGGGGACGGTCAGGATGAACTGACCTGGAGGTCATGAATCCTCGGCCAGCCATCCGCACTGCTCCACGGTTTTCAGCTTCTTGTCGAGACACCTCAGAGTAGCATTGCGCACATGTCGACCTCGATGACCCGTCGTGAGGCGCTCAAACTTGCGAGCCTCGCGCTGGTCCCGCAGCAGGACGGGCGGCAAGGCGTCAAGAGAGTCATCGTGGCAGGTGCGGGAATAGGCGGGTTGAGCTGCGCCTGGGAGCTGATGCGGCGCGGGCACGACGTGTCCGTGCTGGAGGCGTCCGCGCGGACCGGGGGCCATGTGTTCACATTTCGCGAAGGCCTGGACGACGGCCTTTACGCGGATGGCGGCGCGGAGCACTTTACTCAGCCCGGATACGAGAAGTTCTGGTCCTACGTGCGTCAGTTCAATCTCCCCTTTCTCTACTACCCGCGCCGCGAGCATCTGTTGCGATGGATCGACGGCCGGATGTACACGCCAGAAATGCTTGCCGACCCGAAGGCGCTTGGCGAGCTCGGGCTGAACCGGCGCGAAATCGAATTTCTGGGTCAGCATCCTTTCGCGGAGTTGTCCTCGCTGTATCTCGGGCCGTATCTCGACAGCTTCGCTGATGAATATCGCCCCTTCGACGCCGGGCTCAACGCGCTCGACCAGATCAGCTCGGCCGATCTCTTTCGGAAGGACGGGGCGTCAGCCGGCGCTCTACGCTTCATCGGCGGTCGCGGATCCGCTCTGCAGGCGGTGTGGCACGCCGCCATCCTGAAACGACGCGGCGTACCGCTGTTTCCACCGAAAGTGTTCCGCCTGGTCGGTGGCAATCAGACCCTTCCCGATACGTTCGCGGGGAGACTCGGCACACGCATCAAGCTGCAGTCTCCGATTACGGCCATCGAACACGGAACGTCGGGTGTGCGAGTCAACTATCTCGAAAACGGAACGCCCGCGCGGATGGAGGGCGACTACCTGGTGTGCGCGATGTCGGCACGAATGCTGGCGAGGCTGCCGGTCACGCCCGCGTGGCCCGCGGACAAGGGCTTTGCCATCGGCAACGTGCCGTACTATCACGACACTCGGGTCATTTTTCAATCGCGCAGCCGATTCTGGGAGCGCGACAGCATCAGTCCCAACATGCAGTTCGGCGACACCTCGCTCGGTTCAGCGTGGAGCGCGTCGGAGGAGGTGAAGACCGCGCGTGGCTTGCTGGCGGGCACGGCGTCGGGCGCCGGGACCGCTGAGCGGGCACTGGCCACCTACAAGAAGTACTATCCTGGCCGGTCCGAGGACATCGAGAAGGCGAACGTCGTGGTGTGGGCTCTCGACCCGTGGGCGTCCGCCTGCGAGCGAACATCATATGCTCCCGGACAGCTCGCAAAATTCTGGCCGATCCTCATCGAACCGCACGGCCGGGTTCACTTCGTCGGCGCGTACGCAGACAACCTGAACTGGGGGATGGAGGCGGCGACGCGTTCCGCGAATCGCGTGGCCGAGGCCATTCACAGATTGTGAACCCCAGTGCGGCTGAGCAACGGACCCTCGTGCTGGCCATGCGCGGCCGGAAAGACGACGACATCGGCGTCATCTGCGGAGTCTCCGCGGCGACGGTCCAGAAAAGACGCCGGGGCTACGAGCCGGAGAAATCAACACGAGTCCGCTGATGACGGGGGACGGAAGCCGTTACAAGGGGACCCTCGTGCTGCGTCTCGTCGCGATCGGAGCCGCCCTCATTTTCGGGGGCGAGGCGTTCTGCATTCTTGGCCCTCTTCGCTACGAAACCCTCGTTCATCTCATTTGCCACATCGCGCTGTACTCCGGGATGGCGCTCACCTGTGTCGGCGCTGTCATTCATTTCAGATCGTGTGCTCGCTGAGCGAGACTGACCCGAAGCAGATTCGTGGTTCCCCATGAATGCGTGGCGCTCTCCAGAGCGGATTCACAGCGGCGATTGTGCAGGCTCACCTGACGGCTGAATCGATTGGACGTGGCACTTGTCTAGCGCGCCGCGATCACCACTCGCCGAGCCAGGTCGTAACGATCGCCTGGTGTCAGGAAGTAGTAGGCCTTGCCATCGTGCAGCTGGCCATCGGTGATGGCGACGCGACCACGCGGCCGGCCGATGACTTCAAGTTGGTTGCCGTGCACCACGACAGCCACACCTGCCTCCACCCCGATGCCAAGCACGCCAGGAGTCGCGGACACGACCTGGGCGAGATCGCTTTCGCCGTTCGGGCGCTGGCCAATGTGCACGTCGATCGCCGCGTTGCGAAGAAAGCCGAATCCCACACGATTTTTCTTCGAGATGTAATTCTGAAAATCTTCGTTCTCGACCCCGCCTCGGACCAGGAACGAGCTCAGAATCATGGCTCCGGCGGAGCTGCCACCGATGACGCCCCCTTGTTTGTAAAATGATTCGAGTTCGCGATGTGTCCGCGTGCCGAGATACGCCTCGGCAAGCCGACCGGACCTTCCTCCGTTGAACCATACCCCGCGGGCGGTCCGGATCCGGCCGGCAAATTCCTCGGTGTCGGCCTTCGCCCGGTCATGGGTGTTGAGGACCTCGTAGTTGCGCAGTCCCATGAACTCTCCGACACCCTTGCTTCCGTCCGCGCTGAGTTCCGGGCTCAGCTCCGAGTCCGCCATCGCGGTTGGCACGACCAGGACCTTGGAATCCGCGCCGCCAATCAGCTCTCGAAACTTCTCAGCTACCGCTTGATTCATTGGGTACGATCCGCCTTCGATGACCAGCCAGCCGCGTGGTTCATCGGCGGGGGCGATGGATGCCACCTGAGGTCGGGGCGCCCAGCCCGAGATAGAAATCAGCAGGATCCCGGCAAGAACGCCGGAGACGCGTGTGCTCCAGTGTCCGACCTCTACTACTCGTTGTTTCATCGCTTTCTCTCCGGGGGAACCGCCCCAGCCGCCCGAGCGCTGCATCGAGGCATCGGCCATCCTAGCCACGTCCGGTCCGATGCAGGCCTCAGATGCTACAAACGGCGAGCAGAGGCGACGGGCCGCGGGCGGGACGGCATGAACGCCGGACGAATACACCGTCGCAGTGGTCGGAGGCTTGCGGTGAGGAAGATCGGGAAGTCGAACTGTCCGATGAGGGACGAGGCGCGAGACCGACTCACCCGCCGGCTCTGAGCACGACGGTGTCGAGCGCACCCTCATCGGGTCCGGTGTGGTATTCGCCGCGAATCTCGAGACTCGTCGGATTGGCGAGCACGCGGCGCATCGGTTCCTGGCTGGCCGGCGCGTTCCAGTTCCAGCGCCAACCGGCGCCGGCGGTGAGTTTCACCGAGAAGGGCGTCCAGCCCGTGCCGGGGACGACTCGCCGAGACCGCAGGCACGATTGCCTCAGGCCCTGCACCAGGCGGGGCCGGAGCGCGTCGATCCTCGACAGTGCAAGTTCTACTCGCGACGCACCAGGGGCTACATCTACCGTTGGCTTCCCGTGACGTTCTCGGTCCCGTGGGAGATGACGTTGCGGTCCACGTCGGCCCGCTCGTGCGAGTTGACGTGCACAATCGGCGCAGACTTTCCCTCCGCGATTCTCGGAGCGCTCGCAGGGTTGAATGGATCGTTCTTCTTCATGCGACGGCACCTTGCGGAAGAGGGCGCCGCCTTTGCCAGGCATATAGAACGGACGTTCGCGTCCTAGACCAGCCTCGCCTCGACACAGCGTCTGTCGATCTCGACGCCGCAATTCGCGTTGCTCTCTAGCACCAGCCGGTTTTTCTGGAAAATCGCCGCACCCCGCGGTGGCCCGCGCCGTGCTCCGTTGCTGAGCAACACCTCGGGCGACCACAGCGCCTGATGACCTGGTTCACGACGAGGACGCGCGAGCTGCGCAAGGGGAAGACACGATGTTGAAGAAGCTATGGGTGATGGGGCCGCTGCTGTTCGCGGCTGGTTGCATCACGTTCCCGTACGTCTACCACGAGCAGCAGCGTGTGCTGGTCCCGGAGATTGACGTTGCTGCCACGCTGGAAATTGCCAGGACTGAGCTCGAGGAAGGCGGCTTCGACGCCACCCTGACGATCTGGGCAATGAGAGATCAGGTCGTCACTGTCGACAACGCCAGGGCAATCGGCGAGCTGTACTTCAGATACATCGACAGAATCGCCGCAGAACGGGACAAAGGTGCCGCAGACTTCGGGGTCTGGCACTTTGCCTGGGCGATATCAAATCTCTACAGGAACGGCGATGCCTCCATCAAGGCGGAGCTCGAGCGAGCTTATCTCGATGCCAGGAACCGGCCGGCGGGCTTGAAGAACTTCAAGGGCATCGCGACCGAACACGTCAACGGCAACACGGTCTACATGGGCGATATTCATGGTGCCGCCCGCTCGTTCGCCCGTTCTCACATCGTCGCTCCCGGGAACAAGAAGTACCTGCAATCGCTGGATCAATACCGGAAGAACAAAGAGAAGAAGTCGGTTCACTTCGGTAGCGAGGACGGCGGAACGGTGACATCATGTGCGTCGGCTCACACGAGGCAGCACATGGTCGGATCAGACGATCGGCCGCACCGCATCTCGATTCTCTGCGTCGACGATCACCCCGTGTTCCGGGAAGGCCTGGCGACGATCATCGAGCCACAGGCCGACCTGCGGCTCGTCGGCCAGGCCGGCAACGTCGACGAGGCGATCGCGGCCTTTCGACAGCACCGGCCCGACGTCACGCTGATGGACCTGCGTCTGCCGGGAGCGGATGGCATCGATGCGCTCGTGACGATCCGCGGTGAGTTTCCTCGTGCCCGCATCATCATCCTGAGCACGTCCGACGGCGACGGCGAGATCCGCCGGGCGCTGCGTTCGGGAGCCGCCGGTTACATCCTGAAAAGCACACCCAAGCGCGATCTCCTGGAAGCCATCCGGTCGGTTCATGCCGGCGGCCGGTGCGTGCCCCCCAACGTCGCCGCGCTGCTGGCCGAACATCTGGCTGACGACGACCTCACGCGCCGCGAGCTCGAAGTCCTCGACCTGATTCGGCGGGGACACAGGAACAAGGAGATCGCCGGCCGGCTCGCGATCTCCGAGACGACGGTCAACTTTCACATCAAGAATCTTGTGGAGAAACTCGATGCGAACGACCGGACGCACGCCGTGGCGATCGCGATTCGGCGCGGGTTGCTCCCGGTCTGATTGGCCACCGCTCGCGACGAACCTCCGCCACGTCGTCTGCGCTCTGGCGGTCGCGGGCTCACTGACGTCAGCTCCGGCATACGCCGGAGACGAGGTGGACCGCTACCAGCGCCTCGAAGAGATGCACCACACGGCGTGGACCGGAAAGGATGGCCTCAGTGGGCGCGTCGATTGCCTGGCGCAGACGGCCGACGGCTACCTGTGGATCGGGACATCGAACGGCCTGTTCCGCTTCGACGGCGTCCAGTTCGAACGATTTGCGCCGGAGGAAGGCCGGTTGCCCGCAGCCAACGTCGATTCGCTCCTGGCTTCGCGCGATGGCGGACTCTGGGTGGGATACAGCGGCGGCGGAGTGAGCTATATCGGCCCGGACCGCACCGTCCAGAACTATGGTCCTGAGCAGGGCTTTCCGGTCAGCAGCGTTCGCGCGCTGGCGCAGGATCACGACGGCGGTGTCTGGGCCGCGGTCGTGGGTGGCCTGGCACGGTTCGAGAACGGAAGATGGCATGTCGTCCGGATGGATTGGAACTATCCGTGCCGGTCTGCCTACAGACTCTTCGTCGCGACGGACGGAACGCTGTGGGTCAGCGGGGCAGCGCCGGACCGCGTGCAGTACCTGCGGAAAGGCTCGCGGAAATTCGAGGATGTGGGACTTGCCGCGACCTTCTGGGGTTACGCGCAGCTGGACGATTCGACGGTCCTCCTCTCGGAAGACGCGACGTCGGACATCCACGAGTTTCGTCGTCGGGCCGATGGCACGTACGGTCGCAGGCTCGTGGTCGCCCGATCGAACCAGCACCCGATGGCCGTCGATCGCGACGGCGGCGTCTGGTTTCTCAGCGAGGGGATCACGCGTCGACGGTTTGTGAACACGTCCGGCGATGCGTCGACGATCGCGCATTCGCCAGTAGAGCGCGTTGGCATCGAAAACGGCCTTTCGGGACGCGCGTCGAACGATCTGCTCATCGACCGCGAGGGCACGCTCTGGGTCGTCACGGATACCGGGCTGGATCGCTTCCGGCGGAGGAACGTGACCTGGAAGAGCGACCCAAGGGTCGATGGCGGTGCAAGCCTCGTCAGGAGCAAGGACGGGGCGGTGTGGGTGGTCGGTTCGGGCAGGAATCTGTGGCGGGCGGATGACGGTACGGCTGGGCCGAACGCTCCAGTTCAAGTGGATCGCGGCCTTCTCGACACCGACGGGTCGATCTGGCTGAGTGGCGTAGGAGCGTTTCTGCGTTGGACCAACGGCGCGCTCGAGCCCGTGCCCCCACCAGACGAGCTCGTTGCGCGTGGCTACAACTTCTACATCCAGGCCGCAGCCAGAGATCGACAAGGCAGGCTCTGGGCATCGGTCAACGGGGTGGGGCAGTTCTACCTGAAAGAGGCCCGCTGGACGTTCGTGCCGATCCTGCCGGGCAAGCCGGACATGACGGCGGGGAAAGCCCACGTGGATGCCGCAGACCGCACCTGGCTCTCCTACGTCAATGAGGTCGCCAGGGTCGACCAGCGTGGTGTGCGAGTGCTTGGGCCGGCCGAGGGCCTGGATCTTGGGCCGGTGCTCGCACTGAATTCCCATCGCAGCACTCTTTGGGTCGGCGCCGAAATGGGCCTGGCATTCGAGAAGGACGACCATTTTCACGTGGTCATGAACGACGGCGGCCAGGATTTCGGCGCCGTGGCCGATATCGTGTCGACCGAAGACGGCCTGTGGCTGAGCACCGCCGCCGGCATCGTGCACATCCGTGATCCGGAAGTGACGCGCGTGGTCGGCGATCCGTCCCATCGCGTTCGCTACGACCTGTTCGATCTCGTCAGCGATTTGCCGGAACCGCTCCTCGCGCGGCGGCGGTTCCTGGCCGCGACGGAGGGACAGAACCGGGCCGTGTGGTTCGTGACCAACAACGGCATTGCCAAAGTCGACCCGCGGTTGGTCGTCCGGAACTCCGTCCCGCCGCCTGTCGTGATCCGTGCAATCTCCGCGGACGACAAGCCCTTCCAGCCCCGCGGCATCGTCTCCCTGCCTGCGCTTACGCGGACACTTCGCATCGACTACACGGCGCTCAGTCTTGCGATTCCGGAACGGGTGCGGTTTCGGCACCGGCTCGACGGCTGGGAAACCGTGTGGCACGAGGCGGGGACGCGGCGCGAGGTGTCCTACACCGACCTGAAACCAGGGCCGTACACGTTCCGAGTGGTTGCCACGAACAACGACGGCATCTGGAGCGAAGAGGGGGCGACGCTGGCGTTCACGGTGGCGCCGGCGTGGTTCCAGACGACCTGGTTTCAGGCGGCGGTGGTCCTGTCAGTCGCGGCCGCGCTGGCGGGACTGTATCGGCTGCGGGTGCGTCGCGTGTCGCTCGCCCTCCGGGCTCGTTACGATGAGCGGCTCGCGGAGCGGACCCGCATCGCGCGAGAGCTGCACGACACGCTGCTCCAGACCGTGCAGGGCAGCAAGATGGTGGCTGATGACGCGCTCGATCATGCGTCGGACTCGGAGCATGTCCGCCGCGCCCTGACGCGGCTGACCGAGTGGCTTGGACGGGCGGTCGACGAGGGCCGCGCGGCCCTGAACTCGCTGCGTGCGTCTACCACCGAGACGAACGATCTGGTCGAGGCCCTGAAGCGAGCCGCGGAGGATCCGACGAAGCCCGCTGGAATGAGCGTATCGGTCGTGGCGCAGGGGCAGTCGCGAGACCTTCACCCGATCGTGCGCGACGAAATCTACCGAATCGCCCATGAAGCGATCCGAAACTCGTATCAACACTCGGGCGCGACACGGCTCGATATCTCCATCGAATACACACCCGGCGAACTACGGCTGCGAATCGCCGACAACGGCGCCGGCATCCAGCCGCCGCTCGTCGACACCGGCCGGCCGGGACGCTTCGGGATCCCGGGTATGCGGGAACGCGCGAGCCGTGTCGGCGGCAACATCGTAATCGCGAGCTCCGAATCGGGCACCTGCATCACGCTGACGGTCCCCGCCAGGAGCGCGTTCGAGGCCGGCACTCACTGACCGCGCAGCGCCGGCTCATCTGCAGACCGCACCCGTCCGCCCTGACCCTGTAGAAAACAACAGGCCGAAACCTGCAGCAACCGGGGTTCCCGCCGAGCGCCTTCGTTTGTATCGTGGCGCACATCGGAGGCGTTATGGCTGTTCAGTTGATCGGCACGAGTCGGGCATTCAGGAAGGTTCTCGACGCTATCTCCGTGGTTGGTCCCGTCGACAGCACCGTGCTGCTGCTGGGTGAGACCGGGACCGGAAAAGAGCTCATCGCTCAATCGATTCACGAGGCGGGAACGCGGAGAGACCAGCGGTTCGTTCCGGTCAATTGCGCGGCGATTCCTCCCGGCTTGCTCGAGAGCGAGCTCTTCGGCCATGAACGGGGCGCTTTCACCGGCGCGATCACACAATCTCCCGGTCGCTTTCAAAGAGCCCATCGGGGCACCCTGTTCCTGGACGAGATCGGCGACCTGCCGATGGAGCTCCAACCGAAACTGCTTCGGGTTCTCCAGGATCAGCACGTCGACCCGCTCGGCAGCAGCGGCCGGTCCGTGCCGATAGATACGCGGGTGATCGCCGCGACCAACCAGAACCTTCCGGAACTGGTGGAACGCCGGGAGTTTCGTGCGGATTTGTACTACCGCCTGAACGTGTTCCCTATTCGCATCCCGCCCTTGCGCGAACGCGTCGAGGACATCGGACTGCTTGCGACTCACTTCGTCCGGCGGTTCGCTGACCGACAAGGCAAAGTGATCTCGCATATTCCCGACGCGATCGTGAGCGCCCTTCAGAACTACAGCTGGCCTGGCAATATCCGTGAACTGCAGAACGTGATCGAGCGCGCGGTCGTCGAAACGCGAACCAGTGTTCTCGCCATGCCCGGTTTCGAGGCGCAACCTGTTCCGGCGTCATCGACCGCCAGGACACTCGCCCAGGTGGAGCGCGAGCACATCCTTGCGACGCTCGCTGAAACGAACTGGCTCCTCGGCGGATGGAACGGTGCGGCTGCAAGGCTGGGGCTCTCGAGAACGACCTTGATCTCGAAAATGCAGCGGCTCGGTATCTCTCGCGCGGCCGACGGTGCGGCCCGCATCTCCGCGCGGCGTCGTAACGGTGCCAGCGGCCCAAGTCCGGCACCGAACCGGACGCGCGACTATGCCGGCGCCCGCGCGTCGGCGTGAGATAGCGCAGGCCCTGGCTTCATCTCCTTCTGTTCTGCCGCCGTCACCGTGCCGGCGCCACGGCTCGGCTCAGATCGTCGAACATTGCATCGTTGGCCGCCCGCAGCCGCGGCGCCACGATCGCCCGGCCCAGCCAGGGGAACAGACCGACCTGGGTTTCGTAGCTGACGACGACAGTGCCCGAGCCGTCGGGAGTCGGGTGGAGCGTGAACGTGCGATCGGCATGCAGGGCCAGGCCATCAGCGGTGATGCCGAAGGTATGCGGCCGGTCGCTCGTGACCACAGCGCTGCGCAGCTCGACCGGATGTGCCTTCCACCAGAACACGAGCGGTCGGTTCGCAGAGCCGTGTGATTCGATGCGGACCCACCGGCACGCCCGATACCACGACGGCCAGCGCTCGACGTCGGTCAATACATCCCACACCCGTTCGACCGGCGCGCGAACGACGATCTCGTTGCGAACTTCGATCGGCGGCCGCCACGTCCTGATGCCCACCGTGTCGGCCCGGGTTGTAGTGTTGCTCATCGCATCCTCTCCGTTCTTTTGCTTTAGAGACTCGGGGCGTTCGCGAGCGAGAGCCGGCGGGTGGGTGCCGGGATCGACGCGTCGTCCGTCGACGAGTTCGAGGATGCGTCGACGAGCAGGCTCGTCAGTTGTTCCGGGAGATCCAACATCACGTCGTGGCCGCAGGGCACCGTGCGTGTCCTCCACCCTCTTGCCTTCGCCTTCGCGTAGAACGGTGGAAATGGCGAATCGTCGGTGAATCCTGTCGCAAGGATGAAGGAGATGTTCCTGACCTTCTCGAGGCCTCCTGTAAGGCGGAGCGGTTGCTGAAGGGCTGCCAGTGGTTGCATCGTGCATTGCCGATCCACCCACTCGCGGTCTGCAGCGTTCACGTTGAACGCCGCCGCCGGAATCGGCGGAACCTTCCAGCCGTCCCCTGCGTTCTTCGCGCCCTCCAGAAATTGCTGATACCGCACTTCTGACAAGTGCTGCATCTGGTTCTCGCCGTCTTCGAGTACGAAGGCATCCAGGTACACCAGAGCGCGGATCCGCTCCGGCAGCCTGTCCGCGACCCCGCTGATGACGCAGCCGCCGTACGAATGGCCGCACACCACGATGTCCGTCAGTTCTTCCCAGCGGATCAGGTTCACGACGTCCTGGATGTGGGTTTCCAGATCGACCGCACGAGAGAGAAGGTGGGAGCGATCCGCCACTCCGGTCAGCGTCGGCGTGAACACTTCGTGTCCCTGGGCTTGCAACGCTGTTCGGACGCGTTTCCAGCACCAGCTGCCGTGCCACGCCCCGTGCACGAGAACGAACGTGCTCATATGACCTCCACTGAATCTTCAAGACACGCGTGACGCTTTACCGAACACGACTGGACCGCCGGGCGGACATGAACCGTTTCTAGCGAAGCATCCACCTCAGGATGTTGTTGGTGAGCCGGCCGAAAGGCGGCCGGAGCAGGGCGCCGCCATTCCATCGCCCGACGTCGAACACTGCCTTCTGGTGGCTGAATGCGCGGAATCCCTCGATGCCGTGGTATGCGCCGAAGCCGCTGGGTCCTACGCCGCCGAACGGGAGATCTTCCTGGACGTAGTGCATCAGCGTGCCGTTGATCGTGACGCCGCCCGACGTCGTCCCGGAGAGCACCTTTCTTCGATTCGCTGCCGCTGATCCGAAGTAATAGAGTGCGAGCGCACGCGGCCGGGCGTTCACGAAGGCGATCGCTTCGTCCAGGTGTCGATACGTCACGATCGGCAGCACCGGCCCGAAAATCTCCTCCTGCATGAGCCGCATGCCGTCCTGGACGTCGAAGACCAGCGTCGGCGGGAGAGTGTGAGCGCGGCGCCGTGCTTGCTCGGGTGCCCGTCCAGTCTGCAGGATGCGCGCGCCCTTTCCCCGCGCGTCGTCGAGAAGTCCGCGCAGGCGCTCATAGTGGCGCTCATTCACGATCGAGGTGTAGTCCTCCGCCTCCGGTCCCTCCGGGTAGAGCGCCACGACGGCCTTGCCCCAGGCCTCGACGAACCGGTCGACGTCAGCCTCGTGCAGCAGCACATAGTCCGGCGCGATGCAGGTCTGGCCGGCATTCGCCAGCTTGCCGTATGCGATGTCGGCCGCAACGCGCGCGAGCGGCTGCCCGCGATCGACCAGCACCGGCGACTTGCCCCCGAGCTCCAGGGTCACCGGCACGAGGTTCTCGCTGGCGGCGCGCATCACTGCACGGCCGACCGCGGTGCTGCCGGTGAAGAAAAGGTGATCGAACGGCAGCGCGGCAAATGCGGCGCCCGTGGTGGCATCGCCGGTGACGACGGCGACTTCGTCCTCGGCGAAGGTCTGCGCGATCAACGAGACGAGAAGGTCGCTCGTCGCCGGTGTGAGCTCCGACGGTTTGATCATCGCCCGATTGCCCGCGGCAAGGGCGGTCGCGAGCGGCATCAAGGCGAGCGAGAAGGGATAGTTCCACGGCGACATGATGCCGATCACCCCGAGCGGCTGATACTCGACACGTGCGCCGCCGAGACGCATGGGAAGCGCAACGCGGCGCCGCTCGGGCCGCATGAAGCGCCGCAGATGTCTGTGCAGGTAGTCGATGCCCCACACGAGCAGCAGGATTTCCATGATGGCGGTCTCGTGGCGGGAGCGGTGGCCAAAGTCTGCGTCGAGCGCCGCTTCGAAGTCTTCCCTGCGCGCCAGCAGCGCTGCCCGGAGCTTCTTCAGCTTGGCGCGGCGGGTGGCGAGCGACGGGGGTCCGTCCCGAAGAAAGGCGGCGCGCTGCTTCGCGAGGAGAACGGCGAGTCCATCTGGCTGCAGGTCGCGGCGCTCCCGGGTCTGAAACCGAGCGACCGTGCCGGCGATATCACCCATCCCCTCCCGGGCGAGCGGCCCCGCCGCCAACCCACCGTGGTCCATCGTGTCTGCGTTCGCCGTAAGTCTGTTCATCGCGTTCATCGCACCCTCACCTGGCCAAAGAGTCAGCGATCGAGTGAGCACGGCGCGGGCCAGCGGCGGATGTGGGGATTTGTTGAGAAATCGGCGGCGTTCGCGGGCTGCGACGCTGTTCCGGCGTCGATATCGACACGCGCGCTGTCGCAGAACTCCAGAGGGGGCCTAGTACCGCGTCCCCGAAGTCCTGTTACATTCGGCCGGCGCTGCATCCCCGGGCGCGGCGTTGCTCGTCGGTTGCATACTCCCGGTATGCGCCCTCCTCGCGCCTTGCGCGCGGGGCGCATCGCCGCCCTCGGTGTTAACAGGACTTCGGGGACGCGGTACTAGTCCCCTACTCACCCGCCGGCTCTGAGCACGACGGTGTCGAGCGCACCCTCATCGGGTCCGGTGTGGTATTCGCCGCGAATCTCGAGACTCGTCGGATTGGCGAGCACGCGGCGCATCTGTTCCTGGCTGGCCAGCGCGTTCCAGTTCCAGCGCCAACCGGCGCCGGCGGTGAGTTTCACCGAGAAGGGCGTCCAGCCCGTGCCGGGCGAGGTGGCAAACCGGAACGACAGCCGCCCCGCGGCTCCCAAAATGATGACGTCGTCATCCAGGAACCCCGGTTCGTCGGCAGACTGTTTGAGGCTGTAGCTCAGCGTTCCGTTTTCAGCCGCCGGGAGCGCGCGCAGCACGCTCTCGGGCGCCCGGAAGTACCACGTCTCGCCCGCCGCTTCGTCGACATACGAGATGTAGCCACCGGGATGGCCGCCCGTCGCGTGGAGCTCGGGCACGGACGGCCCGGTGTCTCCTGACACGAGCCATCCGTGGGCGGACGATTCGAAATCGTGCGCGACAAGCGTGCGCTCCTGCGGCAACGATTGCGCGCGACCGCCCATCAGGCAGGCGAATGCGCCGGCAGCAATAGCGGTCGATCGGGCGAATGGCATGCCTGGCCTGCACAAAAAACCCTGAACCGACCGTTGGCGATCGGTTCAGGGTGGAGTGAACACGGGCGAGCGGCACTACAGTGCCGACCGGCTACGTCCAGCGGTAGCCTTGATTCTCCAACGGCAACGACCGGATTCGAACGCCGGTCGCCGCGAAGATGGCGTTGGTGATCGCCGGAACGGCCGGCGGAAGGGACGGCTCGCCGAGCCCGGTCGGATCGAAGTCCGTCTGAAGGAACCGGACCTCGATGCTGGCCGGGGCGTGCATCATGCGCGTCGGCTGGTACTGGTGGAAGTTCTTCTGGACCACCCGTCCCTTCTCGATCGTGATCGCCCAGGACATCAGGTGGCTCATGCCTTCGATGAAGCCGCCGTGCACCAGGTTCTCCGACTGGCTCGGGTTGACGATCTGCCGGCCGATATCCACGGCAGACCACACGCGATTGACCTTGATGGCCTTCTTCGCGTCGACCGAGACCTCGACGACATACGCCACATAGCCGGCGTGCGCGAACTGGAACGCGACGCCCTTCCCAGTGCCCTTCGGCAGCGACCCTCGGCGATCCCACGCGGACATCTCGCGCACGGCCTCGAGCACGCCGCGCGCGCGCGCCGGGTTGAATCCGCCGGCTGCGCCGGCCCCGACCGGGTTGTTCAGCAGGTCCAGCCGATACTGCAACGGATCCTTGCCTGCGGCGATGGCCACTTCGTCGATGAAGCCCTGCTTCACGAACGAGACGCCGTTGGTGGGTGGCGCCCGCAGCGCACCGATCGGGATGTCGAACGGCGCCACGTTCTGGGACGTGATCAGCACGTTCTCGACGAAGCCCCGCGGGAACTCGTTGGCGGGCACGACGGAGTTGGTGCTCGCGACGAAATCGCGATACGCGATGAGCTTGCCGCCCGCGTCCAGGCCCGCCTTGAAGAAGTGGTATCCCGTCGGGCGGTACTGGTCGTGCGCCATGTCGTCTTCGCGCGACCACAGCAGCTTGACCGGGACGCTCGGCAGCCCCGCGGCCGCCCGCTCTTCGGTGACGACCTTGGCGATCCGCGCCACCTCGATGTCGTACTCGCTCACGAGCCGGCGGCCGAATCCGCCGCCGGCGCGCACCAAGTGGAACGTCACGTTCTCGGGCGGAATGCCGGCGCCGAGCGCGGGGTGCTGCTTGGACGGAATCTGGCTCGGCGACCAGATCTCCAGGCGGCCATCGTGAAAATGGGCCGTGGAGTTCTGCGGTTCGAGCGGCGCATGCGACAGCAGCGGGAAGAAGTACTCGGCTTCGATGGTCTTCGCCGCGGTGCGGAATGCGGCTTCGACGTCGCCGATCACGGCGCTGGGCGGACCTCCTCCGCGCCCACCGCCCGGTGCCGGGGCCGGGGCTGGAGCAGGCGGCGGCGCGGCCGGTGCCTTGGCCGCCAGCTCGCGCGCCTGCGCCAGATATCGCTCACTGGTCTGCGCCGCGACTGCCCCTTCGTCCCAGGTGACCTTCAGCGAGCTTCGCGCGTCGTTGGCGAGCCACCAGCTGTCGGCCACGATCGCCACGCCCGAGACGAGGGAGTTGTTGCCCTGCCCCGCGGGCTCGACGATGAAGGCGTGCTTGATGCCAGGCAGCTTCTTGATCTCGTCGAGGTTGGCGCTGACGGCCTTCCCCCCGAAGACGTCGCACTTCACCAGCACTGCATGGAGCATGTTGGGGAACGAGACGTCGATGCTGAAGATCGGACGCCCCGTCACGATGTCCAGGTTGTCGACGCCACGGATCCGCTTGCCCATGATCTTGAAGTCGCGCGGGTTCTTGAGCGCGGCCTCGATGGCAGCGGTTTCCGGCACGGGCAGGCTCGCCGCCCGGGCCGACAGCGAGCCATAGGTCGCCGTACGCTTGGTCGCGGCGTGCGTCACGACACCGCCCGCCGTGGTCAACTCGCTCTGCGGAACATTCCACTGCTGTGCCGCCGCTGCCAGCATGAGGAGCCGGCCGCCCGCCCCCACCAGGCGCATGTTCTGGTAGTTGGAGGGAATCGCACGGCTGCCCCCCTCGATCTGCCCACCGTACTTCGGGTCCAGGTCGGCCTGCTGGATCTTGACCTGCGCCCAGTCGACGTCGAATTCATCGGCGATGATCATCGGGAGCGCGGTCTTGATGCCCTGGCCGGTCTCCGGATTCTTCGCGATGATCGTGAACGTGTTGTCGGTGTTGATGGTGATGTAGGTGTTCGGCGCGAGCGAGGCCGCGCTGCCCGGACCTCCGCCACGCCCCTGCGCCAGCACGTCGGGCGCGTAGAGGCCGATGAGCAGACCGCCGCCGGCAACGGCCGAGACCTGCAGAAACGCACGCCGGTCGAGTCGAGGATTCAAGGTTTCAGCCATGACCTATCCCCTCCTTCCGCCGCTCGCGGCCGCCTTGATCGCCTCACGGATCCGAAGGTAGGTACCACACCGGCAGACGTTGCCGCTCATCGCGGTGTCGATCTGCGCGTCCGTCGGGTTCGGCGTGGCCTTGAGCAGCGCCGAAGCGGCCATGAGCTGGCCGGCCTGGCAGTATCCGCACTGCGGCACGTCGAGCTCCATCCAGGCGCGCTGCAGCGGGTGCGACCCGTCGCGCGGCAGGCTCTCGATGGTCGTGACCGGGCGGGTGCCAATCGACGAGATCGGCGTAGTGCACGAGCGAGTGGGCTGACCGTCGAGCAGCACCGTGCACGCGCCGCACTGGGCCATGCCGCACCCGAACTTGGTGCCCTTCAGCCCCATGGCGTCCCGAAGCACCCAGAGCAGGGGCATGCGCTCAGGCACATCGACGGTGCGCCGCTCCCCATTGACGACGACTGTGTATTTCATGTGCGAGGCCTCCGGGAGCCGACTCTCCGGCTCCACCGTTGGTATCGTGTCCCGACAGCGGGATTCGTCCGCCTTCGCCCGCCGGGGCTTCGGCGAGACAGGGCCTTCGGGCTTCCCGCAGTCCCTCCGAGTCTCTCTGAAGCGCACCTATATTAGCCCGACTACGGGCGACTCAGAGAGACCGGGTTCCAGTCGGCCGCACATCAGGGGCCTGCCCGGGTAGCGACCGTCGCCTTCCGAGGGGCGAGGGCCCGCGCGAACCACCACAACTATAATTCGCCGACGGCGCGTAGACTCTACAGCCGGGATTATCGTCTGACCGCGTACCATTCCACGGTCGATTGCGAGGCAGGAACATGTCGCGTCGCGGCGGCGTCTCGCGGCGGGAAGTCTTGAAGCGTGCCGGTGTGGCCGGCACCGCCATCCTCGCCCTGCCCGATCTGGGCCGCGTTCTGCCGGGAACTACCGATGTCGTCGCGCAAACGCGCACGCTGACCGCTGAAGCGTTCGCCACGCTGCACGCCGTCTGTGCGCGGCTCATTCCGACCGATGAAAACGGCCCGGGTGCAACCGAGGCACATGCCGCCGAGTACATCGATCGCGCCCTGAGCGGTGCGCTGGCAGCCGGTCGAAACAACTACAAGCAGGGTCTGGCGGCGATCGACCGCGCCGCGCAGCAGACATTCGGCGCCGGGTTCGCGAAGCTCGCCCCGCCGCAGCAGGATGCCGTGCTGCGAGCGCTGCAAGAGACCCCGTTTTTCACCCTCGTTCGTGGCCATACGCTGCAGGGCACCTTCTGCGATCCCATCTACGGCGGCAACGCCAACTTCGTCGGGTGGGATCTCATCGGCTATCCGGGTGTTCGTTTGTCCGTCAGCGCCGCGGAACAGAATCTGTCGACGCCGCCGGCGCCGACGCATACCTCAGCCTACGACTCCGGCATGTTCGAGAAGATCCGAATCGATGACGACCAGTCTTAAGAAGACGGACGTCGTCGTGATCGGCCTCGGCGCGACGGGCGGCGTGGCGGCCCTCCCGTTGACCCAGGCCGGGATTGAAGTCGTGGGCCTCGAGGCCGGCACCTGGCTGCAAACCAGGGATTTTGCGCCCGACGAAATCAGAAACAACTTTCGCGCGTGGCCGCATGCGGTGCAGAAAACGCATCGCGAGATTCCGACCCATCGTCCGCATGCGAGCGCGCCGAGTTCGCCGCGTCTGACCATTCCACCCATGCTGAACGCGGTGGGCGGCACCTCGCTGCACTACTGGGCGCAGAGCTGGCGCCTGAATCCGTGGGACTTCAGAGTCGTCACCGAGACGGCCAGGCGCTATGGCGTCTCGAGAATTCCCAAGGGATCAACTGTCGAGGACTGGCCGATCGCGCTGACGGATCTGGAGCCGGATTACGACGCCGTCGAGCGTGAACTCGGCGTCTCCGGAAAGGCAGGGAACATTGCCGGAACCATCGACGCGCGTGGCAATGTCTTCGAAGGGCCGCGCGCGCGCGAGTACCCGATGGCGCCGCTGCGCTGGAGCGAATGGCACGAGCGGATGGCGTCGGCGGCGCGCGGCCTTGGGTGGCATCCGTTTCCCGGGCCAGCGGCGATCAACACCACCGGCTACGACAACCGGCCCGGATGCCTGTATCACGGCTACTGCAATCGCGGTGGCTGTCATGTCAACGCGAAAGGCTCGACCGCGGTCACCACGATTCCAAAGGCGCAGAAGACGGGCCGGCTGACCATCGTCACGCAGGCGCACGTGACCTCGATCGACACCGACCGCAGCGGACGTGTCACAGGCGTCACCTTCGTCAAGGGGCGCGAACGCTTCGTGCAACCGGCGAGCGTCGTCCTGCTGGCGACCTACACGTATGAGAACGTCCGGATGTTGCTGTTGTCCAGGTCGAAGGCGTTTCCCCGCGGCCTGTCGAACAATCACGGACAAGTCGGCCGCCACTACCTGACCCATGCTACCGGCGGCGGCGTCACCGCGCTGTTTCCGATGAATCTGAACAACTGGTACGGCCTGCCCGCGCAGGGCGTCGCGGTTGACAATTGGGCTGACGACAACTTCGATCATGGCGGGTTCGACTTCATTGGCGGAGGCAATCTCTTCCTCTATTCGGATCGGCGTCCGATCCAGGCGGCCGGCATGGCGACATTTGGTCGCGTCCCGTCATGGGGTTCCGAGTGGAAGGCGTTCGTCAAGACGAATGCCGATCGCTGGCACGGCGCCTACATGCAGAAGACCACACTGCCCTACGAGGACAACTATCTGGATCTGGATCCCGTGGTGAAAGATCCGCTCGGTCAGCCGGTCTGCCGGATCACGGCGGATTTCAAAGAGAACGAGCGGAAGGCCGCGGCATTCTGTCAGGACAAGATGGAGCAATGGTACCGGGCGGCCGGCGCCATCGAGGTGGTGCGGAACCCGCTTGGCACCATGGGGCCCTCGACCCACGCCTACGGCGGCACGCGCATGGGCAGGAACCCGGAGACGAACGTCGTGAACGAGTGGGGCTTCTCACACGAGGTGGCGAATCTCGGCATTCTCGGCGCGAGCGTCATGGGAACGAGCGGCGCCCGCAATCCGACGCTGACGGCGCAAGCGCTCGCCTGGCGAACAGCCAGGCACCTGGTGCAGCAGTGGAAAGCGATCGCGACGTCGTAGATCAACGGCCGACGACTCGCCTTTCGTCGCGGCCGCGGCGTTTCTCCTCGGACGTTCGTGAGGGAGCCAGTCCGAACGATAAGATATGGGGCCATGGCCGAATCGAAGCTGACTATCGAGGAGCGGCACACCGGCGACGTGACGGTCCTCGTGCTGACCGGACAAATGCTGCTCGACGATGGAGATCTGGCGTTCGGAAAACGGATCACCGATCTCATCGATCGAGGCCGCGCGAAGATCGTGATCGACCTCGGCGGCCTCACCTACATCGACAGTTCCGGCGTGGGCATGATCGTCTTCCAGCAGAAAGCGTTGAGGCGGAGTGGAGGCGACATGAAGCTGCTCCATCTCAACCGGCGTGCCGAAACGCTTTTGGGAATGCTGAAACTTCTGATCGTGTTCGAGAGATTCGAAGATGAGGCCGCGGCAGTGCGGAGCTTCGGCTGGAGGACCGACCGCAATCCGGGGGCAGACCCGGCGGGCTAGGGATCGTCTACTTGAAGAAGTCCGCGAACGTGGCGTGATCGAACAAATCTTCCGGTTTGACCGGCTTCATTTCGCGTGACACCGGACGAGGACGATGGGGCGCCGCGGACCTGTGACGCCGCCAGCCGGAGTGCCCGATACGCTCGACCTGCCGGCTGACCCACAGCTCGTGCATGATCTCGCGCAGTCGTTCAATGCTGACGTCGGGATCGAACGCGCGAAGATCCTGGGGTTCGTACCGGCGGTCCGGTTCCATTCTGTCGAGGATGAAGCGGGCGGAGTCGCTCAACGGGGACATGACTGTTAGGACTGCGGCATCGGCGTGTTGGTTGGGAAATCCATGCGGGCCGCTACAATCGAGACGTGCCCGTAACGATTTCGTCGCAGGAGCGCGCCCGCCTGAAGGCCCGCGCGCATTCGCTGGAACCGGTCGTGCGGATGGGCCACGCGGGAGTCACCCCGGAGCTCGTCGCTGAAGTGGACCGCGCGCTCACCGCGCACGGGCTGATCAAGGTCGGCATTGCGGTGGACCATCGGGACGACCGCCGCGCGCTCGGCGATGCGCTCGCCGAGCGCGTGGACGGCACTCCCGTTCATCGCGTGGGAAAGGTCCTGATCCTGTGGCGTCCCCGCTCCCCCGCCTCCGCTAAAGCTACGGCGGGCAAGGAGGGTGCGTAGCCGGACGCCGGGGGAAGACGAGGCGCTATTGCCGCTCGTAGACCGCGACGTTGCTCACCTGCTCCCCTTTGGCGTTGACGCCCTTGGTCGTCACCGTCCTGGTCTTGCCATCACTTGACACCGCAGACGTCTGCGTCGTGGTGACCTTTCCACCTTTCTTCGAAATCGTCTGCACGGTCGTCGGATTGATGCGCGTACGCGCGACCGTATCTGCGTCGGGATTGTTGCCGGTCACGGGGGTGTCCTTCCCATCGTAGTTCGCCGTGAATGCCCAGTGCCGCTTGCTGCCATCGGCGATCTCCTGGTCGACGGTGACCGTCACGCCTGCGCCGGCGGCCTCGATCCTGGTCGTCCCGCTCTTGGGAGCGGGCCCTGGGCTGTACTTCGATTTCGCGACGTTCAGCTTCCACACGCCGAACTGCGGATCGCTCTGGGCGAGCGTCGCAGCGGTGAGCAAGGCCAGGATCCCGAGACACGCAACGGACGGAACCAGGCCGCGGATGGTGAGTCTCATACAGTCTCCTCCGGTAAAGGCGTTCCGGCGGCGTTCCATACAGGCCGGACAACACCCGGCGGGACGGACCGAGCCGGAGAGCCTGAGTGCAATCTGTGGGGCGTGCAGACTATACACGTCCCGTCTCGAACGGTGCTCGAATTCCTGGTTCGTCGCCGACTGCTTTATCGCTGGACCGCGCGGTGCGTGCGACCGTCGATCACGGTGACCTTGTCGCTCAGGCGATTGGCGACATAAATCATGTTCGCCACTGGATCGACGGCGACGGCCCACGGGCCCTTGTCGGCGGGCACGGTCGCCGCGACGCGGTTCGTCCGGCCGTCAATCACCGAGACGCTGTTGGCGTGCGTGTTGACGACGTAGATCATGTTGGTCCTGGTATTGACCGCGATCTGCTGCGGCCACAGGCCCACCCCAATTGTCGCAATCGGCCGGTTCGTTGCGCCGTCGATCACGGTCACGTCGCTGCTCCCGTAGTTCACGACGTAGATGCGATTGGTGATGCTGTTCACGGCCGCGGCCATCGGCACCTGCCCTGTACCAATCATGGACACGACCTTTTTTTCGGTGTCGACGATTGTCACGGCGTCGTTGTTCGGCGTGGGCAGGTAGAGAAAACCGTTCGCTTCGTTGAATGCCGACTCCCACTGATGGAAGCCGGGCAGCTCGATGCGGGTCGGCTGATGGGTCACGCCATCGACGACGGTCAGGAAGTTGTCTTCATATCCGACGAAATAAATCTTGTTGGCCTTGACGTTCACCGAGAGCGCATTGCCCTCGGTGCCGGCGCGAATGACCGTAGACTCTCCGGTCGCGAGATCGATCACCGAAGGATCGGTGCCGGTACTGGCCGAGATGTACAGCCGGTTGGTGACGGGATTGATCGCCGTGAGGCTGCCCCGGTCCGCCTTCAAGTTACCGACAACGGCATCGGTGTCGGGGGCGATGATCGAAATTGTCCCCGGGCCACGGTTCATGGCGTAGACGCGCCCATCGCGCGGGTTGATCGTCAGCGCCTTCACGTTGGCGCCGGTCTTGAGAACGACCACTGCCCCGGTCGTGCCATTCACGATCTTCACGACTCCGAGGTCGGGGAACGCGGCGTACGCCTTGCCGTTGCGAGTGTTGACGACGACGCCCTTGGGACCGTCGGTGACACCGACCTCGGCGGCTGGAATGGCAGTCGCGGAGATGAACAGCGTCACCGCGATGAGACGTCTGAGTGCTGATGCGGGATGGCGCACGGGCGGCCGGCGCAATGTACTATGCTCGCGCCCCGATATGAAGCGAATCCTGCCGTCGCTCGTCTGCCTCGCCGTATCGCTCTCCGTTGCGCCGTCGGTGAGTGCGGCGCAAGAAGCTGCCGCGGCGCGGCCCAGGGTGCTGGCGTTCTTCACCGCCGGCGGCGAGCTCGATCATGTGCTGTTTGCGCAGCAGGCGATTCGCGCTCTCGCCGCCAGTGCGGCCGGCGGCGGTTATACGTTCGCAGCCACGACCGACTGGGACAGCCTGAACGAGGCGACGCTCCGGGACGTGCGGGTCGTGATCTGGCTGAACGACATGCCTCGCACGCCGGCGCAGCGGCAGGCATTCGAGCGGTACATGACCGGCGGCGGCGCGTGGCTCGGGTTCCATGTCTCCGGGTTCGGGAACAACGCCTGGCCGTGGTTCACCGAGTTCATGGGTGGCGGCCGGTTCACCGCCAGTAACTGGCCGTCGCTGCCGGCCCGCGTCAACGTCGACGCCGGCGAACACCCGATCGTGAAAGGCGTGCCGGCCACGTTCGTGGCCCCGATCAACGAGTGGTATTCGTGGACGCCGAGTCCCCGGAAGAATCCCGATGTGAAGGTGCTGCTGACCCTGGACGCGTCGAACTTCCCGCTCGGTGTGAAGAACACCCTGAACGGCGGCGACATCCCGGTGGCGTGGATCAACAGCAAGTACCGGATGGTCTATCTGAACTACGGGCACGGCGACCGGATTTACTCGACACCGGTCCTGCCGACGATGATCGACAACAGCCTGCGCTTTCTGCTCGACCCGCCGAAATAGGTCGATCTACCGCATCATTGATTAGGTACCGGGAAGCTTCTGCGAACCTTTCGGCGAGGGTAACAGCACGAACGCCTCCGCAGCCGCCGCTCTCACCTCGCGGCCCCGGTAGTTCTCCATGATCTCGTGGTGCTCCCGGTAAATCGCGTCGCCGTGCTGGCTCTTGTGCGCGAAGAGCGCGGACTTCTTCTTCTCCCGCACGGCGGTGATGTCCACGTAGTGGGTCGGCGTGAACCCCATCGTCTGGCTGCCCGAGTTGACTTCAAAGAAGTACAGCGGGAAACCGCGGCTCTTCGCGACGTACGCACGGATCGTGAGGAGGCTCGCGACCTGATGATCCATGTGGGTGTCGATCGGCCAGTGGGTGAAGACGACGTCCGGGGACTCGGCGTCGAGAATCGCGCCCATCGCCTCGACACGCGCGCGGGTCAGTTCCGTGGCGCCGTCGATCTGCCCTGCGAATACGGGCTTCGCGCCGAGAATGCCGCAGGCGGCTTGGGCCTCTGCGGTACGAATCGCGGCGGCTTCGCTCTCGGACCTGCCGGGAATGCCGCGCTCGCCGCGCGTGAGATAGACGATCGAGACCCGGTGTCCCTGCGCCGCGTACAGCGCGAGCGTTCCGCCGCAGCCCGACTCCGGGTCGTCCGGATGGCCGCCCACGCAGACCACCTTCAGCGCACCAGGTTTGATTTGTGCGATGGCGGGAGCCTGACCGAGTGTCAGCAGCGCCGGGAGCGTCAGCCCCTGGCCGAGAAAGGTGCGTCGAGTCGTTTCTGTGGTCATGGACGGCCGCCTGCCAGCTTTGCCGAATCAGCTGTCGCGATCGCGCCGGACAGTCACACGTTGGCCACGGAGCGAGGTGCGCCGCATGGCGTCGATGACGGCGTCGGCCGAAGCTGCAGGAACCTCCACGATCGCGAACCGGTCGGCGATCTGGACGATGCCGAGGTCGCGCGACGACAGCCCCGCTTCGTTCGCAATCGCGCCGATGAGATCCGAGGGCCTGATGCCGGCCTGGCGCCCGGCTCCGATAAAGATTCGGGCCGTGTCACCGGCCGTCGCCGCCTCGGCACGGCGCATCGCCGCCGGCCGACCGCCCTTTGCGCCCTTGGCTGAGCCGTCGTCGTGAGGGGATGGCACCGGCACGTTGCGTTCTTCTGCCGCTGCGCCGTCGCTCATCTGCGCGTGCACCAGCTTCACCGCGGCGGCTGCGACATCCGCGAGCTCGAACTCGCTGGCCAATGACTGAACCACCACGCGCACGTCGTCGAGATCCCCGGCTTCGATCCGTTCGCGCACCGCGGCCAGCGTGAGCTCAATCCGCTTTGCGCGCAGATCCGCGACCGTTGGCACGGTCGCCACTTCGATGGTCTGCTTGGTCGCCGCCTCGATGCTCCTGACCAGCCGCCTCTCGCGCGGGTCGGCCAGGGTGATCGCCACGCCATCCCGGCCGGCGCGCCCGGTGCGGCCGATGCGATGGATATAGGCCTCCGAAGCCGACGGCACGTCGTAATTGAAGACGTGGGAGAGCTGCCGGATGTCGAGGCCACGCGCCGCGACGTCGGTGGCGATCAGCAGATCCGTCTTCGCCGACCGGAAGCGAGCCATCACCGCCTCGCGCTGGCGCTGCTGCATGCCGCCGTGGATCGCTTCGGCGCGATAGCCGTGCGCGTTCAAGGTCTCGACCAGCGTGTCGACTTCGAGGCGGGTGCGGCAGAAGACCAGTGCCGACGCGGGACTCTCCATGTCGAGCACGCGCTGCAGCGCCGCAGTCTTGTGGGCGCGCGGCACGAAGTAGACGACCTGTCGGACCCGGGGAATCCTGCCGGCCGCGACTTTCTCGTGCGCCACCTGAATCCGTTGCGGCCGCTGGAGGTGCCGTTCGGCGATCGACCGCAGCCGCGGCGGCATCGTCGCGGAAAAGAGCGCCGTCTGCCGCGCCTTCGGCGTCGCCTCGAGGATGGCGTCGAGATCCTCCGCGAAGCCCATGTCGAGCATCTCGTCAGCCTCGTCCAGCACCAGCAGGCCGACCGCATCCAGCGCGAGTGACTGCCGCCGCAGGTGATCGAGCACGCGCCCCGGCGTGCCAACCACGATGTCCGCGCCGCGTTCGAGTGCACGCATCTGCTGCATCATGGGGGCGCCGCCGTAGACCGGCACGACGGTGAGCCCGCTGCCGCGGGCGTACTTGTGCACGGCCTCGGCGACCTGCATGGCGAGCTCGCGCGTCGGCACCAGAACGACGCCGCGCGTCGCCGGGCGGCCGCGCTTCCTGGCCGCGCGCGGCTCGACGTCGCCGCCGAGGCGCTGGATCAGGGGCAGCGCAAACGCCGCGGTCTTGCCGGTGCCGGTCGCCGCCTGCGCGAGCAGGTCGCCGCCGGCGAGCATCAGCGGGATCGTCTGACGCTGCACCGGCGTCGGCTCTTCATAGCCGAGCGCCGCGACGGCAGCGACGAGGACATCACTGAGACCGAGCGCGGCAAACCCGCCCGCCGGGGCCGAGTCGCCGCTCGAGGAAGGCATTGGTCATCTTCTCATGTCCGAGCGTGCCCGCCGACGCCACTGATCGTCTTCGGCCAGCGCGGTGAACGAGGCGAACGGACATCCGCCCCGGTCCATTTCGCCATCGCTATTTCGGTTCGACTCGCTCCCACACTTCCTCGATAGTCAGTCCGTTGCTGAGCGAGCCTTTCTGGTACCACTTGTTTCCTTCAATGCGGCAAGCGAACGTCTGCGCTTTTCCCTTCACCACCTCGAAGTCGCTGCCGAAGCCGTACTCTGGGGTTTCCTCGTAGGTCTCGCCCTTGAGTGTGTAGCCTCCGCCCGCTGTGCGTGTGACGATGCCGTCCGCGCCGTAGGTCAACCATGCGAACTGTGTCGGCGTAACGTGCTTGAGGGTGGTCCTCCCAATTGGGAATTTGCGCTCCTCGCCGCCGTACACGGCCGTCGCGATTTTCCAGGTGCCCACAAGGGTCGCGCAGGCTTTCGCCGTTTCCTGTTGCTGGGCTGCTCGTGGGAACGCCGCGAGGATCCCGACCGCGATGATCACGCCGGTGCACCGCGATACGCCTTTCGACATCACGATACCCTCCATCCTTCGCAGTTTTGCGAAATGCTCTTAGAGGCGGAAGGCAGACACTATCTGACACACCAGCCGTCAGGCACAAGCAGAAACCGGCGGACAATCGCTTGCCGCCCGGGCCGAATTCACTCTAGAACTCTGCGTCGACGGTGATCGGGGGAGGCGAAGGTTGCGCGATTGACTTATTGGCTGGCGCGGCTGGCGGGCTTCCCGCCGTCCACCTCCGCCTGAACCGCGGCGATGAACTCCCGTCGTGCCTGACCTGACGCCCGGCCGGTCGGCTGCTCGGTTGCGCTGTTGATGACAATGACGAGGCGGCGCGCCCGATCGATGTGCAAGGTCTGCCCGTAAATCCCGCGTCCCTCGAATGTGCCATCGTCGCGGGTCCACCACTGGTAGCCATAACCGGTGCCGGCGCCGGTCGAGACCTGGGTGCGGGTCGCCTCAGCGAGATAGGTTTCCGGGACGATCGGCTTCCCATCGACGCGAGCGCCGTCGACGATGAACTGACCGAAGCGGCCGTAGTCGCGCAACGTCATGGCGAGGCAGCAGCCGCCCTGCTCATGCCCCACGTCATCGATCATCCATTCGGCGTCGCGCCCCATGCCGTACGGGCGCCAGATCTTTTCGGACAGGTAGTCTGCAAGATGCTTGCGGGTCGCCTCCGCCACCAGCACGCCGACGAGGTTCGTCTCCGACGTCTTGTACACCCACTTCGTCCCTGGCGGCGCCTCGCGCGGGAGCTTCCGCACGTAGCTCACGGTCATGTCGAATCCGGGATCGGGGGCCTGCGCATACATCCGCGCCACATCCGAGTTGACGTCAGTGTAGTCCTCGTTCCATTTCACGCCGGATGTCATGGTCAGGAGCTGCCGTACGGTGACGTCGTCATACGCGCTTCCGTGCAAGGCCGTGATGTAGCGCGTCACGGGATCGTCGAGGCTCTTGATGTAGCCGTCCTTGATTGCGGTGCCGACCAGGGTGGACGTGATCGATTTCGCGACAGAAAAGGAATTCCAGCGCGTCGCGGCACTGTGCGGAGGCGCATAGTGTTCGAGGCGGACCTTCCCGTCCTGCAGCACCAGCACACCACGGACCCGCTCAGCGCTCATGAATCGTCCGAAATCGTTCGCGCGGTGGCCGCCAGTCTCGAACGCGGCCAGGGGCTGGCCGCGGTCGAGCGTGTGTGGATGCTGCCCCGCCTTCACGGTGCGCGTCAGGAAGAACGAGTCCAGCGCCGCGATGTACTGCTCGCGCTGCGCCGAAGGCCAGGTGAGGATGGCGGCTGCTTTAGACGCCGGCTCCCGCGCTGGTGCTGACTGCTGAGCCACCGCGGCGGCGACCGCTATGACCAGGGCCACCGCCACGATAGGGAATATGCGCCGTTGTCGAACGAAGGGCACGGCCGCCTAGCATGTCACAAGGGAGGCCGGACTACCTGTCTCCGGCATAGATTAGCGGCAGCCCGTTCTTCGAGTTGCCGACGACGATGACCTTGGAGTTCTGGCTCTTCACGAGCTCCATCGTCGCTTCGATGCCCTTCCACTCGAGCAGCTTGTCGCTGATCCCCTGGCTGACGATGTCCTGGAAGTCCTTGATGCCGGTCGCCTCGACGCGCTTGCGCTCCGCTTCCTGTTTCTCGCGCTGCAGCACGAATTCCATCCGCTGCGCTTCCTGCTGCGCCTGCTGCTTCGCTTCGATGGCGCGCTTGAGCGTATCGGGCAGCTGCAGGTCGCGCAGGAGCACGTTCTCGATAATGATGCCGCGGGGCGTGACCTGCCGCGCCACGTCCTCCTGAATCAGGCGCGCGATCGATTCGCGCGCATCCGAGTAGAGCGCCGCGGCGGTGTTGCCGGCCGTGATTGCGCGCATCGCCGAACGGAACGTCGGCTGCAGGAGCACCTCGGCGTAGTTCGGTCCAATCTGCTGGAAGACGTCCGGTGCGCGGCCGGGATCGAGGTGGTAGAGAACCGACGCCTCGAGCCCCATGATCAGCCCTTCCTTCGACGGCACCGCCGCGTGCTCCTTGACCTCCTGCGTCTTGATGCTCAGTTCGGTGACGTTCGCCGCCGGGTTGACGACGTGAATGCCTTCGGTCAGCGCCTGACCCGTGACACGGCCGAACAGCGTCACGACGCCGACGTGTCCCGTCCGGACGCACGACGTGGACGAGAACGCGACGAGCACCGCGATGCCCATCAACAGGAGCAGTCCGACGCCCCTGATGAAACCCCTTGCACCTCCGCCGTCCGCTCGCTCGATGGAGAACGGTCCCCGCATTGTGCCTCCTCAATTTGAACTGATGAGGCAGGATACAACGGCCAGGTTTCAGGGCTGTTTCACACCCAGACTCACTTTTTCTCCAACCGGCAGGTGGCAGCGCCCCTCTATTGGCTGAGCGTAGCGTTGTTTCATAGACTCGCGCCCATGACGAATGCCGATCTCCGCATGGCTGTGCGCAGGCTTCGCCAGTCGCCGACGTTCACCCTTGTCGCCGTCCTGTCGCTCGCCCTCGGCATCGGGGTCTCCACGTCGGTGTACGCCCTGACGTTCACCTTGTTCTTCGCACCACCGGCTGGAGTCGATCAGCCGGACCGCCTGGTCCGCATCTGTCGACTCAGGAACGGCCAACCGGAAGGGCACGAGTTGTCGTACGCCGAGTACGTCTACTACCGCGATCAGGCCACGGTGTTCACTGAGGTGGCCAGCGACAACAACGTGCGATTGCTGACCGATCCGGAAAACGGCTACCCGCTGCTGGCCGCCGTTGTCTCACCGAGCTACTTCACCGTGCTGGGCCTTCGGCCACACGCGGGCCGGTTCTTCCTCCCGGACGAAGACACCGCCACTGGTCACCACGAGGTGGTGGTTCTGAGCCACGGCTTCTGGCAGCGGCGGTTCGCGGGAGACGCCCGACGCATCGGTGGGTTCCTCACGCTCGATGGGACGGCGTACACGATCGTGGGCGTCGCGCCTCCGGGCTTCGAAGGCTCGAGTGCCGGCTGGGCCCCCGACGTCTTCGTGCCTCCCCGTGCGGTCTTCAGCGAGGCCGACCTCGCGAACAGGAAGAACGAACAACTGGACCTCATCGGCCGGCTCAGACCTGGTCGCACGGTCGCCGAAGCGCATGCCGAGATGACGGTCCTGGCCAGCCGGCTGGAGCAGACGGATCCGGGAACGACTCGCGGCGGCGGCCTGAGCGTTTCGAAGTTGAGGGGCCTCGATCCAGAGGCCCGATCGAGCGAGGCACGGCTGCCGGCACTCCTCGTCGCCGCGTCGGCGTGCCTGCTCACGATCGCGTGCGTGAACCTGGCAGGTCTCCTTCAGACCCGGCACGCGGCGCGCGGCAAGGAGATCGCGATCCGGCTGGCGCTCGGGGCCGGTCGAGGCCGGATGGTTCGTCAGCTGCTGACGGAGAGCTTCCTTCTCTCCACGTTGGGAGGCGGAGCCGGCCTCGTCGTCGCGTGGTGGGGCAAGACGCTGCTCGAGCGCGCCTACGCGCGCGACATGTTCGAGGGCACGCGTCACTTCTATCCCCTGACCCTGGACGCGCGTGCATTCCTGTTGACCCTGCTCATCGCGGTCGCAACCGGCGTGGTCTTCGGCCTCGTCCCCGCCTTGCAGGCGTCACGACCCGTGCTCGTGCCCGCACTGAAAGAAGACGCCTCCGCGCCGCGGCGCTCGCGCCTGCGGACCGCCTTTCTCGTCGTGCAGGTGGCGCTCTCGCTGGTGCTCCTGATCGGCGCCGCCCTCGTGATTCAGAGCGCGCGCAGCGTCTCGCGGAATCCAGGCTTCGACGCCGGGCACGTCGCCTACTTCAACCTGGCGCCCGCGCGCGCGGGCTATCGAGGCGACAAGGCGACGCTCTACGCGGGCGACGTGCGCCGCCGGCTCGAGTCGCTCTCGTTCGTCGAGTCAATATCGTTCTCATGGGTCCCGCCGCCGTTCTGGTTTTCAACAGCTGACATCTTCCTCCCCGGCCAGACCCCGGCCCGACCCGACGACAGGTTGAGAGTGCCGGTGAACTGGATTTCCGCTCGCTTCTTCGAGACGCTGCGTATCCCGATGATCCAGGGGCGTGGAATCGAGCAGCGCGACATCGACCAGAGTCGCTCCGTCGTCGTCCTCAACGAGGCGCTCGCCGTCCGCCTGTGGGCGGAGCAGGATCCGGTCGGGCGGACGGTGATGGTGGATGGGAAACCGTCCGAGGTCGTCGGAATCGTGCGCTACGAGGGGTTGCGTGCAGGGGGCGACACCGCCCACCCGTATCTCTTCTGCTCCGACACCGGCAGGCGACAGCAGAGCAGCCTGTTCGTGCGAGTGAAGGGTGAGGTGTCTGCGGCGCTCCCCACTCTCCGGCGGGAGATCCTTGCGGCGGGCCCGGGCGTGCCGATCAATCAGGCAACTTCGCTGACCAGCGTCCTCGCCGACCAACAATCGGATGTACGGATCGCGATGGGACTCTTGAGCTTCGCTGGTGTCCTGGCGTTGCTCCTCACCACGCTCGGACTCTACGGGGTGGTCGCGCTGTGGGTCGGTCAGCGCACGCGTGAGATCGGCATCCGCGTGGCCCTCGGCGCCCGATCGGCCGGAATCGTCGCGCTCGTCCTTCGCCAGGGCCTGCGGCTCGTCCTCATCGGCCTGCCACTCGGACTCGCCGCCGCGCTGGCGGCGGTGCGTCTCCTTTCGAGCTATCTGTACGGTGTGTCCGCGACCGACGCCGCAACGTTCAGCGCGATTGCCGCCTTGCTGGCCGGTGTGGCGCTTGTCGCCTGTTACGTTCCCGCGCGACGCGCGATGCGCGTCGATCCTGTTCGGGCCCTGCGTCAGTAGTTCGCGATGCTCGCTCGCACGGTCGAAAAGCGCTTATAGCCGCGCTCGCCGACTTTGCTGACGTCACGGTCCTTGCACGGCAATTGCCGGGACGAACCGGTTGTCCCCGTACAGGGAGGATCCGATGAGACGCACTGGAGTGTTGTGGAGCGCAGTCGCGGCCATCACCATCGTCATGAGCGGCTGCTCGAAGACCGACGGTCCGAAGCCGGCCTCGTCCGAGCAACCGGCGGGACAACCGGGCGCGGTCGGCACCGGCGGAGCCGGTGCGAACGTGAAAAGTGACGACGAGTTCGTGCGGGACGTCGCACGCAAGAACATGGCGGAGATAGAGCTCAGCCGGATGGCGCTCGACAAGGCGGCGAATCCTGCGATCAAGGCCTTTGCCCAAACGATCATTGCTGACCACGGCGAGGCCGGGAACAAGCTGAAGACAGTGGTGTCAGGACAGGCGATCGAATGGCCGGTTCAGCTCGACGACAAGCACAGGAAGATTGCCGAGGACCTGCCGAAGGAACACGGCGCCGACTTCGATCGCGAGTATCTGAAGGCGATGATCGACAGTCACCAGGATCTCGCGGCCAAGCTCGAGTCCCGCCTCGACGTGCAGTCGCTTGCGGACTGGAAAACAGCCGCGGCGGCCCGCACCCACAGCAACAAGCTGCCCGAGCCCGAAACCACGATGCGCGACGTGCAGGTTCGGCCGGCCAGGAGCGATACGGAGATCACGATGAAGATCAACCAGTGGGCGGCCGACACGTACCCCGTCGCGCAAAAGCACCTGGACACTGCCAGAACGCTCGAGAACGTGAGCAGGAAACGTTCGACCGACTGAACGGCTGGTAACGATCGGAAGCAACCAGGCACATGCTTGGTTCGCATACCATCCGACGCTGATGGACTTGCCACCTCCACCACCGCAGGCACAGGGGGACGCCGGACGGCTGCGTGACATGATCATGGGCTTCCGCGTCACGCAGATGCTCTACGTCGCCGCCACGCTGAATCTGCCGGGTCACCTGATCGATGGTCCGCAATCCGCAGAGGAGATCGCCGCTCGCGTCGGTGCGGATTCGACTTCGCTGCATCGGTTGATGCGGGCGTTGACCAGCCTCGGGATTCTCGCCGAGGCCGGCGGCGGGCGCTTCAGTGTCACCGCACTCGGTCGGCTGCTCGCGCCTGACGCGCCGAACTCGCTCGCCGGCCTGGCCATCCTTTACGGCGACGAATGGCTGTGGAAGGCGTACGGCCGGATGCTTCACAGCGTGCGAACGGGAGAGACGGCGTTCGCACAGGTCCATGGCAAGGCCCTCTACGAGTTCCTCGACACGCATCCGGACGCTGCCGCGCAGTTTCAGGCGGCGATGAACGCCTATTCCCGGCTGGAAGTCTCCGCGATTCTCGATGCCTACACCTTTCCCGAAGGCGCGACTGTGGTCGATGTCGGAGGTGGTCACGGTACCCTGCTGGCGGCCTTGCTGACCGCACATCCGTCGATCACTGGTGTGCTCTTCGATCAACCCGCGGTGGTCGAGAACGCCGAGCGAGTATTCGAGGATGCCGGGGCGAGCTCACGTGCAACCGTCGTGGGTGGAGACTTCTTCTCGGACCTTCCGTCGCGCGGCGACCTGTATTTGTTGAAGAGCGTGCTACACAACTGGGCGGATCGGGATGCCGGGCGCATACTCCAGTCCTGCCGCCGGGCGATGTCCCCTCGTGCGCGTTTGCTGATCGCCGAACGCATCGTGCCGTTGGGTAACGCTCCATCGGAAGCCAAGCTCTTCGACATCAACATGCTCGTTGTCCTTGGGGGGAAGGAGCGCACCGAGGACGAGTACCAGGAACTGCTCGGCAGTGCCGGGTTCTCCCTCGTGCAGGTCATCGCGACGGCGTCGCCCCTCAGCCTGATCGAGGCTCAGCCGCGGGTGGAGTGAGCTGGTGGACTGTTCTTGTCATTCCTGGAGTGTCAAATCCCAAATCCCAAGCTCCAAATCCCAACGCACGCCCAACTCCCGAATCCCAAACCAACCTCCAACCGGTTGGGAATTGGATTGGGGTTGGCTTGGGATTTGGGATTTGGGAGTGCGTTGGGATTTGGAGCTTGGAGCTTGGGATTTGACACTCAGGATATCAGCCATACAGCCGACTAGGCTAGCCTAGCCTAGCCTAGCGTCCCGCCAGATCACGCCACGTCAAGGGAATGCCGGCAGTGGTGAGCCGCTGCTGAAAGTCGGTCAGGAGACCGCTTCGATTCCGCACGGCTCGCGGCGGCTCCTTTCTTTCCCTGCAGAAGGCGGCCAGGGAGCCTACCGCCTCGCCGATGTTCCACTCGACCGGATGCAGACGGTAGCACCCGTTGGTGATGTGAGTGGTCCCGATGTTCTTGCACGCCGGCAGCAGGTTCTCGACCCGCCGCGGAATGAGGGCGCCGAGAGGAATCTGGAAGGGGCGGGCTTCGAAGTCGATGTAATTGTCGCCACCGCTGGTCGGGTGCAGATCGATCGCATAGCTGCCGATCCCGACCGAGTCATGGAAAGCCTCCGCCGTCGCCTCCTCCGCGGCAGCCGGACGCGCGGTCTTCATCCTTGATTCAGTGGCGACGTGCGTTTCGAGCACGGTGAACTCCGCTGCGATGCGGCGGCTCTCCCGGACATACGGATATTTTGCGAGGCCATTCGCCGTCCCCACGATGTCAGGGCGCAGATGCAGTCCCTTCCAGCCCGCACCGCCATCCGGCCGCGGGCACTCCGTCTGAAGCCAGTACAAGAGCGAGAGGCTCAGTTCCCTGGCGCGCTCGAGATGACGCTCGGCGTCGGCCTCCGCCACGCCAATCAGGTTGCCCTCCATGTAGTCGTTCTGCGGCCAGTTCACGAGGGTGAGGTCACCGGCAAACGTCCCGGGAACGAAATTCGTACGGTCCAGGATGCGGCGATACCGGAACAAGCCTTCTGACGTCGCGGGATTGAAGCCCATGTTGAACGGCGCAAGCGTCCGCGGCTGGCTGTAGATGAGGCTCAGCAGACGTCCCGGCCACGCCGGCGTCAGCGACGGGGTGTACTCCTTCCAGAACGCGTAATCGCGGGGTTTGTCGATGGTGTGATCCTCGCCATCGCGGTAGTCCATCGCAAAGCAACAGGTGAATGCCTGCTGGTTGGCGGGCCGTGCGACATCGCGCGCGTGCGGCTCGCCGGTCGTCCGCCGGCTCTCGCCGCCGGTCACGAACTCGGTCTGCGTGAGCGGCAGCAGATCGCCGAGCTCGGTGGCATCGACGAACAATGGCGCGCGAAGAACGACATCGGATCCCGTCTGCGAGCTCCTGACTCTGACCGCAGCGACGCGATCCCGTGCAGCGTCCGCACTCACCGCGCGGTGCTCGAGCAGGATGCGCAACCGGCCGGCGGCGACGTGAACCGCGAGCAATTCTTCGAGCGCCGCGAGCCCGACACGCGGTTCGTGACACAGTCGCGACACGCCGCCATTGCCGGGGTTCAGCCGGGGATTCGCGCGCGCGGCGTCGGTCAGCGGGTAGTTGCGCGCGTAGTAGTCCCGAATCCGCTGTCGCAAGACACGGTAGCTGGCTGTCCCGCCGCTGTTTTCGATCCACGCGTTCTCGTCGAGCGGGACGGCCTGCGCGGTGAGCTGACCACCGATCCAGTCAGTCTCTTCGGTCATGACCACGCGCAGGCCGCTGCGGGCGGCCGCCAGGGCCGCGGCGCATCCGCCGAATCCCCCACCGATGATCACGAGGTCGGCGGAAATCTCACCGGTGACGCGGCCGTTCCGCTGGACACCGCCGGCCCAGGGGTGCAGCCGCGAGGCAGCGAACAGCGGCACTGCTCCACCGGACACGCGCTCGATGAAGCGGCGCCGGCTGATTCGGGAGGTCATCCGAAGGTGAGCCGCATTCTAACAGCCCGGCTCGGGGTTCTGTTCGGCTCGCAGACGGTCGTTCTTCGCGCAAGAAATGGCGCGGTTGGCAATTGACATCATTCCCGGACGCCAACTTGAATAGACGGTTGGAGACGCGCATGACAGATGTCACGCGGAACACCCGCGACGAGACCGAGGCGATTGCCGCGACGATGATGATCATCGACGGAGAGCCGCGCGAAAGCGCAAGCGGCACCTTCATTGATGTCGAAAACCCCGCCAACCACACGATCGTCGGGCGCGTGCCACGGGCCGCGCACGCCGACGTGGACGCCGCGGTTCGCGCGGCGGCTCGCGCGTTCGAGCAATGGAGAGGCGTCGCTCCGCGCGATCGCGGCCGGGCGCTCGTCCAGATCGGCGATGCGCTCGACGCTGAGCTCGAATCAATCGCGCGAACGCTCGCGCTCGAGACCGGCAACGCCATCCGGCCGCAGGCGCGGCCGGAGGTCAGGGGCGCCGCGGACGTGTTCCGGTATTTCGGCAGCCTGGCGAGCGAGCTCAAGGGCGAGACGATTCCACTGGGCGAGCACGTGCTCAGCTACACGCGCCGCGAACCGATTGGAGTCGTCGGCGCGATCGTGCCCTGGAACGCTCCGGTGGTGCTCGGCGCGCTCAAAGTGGCGATGGCGGTGGCCGCAGGCAACACGCTGGTACTCAAGGCCGCCGAAGACGCGCCGCTCGCGCTGCTGCGAGTGGCGCAGATCTGCGGGCGCCATCTGCCTCCAGGCGTCCTCAATCTCATCACCGGCTACGGCGAGGAGTGCGGCGCCGCGCTCGCCCGTCATCCCGGGGTCCGTAAGCTGTCCTTCACCGGATCGACCGAAGTCGGCAAGAGCGTCATGCACGCTGCCGCGGATCGCATCGCACCCGTCTCACTGGAGCTTGGAGGCAAAAGCCCGGCCCTGGTCTTCCCGGATGCGGATGACGCCGCCACCGTGGAGGGAGTGATTGCAGGCATGCGGGTCACGCGGCAAGGCCAGTCGTGCACCGCGGGATCGCGTCTCTTCCTCCACCGTTCGATCCTCGAGTCCTTCCTCGCGAAGCTCGCCGAAAAGCTGGCCGCCTTGAAGATCGGCGATCCGCTCGACGAGGCCACCGATATGGGGGCGATCATCAGCCGGAAGCAGTTCGATCGGGTCTGTGGTTACATCGACGACGGGCTGCGGCAACCGGGCGCCCGTCTCGTGCTTGGCGGACTCCCCCCGCAGGACGGGCCGCTGGCGGAGGGCTACTTCGTGCAGCCGACCGTGTTCGCCGATGTGCGCAACGACTGGCGGATTGCGCGGGAGGAAATCTTCGGCCCGGTGATGGTGGCGATCCCCTGGGAGGATGAAGCGGACGCCGTCCGGATGGCGAACGACAGCCATTACGGGCTGGCGGCGTACGTCTGGACGCGCGATCTCGGCAAGGCGCTTCGGACCGCGCACGCCATCGAATCCGGTTGGGTCCAGATCAACCAGGGACTCGGTCAGTTTCCGGGACAGTCCTACGGCGGCTACAAGCAGAGCGGCATCGGCCGCGAGTACTCGCTCGAAGGGATGCTCGACAGCTACACGCAGCGGAAGAACATCACCGTCAACCTCCTACGGTGAACGGCTTGACTTCCGCCTGAAGGCGGAAGCCACCCTGGTTCCTGTCGGTTGATTCGTGGCTTCCGGCTTCAGCCAGAAGGCCAGCGCACTATCACTCGGCGCGGAGCGCGATCACCGGGTCGACGCGGGTCGCGCGGCGTGCCGGTACCAGACACGCAGTGACCGCGACGATCGTTACGAGCAGCGCAATCGCGATGAAGGTGACCGGGTCGTGTGGCCCGACATCCGTCAACCCGAGCCGCAGCACACTCGTCAGACCAAGTGCGGCAGCCAGACCAATCACGAGCCCGGCCGCGAGCTGCGCGAGGCCCCGCTTCAGGATCAGCCAGGACACCTCCCGCGGCTGGGCGCCGATCGCCATCCGGACGCCGATCT
>Ga0209382_10000924_pt1 | contig 47565 bp, 41 predicted proteins | sample SoiMetdeltSBSDD5_FD_187599 | JGI IMG/M metagenome (GOLD analysis project Ga0209382, IMG submission 187599) | Bulk soil microbial communities from a Populus tree surrounding site in Tennessee, USA - Soil MetaG P. deltoides SBSDD5 (SPAdes) (version 2) | ecosystem: Environmental > Terrestrial >...
GCCGGGATTCAGCGATCTTCAGCAGATCGGCGCAGCGACCGCGACGGTCTCGCAACGTTACGACTATATCTTCGTCGTGCCCGGCGCGCGGGGGACCGGGTCCGTGGTCTCCAGCCGCGTGGCGCTGAATGCCCGCCGACGGTATGCGGACGGGACGGTGCTCTGGCCGTCGGACCACTACGGCGTGCTGGCCGAGCTTGAGCTCACCACGCGCTGAGGGCGCCTCGGACCAAGGTCGCATTGTCAACTTTGCTCAGCGCCTCCATGCTGCGTCAGTCGCGGCGGGCTTCACGTTCCACGCAGTGGGCCGGGCGTCGACAAGGGAGGCCGATATGAAAACCTCAGCGTATTCACAACCGGTGCGGCGGCGCCGCGATCTCCGCGTCGCGGGCGACGGCCTGGAAGCCTTGGCAGCGGCGCAAGAGCCGATCGGCGCGCCGAGCGACGAGCCGGTCAGCAGCGTCGTCAGGCACCTGCGGATCATCGTCGAGCGGTTGCTCGAGCAAACGCCGGGCGATGCCCTGTGTGACGCGTGCCTGGCATTCGCCGCCGAGGCGGCGCTGATCGACATGCGGCATGCGACGGGCGAGCTGCCGCGCTTGAGGCCCGGCATCGAGCGCGGTACGGGGCGCTGTCAGAGTTGTCGGCGCGAGACGGTGGTGACGGTCTTCCGGGCGGTGGCGGTGGTGTGATGACCGGTCAACGGATGCGCTGTCCGGCGACGTTGAAGACCCGGAGCTCGCTCGCGTTGAGATGGTCGGCGATCGTGTGGTGTTCCTTGATCAGGCGCTCCAGCTGGGGCCGGGCCCCGGCGATCGTGTCGTCGATGGTGGAACGGTCGGCGCCGAGATCGGCTTCGGTGCCGACGAGGATGAGGCTCAGGCGATGCGGATGGAGTGACGAGTAGATGTCGGCGCGCGCCAGCGCGAACGCGTTGAGGTCGACGTGATAGTCCAGGGTGGCCGACGTGTAGTCATAGTAGATGACATTGCGGATGCGGCGGCGATCGACCATGAGCTGATTGCGCCGCACGTTAGCCGGTCGGCGGCCGAGCCGTCTTGACCGATGACGCCATTTCTTTGACAGCCGAGGGCAGGTGACGACTCGATGACCGCACGAGCCACTGGCGTCCGAACCGGACCGATGATCTCGAGCGCGGCCGCAGCCGGCTTCGTGGAGGCCATCGAGGCGGCGGGTCGGGATCCCGACGATGTGTTACGGCCCGTCGGTCTCGACCGGAGCGCCGTGAGCGACCGCCACGGCTTCATTCCGTCGGCGGCGTTCACGCTCGCGCTCGAGGAAGCCGCGCGCGTCACCGGCGACGACTGCTTCGGTCTACACTTCGGCGAGCGCTACCATCCCAAGGACATCGGAGCGCTCGCGTACGTCGTGTTGAACTCACCGACGATCGCGGTCGCGTTCGAAAACGTCGCGCGGTACTTGCGCATCTACAACGAGGCGGCGACGGTGTCCTTCGTGCAGGGGGACAAGCACGCGTTTCTGCAGCATCAGCTGCGAGACGTACCGCTCCAGAGACGCCGGCAGCACGAGGAATACGCTTTGACCGTCGGGCTGGCGGTCATTCGCATGATGGCCGGCAGCGAATGGCGGCCGCTCGAAGTCCGGTTCGAGCACGAGGCGCCGCCCCGGACGAGCGAGCACGCCCGCGTCTTCGGCGCTCCAGTGCTCTTTCGGTGCGATGGCAACGTCATGGTCATCGAGCGCGACTTCTGTGACCGGCAGGTGCCCACGGCCGATCGCCGTCTCTATCCGATTCTCGAGGACTATCTGGAACGACAGCTCGAGAAGCGGCCGACCGAGAACCGCTTCGTGGTGTCCGTCCGGACCGCGATCGGCAATGCGATGAAGGAAGGGGAGCCGAAGGTCACGGACGTGGCGGCCGCGATCGGTCTCAGTGTGCGGACACTCCAACGTCGGCTCGGCGAATCCGGCGTGGACTACCGGGCGCTGGTCGACGACATACGCCACGAGCTGGCGCTGCGATATCTGCGGGACCGCAGGCACACGTTGAGTGACGTCGCCTACCTGCTGGGCTATTCCGAGATCAGCGCCTTCAGCCGCGCGTTCCGGCGATGGACGGGCGCGACGCCGTCGGACTACCGCCGTCGCAATGGCTGATCCGCTAGGGCCGTCCGGGCAGGTCATCAGGCTCTCCGCCGACACGGGTCGCGGCGGGAGGCTGAGCGCAATCGGGATGCGCGCCGACCGTGCTCACCAAAGGAGTCGATGTGGTGGCCTCTGCTTCGGCGCAGCAGGCCAGTGTCTCCACGGACACGTCGGTGGCGGCACTGCTGCAGAAGCACGACGAAGCGATGAACCAGAAGAATCTCGAGGCCGTCATGGCGCTGTTCGCTCCCGGAGACCAGACGGTGATGATCGGGACCGGGCCGGGCGAGCAGTGGGTCGGCAAGGATCAGATTCGAACCGCCTACGTCGAGTTCTTCAAGGACTACGACAAGGGCTCGCTCACGCGGAAATGCGAGTGGAGCACCGGCGAGGTGCGTCAGAACATGGCCTGGGGCGCCGCCATGTGCACGATGGGCGATTCGCTGAAGGATCGCAAGCGGACGCTCAGGAGCAATCCATGAATCCGAACAAGGCGGACGCCAGCGACGCCGACCGGAGGGAATTCCTGGTCGGCCTGGGCAAGTGGTCGACCGTCGTCATCGCCGCCGTCGTCGGCGGCGCGCTGCTGCACTCCGCCGCCGAGGGCGGCTGGGTGAACAGCCGTGGCGGCTGGATCAACGGCGCCGGTGGATGGGTCAACGCCCGCACGGGCGGCACCGGCTGGATCAACGGCGGGGGCGGTGGCTGCGTCAATGACCGCGGCGGAGGCGGCTGGCTCAATGCACGTTAGCCAGGACAAGCGGATCGTCTACGACATCCCGCTCGAGGCGCTGCCGGCCTATCGCGGTCGGCGAGTCATCGTCCGGTCCCACAGCCCCGCCGCCGTCGTGCTCGCCTGCCGGCACGTCCCCGACGGCGATCTGGCGTGCGTCCATCTCGAAGGTTTGCCGACCGACATCGAGCCGCTGGCCGACTGGGGCTACGGTCTTCCCATCCAGCTCACGATGCCCGATCCGGCCGTCGAGTTTCCCACGCTCTATCGCTACGCTCGTCTCGTCGACAAACACCCGGTTCGCGTCGTCACGCCGGTACGACGAGGATTCAGCCGGGCCGTGAAGCTTGCGACGTCCCTCGAGATGGCGGTCAAGCTCGACCCCGGACAGCCGTCACCGGCCGAGCTGGAGGAGCTGGCCGCCGTGCTCGACTTCTACCTGCACGGCTCGGCGTGCAGCCAACCGATCGAGTTCTTTCACGGCGCCCTGCACGCGCTCTATCGCCGCGAGTCGGTCACGCTGCGGGAGATCCAGGACGACGATCCGGCTCGCGTGCGTCGCGTCGATGCTGACGGCGTCGAATGGCTGGGCCGTCACCGCGCCCTTGTTCCCGAGACGGCCGCGTGCCGGACGTGCGAATTCTGGGGCCTCTGCGCCGGGTACTTCAAGTGGCCGCGGCGTGACTATGACTGCGAAGCGGGCATCAAGGCGCTCCTCCGTACGCTCGTCGCCGCCGCGGCGGAGCTGCGGTCGGATGTCGAGAGGTTCAGTGCCGGCGTCGCGGACCGCGCGTCGTGATCGGCCGGCACTTTTCGCTGATCCTGCTGCCGACGAACGAGTGCAACGTGGCGTGCGACTACTGCTTCGAGGACAAGACTCGCGATTTCCTGTCGCTCGCCGAGCTCCGCATCGTGACGGACAAGGTGCTCGACCACATGGAGCGCCGGGCGATCGACGGCCTGACCATTTACTGGCAGGGCGGCGAGGTCATGCTCCTGCCCCCGGACTGGTTCGTGCGCGCTCAGGCGATCATCGGCGAGGCCGCGGCCCGACGCGGCAAGCGCGTTCGCCATCACCTGCAGTCGAACATGATCGGCTACACGCCGGCATGGAAGGCCATCATCACCGAGATGTTCGGCAACCGCGTCGGCACATCGATGGATTTCCCCAACCTCTACCGGCGCGCGCGCGGTCGTCCGCCGGAGCACTACACGAGGCTTTGGACCCGAAACATCCGCGCCGCTCGCGATGCCGGCATCCACCTCGGCGTCATCGCCATTCCGAATGCGGCGACGCTGGAGCTCGGCGCCGAGCGTTTCTACTCCTATTTCGTGGACGAGCTCGGCATCGACGATTTCCAGGTCAACACCGCGTTTTCCGGCGGGACGCCGACCGAAGCCAAGCGCGAGCTGTTGCTCGACCTCGATGCGTTGAGCCGATTCTTCGTCGAGCTCGCCGACATCTGGGTCGAGCGCGGCCGCGGCCGGGGTATCGCGCTCGGCCCCTTCGACGAGCTGATGAACCACTTCACCGGTCGAATGGCGCGGCTGCCGTGCATCTGGCAGCAGAACTGCGCCGACGAGTTCGTCAGCATCGATGCGCGCGGCCAGGTCGCGCAGTGCGATTGCTGGGTGCTGAGCTTTCCGGAATACGCGTTTGGCAATGTCTTCGGCCCGCAGACTTTCACCGAGCTGCTGGAGAGCAGCCCGGCTCGTCATCGATTTCACGCGCGGCCTGAGCGCCTGGTGCAGGACGATACCTGTCTCAGCTGCGACTACCTGTCGATCTGTCACGGCGGCTGCCCGGTGCGCGCCTATGCGATCACCGGCGAGTTCTTCGTCAAGGATCCCTACTGCGAGCTCTACAAGGCGCTGTTCTCGCGGCTCGAGGCGCATGCGGCTCCGCGCCGCACGCGCCACCCGCTCCCGGTCTTCACCGTCGCCTGATCGCGCTCACTTGCTGAAGGCGATCGCAACCGCCTCCGTGTGGCGGACGACCACTTCGTCACCGGGCTTGACCTCGTTCAGCCGTTTCACCCTCTCATCGACCTTCACCACCCGGCGATTGCCCTGCGGGCCCACAAGGGTGACGGAGCGTTTCGCGTAATCGATGGCCTCGACTTTCGCGGTCATCTCCACCGTTTTGACCGCGACGGCCGCGGGCTTCTGGCCCTTTGGCGCCACGGCGACCGTTGCGTCCTCTGCGGCCTGCGGCGGCGCGGTTGCCGCGCGGACGAGGATGGCGACCGCGTCGAGGTAGTCCACGCGAACCGAGTCACCGGGCTTGATCTGATCGAAGTTCCTCGCCTCCGGCGGCGCCTTCAGCGTCACGGTTCGTCCATTGGAGCGCTTGATCGTCACCGTACGGTTGGCCGGGTCGACGGATTCGACCGTCCCCGTCGCGGTTGTCCGGTCCGTATACACCACGCCCGGCTTGTCCGAGATGACCGCCGAGGGCGCCTGGCTGGGCGCGGTTTGAGCGTCGGCGCCGCCGAACGTCAGCGCGCCGGTGGCAACGATCGAAAGTAGCAGCATCGGTATGCGACGAGTCATCATGTCCTCCCATCCGTGGGTCAGCGATACGTGGTCAGCGGTACTTGATGGCCACGCCCACGAGTCGGCGGCCGGTGACCGGGTAAACGGTGCGGTCGGCCCACCAACCCCAGGCGTAGGCGCCGATCGGCTGCAGGCTGTCGGAGACGATGACCACCGCATCGGCGCCGAGCCGGCCGGCCTTCTCTCGCAGTTTTCCTTCGAGGTTGGAGACCGTCGCCGCCGGCTGCGTCGAGGCCGTCAGCGCGATCTCGCCCAGCCGCTCGTGCGGATGCGCAGGCATCGTCGTGAGGATTTGCACGCGCGCGGGGTCGGTGGGTGACTGTCCCGGCGAGCCAACGTACTGCATCGACGTGGTCGAGACGGTGGCGCACGACGTGGTCAGGCACGCGGCCATCGTCAGCATCATGGATCTGCGAATCACCATTGATTCCCTCCGGTTCAAACGCCGGTGACAGGTCAGCTGAACGGCCCCACCCGCGCGACGATGCTGATGATCGCGAGCAGGCCGAGCAGGAGCACGAGGAGCGAGACAGCCAGCGTCGCGGAGTAGGGGAACCGATCGTCCGGAATCAGCCCTGCGCTGACGAAGCGCTCGTGCTCCGCGCGCAGGTCGAGCATGAAGCGGACGTGACCGTAGATGCCCATGACCAGGAGGAAGATGCCGATCGCGATGAGGGACGCGCCGAAATTGCGGGCGGCGTGGACCTTTTCCGAGACGCCGGACGATTCCCGCAGGTGCCGAAAGAACTGGAAGATCGTGAAGCCGAAGCCGATGAGCGACAGCGCGGTGCGTATGATCGACATCAGCGTGCGGTCGGCGCTCATCCGCGTGCGCTGGAACGACAGCCGTGTCCGCCGCGAGGCGAGCTCGAGCGACGAATCGTGCACGATCTCCCTCGCGGCGGGCACGCTCATCGCGTCCTCAGGCCGCCTTGGCCGGCTGTGACATCTTCTCGAGCGCCTGATCGATCGTGAAGCTCGCCGCTTTCTGCCGCGGCGGGAATTCCTTGAACGTCTCGAGGAACAGCTTCACGATCGCCTGCGAGGCCAGGACGATCGGGACGTGATCGATGAGCCAGTCGTAGTACGTATTCGATGTGATGTCGGCCCGCTCGTATGGATCCGTGCGCAGGTTGTAGAGCTTGGGCAGGCGAAGCGGCACGAACGGCTCCGCCCAGATGCGCAGCGTCCCCGGCGCCCGCTGCTCCATGAACACGATTTTCCAGTTGTCGTAGCGCAGCGCGACCAGGTTGCCGTCGTCGTCGAAGTAGATGAACCCCGGCCGCGCACTCTTCGCTTCCTTGCCCGTCAGGTATGGCAGCAGGTTGTAGCCGTCGATGTGGACCTTGAACGTCTTGCCGGCGGCCTTGTGACCCTTGAGCAGCTTCGCCTTGATATCCGGCTCGCCCGCCATGGCGAGGAACGTCGGCAGCCAGTCGTGGTGCTGCACGATCTCGTTCGAGACGACCCCGGCCGGGATCTTGCCCGGCCAGCGCGCCAAAAGCGGGATACGGAAGGCGCCCTCCCAGTTGGTGTCCTTCTCGCTGCGGAACGGCGTCATCGCGCCGTCGGGCCACGTGTTCATGTGCGGACCGTTGTCGGTGCTGTACATCACGAACGTGTTGTCCGCGATGCCGAGCTCGTCGAGCAGATCCAGCAGCTCGCCCACGTTCTTGTCGTGGTCGATCATCGTGTCGTGGTACGGCGACTGCCAGCGACCAGCCTGCCCGAGGCTCTCCGGTTTCGTGTGCGTGCGCAGGTGCATGTGGGTCGTGTTGACCCAGCAGAAGAACGGGGTGCCGGCCGCGTGCTGGCGCTTGATCCAGTCCTTGGCGGCCGCGACGAACTCGTCGTCGCAGGTCTCCATGCGCTTTTTCGTCAGCGGTCCGGTGTCCTCGATTCTCTGCCGGCCGACCCTGCCGAACCGCGTGTCGGTGGTCGAGTCGTCCTTGTCCGTGGCCCAGCAGTGCAGCACGCCGCGGGGACCGAAGCGGTTGCGGAACTCGGGGAAGTCCTTGGCCGGTGGGTAGTCGGGGAGCTCCGGCTCCTCTTCCGCGTTGAGGTGATAGAGGTTGCCGAAGAACTCGTCGAAGCCGTGTACCGTCGGCAGGAACTCGTTGCGGTCGCCGAGGTGGTTCTTGCCGAATTGGCCGGTCGCGTAGCCGTGGTTCTTGAGCAATTCAGCGGTGGTCGGATCCTCGGCCTTGAGGCCGATCGGCGACCCCGGCACGCCCACCTTGGTGAGACCGGTGCGGAACCCGCTCTGTCCCGTGATGAACGAGGCGCGCCCGGCCGTGCACGACTGCTCGCCGTAGGAGTCCGTGAACCTCATTCCCTCCTTGGCGATTCGATCGATGTTCGGCGTCCGATATCCCATCAGCCCGTCGCTGTAGCAGCTCAGGTTCGTGATGCCGATGTCGTCGCCCCAGATCACGAGGATGTTGGGCTTGTCGCTCCGCTGACGCTCCCTGGTCGCCATCCTGGCCTCCTTGCTCGGCCGCACACGCCAATGCGCTCGCACGAGTGCTTCGACCCTACGCGGTGGGCCAGTCGGTGAGGCAGGGCCATTCGATCCGAGGCGCGCGGCCGAACGTCCTTTCGGTAGTGTTCTCAGAAAGTGCCGGCCCCTCATGAGGTATGCGACAAACGTCCTAATTGCCCGCCCGAGACGAGCCGTGCGCTACTCCCCCGTTCTTGCTTTTCGACGCCATGGGAGCGAAATTTCGCCAACGACATCGCGCGGTATTCGTCGCCCTCGGGGTGCTCTGGTGCCTCGGCGGTAGCGCACCCGCGGTGTTCGCCGGCGACCGCCCGGTCGACGTCGCTTCGACACCAGCTCGAAACATCCTCCTGATCTACGTGACGCCACGCTCGACGCCGGCGCAGGTTGCCACGGACCAGGCGTTCACCAGCACGCTGAAGTCGCTGACGTCGGACCGGCTCGCCTTCCACAGCGAGTACATCGATCTCGGTATGTTCCCTCGAAGCGAGAAGTTCGAGAACGAGCTGGTCGCCTATCTCGGCGCCAAATACGCCGACACGAAGCTCGATCTGCTTGTGGTCTCGGTCAGCAATGGGCTGCGATTCGCCGTGCGGCATCGGGCTCGCTTGTTCCCAGGCGTGCCGATCGTTTTCGTGAACGTGATCCGGTCGCTGATCGCCGATGTGTCGCTGGATACCGAGGTCTCCGGCGTCTGGCTTCCGATCGATTGGACGGGCACGCTCGCGATCGCCCGCCGACTTCAACCGGAGATCGACCGAGCCGTCGTTGTGACCGGAGCCTCACCCGTCGATCGCGCCTGGGCGGCGGAAGCCCGGGCTCAGCTCGCCAACTCCGACATCCCGATCACGTACCTGGGCGACATGTCGATCGACACGGTCCTGGAACGTGTGACGGCGCTGCCGCCCCGCAGCGTGGTGCTGCTCGGTGCGTTCCTGAGCGACGCCGGCGGCCGACGCTTCTTTGGGCCGGAAACGACCCATCTGATCAGCACCGCGTCACGCGCACCCGTCTTCGTGCTGAGCGAGACGCAGATCGGGTACGGCGCAGTGGGAGGACACGTCGTCAGTTTCGAGCTGCAGGGGCGCCGCGGAGCGGAAATCGCGGCCAAGATGCTGCGCGGCGAGCGTCCCTCACCGATCGACGGCGCCGCGGCCTACCGATTCGATGCGAGGCAGCTGCACCGCTTCGGCCTCGACCGAAGGCGCCTGCCGCCACACAGCACGATCGAGTTCGACCGACCATCGTTGTGGCAAAGCTATGGCTACTACGCGCTGGGGGGTGCCCTGCTACTCGGCCTGCAGACGTGGATGGTCGTCCTGCTCCTGGTCAATCGCGCATACCGGCGGCGCACGCAGAAGGAGCTGGCCGCGCGACTGCGCTTCGAGACGTTGATCTCCGATCTGCTCGCGGGTCAGCTGACGGCGCCGGCCGGGGGCGTCGACGCCGAAATTGCGCACGCGCTGACGCTGATCGCGGCGGATCTGGATGTGGACCGCATCGTCATCGCCGAGCGGGACGAACCGGGCCAGAGCGCCCGCGTCGCCCACGCGTGGACGCGCGAACAGATTCGTGAGGTGCCGAAGTTGCTCATGACGAGCGCGTTTCCCTGGATCGCCAGGCGCGTGGGCGAGGGGAACATCGTCGTCGTGTCGCCGCTGCACCCGCTCCCGCCCGAAGCGGCGACGGACCGTGAGGGGATGCGCACGTACGGCACGCGGTCGCTGCTCGTGATTCCCCTCGTCGTGAAGCGAACGGTGGTCGGAGTCCTCACGTGCGCAACCGTGCGGCGCGAGCGGGAATGGCCGGACGCGCTGATCGAGCGGCTCAAGCTGCTCGCCGACGTGTTCGCCAGCACGCTGGCGCGCCATCGCGCGGAGACGGCCGCCCGCGCGAGCGAGGAGCGTTACGAGCAGCAGCGGCAGGAGCTCGCGCACGCGCTCCGCGTCAACACCCTCGGCGAGCTCGGTGCCTCGCTCGCTCACGAGCTCAATCAGCCACTGGCCGCCATCCTGGCGAATGCCCGGGCGCTCGGTGTGCTCCTGGACCGCACGTCGGATGGCGAGGCGAGCGAGGCGGTCGACGACATCGCCGCAAGCGCCAAGCGAGCTGGCGACATCCTCCGCCGCCTGCGCGCCTTGTCGCGCAAGGAGTACGTGCGCGAGCGCGGCCTCCAGCTCGATGCGCTCGTCGATGAGGTCGTCGGTCTCCTGCATCAGGACTTCGAGCGCCGAGGCATCGTCGTCACCCGCGTCGCCGAGCCGCAGCTGCCGACGGTGACCGGCGATCGGATCCAGCTGCAGCAGATCATCCTGAACGTCCTCGTGAACGCCAGCGAGGCGCTGGAAGGCGCCGAGCCGGGACACCGCGATATCACCATCACGACGAGCCAACCGGCGCCTGGCCTCGTGGAAGTGGCCATTCGCGACAGCGGCGTGAGCGGCAAGGGTGTAGATACCGAGCGCATGTTCGAGCGCTTCGTCACGACCAAGCCTGGCGGCCTCGGCATGGGCCTGGCCATCAGCCGCTCGATCGCGGAGGCGCATGGCGGGCGCATCTATGCCAAGCCCAATACCGACCGCGGCCTTACGGTTTACGTCGAGCTGGCGGCCGAAGCCCGAGTCACCGCCTAGTCAACACGCTTCCACGTCGCGTCCGGGTCGAACGACTGGATCCCCGCCGCGGCGCGCGCCGTCGCAGGCCCGAGATCTTTCTGATAGACGACCCCGTCGTGGTTGACGATGAACGTCATCACGCCGGAGTCGCCATAGCGCGCTGGATACGCGAGAAGGCCGAAGCCTCCGAGCATGTGTCCTCGGAGCACATAATCGTACGCGCCGTCCGGCGCGCTCGGTCCCTGGCGCAGCAAAATCCGGTAGAAGTAGCCGTGGAAGGGAACGCCGCTTTTTTCGGATCCCGAGCCCCGCGCGTATCCCGCGGCGCTCGCACGCATGACGAGGGGGCCGAGCGGGCTTGGTGGCTCATCGGCTTTCGTGGGCCAGTAGAGTCCGTCGTGCTTGCCCGGGCTGCTGGCGAACCGCTGCGCGTATTCGAGGATGCCGTCGCGGCCGCGGCTCTGGGAATAGTACTCGCGCTGGGCGTCGGCGTACGCGAGGCAGACCTGGATGACGCTCAGCTCGTTGCGGCCGATCCGACGCCGCAGGATTTCCTCGCGCCCCGCCTCGGCGTCCCAGCGCCAGCTCGGCCCATCCGGGACGAGTGGGATCGGGAACGGAAAGTCGTCGGCGCCGACGTAGAGAACCACCTTGCCGTCACCGCCTTCGAGACGGTGCGCCCTGTCGTATTCCGCGATGAATCGCTGGGCCGCGTTGCGGTCGGCGACGTCGTCGCCCGACGAGACGAGATTGCGCCCCTCCGCTCCGAGGATGTCACCCAGGACTCTTCGATCCTGCGATCGCAGCGCATCAATGAGTGCATTCACGGCGGCGTCGAGCGAGGCGAAGCGCTTGGCGTCCAGCGCCGCCGCGGCGGCGCTGCAGGCGAGGAGTACGACGATCGCGACACGCAGGATCCTCATCGCCGTCCTCCTCCTCCTCCTCCTCTGCCGCCACCGCCGCCGCCGGCACGCGCACCGCCACCGCCACCACCGTGGTAGCCGCTCGCCCGCGCCGAGCTCATGCTCGAGCCTCCGCGCTGACTGAAGTTTTGCGCCGAGCGGCCCTGGCCGGTACCCTCGAATGCCGCACCTCCTGAGCGCTGACCGCCGGCGCCACCTGTTCCCGCACTGCGCGCTTCTGTTCCCGCACTGCGCGCTTCGCGCTGACCACCGCCACCCGCGCCTCCCGCGGCGCGTGCCTCGCCGCCGCCGGCACGGTTGCCGCTTCCTATTGATGCGCTTTCAGCACCTCCACGTGCACCGCCGCCGCCGACCTGTCCAGACTCCCGCGTCGTACCACGATTGGCTCCGCTCGCAGTACCGGCACCAGCGCCTCCACTGCGCGCCAGCTCTTGCCGCCCCTGCTCGGCGCGGCCGCGGTATGCCTCACGCGACGCGGCGTTGGGCGCTCCCTGCTTGTTGTACCGCTGCTGCGTCGCGGTATCCCGGTATTGCGCTCCCTTTCGGTGCCCGGGATCGTGCTGCCAGCTCTGTTTGCCGCCGCCCTGAGCGTTCGCTCGCTGCTGGCTACGCTGAGTATTGACGTTGGAGGTTCGGTTGACGTTCCTGTTGAAGTTGCTCTGCCGATCGACATCGACGTCGATGTCGCCGTGCCCCCAGTTGCAGCCACCCCAGACCGCGGCGCCCACGGCCATGCCGACGCCGAAGGACAGCATGGCGGTGCCGGCGACGTACCCGGGCGGGTAGTAGGCGTAGGGCGGATAGGCGGGGTACGGCCATCCGCCGTAGACGGCGGTGGGCTCGTACGTCGGCACGTAGATCACCTGGGGATTCGCGGGCTGGATCGTGATGATCTGCGGGGGCGGCGCGCTCGAGGGCGGCGGCGTGCCCGGGGCCGGCGCCGCCGCGGGAGGCGGAGCCGGCTCGACCGCCACCTTCTGCTGCTCGGTCGTCTTCAAGTTCCCCGACGCCTGCGCCTTGGCGCGCAGCCGCTGGATGGCATCCATGAGCTCCGTTTGCTGCCCGAGGACCGCGTCGCCAAGCTTCTGCGTCCAGTCGAGCTTCTGGTCCATCATCGTCAGAACGTCCGGGAAGCTCACCAGGGACTTCACGCTGTCGTCCCATTCGTACTTCTTCAGCTCCTCGTTCAGCTGATCGCCCTTGAGGTTAGGGTTGGCCTGCGCGAAGCGCGCGGCCTGGACGATCTCGACGGGATAGGTCGAGGCCATGAAGATCTGCGCGAGCAGCGGGTCGGGGTAGAGCGCGATCGGCGCGGCGATCTGCTCGAGCTCTTCGGGCCTGAACGCGGGGGCAGCGGCTGCACCCTCTGCGGTGGGTTGGGCGCCTTGCGGAGAGCCGGGCGGCGGCGCGCCGGTCTGGGCGCCGCCGCCCGGCGCGAGGAGGCTCACGGTGAGCAGGACACCGCTCGACGCCGCGATCATGCGCGTGGTCCACTGCTTCATTCGCTTGGACCTTCCTGCTCGCACGGCGCTATTGCTGATACTTGATCGCTACGCCGACGAGCTTGTGTCCGGTGATTGTCTCGATGTTCCGCCCACGTACGGCGTGGAGGTCGACGACACACTCGCGCACGATACAGACCCGAGCGCCGTCATGAGCAGTACGACGGCGCTGCGAGTGGAGCGCCGTACGAACGAGGCCTGCGCCTGCATGTCGTCAGTGTCAGGATTCCCATCGAGACGGAAAGGGCCGGGCACGCGCGATGCCCGGACCGGACGGCCCTACGTCGCGGTCCCGAGTGGTACGCGCAACCTGCTGTCCTCATAGGGTCTCAATTTCTCGACGTGTTCGCCGTTCGGCCCTGCGGGGGAGACGGCAGTGCGGTAGGAACGAAGGAGTGGCGAGTGGCCTGGAGCGCGACCGTCGGACCCCGGAAGGATGATGGAGATGACAATGCGCCAATCGGCCCGAACGCTCATAACCCTGGCTGCAGTTCTCTGTCTGACCGGCCCGGCCATCGCCCAAACAGCTTCGACTGGAGCCTCAGCCAAGCTCGAAATGACGCCTTCGCTGATCGTCATCAATTCGAGCGGAGCGAGCCTTAGCGGTCAGACGCTGACGCTGACGGGCGTCACGCCGCACTCCATCGTCTTTGCCGACCGCCCGGTGAGGAGCGCCGGACACGTGGCGACAGCGTACGTGGTGGAGGAGTGGACGGATGCGGGGGGGAGCTTCGCCAAGGATCCGCCGAACGCGACGGTGTCGGCGCTCGCCAAGGACGGCTCACGGCTCCGCGACGTCGTCGTCGTGTTACGGAGTCCGCGTCTCGAAGGCGACCGGCTGACCTTCAACGTGCACGTGCTGGAGGGCGACCTGACGGGCGCGGACGGGCCGGCATCCGTCTTCATCGACATCATCGGCATGCCAATGACTCCTGTCTCGTATGCTGGCGTGGCGCGTCGAACGGCCCGGCGCGCGTACTGGCGTTAATCCAGACGCAAGGAGCAAATCACCATGAGATTGATTACCCTCGCCGCCGTTCTGTGCCTGCCTGGCTTGGCCTTCGCCCAGAGCGCCGCACCGTCGGCGAAAACGAACGCCGCAACGCCGCCGAAGACCGGGAACGCCACGGTAAAGCTCGAGCTCGTGCCGTCGCTGTTCGTCGTGAATTCGCGGGGCGCCAGCCTCAGCGGTCAGACGTTGACGCTGACCGGGGTGATGCCCAACGCGATCGTCTTCGCCGACCGCCCGGTCCGGGCAGCTGGACACGTGCTGACCACGGACATCCTCCAGGAATGGACGGCCGCAGACGGCAGCTTCGCCAAGGACCCGCCGAACGCCACGGTGTCGGCCGCCGCCAAGGACGGCTCGTCGCTGCGCGATGCGGTCGTCGAGCTGCGGAATCCGCGTCTCCAAGGTGATCGGCTGACCTTCGACGTGCGGGTGCTGGAAGGCGACCTGACGGGCGCGGACGGACCCGCGGCGCTCTTCATCGACATCATCGGCCTGCCGTTCACTCCGATGTCGTATGCCGGCGTGGCGCGTCGCACGGCGCGACGCGCGGCGTGGTACGGCGCGGCCGCTGCCGCCGCGTATCCTCCGCCCTATCCGCCTCCTTACCCGTATTACCCTCACTACCCTCCTTACTGATGTCGGGAGGGCAAGCGGCAGCCACGGCCCACGTACGTCCCACCGCCGTCCTGCTGCGACAGGACGGCGGCTGGACCTATGGCAATTCCTACTGCCGCGCGAGATACATTCGCATCTTGGCCTCCATGTCCTCGATCGGCTCGCCCGACACATCGACCAGAACCTTCTTCACCGTGCCCGTGAACGTAAACGGTGCTTTGTAGTCGGTCATGACCGGCGAGCCGGCGTCGGTGCCGATCGAGACACCGGCCGACAGTCCCAGCGACAACGGAATAGTCACGGGCAAGTCACCAGTCCCGATCTGTTTGCCATCGACGAACAGCTTGATGTTTGCCGGGACGCCGCGGCCTTTGGCGATGTCAGGCTTGCCGGTCGGCGTGAACTCGAAGCTGAAGATGTGATCGCCTTCGGGAACTGCGGTGTCGGACTGCACCTTGAAGCGCTGGTCGGCGACGTAGTTGTAACCGTACGTGAGCTTGCCGCCCTGTACGTAGAAGGTGAAACCGCCGTCGTTGCCGCCCATCGAATACAGCACGCCTTCGGCGCCGCCCCTGGGCACGTTGGCGTGCACCGACACGGAGTGCGGCACGTTGACGAGCCGCGGAGCGGCATTGACGGGCACCATCTGCGTGCCCGGGTAGTACACGTACTTCTTGCGCCCGACCGCGATCTGCGGCCGGGGATCGGCCATACGCAGCGTGCCGCGGCTATCGATCGGCAGCACATCGTACTTGCCGGCCTCGACATACCACATGCCGATCAACGCGATGAGCCGGTCGCGTTCTTTTTGCGCGAGGTTATTGGTTTCCGCGAAGTCTTCTTTGATGTTGTAGAGCTCCCAGCCCTTCGCATCGAGCTCGATGAGCTTGTTGTAGTCGATCGGCGCACCGAACATCAGACCGGACTCGGTGAACGAGGTGCCGGGCCACGGACACACGGCACGCCAGCCGTCGTGATAGAGCGAGCGGTGCCCGAACATCTCGAAGTACTGGGTCACGTGCAGGGACGGCGCCTTGGCGTCGTCGAAGGACGACTTCAGACTGAAGCCCTGCAGCGGGGACTGGGTGACGCCGCGGAAATGTGTCGGCGGCTCGAGGCCGAGCGCATCCAGCACGGTCGGCACCATATCAATCGCATGGCAGTACTGGGCGCGGATCTCGCCGCTGGCCTTGATGCCCTTGGGCCACGTGACGATGAACGGATCCGAGGCGCCGCCGCGGTAGGTCTCGCGCTTCCAGCGCCGGAACGGCGTGTTGCCCGCGTGGGTCCACCCCCACGGATAGTGATTGAAGTACTTTGGTCCTCCGAGGTCATCGATCGCGGCGAGGTTCTGACGCACGTCGTCGGGCACGTTGTTGAAGAACTTGCCCTCGTTCACGGAGCCGTGTGGACCGCCCTCGGCGCTGGCGCCGTTGTCCGAGATCACCATGATCAAGGTGTTCTCGTATTCGCCGAGCTCCTCGAGAAACGCGATCAGCTCGCCGATGTAGTGGTCGGTGTGTTCGAGGAATCCGGCGAAGACCTCCATCATTCGCGCGTACAGGCGCCGCTCGTCGTCCGACAGCTTGTTCCAGTCCTGCACGTCGGGATCGTGCCGCGACAGCGTCGTGTTCGCGGGCAGGATGCCGAGCTTCTTCTGCTTCTCGAACACCTGCTGGCGGTACGCGTCCCACCCAGCGTCGAACTTGCCCTTGTACTTGTCGGCCCACGCCTTCGGCACGTGATGCGGCGCATGCATCGCCCCGGGGCAGAAGTAGAGGAAGAAGGGCTTGTTGGGCGCGACCTGCTTGGCGTCGGCGATCATCGCCTTGGCCTTCTCGACCAGATCTGGCGTGAGGTGGTAGCTCTGTTCCGGCGTCGTTTCCGGCTCGGTCTGGCTGTTGTCGCGCACCAGCTCCGGGTAGTACTGGTGCGTGTCGCCGCCGAGGAAGCCATAGTAGCGCTCGAAGCCGCGGCCCAAAGGCCAGCGATCATAGGGCCCGGCTGCCGACGTCGCCTCGGCCGGCGTGAGGTGCCATTTGCCGACGGCGTAGGTGTTGTAGCCGTTCTGCAGCAGGATCTCCGAGAGCATTCCGTTCTCGAACGGCATATAGCCATTCGCTCCGGGGAAGCCGACGGATCCTTCGGTGATGCACGCCAGGCCGTTGGAGTGATGATTGCGTCCGGTCAAGATGCACGAGCGCGACGGCGAGCACAGGGCGGTGGTGTGCATGTTGTTGTAGCGCAGCCCGTCGGCGGCGAGCGCATCGAGATGCGGCGTGTTGATCGGGCTGCCATAGCAGCCGAGATGGCCGAAGCCGGTGTCGTCGAGAACGATGAACAGCACGTTCGGTGCACCTTCCCGTGCCCGATTCGGCTCCGGCCACGCCGGCTTGGACACGTCGAAAGTTCGGCCGATCACGCCGGAGAACGCTTGGCCTGGTTTGTATTCCTTCAGTGACATCGGGTCTCTCCTTCGTTGATCCCGTCAGTGCCGGGCCATCGTTATTCAGCTTGCCGCCTCTCGCTCCTACGCCGCTCGGCGGGCCTGCGCGCCCGCGGGTTCAGGCTTCAGGCCATCCAGCGCCGAAATGGCTGGCCACCTGCTTGGTCCATTGAAACGGCGCGTTCATCGCGTGCGCCCAGGCGGACGGGAAGTGGTTGAAGTGCTTCGGTCCGCCCAGCTCATCGATCGCCTTCAGGTTGTCCTGCCACTTCTCGGGGAACCCGTTGAAGAACAGGTTTTCGTTCAGCGACCCTTCCAGTCCCCCCTCGGCGCTCGAGCCGTTGTCGCCCGCGATATAGATGAACAGTGTGTTGTCGGCGTCGGGAAGCTGCTTGACCGCGTCGACCACGCGGCCCATCTCGTGGTCGACGCCCTTGAACTTCGCGATCCAGTCCGGGGGGGCCTGGTGCGGAGCGTGGGTCGCGCCGGGCGCTATATAAAGGAAGAAGGGCCGGTCCGGCACAATGCTCTTGACCTTGCGGACCCAATCGATGGCGTGGTCCGCGAGGTCGGTGGTCAGGTGGTAGTTCGGGTCGGTCGATGCCGGCACCAGCGTGTGGTCCTCGTAGAGCACCGGCCAGTAGTGGTGCATGTCGCATCTACGTCTCCATGAGCCCGATCTACGCGGCGAGAGCCAGGAACTGGAACGGCCGTGCCCGAGTGAAGCGTGCGGTCGCGTCGCCGATGACGTCGTAGCGATGAGCGAGCCTGAGCGTGCGTACGCCGGAGCCCGGCTTGAAATCGAGATCGGCGAGCTTCACCCACAGCGCCCCCGGGCTCAGGACGTGCTCGTAGTAATAGACGCGATTCTTCTGGTCGGCCACCGTGCGCCAGACCGTGTTGAAAAGGCTCGGCTGGTTCTCGACGGCGACACCCGGTGGAACGCCGAGCGCGCGCATCACCGCGAACGAGGTGGCGACGGCCTCGCGAGCGTCGGCGGTCTTGGTGACAGCGCCGATCAGGAACGACGCGCGAACGAATCGGTCCGCCGCGCGGTTGGTGCCCGGAAGCATCGTCATGCCGCCGACCTGCTCCCAGTAGCTGTTGAGCGCCAGCTGCTCTTCGAACACCGGCGAGTTGGTCATCACCTGGTACGCGCGATCGTGATGGATCGTCAGAACGCCACGGAGATACTCGAAGACGGCCGAGTCTCCCGATGCGTCCGAGATGGAGAGGTGCACCGACGCGGCCCGTCCGTCGGGCAGCGTCGGGGCGACGACGATGAACGGCTCCGAGCGCAGCGCGGTGACCGTTTCCTCGACCGTCGCATAGTTGTCGAGGACGTATTGCGCCCACGCCCCGACCGACAACGTCGGCTTGCTTCCATCAGGGCGGCCGTAATCGGAGTCCGTCAGGTACAGCGCGTTGGCGACCAGGCCCTTCTCGTTGATGCCGTCTGCCGTGCCGACGTCGTAGCCGGCCGCGACGACGCTGCCGAAACGACTCCTCCACGTGATGCTGTGGGCGTCGATCCCTCCATCGCGCGGCATCCCGCGCGGGAAGAGCCAGAGATTGGTTCTGAGATCCTCCGCCCAGTCCATGTTCCGGCCGGTGACGACCATGTCGTCGAGACCCAGGTACACCGTGCGGGTACACATCCCGGCAGCGCCTCGTCAGCCGCCCGATCCGACGATCATGTGCGCGCCCGGATGTCGAATACGTGAGCCCGCCACGGCGGCACGTCGAGGTAGAGGCCCCGCCGGGCGAGCTCGGCCCCGTCCCGCTCATACCGAACGGTCGGCTCGACGAGATCGCGCAAAATCTGGGGGCCTTCGAGCTCGGACGCGAAGGCCGGCCGCACGTAGCATTGTCCGGCACGCGGTGCATAGTTCACGGCGACGAGCAGGCGGTCGCCATCGCGCTCCCACGTGAACGCGATGAACTGCTCCGAGCTGTCGTTGCCCACCCACGCCGGCGCCACATCGGCCAGGTGCCAGTCGCCCTCGCGAGCGTCGCGCCGCCGCATCGCGGCCAGCAGCCGATCGTAGAAGGTCTCCAGCTCACGGTCGACGGGCTCGGGAGCCCGCCGCCGAAGATGATTGGACGTGCGCAATCGGCGCCCGGTCGTCTGCCCCTCGTGGACGAAGCGCAGCCCGGGCGCCAGGAGCGCGATCGCGGCGGCGGCGCAATGCACGGGGGGCGGGAACGTGGCGGCCGCGCGCGGCTCGTCGTGATTTTCGAGGAAGCGCGCCGATCGGCGCTGATACTCGGCGTCCGCGTACAGGTGGCCGCGGACGGCGCCGGCGTTCTGCGCGACGAGGCGATCGTAGAGCCGCTTGTCGTACGTATAGTCGAATCCCTGCTGCTGCAGGGTCCACTCCAGATCCCAGTACGCCTCCGCCATGAAGACGAAGTCCGGCCGTCGCCGCCGGACCCGCGTAATGGCCTCCGGCCAGAACGGCGCATCGACCGGTGCGCGGCCGTCCGCCGGTCGCGCGCGCTCGCCCCACGTGCGCTGGATCACGTCGGGCAAGACGAGCATCGCCATGTCGCACCGGACGCCGTCGCATTGCTCCGCGAGGTGCTCGAGGATCTGCTCCATCGCCTCGCGCAGCCCGGCGTGGCGATAGTTGACTTGCAGCGTGTCCGGCCAGCCGGGGAAGTATGGGTCGCGTCCGTGAGCGAGCACGCGCGGGCCGTGTGCCGTCTGGACGGCGACGTAGTTCTGCGGCTCACGCGCCCGGTCATCCGAAGTGCCCTGGACGTAGAACTCCGGGTGCTGAGACGCCCAAGCGTGATCGAGCGCGGTGTGATTCGGCACGAAGTCGAGCATCAGGCGGATGCCGCGCTTGTCCAGGCGCTGACGGGTTCTCGCGAGCGCCGCCGGTCCGCCGAAGTCGCGATGCACGACGTAGTCGCGCACCGCGAAGGGCGAGCCGGTCACGTCGTCCGGCGTGTAGTCGATGAGGACGTGCCGGTACTCGGCCTGCCACTCAGGCTGCTGCAGCGAGACCGCGCGACCGGCTTCTCCCGTTTGCCACACGCCGAGCAGCCACACCCAGTCGAACCCGTCCGTCGCGATGCGGTCCAGCTCGGCGTCGGAAATGTCGTCGAGCGTGGCCGGGCGGCCGAGCGTCTGCCCGTGCTCGGACAGATGCGCCCGCGTGTTGATTTGCAGCAGCGACGGATGCATTGAGGAGTTCATCGTCAGCTCGCGATTCTGGCCGTGGCCTGATACACCGGTGCGCGTCCGGCCTCGCCCTGCAGCACCGTGTCGGCGTCCATGGAGCCGAACAACTGCATGAGGGGCGCCACCAGACCCGTCCAGCCGGTCTGGTGGCTCGCCCCGATGCCGGCGCCATTGTCGCCGTGGAAATATTCGTAGAAAAGGATCAGGTCGCGCCAGTGCTCGTCGCACTGGAACTTCCGGACACCGCCGTGGACGGGCCGCGCCCCCTGCTCGTCGCGCAGGAAGATGCTGCCGAGCCGCCGCGTGATCTCCTGCGCGACCTCGAACAGATTCATGAAGTGCCCGGAGCCCGTCGGGCATTCGACGGTGAACTCCTTGCCGTAGTACGAATAGAGGTTGCCGAGGGCGCGCACGACCAGGATATTCGTCGGGAACCAGATCGGGCCGCGCCAGTTCGAGTTGCCGCCGAACATTCCGCTCGTCGACTCCGCGGGCTCGTAGTCGACGCGAAAGCTCGCGCCGTTGACGTCGAACACGTAGGGGTGGTCGCGGTGCACCTTCGACACGGCGCGGATCCCGAACGGACTCAGGAACTCATTCTCGTCCAGCAGATAGCGGAGAACCCGACGGAGTTTCTCGTCGGTCAGCAGCGAGAGCAGGCGCCGGCCGCCGTAGCCGGGGCGCATCGGCGAGGCGATGCGTGAGACGAGCACCGGGCGACGCCGGGTAAACTCCAGGACGCGCTGCACCAGGAGCGGTAGACGCTCCCCCGTGGCGGGGGGAAAGACGGTGGACGCGCAGAGCGCCAGCAAGCCGACCATTGAGCGCACCTTGAGCCGGATCGCCTGGCCGGACGGCAGGCGGAGCAGATCATAGAAAAAGCCGTCTTGGTCATCCCACAGGTCCGTCTCGCTCCCGCCGCGATCCATCGCGGCGGCGATCCACAGGAAGTGCTCGTAGAACTTGGCCGCCATCGTCTGATAGACGGGATCGTGCAGCGACAGCTCGATGGCGAGCTGGAGCATCGTCTGCGCGTAGAAGGCCATCCACGCGGTGCCGTCGGCCTGCTCGAGCCGTCCGCCGGTCGGCAGCGGCGCGCTTCGGTCGAAGACGCCGATGTTGTCCAGCCCGAGGAAGCCGCCCTCGAAGACGTTGTGCCCATGCGGGTCCTTGCGATTGACCCACCATGTGAAGTTCATCAGGAGCTTCTGAAAGGCGGTTTCCAGGAATTTCAGATCGCCGGAGCCCCGGCGTGCGCGCTCCTGGTTGTAGATGAACCACGCCGCCCACGCGTGCACGGGAGGATTGACGTCGCTGAAGTTCCACTCGTAGGCGGGCATCTGGCCGCTCGGATGCAGATAGCTTTGCTCGAGGACGAGTAACAGCTGCTCCTTGGCGAAATCGGGATCGACGACGTTGAGGGCGACCGTGTGGAAGGCGAGGTCCCACGCCGCGTACCACGGATATTCCCATTTGTCCGGCATCGAGATGACTTCGGCGTTCTGCATGTGCGACCACGCGGCATTGCGCAGGCTGGTGTCTCGCGCGACGTAGGGATCGACGCCGTGCTCCTCGAGCCATCGCGCGACGTCATACTCGTAGTACTGCTTGCTCCACAACATCCCGGCGAGCGCCTGGCGCATGACGGCCGCGGCGTCGGCGGTGAGCGCCGGCGGCGTGAGGGCCTGATAGAACTCGTCGGCTTCGCTACGGCGCCGGTCGATCAGGACGTCGAACTCCGTTCCGAACGGACCGCGACGCAGCGCCCCGGGCGCTTCCGCGCTCAGGCGCAGGCGGACTTCGGCCTGCCGGCGGGGCCCGATGTCGAGCGGATAGATCGCCGCCGCCTTGGTGCCCCGCTGCGCGGGGTTCACCGCGTCGCGACGACCATGCACGACATACTCGTGGAACGCGTCCTTCGTCCACGGGCTCGCGTTGGGCGTGCCGAACAGCCGCGCTGTGTTCGTCTCGTTGTCCGTGAAGACCACCTCGGTCGGGCGCTCGCAATAGAGATATCGTGTGCCGAGGTCGGTGTGGGACGCGGCGATGACGACGCTACGATCCGGGTCGTCGGTGAGCGCCAGCCCGGGCTTCAGTGTTGCGACGCTCCACGTATTGCGAAACCACAGCGTGGGGAGAATGTGGAGCATGGCTGATTCGGACCCGCGGTTGATGGCCGTGATGCGAATCAGCAGATCATCGGGCTCGGCCTTGGCATATTCGACGACCACGTCGAAGTAGCGATCCTCGTCGAACACGCCGGTGTCGATCAGCTCGTACTCCGGCTCGTAGCGGCTGCGACGCCGGTTCGTCTGGACCAGGTCGGTGTAGGGGAATGCCGTCTGCGGATACTTGTAGAGGTACTTCATGTACGAGTGCGTGGGCGTGCTGTCCAGATAGAAATAGTATTCCTTGACGTCCTCGCCGTGGTTGCCCTCGGCGTTCGTGACGCCGAACAGGCGCTCCTTGAGAATCGGATCGGCGCCGTTCCACAGCGCCACCGCGAAGCACAGCAGCTGCCGGTCGTCGGACACGCCGGCCAGGCCGTCCTCGCCCCATCGGTACGCGCGCGAGCGGGCCTGCTCGTGGCTGAAGTAGTTCCACGTGTCACGCCCGTCGCCGTAGTCTTCGCGGACCGTTCCCCACTGCCGTTCCGCCAGATACGGACCCCACTTCCTCCACGGCATCCGTCCGCTGCGTGCGGCCTCGAGTCGCGACTCCTCTTTCGTCATGCCCGACTCCCCTCCGCCGGTGCGGTAGGTTTCAGGCTGTCCGACTCGACATCGCGCCCACAGTGCCGAACGGTGCGCGCTCGATGGCCCGATGGCACTGGCCGGCCCTTCCTCATGCGGTCGACGTTCGAAGCAGGATGACGCGCGCGCCGGCGCTCGCGATAGTCGCGCTGCTCGTCGCCGGATGCGCCGGGGCGATGGCGACCCGGCCGGCCATGCCGTCGACGGCGCTCACATCGACGCAGGACACCGCGCTCGGGCGCCGGCTGGAGCCGATCGTCGCGGCCCACCCAGGAACGTCGGGTTTCCATCTGATCAACGAGGGCCGTGAGGCCTTTGCCGTGCGGACGGCGCTGGCCGAGGTGGCCGAGCAGAGCATCGATGCGCAGTATTTTCAGTGGGACGCGGACGCCGTCGGCACGATTTTGCTGCACCGTCTGATGCGCGCGGCCAACCGAGGGGTCCGCGTTCGGCTGCTCGTCGATGACTTGTACATCAAGGGCAGCGGGGTCGGGATGGCCGCGCTCGACGCGCATCCGAACTTCGAGATCCGGCTCTACAACGTCTTCGGCGGCCGAAACCCGCTGAGTCTCGGCCGTCGCCTGGACTTTCTGCTGGAGTTCGGACGCCTGAATCACCGCATGCACAACAAGCTGTTCGTCGTCGACAACCAGGTCGCGGTGATGGGCGGGCGCAACATCGGCGACGCCTACTTCGGCGTCGATGCGAAATTGAATTATCGCGACATGGACATCCTGACGGCGGGGCCGGTCGTGCGACAGCTCTCGGCCGGCTTCGACGCCTACTGGAACAGCCGGGCGGTGGCGTCGATCGGGTCCCTGCGGGGACCGCCGTCGTCCAAACAGCTGAATCGGGCGTACGAGCGGCTCGAGTCGAAGAGCGCAGCGCGGCTTGCCGCCTTTCCGTACGCGCTCGAGACGGACACGTCGCGAATCCTCGAGCGTGTGACGACGCTCACCGAGACCCTGGTCTGGGCGCCCTGCGAGGTCGTCTGGGCCGATCCGGAGGCCGGGCCTTCGCAGTCGACATCGGGCGCGAGCGCCGTGGCGGTGAAGCTCGCGTCGCTGGCCGAGAGGACGCACGTCGAGGTCGTGACCGCATCGCCCTACGTCGTCGCGGATGCGGACATGCCGGTCCTGCGCAGCTTGCGCGCGCGGGGCGTCGCCGTCCGGCTATTGACGAACTCTCTCGCCTCGACCGACGAGCCGCCGGCATACGCGGCGTTCGCGCGGGATCGGCGGCGAATGTTGCAGGAAGGCGTGGAGCTGTACGAGATCCGCCCCGACGCCGCGAGCCGGCGCCTCTACACCGCCGATCCCGCCGCGAACAATCGACTCGCCCTGCACGCCAAGCTGGCCGTCCTCGACCGGCGGACCGTCTACATCGGCTCGTTCAACCTCGATCCGCGCTCTCGCGCGATCAACACCGAGGTCGCGTTGCTCGTGGATAGTGCCCCGCTGGCGCAGCAGATGCTCGAGCTGCTCGCCCGCGACTTCCGACCCGAGAACAGCTGGCACGTCATCCTGGAGGACGACGGCAAGAAGGTCGCGTGGGTCACGTGGGAGTCGGCAGAGGTGCGATACCATCGTCCGCCGGAGACCGGGTTCTGGCGGCGATTCGCCTCGCGTGTCGTCGGGGCGTTGCCGATTCGCGGGCAGCTCTGAGGCGCAATCCTCCGTCAGGCTGTTCGGCCGAGGACCGAGCGCAGCGGCGTCGCCGCCTGCGGCATCGTGAACCGCACGGCCGCCTCCGCGCGGCGCGTGACGTGCAGCTTGGCGAAGGCGTGCGCGAGCCAGTTCTTGACCGTTTTCTCGCTGACGGCAAGATCGGAGGCGATCTCCCGATTCGTCTTGCCCGCGGCGACCAGCCGCAGCGCGCGGCACTCCGCCGGGCTCAGCGCCGTCCCGCCGTCTCCGGTGTCGGGTGGATAGCGGCGCAAGTGCTCCAGGAGCATGCGGGTGAGCCGCGGGTCGAACGCCACCTCGCCAGTGGCGGCCGCGCGCACGATGCGCCGCACGTCCTCGAGGCGCGACGACTCCGCAATGCACCCCTCGGCGCCGGCGCGGACCGCATTGAAGACGTACGACGGGTCGATGGCCTCGATCAGCACGACCACGCGTGTGTTCGGGGCGTGGGCACGCAGCGCCCGGCAGCAATCGACGACGTGGCCGTTGGCCAGCGCGCCATCGAGGAGCACCACGTGGGGGCGCAGGCGCGCCGCCTGTCGGATCGCCTCGTCGTTGCTCGCCAGTTCCGCCACCACGCGGACGTCGGCCTCGGCACTGAGCCCCGCCCGCAGGCCGGCCCGCGTGAATTCGTCCCTTGCGACAATGATCACCTCGATCCGCGTGCTCTCGTTCATGAGGTTGACCTCCAGCCATGTCCCTTGATGAACAAGACCGCGGCCTCGGCGCGCCGAGACACGTTGAGCTTCTCGAAAGCGTTCGAGAGGTAGTTCTTCACTGTCTTGGCGCTGAGACCGAGCGCGGTGCCGATCTCCTTGTTCGTCTTTCCGTGCGCCACCAGCTCGAGCACCCGACGCTCTTGGGCCGTGAGCGCCAGGACGTCACGAGGCGCGCCGTCGCGACGGGATGGAAACAGGGACGGCGGTTGTCCGGTGGCCGGCTGCTCGCCCATCGCCAGCTCCCGCAGGGCCCGACACAGACTCTGGGCTCCGAGCTGCCGCGAGACGCAGCCGACGGCGCCGACGCGCGCGACCTCGGTCGCCACGTCGACGTGCTCGCCGAGAATCACGATTCGCGCGTCCCGCAGGCGCGCACGAAGCTCCTCGAAGCCGTCCATATCAGACCGGTCGGGCTGCGTGCGCGTGACCAGGACGAGTGAAGGACGATGCACCTCGGCGGCGACCACCGCCTCCGCGATCGTGCCGACGTCCGCCACGACCTCGAACCAGCGACTGGTTTCCAGCAACGAGCGCAGGCCGAGACGGACCACCTCGTGGTCTCCCACGAGGAGAATGCGAATCCGCCGCTCGATCCGGGACAGGGCGCGCATGCTCATGGCTTTGGTCGCAGGCGCGCGGTCACGTTGCCCGCTTTTGCGGTCACCATTTCGACCAGGAGTGTCTTCTGACCACCCGCCGAGTACAGCGTCGCCGTGCCGTGCGCGCCGTCGTTGCCCTGAATGAGCAGGCGCCCGTCGCTCAGCTGCACCCGCCCGCGCGCGTCCATGAAGCCGATCGTGCGCGCCGAGGTCGCCTTGTAGATGCCGTCGTCACGCACCGTGACTTCGACGTACTGGTCATCGTTCCGGTGACCCGGAAGATCGCTCAGCCCGGCCCAGCGCCCGACCACACTGCCGACGTTCGTGACCGGGACCTGAGTGCCGCGGCCGTCGGCAGTGCCGCGGCCGCCGGCGCCTGGGGCGGCCGACGTGCAGCCGCCGTGTACCAGCAGCAGTACCACGAGACTCGAGAAACTCACCACGCGAAGCATCCGCTGGTCTCCTCGGAGTACGGGCACGGTGGCGCGACTCCGCCACCGTGCCCGCGTCGGGGGTTCGCTACTTCACAGCCCCAGCGTTGATCGAGATCTGCTGACCCTGCTCCAGCTGCGCCGCCGTCGCGGTCGGGAAGCGCAGCACCATGCTGTCACCCGTCGCCGTCTTGACGGTGACGTCGCCATTGGTGGGATTGACCGCCGTCACCTGGCCGCTGAGGGCCAGCGGCCGCGTCGTGGCGGGGCTTGCCGCCGGCGGCGCGCCTTGCGCGGCAGGCGTCTCGGCTTTCGCGGTCCTCATCCCTTCGTCCTTCGGCACCACAACGATCTCGTTCTTGACACCACGGACGCCGGCCACGCGGCCCGCGATGCGCTCGGCCTCGGCCCTCTGCTCCGGCGTGTGTACGGTGCCGGTGAGGCGAACGATGCCGAACTGCGTGCCGACACCAGTCGAGATGAAATTCGCCGCGCGATCAGTGGTCAGCTTCATCTTCACCTGCGTGGAAATGGTTTTGTCATCCCACTGCTGACCGAACGATCGCCCTGTCGCCGACCGGCATCCGACGAACGCAAGCGTAGAAAGTACAATCAGCCCGAATACGAAGGTCATGTGTACGCGCCTCATTGATGCCCTCCCTCGCCCCCCTGAACGTTGAGAGTCCCGCGATGGCCGCCCACGCATCGCATGGACAGCCTAGAAGCGCGCGATCCACCGCGCTATCGGATCAAGGTCACGCGGGGGTACGACTAATGTTCAGGGCGCGGATGGAGCGTCGGAGGCGGCTTCGCTGGAAGCGATCAGCCGATGGACCGTCGCGAACAGCTCGTCGTCGTCCACCGGCTTGGACAGAATCGCGATCGATCCGCCGCTGTTGGCGCGCGTCGTCGCCGGAATCTCGACATCGCCGGTAATGAACACGACCGGAACCCGGCGGCCGGCGGCTCTGATCGCTTCGTGCACGGCGATCCCGCTGAGGCCCGGCATGCGCACGTCGAGCACGAGGCAGCTCGGCGTCTCGGCGGGGAGCCACTCGAGCAGCTCACGTCCCGAGCCGAACGCGGACACGCGGTATCCGGACGCCGCGAGCAGCCGACTGAGCGCCCGTCGCACCGACAGGTCGTCATCGACGACGGCGACCAGACTGCGGACGAGGGTCCGGCGCCCGGCGTCCCTCGCCGCGAGCTTGTGCGTCCGGCGCTGCCCGTCATGCGCCGCCCCGATCGTCGGGTCAGCGACGAGCACGAGGCACGACGTGTGGACGAGGCCCTCCTTGAGCCGCGAGGCCGGCTCGCCGAGGCCGATCGGCTGGTGGCACTGCATGCAGCGCAGCAGGCTGATCGCCACGTCGCGCCCGCACCGGGCACAGATCGCGCCACGTCCGCAGCGCTCCTCCTCGAGCAGCTTTTTCGTGATCTGACGGATCTCCGCGAGGCTGGCGCCACACACCCGTGCCAGGCACGCGTCGCAGACGCCGTCGCCGGGCGCGTCCGCGAGCACGCGGCGTACGGCCTCGGCGGAGGTCATCACAGGTCGTCGCCCGTCACCGGGACCGTGAAATGGAGCGTGGTCCCGCCCAGGGGATTGTTGACGGCCCAGATGCGTCCGCCATTCGCCACCACGATGGAGCGCGCGATGGACAGGCCCATGCCCATGCCCTCGGCTTTGGTCGTGTAGAAGGGCTCGAAGATCGTCGTCTCCGTTCCCGGCTCGAGACCCGGCCCAGTGTCCTGCACGGCCACGTGGGCCGTCTGATCGTCGTCCCGGGTCGTGCGCACGATCACGACGCGGGCGCTGCCGTTGGATCCGGTCATCGCGTCCATCGCGTTCACGATGAGGTTCAGCATCACCTGCTGCATCTGCACCCGATCGGCCTTGACCAGCGGCAGTCCGGGCTCCAGGTCGACGGTGATCGAGACGTCACGCATGATGGCGTCGCTGCTCAGCAGCTTCACGACGTCACCGACGAGCAGGTTGATGTCGAGCAGGATGGGGCGCACCTTGCCCTTTCGCAGCAGCTCGCGCAGCCGCCGGATGACGTCGCTCGCGCGGCGATCGTCGGCGACGATATCCGTCAGGCAATCGCGCACTTCGCCGAGGTTCGGCCGCGGCGCCGCCAGGAAGCGCTGCGCCGCCCGGGCGTTGGCGAGGATCCCGCTCAGCGGCTGATTGAGCTCGTGCGCGAGCGAGGCCGTCAGCTCGCCGATCGTCGAGACGCGGGTGAAGTGGGCGAGCTCTTGACGTGTCTGCTGCGCGTCCAGCTCCACTCGCCGCCGCTCGGTGACATCGATGAGCGAGACCACCGCGCCGCCCTCGTCCCGGTTGAGCGGCAGCACGGCCATGGCGAACCAACGCTCCCCCGCCGACGACGGCCGCGGGTATTCCAGCGAGAACTCCGGCGACTTGCCGTCGATGACCGACTCGATGCCCTCCTTCGCCTCGGCGGCAAAGAGGCTGCCGGGTGGCAACGCGTGTTGACACAACGCCGCGGCGGTGGCGCCGACATCGATCAGGGCATCGCCGTCCTCGTGACCACTCTGGCTGAACCGCCGCCACGCGGCGTTCATGGCGACCACGCGTCCGTCGCGGTTGAGCACGGCCACGCTGCTGTTCAAGGACCCGAGGATCGCGGTGTTCATGATCTCGCTCGACCGCAGCGCGTCTTCCGCCTTCTTGCGGGCGATGACGTTCGCGAACACTTCGGCCACGAGCCGCAGTTGCGAGACCATCTCGAGCGGCCACGGCCGGCCGCTGGCGAGCGGCCCGAACCTCACCACGCACACGTCCGTGACCAGCGTCGGCAGCTCCGTGAGCTCCTCCCACGTGCCGTGCAGCGGCAGGGCCTCGGGGACGGGGGCGACGCCGGCGGCCCAGGAGTGCGTCGGCGTGAAGACCTCGTCGGCGTGGGCGAACTGGTAGATCGTGATGTGGTTCACGCCGAGGTACTCGCCGAGCTCGTGCAGGCGACCGCCGATGACATGGTCGATCTCGTGGCTGGGCAGATGAACGAACGCGCGCGACAAGCGCGACAGCATTTCCTCGAAGCGCAGCCGACCCACGAGCGTGCGTCGTGTGCGCTCGTGCTGCTCGATCAGCGCCGCGACGCACATGAGCGGGATCGTCAGCACGATCAGGACGATCTGCAAGGACAGGACGTTGTTGATCTGCATGAAGCCGACGGACGAGCCCTCGGCGCGTAATCCGGACGTCAGGCCCGCGATCTCGACGGTCAGCAGCGAGAGGCTCGTGCCCGCCGGCCCCAGACGCAGGGCCGCCCAGATCGTGAACGGCAAGATCAGCGCGAGCGCGATCATCGGTGAGGCCTCGATCTCTCCACCGAGCTCGGTCGCGCCGAACGTCACGCTGATCGCAACGAGGCAGCCGCACAGCGCCACCGCTTCGATCCAGCGTCGGCGCAGCAGCCGGCGTGTCCACGCAAGCTGCGGAGCGAATACCATCAGCAGCGGGGGCACGAGCGACAGCTCGGTCAGCACGTTGCTGAAAAATCGCGTGCGCCAGACGAGGTCATAGCGCTCTCCGCGCAGCAGCGTCACCACCGCCGCGTCGAGGAACGACGAGAAAAATGGGGCCGCCAGTCCGACGCACAGGATGAAGGCGCCCGCCGAGCGGAGCGAGTCGAAGTTGATGCGCCCGCCGGGGGCAAAGCGTCGGACGAGCAGTGCCGCGATGAGCGCCTCGCTGCAGTTGGTCACGAACACGGCGAGGATGAAGGCAATCGAGAACTGGCCTTGGGGGAGCAGGGCGGCGAGGTGGGCAGGCAGGGCGGCCAGCAAATACAGCGGCCACCGCCGCGGCGAGCTCAGCAGCAAGGCGGACGTGAGCATCGCGTTCGGTGGCCACATGATCGAGGGCGTCAGGGGCGGGAGTTTGAGCAGGGCTCCCAACAGGCAGCCGACGTAGTACCCCACGGCGATGACGACCGCGATCGACGCGGTGCGAATCCTCGGGTCGGCGAGCCGGCGGTTCAGGTTCTGGAAGACAGAGTTCACCTTGATGCCTCGTGACGCGTCATCGTAGTCCATCGTTCCGCCGCGGACCAGCCGCGACGGGATACCGCCGTAGGGAAGCACGGAGCCGGTCGGCACTGGACCTGGACTTTGGTCCTATTCCCCCCGCAGCCGGAGATGTGCGACGAGGGCGAGCACGGTGGCCGGCGAGACCGGCTTGGCGAGATGAACGTCGAAAGGCGTCGCGCGCGCGCGGAGGTCGTCGGGAGAGCCGTTCCCCGTGAGGGCGACGAGGTGCGTGCGCTTGCACTGCGGCAGGTGGCGAAGGCGGCGCGCGATCTCGTGGCCATCGATCCCCGGGAGGCCGAGATCGATGAGCGCAACCTCGGGACGGAAGAACGCCGCGACCTCGACGGCGGCGGGGTAACCCGCCGCACCGGCGACGGAATGTCCCGCCTTTTCGAGATCGTTCCGGAGCGTCTCGAGCTCGTCGGGATCGTCTTGGACGATCAGCACCCGCCGCGGGCGGGTGAAGGCGGTCACGAACTCGTCGTCGAGGCGATCGCCGGCGCGCGCCAGCGGGAGTCGAACGGTGAACTCGCTTCCTTCGCCGAGTCCCGCGCTCTGGGCGCCGACGGTGCCGCCGTGACGCTCGACGAGCGCGCGGACCAGCGCCAGGCCGAGCCCGAGCCCACCCTGGGCGCGGTGCCGCGAGCGCTCGACCTGGGTGAAGAGGGTGAAGACGTGCGGCAGCATGTCCGCCGCGATGCCGATGCCGTGATCGCGGACCGTCACGATCGCGTCGCTCGTGGTCTTCTCGACCGACACGCGAATCGGCTCGCCGCGCGGCGTATATTTGACGGCGTTGTTCAAGAGGTTGCCGATGACCTGTTCGAGACGGATCGGATCGGCGTTGACGATGACGGGACCGTTCGAGGCGGACGCGGACAGTGTGACGTCGTGCCCCTCGGCCAGGGGCGACAGCTGCAAGGCTTCGAAGCTGTGGCGGGCGATGTCGCAGAGGTCGACCGCTTTCAGGTTCAAGGTCAGCTTGTCGAACCGGAGCCGCGACACGTCCAGGATGTCGTCGACGAGCGCGCCGAGGTGCCCGGCCTGATGCGCCATGATCGCTTGCAGCCGGGTGACGTCCGGCCCGGCCGCCACGCGGCCCAAGACCTGAAGCGCGTTCACGAGGGGCGCAAGAGGATTGCGCAGCTCGTGCGCGAGGCGCGCCAGGAAATCATCCTTTCGGCGGTTGGCCTCGCGCGTCTCGTGATAGAGGCGGGCGTTGGCGACCGCGGTGGCCGCGTGCGCCGCAAAGATCGACGCGATCAGCACATCGTCCACCGTGAACGCGCGCTGAGCGCGGCGGGCGACCGCGAAGACGCCGATTACTTGCCAGGCCGCGCGGAGTGGCACGACCATGCCGGTCCGAGCGCGTCCCACCTCCGGCACCATGATCGCGTCGCTCATCCTGAGCGCGTCGGCGAGACGGCTGCGGGTCTCGCTTCGCGCGGCGTCACCGAACACGCCGGCCACATCGCCGAACGCCCCGCGCACCGCGAGGGTGCCGTTGTCCATCAGCAGGACGCCCGCGACGTCCGCGCTCAGCAGCTCGGCACCGCGCTGCGCGATGCGCTGCAGCAGCACGTCGTCGCCCACGTGAGCGCGCGCGAGCTCGTGACTGATGTCGAGGAGCTGCTGAAAGCGGGCCTGGCGCTCCCGCGAATCTTCCAGCAGCCGCTCGTTCTGCAGAGCCATTCGGAGAAGCCGTGCTCGCTCGCTCTCCACCATCATGCGCCACTCCGCGGGAATTATCTGGGGCACTTTGCCGTCGCGACGGCCGCCGGCCGCCGCGGATGCTTCACAGTAAGAAAACACGGCAGTATCGGGAACTGGACTTTAGACCCGGACACACGCTGCTATAGAGCCGTCTGTGAGCATGTCGCACCACATCGAGATGCGGAGGCAAATCGTCATGCCCGATTCAGCGTACGGCCTCAACCCCGATGGTGCCGATGGGCGCGGTCTGGTGCTCATCGTCGATGACGACGAGTCTGTCCGCCGCGGCCTCGAGCGGCTGCTGCGCTCCGACGGGCTCGACGTCAAATGCTTCGGGTCGTCGAAGGAATTCGTCGCCGGACCGTTTCCTGACCGGCTCGCCTGTCTCGTGCTCGACCTGCGTCTGCCGGGCGCCAGCGGTCTCGAAGTCCAGGAGGCGCTCGCCCGCGCCGGCTACGAGATTCCGATCATCTTCATCAGCGGCTATGCCGATGTCCGGTCGAGCGTGCTCGCGCTGAAGGCCGGCGCGGTGGATTTCCTGCAAAAGCCGGTCGGCGACCAGGATCTCCTGGACACCGTGCACGAGACGCTCGGTCGCGCCCGGCTGGCGAGACGGGAACGTGCAGATCGCGCGGCGATCCAGGCGCGTTTCGCGCTGCTGAGCCCTCGCGAGCGCGACGTGCTCCGTCTGCTGCTGCGCGGCATGCTCAACAAGCAGATCGCCGCCGAGCTCGGCATCAGCGAGAAGACGGTGAAGTTCCATCGCGGGCGGGTGATGTCGAAAACGGAGGCCGGCTCGATGGCGGAGCTCGTCCGCCAGGCCGCGAAGATCGGGTTCGAGCGTCAGGGCGCGATCAGCTCCTGCACGTCTTCGTGACGATCCATGGGAAAGACGGTGAGCATCGGCGCGTCCCGCTTCATCTTCATGAGGTCGAGCATGCGGACGCGGCGATTGCCGTACGTGTGGAAATACAGGCAGCGTCGGGTGGTGTCGATGGCGGTCGTGTACTGCGTGTAATCGCAGTAGACGCGCTCACCATCGCGGGCGCGGACGCCGCGCGGAATCTCGCAGGTCGCGAGGATGTGGAACGCCTGCTGGACCGCCTCCTCCGAGGTGTCGACGAGCGGGGCGGCCTGCGAGAGCGCGACCGCGCGCACGAAGCGCGAGGCCGACGTCGAATCCCCCGGGGTCGCCTCGAGACTGTCGTAGTTGCGAAGGTTCCGCACGTGCCACGCGAACTCGGGCGCGTTCGTCAGGACGCCGAGCGGATTCTCGTGGACGATCAGCTCGTGATCGAGGAACTCGACGACGACGCACCGAGCCTCCGCGTCGTGGAGCACATAGTGCAACGGGGGGACGACGCCCCAGGGCTCGAACACGCTCGCGGCTACGCGCACGTTGCGGAGCCCCTCGATGGCGGCGTCGACGCTGGCAAACCGGGTGAGCAGCCAGACGGGGACGTCGAGCGGCGCCAGCGTGCGTGAGGCATCACTGGCATCGGGGCCCTGATACGCGGCGCAGTCGGGATGATAGAGCGCACCCACCGCCAGGCCCTTCTCGTTGAGCCCGTCGATGAGCAGCGGAAGACCGTGCGTGTTCACTCCGGCCGCGGCATACGTCGATGTCCACGTCATCCCGGGCTCGCGGCGCGGCGCCATGCTCATGAGCGCGTAGCCTCTCGGCACCACGATGACATCCGACGCGGTCTCGTCGGCGAAGTCCATCGTCCGTGCATGCACGACACCGCCCGAGGTGGTCGTGAGCCGCAGTGCCGTGCACATGCCCGATCAAAGGCCGCGCCCGCGGCGGCAGACAGGGCCGAAGGGGCAGGGCGCGACAACAATCGGCTCTTATCGCGACGCGGTCGCAGCCCGGACGCTCGAGTGTCAAAGCATGGCCAACAAAATCCTGCTCGTGGACGACTCACAGGAACTCGTCGATAGCTACGCCGCATTTCTCGAGACCGTCACGTCGTACGAGGTGCGCGCCGCGACGTCCGGCCGCGCCGGGCTCGAGATCGCCCGCAGCTGGCGCCCCGACGTCGTGGTGACCGACATCATGATGCCCGACATGAACGGTCTCGAGCTGATCACGCACATGCGGAGCGAGCTGCCGCCTCCGTTGCCGTTGATCATCGCGATGTCGGGGTTCCCCGACGTCGAGCGTGAGGCTCGCCACCGGGGCGCCGAAGTCTTCCAGCCGAAGCCCCTCGACGCCGAGCATCTCGTCACCCTGATCGAGTCGCTGCTCGCGAATCGCCAGCCGCCGGCGCACATCGCGGCGGCCACCGAGGCACGACGTAAGCAAGCCAGCGAGCTGGCCAAGACGGCGGTGTCGTCCATCCTCGAACGCCGGCCGTACTTCGCCAAGGTTGCGCAGCTCGGAACACGAGTACTTTCGCGCTACTTCGACGACGCCGACGCCGCGCTCCTGCTGATCGGCAACGGCCAGCTGAAGGTCTTCGCGTCCTCGCGCTGGCCCGTCGGCATGCCGCCCGACGGCATTCTCGGCTACGCGCTCGACGTCGTCGCGAGCGGCTCCACCTTGATCGTGCCGGATCTCGCCGCCATGCCGAGGGGCAGTGTGCGGACGACGGTGCCCGAGTGGCGGCTGCTTGCCGCCGTTCCGGTCTGCTCGATGAATGGCACCGCCATCGGTGCGCTCATGGTGGCCGACCGGCGGCCGGTCCCGTTCGACGTTCACGATCTCGGAATCATCGAGCACATCGCGGCGCGTCTGGGAGACGTCTTCTCGGGCGCGGCGACCGGCGCCGGTGTGCTGGAGGGACCGGCGCTCGTGCGTGCCGACACCTGGCGGCACTGCTTCAGCTGTGAGTTGTCGCATCTCGGCCACGGCCGGACGGTGGTCGTGGCGCTGGCGTCGCTGGAGGTGGCCACGATGATTCCGGTGCGCTCCCGTGAGCAGCTGGAGCGACTGATACACGCGACCGACGAGATGATCGCGCGGCTGCCGGCACGCACCGCGCTGGGGCGCCTGACGCCGCAGACGGTGTCGGCGTATAGCGTCGTCGAGGATGCCGCGGCCGGGGAGCGCGCGGTGCTGTCGCTCATCGACGCGCTCGAGACGGAGCCGCACCGCGCGTGCGTCGCCCTCATCAGCGCGACGGGAATCTCTCCGGGCGATTGCGGCGCCTCGTTGCTGGAGATCCTGCACTGCGTTCTCGCGTCGGCGACGGCCCGCGGACCAGCGACCGCGCTCGGCGCGCGGCTGGCTCCCGAGGCCATCGCGCGCCCGCGCGCCGCCTAGGCGTTCCGGCGGAGGAGAGAATCGGGGCGCATCGCTGGCGGCGACGGCATGGCGATGCCCTCGGCGCGCAGGCGTTTGAGGATCCGCTTGCGCAGCTCATGCTGAACGATGAACTGGTCTACGAAGCTGTGCGCCTGGCACGGCGGGTCGCCGAGAAGCCTCGGCACCTGGCCGACGGCGGCGGTGGCCTCCTCGACCAGCACGCGCTCGACATGATCAGGATCGGCGTCATAGCCGACGCCGACGCGGATGGTGACGCCGATCCGCGTCGAGTCCAGATCGAAGTTCGTGATCACCGACTCCGCGACAAGCGTGTTCGGCACGATCACAACACTGTTCTGCGGCATCCGGATGCGCGTGGACCGCCAGCCCACGTCCAGGACGTGCCCCTCGACGTCGTGCGCGGAGAGGCGCACGTAGTCCCCCACGCGGATCGGCCGGTCGGCGAGCAGGTGAATGCCTGCGAAGAGGTTCGACAGCGTGTCCTGCAGGGCGAGCGCCACGGCGATGCCGCCCACGCCGAGCGCGGTGAGGATCGGCGTGATGGCGATCCCGAGCGAGCCCAGCATCACCACGGCACCGACGACGAGCACGACCAGACGCACGGACGTGCGAAAGAGGCCCGTCACCCCGACGGCGAGCGCGTGCCGCTCGCTGGCCGCCGCCACCAGCGAGCCAAGGACGCTGGCCACGGTGATCGTGACCGACAGGATAATCGCCGACTCGAGCACGACCTGAATCTGCGCGGCGAGCCGCGGGGGCAGTTCCGCGATCTGGAGCGCAACGAACAGCCCGAGGACGACACACCACGACATCGACGGCACGCGGATCGCCTGCAGGATGAGCTTGGTCTCGTGCCGATGTCCGGTCCAGCGCCGGAAGGCCCGGACGAGCGCGTGACGGAACAATAGTGCGGCGATGGTGACCGTGACCAGCGCCGCGACGGGCCAGAACAAGAGAGACTCCATAGCGCGCATGCTATCGGTCACTCACGACCGCGCCTCGCCGACGACTCCCTTCGCGGCGGTCGGATCGACGAGATCCGTCCCTATGTGCCGCTCCGCCGCCGAGGCGGAAAGAGGCCATCGAGGCCGACGCGCGACGTCTGAACGGCCCTAGTGAGGCGCGGGGGAGCACCAAGGCCGTTGGTCCGCGGACCTGGGGCCGTTCGGTTGCGGGCACTCGCGTTCGGCACTGACGAATCCCTCGCGTCGCCACGACTATCGACGCAGGAGTCGACCATGCATCCCAGTCCCGGGGTGCGATTCGCGAAAGCGTTGCTACTGGCGCCAATCGCGTTTGCGGTTGGCGGTTGCTTCCTGGTGTCGTGGCTTCCCGGGGGACGCGACGCGACCACGCCGGTGGCAGGGCCCGCTCCGTATGCCGAGCAATGCCAGAGCTGCCACCCGGCGCCCGCCGGCTACGCGCAGAGCCTGCACTCGGCCAAGGGCATTCGCTGCGGTCAATGTCATCGCCCTGCCGGCCACCCCGACTATACGCAGCCTGTGCGGGACGCGACGTGCGGTGGTTGTCACCAGCCGCAGTTCGAGCAGGTCCTTGCGACCAAGCACTTCGCAACGCGTGATCTGCGCGCTCTGGATGGCGACCGGGCTGCCCGGGGCCTTCTGCGTCGTGAACACTTCACAGCGCCGTCAGCGGATGGCCGCCGCTTCGTCGGTGATTCGTCCTCGGGCGCGCTCGGTGGTCGTCTCTGTGCCGCGTGTCACTACGACGAGCATCGTCTTGGCCTGGGCGCCGTGCGGCAACCGGAGTTCTGCGTCCGGTGCCACGCGGCGCCCCAGCTTCGCACCCAGGCTCCACCCTCCGACCTGACGAACCCGTGTATGCAGTGCCACGTCCGGATCGGCACGACGGAAAGTGGCCAGGTCCTCAACACTCACCTGATCACGAAATCGGGAGTCGGCCATTGAGCGCCCAGCAGGCGTTCGACGCCGACCTCGAACGGGCCATGAGCCGCAGGCAGTTCCTCGTCCGTCTGGCCCGAGCGTCGAGCGCGGCGATCGTGGCGTCCTCGCCGCTGGGCTGCGGCACGATGCGCGGGCGCGTACAGCGCCGACGGCTGGGAGACACCGTGATCTTCACTCCGGTCCAGGAGAAGATCGTCGCGAAGATCATCGATGGCTTCAATCCACCCGACACGGAGATCCGGAGGCGGCTGAAGGCCGAGGATCCCGACTACGATTTGGTCGAGGCGTACGCGGAGTTTGCCTGGGCCCACGGCGACGAGTTCCTTGCCAACATGAAGTTCCTGATCGACTTCGTCAACGTGCTGCCGACGTTCACCCGCACGTTCTCGACGCGCCACGGCTTACCTGCGCGCTTCGAGCTCCGACGCTTCCACCCCATCGATGCGAACCGTTACTTCCTGTTTCTGCGGGATAGCAGTCTGCGGCCGCTGCGCAACATCTTCACCGGCGCGAGGTTCATCGGGACCGCTCCGATCTACATGAACGAGCGCGTGACGTGGAAGGTGATGAGCTACCCCGGGCCCTGGCTGCTCGACCCGGCCCGGCGCGACGCGGATCTCGCGCACTCCACCTCCTTCGATATGGCCAAAGAGACCGAGGACAACGTGGCGGCCCTGCGGCGGCGCGTCGTTGCGCACGAGGCCTTGCGCACGGGGCTCGAGGCCGCGCGCGTCGTGGGCGGGCCCGACCGTCTCGTCGTGGAAACCGACGTGGTCGTGGTGGGCTCGGGGGCGGGCGGCTCGTTCGTGGCCGCGGAGCTCGCCGCGAAGACGGACCAGCGAATCCTGATTGTCGACAAGGGCGAGTTCATCGAGCCGGCCGAGTTCGTTCAGCGCGAGCGCCTGATGATGCCGCGTATCTTCGACGCCGAGTTCTCCGTGACCCGGCTCTTCGGTCGCGAGATTCCCACGCTCTCCACCACCGTGGTGACCGGCAAGCTCGTCGGCGGGTCCGCGACGATCAACCATGCATTGGCCTTCGAGCCGCCGCGACCCGTGATCCGCGACTGGCATGAGCAAAACGGCGCGGACCTCGATTACGACGATCTGTCGCCGCACCTGGAGGCCATCGGAAAGCTGCTACGGATCGCCGCCGTACCCGAATCGCAGATCTCGGGCAGCAACCTTGCGCTTCGCCGTGGTGTCCAGGCGCTCGGGTTGCCCCATCACGGCCCGACCCGGCGCAACGCGCATCAGTGCATCGGATGCGGCTACTGCGATCTCGGCTGTCGCTACAACCGCAAGCTCACCCCGCTCAACATGGTCCTGCCCATGGCTGTCCGTCGTCGGGCGCAGGTGCTCGCCAATTGTCGCGTGGACCAGGTGCTTCTCGAGCCGCTTCCCGACGCTGGCCGCGACGGACGGACGCATCGCGCGACGGGAGTCGTGGGGTACCTCACGGACACGCGCGGTACGAACCGCGAGCGCATCGAGATCCGGGCCCGACGCGTGGTGCTGGCCGCCGGACCTTTCGCCTCGCCGCGGATTTTGATGCGCAGTGGCCTGCCCGATCTGCGGCGCGCGAAGGGCGCAGAGCGTGCGGTGGGAGAGCGGTTCTCGACCCATGCCACGATCACGTTCTGCGCGGACTTCGACGAGCCTCTGTATCCTTCGGCCGCCACGCCGCCGATGGGGTACTTCGTGAAGACGTACGAGGTCGACGACCAGGCGAGCGCGGATCCCAGTCGGGATCACGTGCGCTACGCGCTGGAGGGCATGCTGAACCACCCGCTCGCTCACGCCCAGCTGGTGCCGTACGAGTCGGCGGAGAGCCACCAGGCGTTCATGAAGCGGTTCAACCAGACCATGACGCTGGCGGTCATGTTCCGCGATCGGCCGGTCGGACGCGTCACCCCCACGGCGTTCGAATACGAGCTGGCGGAGGAGGACTGGCCGGGCTGGCTCGACGCGCTACGGACCGGCGCGCGCATCATGTTCGCGGCCGGTGCGCGGCGAGTGTTCTTCAACAGCCATCGCCCTCTCATCCTGAGCGAGCCGGCGCAGATCGACGAGACCCTGACCCTCGACCTGGTGAGGCAGCAGAGGATCCAGATCACGAGCGGCCATCCGATGGGCGGGTGCGCGCTGGGCGGCGATCGTCGACGCGACGTCGTCGATTCACGCGGCCGCTCATGGGACGTCGACGGCCTGTACGTTGCCGACTCGTCGATTCTGCCGACATCGCTGGGCGTGAACCCTTGCTACACGGTTTATGCGCTCGGTCGCCTCATCGCCCACGGTCTCGCCGAGGAGATTCGGAGGAGTGAGTGACTCATAGCAACGTCCGCACGACCTTCATGAGCGCGTCGCCGAGGTGCACCTCGGCGGCGACGAGGGGCACCATCGGCAAGGCGATCAGCGCCACGATGGCGAGCAGAATCCGCTTGCCGACCGGAACCGGCCATATGCCCGACACGAAATCGTAGAGACGGCCGCTGTAAGCGGCTGGGCCAAGCTCCGGAGCCTCGAGCATCACGTCGTCGTTCAGCGCCTCACCGAGAATCCAGCGCTGGCGCAGCCGCCGATGATGCTCGCCGACGAGCATTCCATAGTCGAACAGCGCCCGCCGTCGCGCCGCCCAGAGCGGCTGCGTGAACGCCAGCAGCGGTACGAGGAGTACGACTATGGTGAAGACGACGAAGGCGGCCATCTGGATCGCCAATGAGCTCAGCGTCGCGCCGTGGAAGAGCACGTCGTGCGCCCAACGGCCGCTCAGCACGGCCGAGATCGCGAAGGCCGGTGCGATGAAGGCCATCGGCACCACCTCGAGGAACCCGAGCCCGGCGGCCTCATCGGGATGCGTCGGCACGAGGGCGAGATCCAGGCGCGAGATCCGCCACATCAGCGCAGTCGCCAGGACGAGCCGCCAGAGCCACACCAGCACGAGCGTCAGGAAGATCGGGCGGGCGACGTAGCGGAACCAGAACACGCCGAAGCTCAGGGCGGGCAGGGGCGGGTCGCTCACGGCCCACGACAGCTCGTGCGCGTCCCACACGACGGGGCTCATGACCATCCCGGCGATCACGATCCCCGCGATGCCCACCCACGGCCTCCATCCGTCCCGCCAGTCACTCACGCGCTGGACGATTGCGGCGAACCGCTGGCGGTCGGCGTCCCTCACGAGCCCGCTACGCACGAAGTACGGGATGATCTCCTCGAGAACCCACTGAGCCAGCGCGTCGTCGATGATGAACAGCGGGACGGCCACCAGGAACCGGACGTGGATACCGAAGTGTTGCAGCAGCGGCTCGGGCACCGCACCCGGCCACAAGCGGTTTGCCAGCGCGGCGGCGACCACGAGCGGAACCCAGGTGATCAGCACCGCGACGATCGCACGTCGGACGACGCCGAGCCCGTGAGCGGGGATCAGTCCGAGAGCGCGCTGCGCGCGAAACAATGCATCGCCACGGACCAGCGAGAAATCAAGGGCAGCATCCTGGGCCGGTGTCATTCAGCGCCCGCGGCGGCCATGCGATTGAGCATCGTTACCGTCTCGTCGCGCTGCGCCTCGATATATGCGCAGTAGAGACGCTCGCCTCGACGGTACGGCGTCCCGCGCACGCTCGCGAGGCCATTGCTGGGGTCCTGACACCCCGCGAGGATCGCGTTGTACTTGTCTCGGAAGTAGCGCAGGTTCGCCGCCAGATCCACGAAGCGCTCGTCCGAGAGCAGCTCGACCGCGTGGCGGGTCTTGCCCATCCTGAGCGGCGACTGCAGTGTGAATAGCCGAAACCGCGTCTCGTACAGGTCGTTGGGCTCGTGGACGGCCAGAGTCTTCAGCAGCGCGCCGTGTCGTGTGGGGAGCCAGCCGAACTCGTGGAGCGCATCCCGCTGTGGGCCGTCCGCCTGGATGTGCCGGTAGTCCTCGATGTTCCCCTCGGTCCCGAGCTCGGCGAGATTCACGAACTCGTTGGCGGGGACAGCGAGGTTGAGGAGATGCAGCAGCTTGACCTCACGCACGGACAGGGGCGACCAGACATTCGCCGCCGCCAGCGCGTTGCGCACGGTGTGGACGCAGTTGTCTGCCAACAGGCTCCAGTTGTAGTCGGCTTCGCCGCGGGCGTACTCGCGGTTCTTGTCGTTGAGGAAGGCGGTCACCTCGTCCAGCATGGGCTCGGTCACGGGCACGCGCGCGCAGAAGACCGACCGTGCGAACTGATGCGCCAGATCGGTCCCGATCGAATGATGCTTCACGAAGTCTTCGAGACTTCTGGTGTCTTGCGACGTGGGGTAGTCGTGAAACTCGACGCCATGGTAGACGCCTTTGGCGATGGCCTCACGCACGGTGGCGTCGAAGTGGGCTTGCGTCAGCCGCTGTCCGCGTTGGAGATTACCGCGGAAGAACAGGGCGTACCCCGGAACCGCGACCCAGTTGACGTTCCGGAACCACCGACCCACGCTGATGCCCGCGCCGTGCTCGGGGTCGTCGAGGTCGGTCGCGATCACCCGGCACCGCCGCAGGAGCGGGAACGCCGCCTGCTCGTCCTTGCACGCCCCCTTGATGTACATGACGGCGTGACCGGTGACGCCGCCGCGTCCCTTCTCACTGGAACGGAACTGACTCGTCGCGCACAGCTCCACGTAGTACGGGAAGAGCTGGTCGTACACGGGATCGGGGCGGCGCTCGATGATGATGCGATCCGGCGTCAGCATGAACCGCGACATCACCCCGTGCTGCCCGCAGCCTCCGATCAGGGCGATGGCGCACAGCATCACCGGGAAGCAGAAGGGGCTGCGGCTCACCATCAGCATCCTTCTGCGCATTGCTGCGCCTCGATAGGGCCGTTCAGACGTCGCGGTCGGCCTCGATGGCCCCTTGCTGCGGCACCGACGGGGTGACACATAGAGGTCGGCCAGTGAACTCGTGAATCCAACCGACGTGATTCCGATCGATTCAGCAATGGAGAGTCCAATGGGCACGCTCGTCGCGATCGCGTACAACGATCCGTATCGTGCCGAAGAAGTCCGAACGATGCTGCGCAAGATGCATCGGGACTATCTGGTCGACATCGATGACGCCGTGGTGGCCGTGAAGGACGAGAAGACAGGGCGGATCCGGCTCGACCAGCCGCACAACCTGACCGGCGCGGGCGCGGTGAGCGGCGGTTTCTGGGGAGCGCTGATCGGTCTCCTGTTCATGGCGCCTCTGCTGGGCATGGCGGTCGGGGCGGCGGCCGGCGCGATCTCGGGGGCGCTGACCGATGTCGGGATCAACGACGCGTTCATGAAGGAACTGGCCGCGAGCCTGAAGCCGGGAGGCTCCGCGCTGTTCGCGCTCGTGCGGACCGCCACACCCGATCGGGTGCTCGAGGAGCTGAAGGGAACTGGCGGCAAGATCCTCCGGAGCTCGCTCTCGCACGAAGACGAGGCTCGACTGCAGAAGGCGATCAGCGCCGTCAAGGCGGCGTAACTGCACATCACCGTCGAGCTCGAGAAGGCGACCCTGACCCGGCTGCTCGCCGAGCTGCTGCCGATCACCATTTTGCTCGACGAAGCGGAAGGCCTCGACGGCAGCTGGGTCAGGATCCACCCGGTTCAACACCTGCAGATCAGCGCCGGCGAGGGCATTCGTCTGATCACCAGCGGCGAGCTGCGCTGGATCGCCGGCTTCTTGCCGGTCACGATCACCGTCGAGCGGCTGGTGCTGATGCTCAGGCCGATCGTGGCAGGCGTCGGCGCGGCGAGCCGATTGCTGTTCCGGCCCGTGCTCGAGGAGGCCGACCTGCGCAACGTGCCCGCCCTGCTCGACCGGGGGATCGTGGGACTGGTCAACAGCGCGCTGGAGGCGCGGAGTGAGCGCTTGGTCTGGGACGTGGGGCGAACGCTCGCGCTGCGTTTTGTCCTGCCGAACACGCTGGACCCGCTCGAGGCCGCCGCGGTCGATGTCGAAGGAGCGCGGCTGCGCGTGCGCGACGATGTCCTCGAGCTCACTGTCACGCTGACCATGCACATCAGCCGCCTCGCGGCGGATCGCGCGACGGCGTTTCCGGCGGCCTGACGGCGGCATGCATTGAGCCGCGGGAGGCTGCTGCAGCTCGCGCTCATTCTCGGCCTGGGTGTCGTGATCGTGGGCTGCGCCGTGTGGTGGGCATTGCCCGCGATGATCCGGCGAGTAGCGATCTCCCAGATCTCCACGCGCACCGGTCGCGCGGTCACCATCGAACACGTTCGTCTCAACCCATTCACGGGCCGAGTGAGCGTCCGCGCGCTGCGGCTTGCCGAGCGTGACGGCGCACAGACGTTCCTCGAGCTGCCGCAGGTGGAGATGCGTTTCGTGCCCAGCGCGCTCTTGCGCCGGGACATCCGCCTGGCGGAGCTCACCCTCGTCGCGCCCTCGGTGCGGGTGGTGCGCACGAGGTCCGGCGAGTTCAATCTCTCGGACCTTTTGACGCCGCTCGCCTCCAAAGTATCGCCACGCCGGTGGACAGCGACGGTGGAGCGACTGACGATCTCAAACGGTGCGGTGCACGCTCACGACGAGGCGGTCACGCCGCCGACCGACTGGGAGGTGCGACAGCTCGATCTCGAGCTCGGCCATCTCACCACGCGCTCTGGCGCGAAGCCGGGGTCGGCTGCGGCGCGGGCACGGGTCGACGAGGCCACAGTCGACCTCACCAGCGACACCGTGACCCTCAATCCACCGGCGGCCGTCGTCAACGTCGCGCTCGACGGCTTCGAGCTCCGCCGCCTCGGCCCGTACCTGTCGCACACGGATGCCCCGTACCGTGTGCAGGGTGGGCGACTCGCGGCGGCGGTCACCGCGACCGTCGACCACAAGGGCGAGGCGCTGACCAGCGCGGTGCTTTCCGGAACCCTGAGCGTCGAGGGCGAGGCCGTCGCGCGGACCGAGCACGATGATCCGTTCCTCGAGATTCCTCGCGCCGAGGTCAACGTGAAAGCGGCTGACGCGATCACTCGCTCGCTTTCGATCTCGAGCGTGGCGATCGAGGGCGCCAAGCTTCGAGCGCGACGCGATCGGCAAGGCGTCATCGATCTGGTCGACATATTCCGTACGAGAGCCCCCATGGCGGTGGATTCGGGCGCGGCTGCCCCTGCGCCCCCACCCACCGTCTCGCGCCGGCTCATCGAGGTGGTCGGCGTCCTCGCACATGGCTTCAAGCGGATCCACGTCGAACGCGTCACGCTCGGGCCGAGCACCGTCACTCTGGTCGACGACTCGGTCAAGCCGCCGACCACGCTTTCCCTCACGCAAATGCACACGACCATGACCGACTTCACGTGGCCTCCGCAGGCCCCCGCCGCCGTCACGCTATCAGCGACGCTTCCCGGGAGCGGCACGGTCAGCGTCAGCGGGTCGATGATCGCGCAGCCCTTCGACGCACAGTTCGCCACTGTCGTGCGCAACGCCAGCATTCGACCGTACCAGGCGTACCTGCCGGGCGTGGCCCAGTTCCGCGGGCGCGTCAGCGGAAACAGCCGCAGCCACATCGCGCTGAAGCACGACGGCACGATGCTGCTTGCTTCGAAGGGCACCAGCTGGGCCGAGGGCGTCGAGATCCGGGCGCCCGGTGTGAGCAGCCCGAGCGTCCGGGTCGAGCGGATGGACCTCGTCGGCATCGACTTCGACTGGCCTCGGCGCGCCCGGGTCGCGAAGGTGGCCCTCCGGCGTCCCGAGGCCGAGATCGTCCGAGAGGCCGATGGCTCGTTCGACGTGGCGAAGCTGCTCAGGGCGCCCGCTCCCCGCGGCGAAGACGGAGAGGCCGACGCCGTTGCCGTGCCGGCCGCTTCGCCTCCGGGCGAGAAGTCGAAGGGGCCGCTCGAGACCATGAAGCTCGAATTCAAGGAGGTCCGCGTCGAAGACGGATTCGTCCGCTTTCTCGATCGCACGACGAGCCCCGCCTTTTCGAAGGACCTGTCACGGCTCTCGGTGGTGGTCAACAACCTCGGCAATGACCCAGGCCGGCGCGCGCGGCTCGAGGCGACGTCGATCGTCGGCGGTGACTCGGCCGTGGATCTCCGCGGCGAGCTGAGGGCGATCGGCTCGCCCGCGTCGGTCGATCTCGTTGGGGATCTGCACGACATGCAACTCGCCAGCATCAATCCGTACGCCGAGCATGCCATCGGGTGGGTGGTCAAGAACGGCGACCTGAATTACAAGCTGCACTTCACACTCGACGCCAGTGCGATCGAGGCGACCAATGAGATCGTGATCGGCCAGCTTCAGGTGGCGCCCGCCGGCGGCGCCGACTGGGTCAGGCAGCAGATCGGTGTGCCGCTTAACCTCATCGTCGCGCTCGCCAAGGATGCCCGGGGTGAGATTCGTGTCAATGTTCCGCTGAGCGGCTCGATCGACAACCCGAGCTTCGATCTTCGCAGGGTCGTTTGGACCGCCGTCAAGAACGCGGTCGCCAGGCTCGTGCGCAACCCATTCCGCGTGATCAGCCGCGCTCTCCGCGGCACGGACACGGACACAGTCGAAGTGCCGACGGTGGACCCCGTGACGTTCGCGCCCGGCAGCGCGGTCATCAGCCCGGAGATGGAGCAATATCTGCTGCGAGTCGCCGATGTCCTTCGCCGCTCGCCCTTCGTGAACCTTGCGCTCGCGTCGGCGCCGGGGCCCGCAGATGTCGAGGCGCTGAAGGCCGGGGCATTGAACGTCAAGCTGCGCGCGTTCCAGGCCGAGCATCGCCTGCCCGATCGGCCGGACGTCGTCGCCGCTTACTTCGCTGCGCGGTTTCCGAACATCGAGCCTCCAAGCACCGTAGAACAGCAGCTGGCCGTGCTGCGCGAGCGTGAGCCGGCTCCCGAAGGCCCGCTCGGCGATCTGTCGCGACGCCGCATCGACGCCACGCGGGAGCGGCTGACGTCCGTCGAAGGCATTCCCGCGGGGCGACTCGCCATCGGGGCGCCAACGCCGGTTGCGGCATCGCCGGCTGATGGCGAGGGGCGGGTTGAGTTCACGCTCGTCGCCGGTGGCGAGTGAGTCGGCCTCTCGCGAAGCCGCCGCGCGCGGCCACCAGGGAACCCATCGTGCAGCGTGGTCACGCGCTCGTCCGTCTCCTGGGTGCGGCGTGGGTCGAATACGAGCGTGACCGAGCCGGCTACCTTGCGGTGGCCATGATCTACTATGCGATCGTCTCGATGATCCCCTTGCTCTTGCTGCTGCTGGCGGCGCTGGGGCTGCTGCTGCGCTTTTCCGCCACCGCCGCGGAAGCTCGGCAGCAAATGCTGCTCGGCATCGAAGAGAGCTTCGGGCCGGAGCTCCCGCAGACGATTACGCGACTTCTGAACAGCCTGCAACAGGAGTCGATCGTCGCGACCGTCGTCGGCCTCGGCGGCCTCTTTCTCGGCGCCTCGGTGCTCTTTCGCCACCTGCGGCTCAGCTTCCGCGCGATCTGGAACTATGAGCCGCCGCTTGTCTCGGGGCCCATACGCGTCGTGGTGTGGACGACGATTCTGGAGCGGGTCATCGCCTTCGTGATCGTGTTGGGCGGAGGCGGGCTGCTGCTGATGGCACTCGTCCTGATGGCGGCAACCCAGTGGCTGGACCGTCGGCTGGGCACCCTGCCGCTGCTGAGCTACACCACGGAATGGCTGCTGGCCGCGGTGAGCTCGTTGATCATCGCGACCATCACGTTCGCGTGCCTGTTCAGGGTCCTGCCGCCCGTCTCGATCCGATGGCGCCATGTCTGGCTCGCGGCGTTATTGTGCGCGGTCAGCTGGGTGGCCGCTTCCGAGCTCCTGGCGCTCTACGGCGTCTTCTTCGGCGGCAGCCGAAGCGCCTACGGCGCGCTCGGCGCGCTGCTCGCGGTCATGCTCTGGATGAACATCGTCAGCAAGGTGCTGTTCTTCGGGGCCGAGCTGTGCAAAGTCGTCGTCGCCAACGATGGCTCACCCTAGACTGCAACGTTCAGTCAGAAAGCTCAGAATCGGGCACCGGGCGAGGAGGATGTCACGAACTCGAGCACGTCGGGCGCGTGGGGATTGCCTTCGGCCGCGAGCGAGCCGGGTAGATCGTTATGGCGAAACACGCCACATTCGGCCCGCCCGTTGCAATGGATCGGCAGTGATGGACGCCGTCGCGAATGTGGCCTCTCACGCGGAGATCACCGACGAGGCGGTCGCGCGATTCCATCGGCTGGGGTTCATGGTCGTGACCGACCTCACCACG
>Ga0209382_10000925_pt1 | contig 47550 bp, 43 predicted proteins | sample SoiMetdeltSBSDD5_FD_187599 | JGI IMG/M metagenome (GOLD analysis project Ga0209382, IMG submission 187599) | Bulk soil microbial communities from a Populus tree surrounding site in Tennessee, USA - Soil MetaG P. deltoides SBSDD5 (SPAdes) (version 2) | ecosystem: Environmental > Terrestrial >...
GACGACGAAGCGCTGCTGGTCTGCCCGTGGGCATCGCGCTCGCCGTTCGAGGTGCGGGTAATCCCGCGTCGCCCCGCTCTCGGCTTCGAGTCCGATGGCGAGGTCGGCACCGCGATGATCCGCCGGGCGATCCTCGCGCTCGCCCAGGTCTTCGACGGTGCGCCCCAGCTGAATCTGTGGGTTCGCACGGCGCCGCGCGGAGCCGAGGAGTTCTGCTGGCACGTCGACATCGTGCCCCGCCTCACCGTCCGCGCCGGCTTTGAGCTGGGCACGGGCGTCGACGTGAACATCTACCCGCCAGAACGCGCGGCGGCGGAGCTGCGCGAGGCGCTCGCCTCGTAGCCCATGCACGTATGCCAGCCCGCGTGTCGATTTCAGCATCGCTCCCTCGACGCACTGGTAGAAGCACAATTCAACCCAAGGAGGAAGGACGGAAATGCGAGTGATGGTCCTGATCAAGGCGACGGAGGAGAGCGAGGCCGGGGTGATGCCGAGCCAGGAGCTGCTCAGGCAGATGGGCGACTTCAACGAGGAGCTCGTCAAGGCCGGCGTGATGCTCGCGGGGGACGGACTGCACCCGAGCTCCAAGGGCGTGCGGATCGTGTTCTCGGGCAGCGAGCGCAAGGTGATCGATGGCCCGTTCGCCGAGACCAAGGAGCTCCTGGCGGGCTACTGGGTGTGGCAGGTGAAGTCACTCGACGAGGCGATCGAGTGGGTAAAGCGCATCCCGAATCCGGACGGAACTGACGGCGTGGTCGAGATCCGACCGGTTTTCGAGGCCGATGACTTCGGCGACTCGCTCACCCCTGAGATGCGCGAGCAGGAGGCGCGCCTGCGAGAGCAGGCCGAGGCCAACCGGTAGGCGGCGGGGCGCGCCGACGATTCAGCGTGCGGGTGAGCGATGTAAACCGCACGATCGACGCCGTCTGGCGGATCGAGTCGCCGCGGCTGATCGCCGGTCTGGCCCGGATCGTGCGCGATCTCGGCGTCGCGGAGGACCTCGCGCAGGAGGCGCTCGTCGCCGCGCTCGAGCAGTGGCCGGAGTCAGGCGTCCCGGACAACCCGGGCGCCTGGCTCATGGGGACGGCCAAGCACCGCGCCGTCGACCGGATGCGCCGAGCGGAGGTCCACGAGCGAAAGAAGAGGGAGCTGGGCCGCGAGATCGAGGTCCGGGGCCAGATCGAGAATCCCGATCTCGAGGCCGAGATCGACGATCCGTTCGATGACGATCTCCTCCGTCTCATCTTCATGACCTGCCATCCGGTGCTCTCGACCGACGCGCGCGTCGCCCTCACCCTGCGCCTGCTCGCCGGCCTGACCACGCAGGAGATCGCCCGTGCATACCTTGTCTCGGAGGCGACCCTGGCGCAGCGGATCGTGCGCGCGAAGCGCACGCTCTCGGAGGCGCGCGTCTCGTTCGACGCGCCCGAGCGGGACGAGCTCCGCGATCGGCTCGCCTCCGTGCTCGAGGTGATCTACCTCATCTTCAACGAGGGCTACGCGGCGACCGCCGGCGACGATTGGATGCGCCCCGAGCTCATCGAGGAGGCGCTCCGGCTCGGCCGCATCCTCGCCGAGCTGCTCCCGTCGGAATCGGAGGTACACGGCCTCGTCGCCCTGATGGAGCTGCACGCCTCGCGCTCACGTGCGCGCATCGGCCCCAACGGGGAAGCGGTACCGCTGCTCGACCAGGACCGGTCGCGTTGGGACTGGATGCTGGTCGGGCGTGGCCTCGCAGCACTCGAGCAGGCCCAGAGGAGCGGCGGAGCCCTGGGCCCGTACACGCTGCAGGCCGCGATCGCAGCCTGCCACGCGCGTGCCCGGATCCCCGATGACACGGACTGGGAACGCATCGTCGCCCTCTACGACGGCCTCGCCCAGCTCCTACCGTCGCCGGTCGTCGAGCTCAACCGCGCGGTCGCCGTCGGGATGGCCTTCGGCCCGGAGGCCGCGCTCGAGCTGGTTGACGCACTCGTCTCCGAGCCCGCCCTGCGCGGCTACCACCTGCTGCCGACGGTGCGGGGAGACCTACTTGTGAAGCTCGGTCGCGATGACGAGGCGCGTGCGGAGTTCGACCGCGCCGCCTCGCTGACCCAGAACGCCCGCCAGCGGGCAGTGTTGCTCGAGCGAGTAGCGACCTGCTCGCCCCGGAACGGCGGCTGAACCGGGAGACCGCTGTGCCGGGTTCATGGCGCACCGAATCCGACGATCGCCGGTTAGGCTCCGCGCTTCATGCCGCCGCTGCCGCGCCCATATCCCCGGTTCGTCGCCGACTCGCCCCAGGAGGGCAAGCCGTACGGGCGCTGGGAGGAGCGACTGCGCGACGAGTTCGCCAAGGCGTGCTCGGAGCACGCGGGCGAGGCGGGCGGAGCGCTCGACCCCGACACGATCAAGTGGTTTCCGGAGCGCGGCTGGGGCGGACGCGTCTACGTCCCGGCGACGGGACGCGCAGCGGAGGGCGAGGCAGCTGCGGACGATGAGACCGCCGCGGGCCCGGTCGAGTACTTCGGCTGGGTCTCGTTCGAGCGCCCGGAGGACGGGGAGCCGAGCGAGCTGGCCGCCGGCGCCGACTTCACCGACGTCACCGCCGAGGACAACCCCAACTGGAAGATCGACCTCTCCGACGATGTCCTGGGTGTTTGGCACGCGGAGGGTGATCGCGGTGGCGACATCACGCTCGTATGGGGCCTGCCGCTGGTGCGCGGGGCGATCGCCGCGACCGCCGAGCTGGACGGGGAGGTCCTCGATCAGGCTGCGGTCACCGACGGCCGCTTCACGCTCGTCGCCATCGACGCGGTGCGGGGGTTCGGCGACGACATCTATCTCGAGGTAAAGCTCTGGGACCGCCTGCTGCGGGAGATCGCCTCCGAGAGTCTCTACGCGGAGTGATCTCGCAACACCCACCCGCTTGACGAAGGCTCAGCGGCCCCGCGTGGCAAACCATTACATGGGTATATGTATCATCGAACAATGACACGACTGGCTGAGGGGACAACCGACTTCGAGACGGTGCACAACGTCGAGCTGCACGGGCACGATGTGAGCTACCGGACGGCGGGGTCGGGGCCGGTGATTCTGCTCGTACACGGCGTCGCAGGCACCTCGGAGCAGTGGGCGGATGTCGCCCCTTTGCTGGCGGAGGAGTTCACAGTCTTGGCGCCGGACCTGCTCGGGCACGGCCAGTCGGCGAAGCCTCAGGGCGATTACTCGCTCGGCGCCTACGCGGTGAGCCTGCGCGACCTCCTCGTCGTGCTGGGCCACCGCCGCGCCACGATCGTCGGCCATTCCCTCGGGGGGGGCATCGCAATGCAGTTCGCCTACGAGTACCCGGTGTTCGCCGAGCGCATGGTGGTCGTGTCGAGTGGCGGACTGGGACGCGAGGTTCATCCTCTGCTGCGTGCGGCAACGCTTCCGGGCGCGGAGCTGGTGCTGCCACTGCTCGCGCACCAGCGGGTGCTCGGCGCGGGCGGCGCGGTCGGCCAGGTCCTCGCCCGGCTCGGCCTGCGCGCTGGCCCGGACATCGCGGAGATGGCCCGCGGCTATGCCTCGCTCGGCGACGCCGAGGCCAGGGCCGCCTTCCTCCACACCGTCCGCGCGGTCATCGACTACACCGGCCAGCGGGTGAGCGCTGCCGACCGCCTGTACCTCGCGAGCCTGCTGCCGACGCTGATCGTCTGGGGCCGCCGGGACCCGCTCATCCCCGCTGTCCACGGTGAGTTCGCGCACGGCCAGATGCCCGGGAGCCGTCTCGAGATCTTCGAGGACGCGGGCCACTTTCCACAGCTCGACGACCCGATCCGCTTCGCGGCCCTGCTCCGCGAGTTCCTCGAGGAGACCGAGCCGGCCGAGTTCGAGTTCAGCGACGAGGATCTCGACGAGCTGCGCCAGCGAATGCTGGACCACTAGCGCGGCTCGACATCGACCGGCGCGGTCCTCGCGGGCTGGCGCGCACTACCGCGGGCGGACCGTCACCGCCGTCGCATCGGCCTCCTCGATGGGCACGATGTCGCGGCCGAACGGCCACAGCGAGATCGGAATGAGCTTGAAGTTCCCGAGCCCGAGCGGGATCCCGATGATCGTGATGCAGAGGAGGATGCCGGTGACCAGGTGGCCGATGGCGAGCCACCAGCCGGCCAGGATCAGCCAGAGGATGTTGCCGATCACCGACGGCGCTCCCGCGTCCGGCCGCTTGAGGACGGTCCGGCCGAACGGCCACAGCGCGAAGGCGGCGAGCTTCACGGCCTGCAGCGCGAACGGGATCGTGATGATGAGAATGAACATCACGAGCGCCGCAGCCAGGTAGCCGATCGCGAGCCACAGCCCGGCCAGCACGAACCACAGGATGTTTCCGATCAACCTCACCCGAGCGCAGTATCGCCGAAACGGGGTCGCGAATTCCGTGCTGCTGCTATCCGGTCTGGCGACGCCCGACGTTCAGGTCGGCAGGCGAGAGCTCGACCATCTCCTGGAGTGCCGCGCCGCGATCCGCGATCTGCTCGACTCCAATCTCACCGGCAGGGCAGACCCGGCGGCGAGCATTCGGCTCGCGCACCTCGCGGCCGACCATCCGGTGACGCTGACGGACGGCAGCGGCGAGGCGCTCTCGCTCGACCTCAGCCCGGCCACGTCGGTGGACGGCGTGATCTCGCAGATGATCGGGATCGTCTTTCAGGCGCAGCGCGAGGGGCAGTGGTCGCGGTTGAAGGTCTGCGCCAGCGACGAGTGCCGGTGGGCGTTCTTCGACAGCTCGCGAAACCAGGGCGGCACCTGGTGTCAGATGGAGACCTGCGGCAATCGCGTGAAGAACCGCTCGTACCGGCGCCGAGCGTCCGCTCGCCGCCACGCGGCCGCGCGCTAGAGACCGGCGCCTTCGTACTCGTCGTGTCGACGGATCCAGATCGGCCGATCGTCGTCCTCGTTCCGCCCCTTCGGCGTTCGGTCGAGCAAGCCGTAGTAGGCCATCGTCGACTCCAGTCCGCGTGCGGTGGTGACGTAGGTCCGGTACACCGTCCCGCCGTCGAGCGCGTACGCGCTCAGCCCCGGGCTCTCGGCGACATAGCCGGCGACGTCGGTTCCGCAGGACTCAGCGTTCTGCGTCACGGTCGGGTGAATGTCGCCCTCGAGGAATGGGCGCAGCTCCTCCTCGGTGTGGGTGAACCCGAGGTCACGGTTGAAGTCGCTGCCGCCCGCGGAGGCCCAGTCCAGGCCCCAGCCCATCCGCTCCTTGTAGGCCGCAAGCCTCTCCACCGGGGCCCGCGAGACGAGCAGCATGGTCACGTCTCGTGCCGCCAGATGGGCCACGTTCGGATCGATGGTGTCGGTGATCGAGGAGCAGACGGGGCAGCCCGCCTCATACGGCGGGCCGAACATGAAGTGGTAGATGAGCAGCTGCGAGCGACCGTCGAAGAGCTCGGCGAGTGACTTCGTCCCCGACTCGGTCTCGAAGCCGTAGTCCTTATCGACCGCCACCCAGGGAAGTGCCTGCCGCTTCCGCGCGAGCTCGTCGCTGCGCCGGGTGAGCTCCTTCTCCTCCGCGAGCAGCTCCTCGCGGGCCGAGTCGAACTCCTCCTGCGAGCCGATCCTGTGATCCGTCATCGCGGTTCCTCCTGTCAGTATGCGCCTGCATCCGAAGGATGCGGCGCCGCCGAAACTACTCGGTTTCGTGGTTTGGCCATCCCTGATTCAGACACCGCGGGCGCCGGAACCGGAACGGCCGGTTCCTTTCGGGCCCGGACGGGGTCCTTACCTGTGACGAGCGTGAATGGATTTGGCCGTGCGAGGATCCCGTCGTGACGAACCGGACGCTCACTCGCGCCCGGGCGGGAGACGAGGAGGCGTTTCGCGAGCTCACCGACCCCTACCGGAGCGAGCTGCAGCTGCACTGTTACCGCATTCTCGGCTCCGTCCAGGACGCGGAGGACCTGCTCCAGGAGACGCTCTTGGCGGCCTGGCGCGGGCTTGAGGGCTTCGAGGGGCGAGGCTCGGTGCGCGCCTGGCTGTATCGAATCGCGACCAACCGCTGCCTGAACGCGTTGCGCGACAGCGCGCGCCGCCCGCGGGAGCTGGAGCCCATGGCGAACCCGCCCGCCCCCACCCGCCGGATCGAGCCGGTCTGGCTCGAGCCCTACCCGGACGTCCTCCTCGACGCGCTTCCGGACACCTCGGCGGGCCCGGAGGGACGGTACGAGACGAGGGAGGCGGTTGCGCTGGCGTTCGTCACCGCCCTTCAGCATCTCCCACCCCGCCAGCGGGCGGTGCTCGTGCTGCGCGACGTGCTCGCCTTTCGGACGGCGGAGGTGGCGGAGATGCTCGAGACCACCGAGGGTGCCGTGAAGGGCGCCCTACAGCGGGCCCGGGCGACCCTCGACGCGCTCCCGGCTGGCCGGCCCGACCGCAGCCCGCTCCCGCGCTCACCGCGGGAGCGCGAGCTGGTCGGGCGATTCGCCGAGGCCGTCGAGAGCGGCGACATCGACAGCGTGGTCTCGCTCTTGGCCCACGACGCCCGGATCACGATGCCACCGCAGCCGCTCGAGTATCAGGGTCACGCGGCGATCGCGCGCTTTCTCGACGAGCGCGCCAGGCTGCGGGGCCGACCCCTTCGGCTGGTGCCCACGCGAGCGAACGGCCAGCCGGCGTTCGGCTGCTACCTGCCAGCCGAGCCGGCGGCCATCGCGCGCCCATACGGCCTGATGGTTCTCACGCTGGAGGACGACCGGGTCTCCGCCATCACCTGGTTTGCCGACACCGGCGTCCTACCGCACTTCGGCCTTCCCCGCGCGCTGCCCGGTTAGGAGGGGCCGAGCCGGCGGAGCCCATGTGAGCGCTCTCTCCTCGGAGCCTTCTTCTCCGGCCCGGAGCCCGTACTCAGAGCGCCCGCGGCAGCTTCGCGGTCCCGGGCGCCCGCAGGCCGTCGAGGATGATCTCGACGAGGCGTGGCCACCGGCCGGTCGCGGGCCCGGTGTTCGCCTGCGTGATCCGGCCAAGCCCACAGGCGATCATCGGGATGTCCTCCCAGACCAGGTCGCGGCGAAGCTCGCCCGAGCGCTGAGCCCGCTTGACGAGCCGCTCGCAGAGCTCCGACAGTCCCGCAGCACGGGCCGCGGCATCCATGACCTCCGGACGGGACCCCATCACCTCGCAGAGCCCGCGGTCATCGGCCTGGATCTGGGCGGAGTAGCGGATGAAGTCGGAGATCCCCTCCCACGGGTCCTCCGCCTCGAGGCCATCACGAGCCGTCTGGGCGAGACGCTCGAAACGATCGGCGACCAGGGCGGCGATGAGGTCGTCCTTGGTCGGGAAATGCCGGTAGACGGTCCCCACGCCCACCTTCGCGGCCTTCGCCACGTCGGGCATCTGGGCATCCAGGCCCTGGTCGGCGAACAGCTGTCTCGCGGCCGCGATCACGGCCTCCCGGTTGCGGCGGGCATCGGCCCGAAGCGTCCTCTCGACCCTGTCGAGCTTTCCGGCCGAGTCGGGCTTCTTTTGCGTGACGGTCGTCAATGTAAGCGGAATCGAAGTTCCGGTATGCTCCACCGAAATCGGAATTCCGATTCCGAATAATCCTACCGCACCTGTCCATTTGCGCCTCGCCCATTCGTCCTGAGGGTGAAGACACAAAGAACGGCCGAACGGAAAGGAGCCCGGGAAGTGACAACCTCACAGCAATATCTCGAGCGCCGGTGGACCGCCTTGATCCTGCTCTGCATGGCGCAGTTCGTCGTGGTCCTCGACGCGTCCATCGTCAACGTCGCCCTGCCCAGCATCGGTAAGGGCCTCGACTTCTCCGAGCAGAACCTTCCCTGGGTCGTAAACGCGTACGTGATCGCCTTCGGCGGCTTTCTGCTCCTGGGCGGGCGGGCGGCTGACCTGCTGGGACGCCGGCGGGTGTTCATGGCCGGGTTGCTGGTCGTGGCCGTCGCATCGCTGGCCGCGGGATTCGCCGCCGACCAGGGTCAGCTGATCGCGGCTCGCGCAGCGCAGGGCCTGGGTGCGGCCATCATCTCGCCGGCCGCGCTGTCGATCGTCACCACGCTCTTCCGCGACGGGGCCGAGCGCAACAAGGCCCTGGGCGCCTGGGGCGCCGTCGCGGGGTCCGCGGGTGCGGCGGGGGTGCTCCTCGGAGGCATCCTCACCGATGGGCTCGGATGGGAATGGGTCCTCTGGGTCAACGTCCCGGTGGCGCTCATCGCGCTCGCGCTCACGCCGGGGCTGATTCCCGAGAGCCGCTCCGAGTCGGCGACCCGTCATTTCGACGCCGCGGGGGCCATCAGCGTGACCGCCGGCCTCTCGGTCCTGGCCTACGCCTTCCTCGACGCGAGCTCCGCCGGCTGGGGCTCGACCAAGATCGTGAGCCTGCTGGCGCTCTCGACGGCGCTGATCGGGGCGTTCGTAGCGATCGAGCTGCGTTCGAAGGCGCCGCTCGTCCCCTTCCGGATCTTCCGCCTCAGGACCCTCACCGGCGCCAACGTCGTCGGGCTGCTGCTCGGCGCATCGCTGTTCTCGATGTTCTTCTTCATCTCGCTCTACATGCAGCAGGTGCTCGGCTACAGCCCGATCCACGCCGGGCTGTCGTACCTGCCGCTGGCGCTGACGATCATCGTCGCCGCGGGCGTGGGCGGTCAGCTCGTCACTCGATTCGGCTTCAAGCCGATCCTGGCGGCGGGGATGCTGTTCGTCGCGCTCGGCCTCGCGTGGTTCAGCCAGGTGTCCATCGGGGGCGGGTTCACCACCGACATCCTCGGGCCCTCGCTGCTCGCGGCGATCGGCCTCGGGTTCGGATTCGTCACCTCGACGATCGCGGCCGTCTCGGGAGTCCAGGCGCGAGAGCAGGGCCTGGCGAGCGGGCTCATCAACACCTCGCAGCAGATCGGCGGAGCGCTCGGTCTCGCGGTGCTATCGACCATCGCAACGTCGCGGACGGACCACGTCATGGCGAGTGGGACGTCGTCCCTCCCGAACGCCCTCACCGAGGGATTCCAGAGCGCGTTCCTGGGCGGCGCGGTGATCGCGGCGCTGGGCTTCGTGGCGACGCTCATACTGATCCGCACCCGCGACAGCCGGGCACATGTCGAGATGGCGAACGCGGAGGCAACTCCCGCCGGGGCCTAGTCCGCCCCGTATCCAGGGGTTCTTGCCAATATGCGGACGTGGCACGGCTCAGCGCGAGAGAGCGCGCGCAGCTTCCTGACAGCGCCTTTGCGTACATCGATTCGCGTGGCCGACGCCGCCTTCCGATCCACGACGCTCCGCACGTCCGGAACGCCCTGGCGCGGTTCAGCCAGTGCGCGTTCGAGGACGAAGAGGCGCGCGACCGGGCGCGCAACCGGCTGCTGAGGGCGGCGCAGAAGCACGGGATCATGCCGATCGGCTTCATCAGCGCACAGCTGCGACCGAAGCAGAAGCTGCCGAAGGGCCACGTCACGTTCCTGCTGACCGACATGGAGGGATCGACCGAGCTGGTCGGGCGCCTCGACGATCAATACGCTCCCCTTCTCGCCGAGGTTCGCCGTCTGGTTCGCGCCGCGGTCCGATCCGCCGGCGGCCGCGAGGTGTCCGTCACCGGCGATGATCTGTTGGCGGTGTTCGAGCTCGCCCCCTCGGCGCTGGACGCCGCGCTGGCGATCCAGCGGGCGATGCGCGCGGCCGCCTGGCCGGGAGGAACCGACGTGCGGCTGCGCGTCGGCCTCCATCGCGGGCGACCGGAACTCACCGATACCGGCTATGTCGGGATCTCGGTCCACGCGGCCGCGCGCATCTGCTTCGCGGCGCACGGCGGCCAGATCATCATGTCCTCCGCCGTTCGCTCCGCGATCGCCGAGCCACCGGCGGACGGCGTCAGCCTGAAGGGCCTGGGCGCCTGGCGATTTCGCGGCCTCCCGGAGCCGGTGGAGGTGTTCCAGGTCCACGCCGTCGACCTGCTCGCCGACTTCCCGCCGCTCCGCTCCGCCACCCCCGTCGACTAGCGGATTCGGTCGCATTGGTCAGCGGCGGGGCCGCAAGTAACGTTGAGCGGGTGTCCGAGGCCCCCACGAGCCCGATGCCGCCGGTCCGCGACCGGGACCACGTCACCAGCTCCGACCCCGCTGACGTGACGCTGGTCGAGTACGGCGACTTCGGATGTCCGTACTGCTTCGCCGCCAGCGTGCCGGTGAAGTCGCTCCTGGATCGCTTCGAGACCCTTCGGCTCGTGTGGCGGCACTTCCCCGACGGCGAGCTGCATCCCGGAGCGGACCTCGCGGCGGAACTCTCCGAGCTCGCTGCGGTGCACGGAAGGTTCTGGCAGGCGCATTCGCTGTTGCTAGCGGGGCGGGAGAGGTTCACGCACGAGGATCTGCTCTCGGTGGCGCGGCGGCTCGAGCTGGACGAGGACGACGCGGAGACGGCGCTCGGCCGGCGGACGTTCCGCGAGCGCGTCCTCCAAGACGTCGCCGGGGGCGGAGAAGCGGGAGTCCACGGCACCCCTACCTTCTTCGTCAACGGGGAGCGACTCGAAGGTCACTGGCGCCAGCTCGCGCAGATCATCCCGGCGAAGATCTCGGAGTCGAGCCGGTGAGCGACACCAGCCAGCCGATTGGCGCGGGATCTCGCGAGACACCTGAGCGCGATGGAGCATTTCCGCGCCTCGATGGCGACCAGCGCGCTCGGCTTCGGGGGCTAGGCAGCGTCCGTAAGGTCGAGCCTGGGGAGGTCCTCTTCCGCGCCGGCGACGAGAGCAGTGACTTCTTCGTCATCGAATCGGGCGTGGTGGCGATCGTCCAGGGCCTGGGCAATGAGAACCGGCTCATCGCCGTCCACGGTGCTCACCGCTTCCTCGGTGAGCTGAATCTTCTGACCGGCCAGCGGCTCTACCTCTCCGGGGTCGTTCGAGATGCCGGGGAGGTGATCCAGGTTCCACTGGACAGGTTGCGGCAGATCGTTGCTGCGGACAAGACGTTGAGCGACGTCATCCTCGGCGCGTTCATGGCCCGGCGCGCGATCCTGATCGGAATGGACACGGGGATCAAGCTCATCGGCTCGCGGTTCTCCCCCCACTCGCGCCAGCTGCGCGAGTTCCTGGCCCGAAACCGGATGCCGCATCAGTGGATCGACCTCGAGCAAGATGAGGATGCCGACGCCCTGCTCGATGGCCTCGGCATCAAGCCGGATGAGACGCCGGTGGCGGTGGCCAGCGGCGGGGAGATCCTTCGCAATCCCAGCAGCGCTGAGCTCGGGAGGGCGATCGGCCTCGGCTCGCCCGGGCCATCCCCGCCCCTGTGTGACGTGATCGTGGTGGGGGCCGGCCCGGCCGGCATCGCCGCCTCTCTCTATGCGGCGTCGGAGGGTCTGGACATCCAGTGCGTCGAAGCGGTCGCCCCCGGAGGCCAGGCGGCCACCTCAGCCCGGATCGAGAACTATCTCGGATTCCCGGCTGGGATCTCCGGCAGCGAGCTGGTCCAGCGGGCCGGCGTCCAAGCCCTCAAATTCGGCTCCCGGCTGGCCGTTCCGGCGGCGGCCGTCGCGCTGTCGAGCACGCCGGGCAGGCACCAGATCGAGCTCTCGAATGGCGACGTCGCCACCGGCAGGACGGTTGTGATCGCCTCCGGTGCGCAGTACCGGCGGCTGGACCTGCCGCGACTGGACGAGTTCGAGGGCGGCGGCGTCTACTACGCCGCGACCCAGGCCGAGGCGCAGATGTGCGGCGGTGATCCGGTGGTGATCGTCGGCGGGGGGAACTCAGCCGGTCAGGCAGCGATGTTCCTCTCCAAGGGTGCCGCTCGCTGCCGGCTCGTGATTCGCGGGGCCGACCTCGGCAGATCGATGTCCCGCTACCTCATCGCTCAGATCGAAGAGAACCCGCTGATCGAGGTCATGAAGCAGTCACAGGTGGTCGAGCTTCACGGCCAGGGAGACTTGGAGGCGGTGACCATCGCGGACTCGCGGTCGGGGGAGCGCTCGCGGTTCTCGGCCCTCGCGCTGTTCGCCTTCATCGGCGCCGTGCCGCACACCGAGTGGCTGCAGGGTCAGCTCGCCACCGACCACGCCGGGTTCGTGATGACCGGCAGGGATGTCCAGGGCGACGACCTCGCCGAGTACGACGGCGAGCGACCCCTGTTCCTGGAGACGAGTCGACCGGGGATCTTCGCGGTGGGCGACGTCCATTCGGGCTCCATCAAGCGTGTCGCGTCCGCCGTCGGCGAGGGCTCAATGGCAGTTCGACTGATACACCAACGACTGGCCGCACCCGTGGGAGCGGCCGCCTGAGGAGGCAATCCATGCCGTCATGCACCCATCTCGATCACGTCCAGATCGCGCAACTTCCCGAGGCCGTCGACGGCTGCGAGGAGTGCCTGGCAGCGGGCGACCCGTGGCTGCACCTGCGGATCTGTCTCGAGTGCGGCCACGTGGGCTGCTGCGACGACTCACCCAACCGTCACGCCACCGCTCACGCGAGGACCACCGGCCACCCCATCATCCGCTCGCTTCAGCCCGGAGAGGACTGGTCCTGGTGCTTCGTCGACGACATTCCACTCATGATCGAGGGAGTCGAGGGCGAGACCCGCATCCCGCCATCACCGCTGGGCGGATGAGAATCCGGGTCAGCGTTCGCGCCGCCCGCCCTTCGTGGACACAGAATCGTTGAGCATGGAGCGCTTTCACACGTTCTCGCCTCGCCCGGAGTACAACCTTGTATACGCCATCTCCCTTCTTCAGCCCACAACTCTCGGAGCAACCAAATGACAACGACCGAGTACCAGCACGAGCTGTCCGTCTCATCGACTGACGATCTTCGTTCGCGAGCCCGGGCGGCCCTCGAGAACTGCGGTGTCGATCTTTCGCCTGGGACTGGACCGTCCGTGAGCGCGCGGTCGCCGATCACGGGCGAGGCGCTGTTCGAGGTTCCCGCCGCAGGACAGGCGGAGGTGGAGGAGGCAATCGCCGCGGCCGGGCGTGCTTTTCGTGAGTGGCGTTCCGTTCCGGCGCCTGTGCGGGGCGCGCTCGTCAAGCGCCTGGGGGAGCTCTTGAGCGAACACAAGGCGGACGTTGCCGAGCTGGTCTCGATCGAGGCGGGAAAGATCACCTCGGAGGCCCTCGGCGAGGTGCAGGAGACCATCGACATCTGCGACTTCGCGGTCGGGCTGTCGCGCCAGCTCGATGGCCGCACGATGCCGTCTGAGCGCCCAGGCCACCGGTTGATGGAGACCTGGCACCCGCTGGGGGTGATCGGGCTCATCACCGCCTTCAACTTCCCGGCGGCCGTGTGGTCCTGGAACGCCGCGGTCGCCCTGGCCTGCGGGGACACCATCGTGTGGAAGCCCTCGGGAATGACTCCTCTCACTTCGCTGGCGTGCTCGGCTCTGCTGGATCGCGCCGCAGCGGAGTGCGGGACACCGGCCGATGTGCATCGGCTCGTGATCGCGGACGCTCGCAATGCCCAGGCGCTGGTCGACAGCCCCGATGTCGCGCTCGTGAGCGCGACTGGATCGGAGCGCATGGGGGCGGAGATCGCGCCACGCGTGGCGGCCCGCATGGGGCGGTTGTTGCTCGAGCTCGGCGGGAACAACGCCGCGGTCGTGGCACCCTCGGCCGATCTCGAGCTCGCCCGGCGGGGAATCGTCTTCGCCGCGGCGGGAACCGCCGGCCAGCGCTGCACGACCCTGCGTCGGGTGATCGCGCACGACGACGTCGCCGACGCGCTCGTCGACGGGCTGCGCGACGTGTTCGGCCGACTCCCGATCGGCGACCCGAGTGCCTCCGGGACGTTGGTCGGTCCGCTGATCAATGAGCAGGCGTACCAAGAGATGGCCGCGGCGCTCGAGGAGGCACAGTCCGACGGCGGCGAGCTGATCGTAGGCGGCGGGCGGCGTGCGGCTGCGGGCCTCCCGGACGCCTACTACGTCGAGCCCGCGCTCGTTCGCATGCCCGCACAGACAGAGCTGGTGCGTCGGGAGACGTTCGCTCCGATCCTCTACGTGATGACCTACCGGGACTTCGAGGACGCGATCGCGCTTCACAACGGTGTTCCCCAGGGACTGTCGTCCAGCATCTTCACCCGCGATCAACGAGAGGCTGAACGCTTCCTCGCCGCCGACGGCTCCGATTGCGGGATCGCCAACGTCAACATCGGGACCTCCGGTGCTGAGATCGGGGGCGCGTTCGGCGGGGAGAAGTCGACCGGGGGAGGCCGCGAGTCCGGCTCGGATGCCTGGCGCACCTACATGCGCCGGGCAACCAACACAATCAACTACTCAGACGAGCTTCCCCTCGCCCAGGGTGTGGAGTTCGGGTGAGGCCTGTGCCGTCTCACTGATGCGACGGGGATAAACCTCAGTTTGGCGGCAACCGAGACTCAGGAGCAAGCGCTCGAGCGCCACTTCCGCGAGGGCGTGGCTGCGCTCAGCAGCGGCGGTGCTCGCGACTTGGACCTCGATCAACCGGTCCGAGACGGCACCCGGCTGACCGCACGGATGGCCCTTGCATTGTTCGGCGCGATGGTGGCGAGCAGGAACCTCGATCTGGCGGCCCGCTATCTGCGGAAGGAGGGCCCCGGCGTCTACACGATCGGATCCGCGGGCCACGAGTCGAACGCCGCGATCGCAGCGGCGCTCAGACCTACGGATCCAGCTCTCCTCCATTACCGGTCTGGCGGGTTCTACTGCGCCCGGGCGCAGCAGGTCCCGGAGTCCACCCCACTACGGGACATCCTCCTCGGCCTGGTCGCCGCCGTTGATGAGCCGATCTCGGGCGGGCGACACAAGGTGTTCGGCAACCACGCTCTCGCGGTCATCCCTCAGACCTCGACGATTGCGTCTCATATGCCGCGTGCGATGGGCGTTGGGTTCGCGATCGAACGCGCGCAGCGGATCGGGGTCAGCCCTGAGTGGCCGGCGGACGCGATCGTGGTCTGCTCATTTGGCGATGCGTCGCTCAACCACTCGACCGCCCTGGGAGCGTTGAACGCCGCCGAGTACACCGTGGAGCAGGGACTGCGGATGCCGGTGCTGTTCTGCTGCGAGGACAACGGCTTCGGCATCAGCGTCCGCACGCCTCGCGGTTGGGTGAACGAAGCTTGGTCGAATCGGCCACATCTGCGCTATTTCAGCGCCGAGGGCACTGACATCGCAGGCGCCTTCGATGCGGCACTGGCGGCGGCTGAATACGTGCGCAACTCGCGCCATCCTGCGTTTCTGCACCTGCGGTGCGTTCGCTTCCTCGGTCATGCGGGCAGCGACGCCGAGATCGGTTACCGCACCCGAGCCGAGATCGGCGAGGACCTCGAACGCGATCCCCTCCTCCACGCCGCTCGCCTGCTCGCGGAGGCCGGGATCGCCGAGCCCAGCGAGCTGGTCGCCAGGTACGACGAAGTCGCGGCCGACGTGCGCCGCCTGGCGAACGACGCCGCCGATCAACGGCGGCTGTCGAGCGCATCGGAGGTGATGGAGCCAATCGCTCGACGACGGCCGGAAACGGTCGCCTCGGACGTGGGCCGAGTGGCGAGCCCGGACGAGAGGGAGAGCGCATTCGGAGGGAAGCTTCCAGAGGACGCAGGCCCACTGACACTGGCCGAGTCGATCAACGCGACGTTGGCCGATGAACTCGCAGCCCGGCCGGAGCTCCTTGTGTTCGGCGAGGACGTCGGTCGTAAGGGAGGCGTCTACGGCGTTACCCGTGGCCTGCAGCGCCGTTTCGGCATCACTCGCGTGTTCGACACGCTCATCGACGAACAGACGATCCTCGGTGTCGCGCTCGGTTGCGGCGTCTCCGGCCTGCTTCCGGTTCCCGAGATCCAGTACCTGGCCTACCTGCACAATGCGGAGGATCAGCTCCGAGGCGAGGCCGCGACCCTGCCGTTCTTCTCGAATGGGCAGTACCGCAACCCGATGGTGCTGCGAATCGCCGGGTACGGCTACCAAAAGGGGTTCGGCGGCCATTTCCACAACGACGACGCCGTGGCAGTCCTCCGAGACATACCCGGGATCGTCGTGGCGTCTCCAGGGCGACCCGACGATGCGGCGGCCATGCTCCGTTCCTGCCTGGCGGCGGCGTCCACTGACGGATCGACGTGTGTTTTCCTGGAGCCGATCGCGCTCTACCACACCCGCGATCTGCTCAGCCCGGATGATGGTCGCTGGGCCGCGCCGTATACGCCGCCCAGCGAGTGGTCAGCCGCTCATGCACCCATTGGCTCGGCACGAGTCCACGGTGACGGCAGTGACCTGACAATCGTGACATTCGCGAACGGCACGTACATGTCCGCGCGCGTCGCGCAGCGACTCGCCGAGGATGGGATCGATGCGCGTGTGGTGGACATACGCTGGCTTGTCCCACTCCCGGTTGCCGACATCCTCCGAGAGGCCGAAGCGACCGGACGCGTGCTGATCGTGGATGAGACGCGCCGCAGCGGCGGCGTCTCTGAGGGCATCCTGGGCGCGCTGGTCGACGCGAACTTCGATGGGACGATCTCGCGGGTGACGAGCCGGGACTCCTTCGTCCCATTGGGGGAAGCCGCCGACCACGTCCTGTTGCAGGAGGCGGAGATCGAGGCGGCCGCGCGTGCGCTCGTGGGCTCTGTGGACGGTCGCCAGCGCCCCGGCGCGGACGGGGGCGTCGCCGCCGGTCGTGTGAGTAAAGACTTCCGGTAGTCGAATCTGGCGCGAGTTCTCACGCGACTGGCACCAGCGGGATGTCGTCGCGCACCTCCGCGGGGGGATCGCTCGCGAGCATCTGACCTGCCGAGGTCGCGAGGAAGGCGTCGAGCGACACGTCTTCCTGGCAGACGAACCCCGAGTCCGGCAGCGAGCCCTCGGCAAGCAACTCGACCATCCCGACCGCTCCCGCGGCCGTCGTCCATGCGATGGCGGTCTGGGCACCGGCGACGATCCGCGGGCGGTAAACGCGGACGAACTCCTCGCGGGTCCGGCTCCCCCCGCTGGTCCCATCGGCTGCCGCGTAGACGATCACCAGGTCGTCCCGGACCGGCGGGTAGGCGTCCGCGAGGAGCCGCACGGCCTCCTCTCGCTGCCGACCAAGGCCAAGCTCCTGCAGCATGAACCGCATGAGTTGGTGGTGACCGGGATACCGGATCGTCTTGTAGTCGAGCCGGTCGACACGTCCGGCGAATGTTTCGCACATCGTCCCGAGGCCGCCAGAGGTGGTGAAGGCCTCGTAGGGCGCGCCGTCGATCACGATCGTCTCCAGGTCCGAGAGCGGCGGCACGCTCACGAGCTCGCCTCCGCGCAGCTGCTCACAGTCGTTCAGATACTCGTTGACGATCCCGGCAGGAGACCAGTTGCACGCATAGCCGAGCGTATTGTTCGGACTGCGCGGAAGGGCGCCGGCGCGCAGCTCGAGCCGGTCGACGGTCTCGAGGCGGGCCGCAAGCGCACCGCCAACGATGCAAATGAACCCTGGGGCGAGACCGCAGCGCGGCATGAAGATCGTGTTCGAGCTCTGCGCAAGCTGCCGTACGGCGCGCGAGGTGGGGACGTCCTCCGACAGATCCATGTAGTGCACCCCGGCGGAATGCGCCGCCGTGGCAATCACGGTGTTCAGGTAGTAGGGCAGGCATGAGACGACCGCATCGACGCCGGCGAACAGTTCCTCGAGCGCCGCAGGATCCCTGACGTCCATAACCGACGCGTGCTCACCGGCTGCCCTGCTCTCGTCGGCGTCGGCTCCCCGAACCTCGAACCCGCGTTCGACGAGCATGTCCGCGATCAGCCGCCCGACATTGCCAAGGCCGACGACTGCGACCCGGCCGACGCGGGAGTGGGAGGCGGTTGACGAATCCATAGGTCGCGCTGACTTCTAGCAGGGCATACGGTCCGAGTGCCGTCCCCGGCTTGAGGCGCACTCCCGACGCTACGATCTCGGCGTGCTCAGTCAGGCGGAAGATGTGCCATGAAGGTGCCATCGAGACCAGTGGCGGGTTCCGCGCCGGCCTCGCAAACCGCTTGATAGAGCCAAAGCCCCGATAGCTCAGCTGGATAGAGCGACTCCCTCCTAAGGAGTAGGCCGCAGGTTCGAATCCTGCTCGGGGCGTCCGGCCCCTCGCAGCCTCGAACCTGCGGCATCGCTCGCCCTCCGGGCTCGCTGAGGTTCGAATCCTGCTCGGGGCGTCCGGCCCCTCGCAGCCTCGAACCTGCGGCATCGCTCGCCCTCCGGGCTCGCTGAGGTTCGAATCCTGCTCGGGCGTCGCATGATTAAGCGGTTCCGGCGCTCCGGCCGCTTAGCTCTGGCCCAAACGCCTACGACGGGTAGGGTCTGCGCCGTTACGGGCTCGTCGAAAGGGGAGAGCCGTGAGCTTCTTTGGCACCAGGCGAACCAGGACCGGTCGGAGCTTCGAGGCGGGCCGCATAAGCGGCGGCACCTTCAAGAGCCGCAAGGGCGAGGGATTCTGGATTTACCGGACCAAGAAGAAGAAGAAGAAGTAGCCGCTCGCCGGACCGGCGGTCTTGACTGTCACTCAGATTGCGGTAGCGTCGGGCTGGCGTCGCTCGCCAGGATCAAGCAAACGACGGGAGGCGGTAATGGACTTCCAGGACTGTGGTGAGAGCGTCCTTGCCGGACAACCCCATACTTCGTGCCAATTCGCGAAGAACGTTCATCAGAAGTACGTCTCCGTGCCCGGCGACTCGGTGGAGATTGATGTCTACAGCCCGGTGACCGGCCAGACCTACGCAATGGCTTGCGTCCGGAGCGGGGACACCGTGACGTGCCGGGGCGGAAACGAGGCGGTGGTCAGGTTCCCATACGGGGGTTGACGGCCCCTCGCGGCTTCGTCTTGCGATTGCGCTCGGCAATGAGGATGCGATCGATTGCGAGGAACAGGAGCCATATCAGCCCGAGGCGCAGCATGATCGCCAACGTCATCGAGTGGCGACCCACCTCGAGCGCCGAGGCCTGGTACACGTAGATCGCTTGCGGGATAGTCGAGGCAATCAGCACCAAAGGCACCGCCCACAGGCGATCCCATCCATAGCGCATGGCCACCACGCCCGCGAGAAGAAGCACCACCAGGGTCCAAAGCGCGATCTTGTTCAGCCCCGCGAAGTACAGGAGATTGTGGAAGGGCAACACCTGCCGGAAGCTCGACTCCGTCGGCGGCGTGCCGGACAGAATCACCTCGCGGTCTTGCCACGGACCGTCGAGCGTGTAGCCGGGATGCGTCACGAGGTAGCGGGCATACGTCTGCCGCGCGTCGTCGTGGACCCACTTCATGAACGGGTGAATGTCGTAGAAGGCCCAGTTGTGCGATGAGGCCTTCTCTCCACTCAGGTCTAGGACCCGGGGCGTCGTCGGCATGCCGTGGTCGGCGAAGTACTCCCGTAGCCCTCGATCCGGCAGGATCCGCTGGCCGATGACGTCAACCATCGGCTGCTGCCAGCTCTTACGGGCATCGACCGAGACGGTGCTGAGCGCGAACAGGGCCACGGCGACTCCAGCGACCACTCCCGCTCGAGTCCACGAGACCCGACTCCCGATCACGACCGCGAGCGGTAGGCAGAGAAAGAGCAGAACCGGGGCGTTGGCGTCGCGGGTGAAAACCCAGGCCGTGGCGACGACTCCGAACCCGACCAACCCGACCGTCGTGGGTCGGCGGACGATGATGGCGAGGAGCGCGACCAGCAACGCCGCGAGCGAGAGCGAGACTGACTCACTCAAGAGCGCCCCGTCCCACACCAGCAGCTCCGGGATCAGGCCGAATGCAAGGAACGTCGCGAGCGTCAAGTACCCCAGGATGCTCGTCTTGATCTGGCTCGAAACGACGACCGCGAGCGTGCCCCAAGCGATCGTGCCGAAGACGCATTGCGCCGCCACCCGGGAGCCGTCGGACGTGAAAACGTCGTAGACGAAGGGCAGGAGGAACGGGCGGGGGGTTACCGCCGAACCCGGGTTGAGGTATCCGCCGCTATCGGGGAAGAGTTGCGGGTCCGTGGGTGCCTCGGCCCACGCTCGCAGGACGGCGTACGCGGTGAGGAGCCCGATCGCCACCGCGTGCGACCGCGCGCCGGACCAGATCTCGGCACCCCATGTGCGGATCCGCGAGATCCAGGGGCTGAACGTCGGCCCGTCGGCCGGCTCCAAGCTCGGATCCGAGGGGTGCACGGGCGGCAATCCTTACAGACAGGCGCCGCTCCGCCCTTCGGGCTCGCTGAGGTTCGACGGCAAGCTCTTGGGGGGTTGTTGTCGCTATGCGCTCATAACCCGCCAGTAGCGGCTAGGCGGTCCCGGCGCAGGCGCCCGCCGGGCCCACCTGGGGTACTCAGCGGTGCCGGTTGAAGGAGATGACCTGCTGGATGCCGCTGGGGCGGTTGGTGTAGCGCATCGTCGTCTTGAGGATCCCGGGAACGAACCCGATGCGCTCGGCGTTCGCGTCCGCGCGCCAGGCGCTGGGGTTCGACGTGCCCTGCGCGTTGGTGAGCTGCCTGCCGGCCGCCGCGATGGCCTTCCAGATCGAGTTGCGGCACTTCGCGAGCTTGCCGTGGCCGCAGTAGCGATTGTTCAGCGGCTGCGGCTGCTTCATCCCTAGGAGGCGGCGAATGTCGCGGTCGAAGTACATGTACCAGCCGACGTTCTGGCCCGAAGGGGGTCCGTTGAACCGCGTGAAGATCGAGTTGAGCTCGTCGAGCTGAGGGCCGATCTGCGGCCGCATGAACGCGTCGGCGATCTTCGGCCACGCCGCGTCCATGATCGCCGCGCCCGGATCGTCGATCTTCCCGTCGCCGTTGCGGTCGAGGCGGCTCCCGCCGTGGTGGCGCCACTGCTTGAGCAGGGAGAGCATGCGGCCGGATTGCTGGTTCGGCGGTGTCGAACCTCGCAGGAGCTTGACCAGGAGCGGCACCGTGTCGATCGCTCGGACGTCCTGGGTCGCAGCGGCATTCATCGCGGAGGTGACGTCGGACAGCGACCACTTACCGTGCTTGTTCCTCTGCTTGCGCAGTTCCTGGTTCAGCATGTCGACGCGCTGCGCGGACCCGTTGTCGTTCCACTGGTCGTCCGCGGCGCCGAAGCCGTGGGCGCTGATGTTGTTCCAGTTGACCATCGTGCCCCTGACGGGTGTCCTGGACGGGTCGATTCCGTGGATGTGCCTCCTCGGCGGCAGGAAGCCATGCCACTCGTAGTGACCGGTACCGAGGGTCGGAAGGCTCGGGTCGGTCCCCTTCGCCCGCTTCGGCAGCAGGCCCGAGCTGAACATCGCCATGTGCTTCTTGTCGATGTAGAAGGAATTGAAGGTCTGTGGGGTGAGGGAGGCGGCATGGAAGAAGGACTTGGCGCTGTGAACGCGCCCGTTGGAGAGGCGGCGGTTGAAGAGCAGGTCGAGGCTGTCCTTCCCGTAGCTCGAGCGCTGCCGTGAGATCGCGACCTTCGTGCCGTGCACCGTCGCGTAGCCGACGACCGGCCCGTGCACCGTGGTCCTGAACCGGACGGGGTCGCCCGCGAGCGTGCCCGCGTTGAACTCGTGCATCGACCGGCACTTGCCCTTGTAGCGGTACTTCGTGTTGCTGTGGTCACACAGCCTCTCGGCGAACTGGTCGATCACGTCGCCGCCCGCCGAGGTGAGCGTCGTCGCGAAATCTGGGCCGCGGCCGATCAACAGGTAGCCCGGGAAGGGCGTCGATGTGGCGCCCCGCCAGTCGAGGCCCGGGGCATGCATGTCGATCTCGTACGTGAAGCCGGGATAGAAGTAACCAATCTGCGGGCCGCCCACCAGCAGCGGATGGCCGGTCGTCGAGTGCTTCGCGTCGACCATGAGCTCATTGCTCGCCTCGGGGCGCTGAGCCGGCTCGCTGCCGAGTCGCCCCGCCGCGCTCGCCGACACCGCCGGGGTCGGATTGAAGCTTCCCGGGTCCAACACGACGCTTCCGGGGGCGCCCGGCTTCTTCGGCGCGTGCTCATAGCGGAAGTGCCGGTCAACCGTGTTCGGGCTGCCCTTGACGATGTTCTGCCGCAGGTCGTCGAAGACGCTGTAGCCCTTACGCACGCCCAGGCGCTGCTCGAGGCCGCCGAGGAACTGGGACCGCCGCGCCTCGTCACCGCCCCCCTCGCCGACGAACTGGTCCTTGAGCGCGTTGAAGGCGAAGATGTCGTTGCGAGTGAACGGCGCCGCCGTCGAGCCGTGGGCGTCGAAGTAGGCGTTGATCCCGGAGACGAACGTGTCGATGTCGCGGAGCACCGCCTTGCCCTCCGGGCCGGCCTTCCTCAGGACCTTCGACTGCTTCGCGACGGCGAACTCGGTCTGCTGGCTCGGATTGAACGTCTGCAGGTTGCTGATCAGGTTGACCGCGTCGAGCCCAGGCGCGTCGATCGCGGCCACTCGCGCGTCGTACCGGGCCTGCTGCAGGAGGGCGCCGCGGTCCTCGGCGGCGATCCAGCCGGCCGCCCATACCCCGCCGGCATGGGTCGTGGCAGTGACGTGTGGAACGTCGTACTTGTCGCGGACGATCTGAACGCCGGCGCGCGGGACCGCCTCCGTCGTCCCCGGGCCCGCTGTGGAGACGCCGAACTTCTCGGACTTGAAGTACTTGGTGAGGTCGGGCTTCGTGACGTTGTCGAACAGCGGCGTCAGCCCGTCGTACATCAGCGCCTGGGTGTCGGCCCCCGGAGGCGGAGGAATGCTCCCGTACTGGCCCGAGGGAATGATGTTGAGGGCCGTGGCCGAGTAGTCCTTGGGCGCCGCCGCGCCGGCGGCCGTCGGCACCACCAATGCGATCGCGACCACGGCGGCCGCGCCCCAAACGAGGGCCGCCCTGCTGTTTCTGAATGCGCGGCCCTCCATGACCGCCGCGGGACTCTACCAACGGGCGTCCGGCGGAGGCCGGGTGGCCCTAAGCCGGAGGTCGCGATCAACCGCGAGGGCGTCTTGGGAGACTTCGATCGATGAGGCGCGGCCCGACCGTTGTTGCCTTGATCGCCGCCCTGGCGGCCTCGGCTATCGGCTGCGGCGGCTCGCAGACCACCACCGAGCGGAACCGGCCCAAAGAGACGGCGCAGAAGGTCCCGAAGCTTCCGGCCGGGTGGAAGGCGCGACGAGATCGTTCGATCGGATACGCGATCGGCGTCCCCACCGGCTGGGACGCGAGCGGTCACGGCGACCGCGTCCTGTTTCGCTCGCCGGACCACCTCGTCGCGGTGACGCTGACGGCCGCTCGGGGTCAGGGGGCCTTCGACGTCTCGGTCGAGCGCTTTGCGGAGCGGGCGCTCGGCGCGCTGCCGGGCTTCAAGGCCCCGCTCGAGCCCGGCAAGGCGAAACCCTTCAGGGGGACCCCCCTCGAGGCGGTCCAGACGACCGCGACTGGGACCCAGGCCGGCGGGCTCGAGGAGCGGGCGACCCTCGTCGTCCTGCGGCGTGACCGCCTCGTGAACTACACCGTGGCCGTGCTCGAGAATGCGGAGCATCCCGGCTCCGAGCTCGATCGCGCCGTCGCACTGCGCATGGTCGAGACGCTCCGGGACCTGCCGCCGAAGGGAGCCGGCGGCCGATAGCGGTCGAGCTAGGCGCGGTCCGGCCGGTCGGGGTAGATCTCGTCGATCGTGACCAGGGCTCGGAACGGAGCGCGCGCCGCCTCGGCGATCGCCTCGCCGCCGCCGGCCAGGCGGTCGACCACGCAGAGTGCGCCCCGGATCTCGAGGCCCTCCTCCCGGATCCGCTCGATCGCCGCCACCGTCGAGCCGCCGGTGGTCACCGTGTCCTCCACCACCAGGCAGCTCGTCCCCGCCTCCACCGGCCCCTCGACCCAGCGCTGGAGGCCGTGCTCCTTTCGCTCCTTGCGAACGAAGAATCCGACCAGGTCATCGCCCTCGGCGACGGCGATCGCGGCGCACGCCAAGGGAATCGCAGCCATCACGGGCCCGCCGACGCTCTGCGCACCGACCCCGTGCGCCGCTGCGGCGATCAGCAGGCCGGCGGCCCGAAAGCCGTCCGGCCGCATGATCGCGCGCCTGGCGTCGACGTAGTACGAGGCGCGCTGACCACTCGAAAGCGTGACGTCGCCGATCACGAGGGCGTGTCGGCGAAGCTCGTCCAGGAGCAGCCCCCTGGCCCGGGCAAGGTCGGGCGGATTCACCGGCGCCCGGGTCTAGCCGTAGACGAAGATCGAGTCCCCGAGCGAGATCCAGTTGTAGATGAAGATCGAATCGGGAATCGGGTTGCGGACGCAGCCGTGGCTGGCGTTATAGGGCGGCACGGAATGGTAGCCGTGGGTCGCGTAGCCGCCATGGAAGTAGACCGAGTAGTACATGCCGACCGAGTTGTAGCCAGCGTCCTTGCGGTAGAAGCGGAAGTGCCCGCGGATCGTGGGCGTCGCCGGCGCGCCCGTTGAGACGGCGAACGTGTGCTGTGCCTTCCCGTTGTTCGCGAGCGTCATCACCTGGCGGGAGATATCCACCTCCACGTGCTTGCCCTTGTGAGGGTACTTCAGGTGGAACTCGGCTTTGCGAGCGGCGAGCTTCCGGAAGATCGTCGGATTCGCGTTGTAGGTGCGGTTCATGCCGTTGACCTTTCGCACCGCCATCACCGCCCACTGCGTGCGGACGCTGTACTTCTTGCCGCCCGACGTGAAGTAGCCCTGCTTCTTGAGGAGCTTGTTGAAGAGCTTGACGTCGGAGCTCCGGTTCCCCGGGTCGAGGTCCGGATAGTCGATCTGGAACTTGTGCGAGCGGGCGACGCCCCTTGCCTGGTCGGCGTTGTACTCGTGGGTGGCGACGACCTTGAAGGTGCTCGGCCTGATGAGCTTCGGGCCCTGGAGCCGGAACACTCCCTTGTTGGCGCCCTGGACCTTCTTGACCTGGGGGTTGGCCTGCTTGATCACCTTGCCCTGCCGAAGCAGCTGCACCTGGACGTGCTCGCCGGCGACGAACGGCTTCAGGTAACCGACCGCGCGTACGTGCTTGCCGACCCGGAGCTTGTGGTCCTTCTGGATCCCGTGCACGAACACGCTCATCTGGGCGGGCGCCGGAGGTGGCGGGGGCGGAGGCTGGGGTGGGGTTGTCGCGGCGCCCCCGGACTGGCCGCCGGCCCTCTCCGCCTGGGTCGTGTACTGGTCCGCCGCCGCCGGCGCGGCGGTCGTCGTCGTGCTTGCCGCCTGGCCGGATGCGAGCGATGGGGAGCCGATCGCGACCGCCAGCACCGATCCCGCCACCACCAACGAGATGCGCTGCCTCCCGATCACGCCCGGCATTCTGCCATGCGCGAAGGCGAACCGAGAACGATCGCCTTCAGGGCACGAGCCTCGCGCGAAGGGCGCGAACGGGGATCGGGAACAGGATCGCGGTCACGACCGCGAGCCAGGCGGTGTGGATCAGGATGCTGACCGCATCGGGGCCGGTGGCGAGCCCCCGAGTGATCTCCACCAGGTGATACAGCGGCGTGAGCCACGCGACGACCTCGACCCAGCCCGGAAGCTGGTTGAACGGAAAGAAGATGCCCGAGAACAGGAACATCGGGGTGATCCCCAGGGTGAAGAAGTAGCTGTAGAGGTCGATCTTGGGGACCAGCGACGTGAACGTGTAGCCGATGACCGAGAAGCACATGCCGCCCAACAGCACGAACGGCGGAATCAGGATCGCCCATGGGGAGGAGACGAGCCCGACCGCCGCCACCACGATCAGGACGACGACGCCGTAGACCGTCGCCCGGCTCGAGCTCCAGGCGATGTCGCCCGCGACCAGATCCTGGGGCTCCACCGGCGTGGACAGCACGTTGTCGTAGAGGCGGAGCTCGTTCATCCGGAAGTAGACGTTGTAGGTGGTCTCGAAGGCGGACGACCACATCGCGGCCGACGCGATCAGGCCCGGCGCCACGAACTCCTTGTACGGGATGCCGTTGATGCCGTGCGCGATGTACGTGCCCAGGCCGAAGCCCAGTGCGAGGAGGTAGAAGAACGGGTCGAGGAACGTCGGAAGGAGCGCTCCCTTCCAGAGCTTCGAGAACACCTTGGCGTTGCGCAGCCACACGGCGGCCGCGTGGCCCGCGGACGGGATCAGGTCGCGTGGGCCGAGGCGCTCGCCCAGCCCCGCGTATCCGGGCTCGTATGACATCGTCGCCTACTCCCCCTCCCTGAGCGATCGACCCGTTAGGCGCAGGAAGACGTCCTCGAGGGTCGCCCTCCGGACGATCGCGGAATCCGTGGGGAACCGGTCATGGTCGATCGCGCCGAGAAGCTCCTCGGCGTCGTCGGCGAACAGGGTCAGCGCGCCGTCGTGAAGCTCGTGCCCGTCCGCTCGCGCCGCGATCGTCTCCAGCAGCGCGGAGGCGTCGCAGTCCCCGCCGAGCTCGAGCTCGAGCGCCTCGCGCCCGACGTGCCGGCGGATGAGGGCGGGCGGCGCCCCCTCGGTGACGATCCGCCCCTCGTCCATGATCAGCAGGCGGTCGCAGAGCCGGGACGCCTCCTCCATGTAATGGGTCGTGAGGAGGAGCGTCACCCCGCGGCGCTTCAATCGCTCGAGCGAGCGCCAGACCGCCAGCCGCGCTTGCGGATCGAGCCCCGTCGTGGGCTCGTCCAGGACGATCAGCTCCGGCTCGTTCACCAACGAACGGGCGACCATCAGCCGGCGCTTCATTCCTCCGGAGAGGGCCTGCACCCGGTCGTCGCTGCGATCGGCGATCAGCGCGAAGTCCAGGAGCTCGCTCACCCGCGGACGGACGGCGTGCGGATCGATCCCGTAGTAGCTCGCCTGCTGCATGAGGTTCTCGCGCACCGTGAGGTCGCCGTCCAGGTTGGTCTCCTGCGACACCACTCCGATCCTCGACTTGATCTCGCGCCGCTCCCGTCGCGCATCCATGCCGAGGACGCGCAGCTCGCCGCCTCCGACGCGGGCCAAGCCATAGATCATCTTCATCGTGGTGGTCTTGCCGGCCCCGTTCGGGCCGAGAAAACCGAAGCAGATCCCCGCCGGCACCTCGAAGTCGATGCCGTCGACGGCGACGCGGTCGCCGTAGCTCTTGGCGAGCCGGCGCGCGAGGACAGCCGGACCGTTCACGAGGTGAGGATCGCGAACGCGAACGCGTTGTTCAGCATGTGCAGCGCAATCGTCGGATAGATCGAGCCCGTCTCCTCATACACCCAGGCGAGGGCGAGGCCGAGGAATGCGAGCTGGGGGATGACGGCCTCGCTCCCGCTGCCCGTGTAGTGGAACAGCCCGAAGATCGCCGCCGACAGCACCGCGGCCACCGGAAACGAGAGCCGCCGGCGAAAGCCGCCGAAGATGAAGCCGCGAAAGAAGATCTCCTCGGAGATGGGCGCCGCCACGACGATGAGGATGCCGGCGACCACCGTTCCGAGGTCGCCGTGGCCGAAGCCGAGATCGCGCGTGATGTCGCGCTGGTGCGGGTGGACGAGGGCGCCGTACGCCAGCGCGACCACGATGTACGCGAGGTAGGCGGCCGCCGCGAACTTGAGGGGCGATCGCAGCGGGCGCCTGAGCCCGAGCGTCGCGGATGGCGCGGGACCGGGGGTCTTGCGCTCCGCGCCGACCCCGAAGGCGACCCCAACGAGGGTCGCGGCGAGCATCGCCTGCGCCACCAGTCGGGCGCCCAGGGAGTCGAGGCTCGGATCGAAGATCGAGACGATCGCGACCTCGATCAGGCTCAAGACGAGGAGGACCACGACTCCGACGACCACGCGCCCGGGTCCCCATGTCGCCGCCACCCTCGCGTCCGGGGCCGGCTCGCCCTGGGGTGGCGGCGTCGTCCCGCCCGTGGCCGGCGGACCGCTCACGGGCTCCACCGCCCCGCTCGCGGCGGCCGCCCCTGATTCGTCGTTCGCCTTCACCAGTACGACGGTATTGGCAAGCCGGTCGCCGAGGCGCTGCCTGCGCTTGGATGCGGCGATCAGCGGGGCGCCGACGGCGAAGTCCACCACCAACAGGAGGCTGCGCACGAGCGCCCCCGTCCAGGGGAGCCTGCCGCCGGACTCGAGACCAGGATCCCCCGGTCGTCCATGGCCGGGCGAGTTCTGGCCTCTCGCACCGCTCGCCCTCCCGGCTCGCTCGCTGACGACTCGGATCCTCATCGCGCGCATGCCAAGCGTCTGTCCCCAGCGCCACTGCGCGCAGACGAAGTAGGCGAGCCACAGGATCGCCGTGCCGAGGACGATGGCGGCGGCGAGCGCGGTCTCGTCCGTGGTCGCGTACTCGCTCGCGGCATCCGGGTCCAGGGTGGTGATCGCGATCGAGTAGGCGGCCCAGCCGACGGCCAGGTCCAGCAGGATCGCGACGCAGCGCCGCACGAGCCCGGCGTAGGGGGGCGGCTCGACGGTCAGTTCCGTACCGGTCACGACTCGAGATGGTGCCGGATGGCCGCGAGCGACTCGATGTCCCCGGCGCCATCGCGACCGATCAGGAGCGCCCCGATCCCCGCCGCGCGCGCGCCCTCGACGTCCTCGGCCGGCGAATCGCCCACGTGAAGCGCCTCGGAGGGCTTGCAACCAGCGACCTCGAGCGCAGCGGCGAAGATGGCCGGGTCGGGCTTCCGCACGCCCGCGACCGCGGAGGTCACGACGCCGTCGAGGGATCCGGCGAGCCCGCACCGAGCGAGCACGTCCGGCAGCGAGCAGTCCCAATTCGAGACGCAGACCAGACGCAGCCCCAGGCGGCGAAGCTCCGCGAGCGCGGGGTGGGCGTCGGGAAAGGCGCGAAACCGGATCGCCGCCATGAGCTGCGGAGGCGTGACGTCGCGTCCCAGTTCGCGGGAGACGATCGCCGCGCAGCGGCGCCTCAGGTCGGCCAGGGACTCGGCGTCACGGCCCTCGTGGCTGTGGTCGCGGTAGTAGCGCATCTCGGCGCGCACCGCATGCTCGATCCGCTCGCCCGGCGCGATGCCGAGCTCGGCGGCGAGGAGGGGCCAGGGAGGCTCGAGCGCTACGAGCGTTCCGAGCGCGTCGAGGAGCACACACCGGGTCACGGGACCATTGTCGGTGATGCCTCCCCCGGCATCGAAGGGTGGGAAAACCGGCCCTCTCCACCCATCGAACGGCCTCTCCCCGCGCCGAACGGTGCGAAATCCGCGCGTAGCGCGGAAAACGCACCGCTCGGCTCTTGGGGGCGGCGCGTGCGCCTTCGACGCAGGAACCCGCCCGAACGGCCGCGAACTCTCCACCGTGCCGCTGCTTCTCGCAGATGGTCAAGCTGACCTGATCGCGGCCCTGATCACGATGGGCGTGGCGATCGTGATCGCGCTGGTGGTGGACCGGCTCGTGATCGCGCGCGGAGGCCGAGTCGCCTCCCGCATGGCCGAGACGACCCTTTCGCGCACGGCGCAGACGCGCCTGCGGCTGATCCGCAGGCTGATCTTCGTGATCATCCTGGCGATCGGCGCCGCCCTCGCGCTCAGCCGGTTCGGCCAGTTCTCCCGCCTCGCGACCGGCCTTCTCGCCTCGAGCGCCGTGCTGGGCCTGGTCGTCGGATTCGCTGCGCGTCAACCCATCGCGAACATGGTCGCCGGGATCCTGCTCGCGATCACCCAGCCGATCCGCGTCGGGGACACCGTGACGATCGCCGACAACACCGGACGCGTCGACGACGTCACCCTCTCGTACACCTTCCTCGATCCCGGCGACGGGCGCCTCGTCGTGGTCCCCAACGAGAAGGTCCTCTCGGCACCGCTCTTCAACCATTCCACCGGAGACCGCACCGCGCCGGCGACGGTCTCGGTCTGGCTCCCGCCTGCCGCACCGCTCGACGAGGCACGGCGGGTCCTGAAGCCCGCCGGCGCCAGGGAGATCAGCGTGGTGGAGATCACGCCGGAGGGCGTCCGCCTCGAGCTCAAGGGTCCCCGCGATCGCGAGCGCACGCAGGTGGGCGACGAGGAGTCCGATCTCCGCGCACACGCGCACCAGGCGCTTCGAGCGGCCGGGCTGCTCGAAGACGCGGGCCGATGACCGGGCCCCGTTACCCTTAGCCGACCTCATGACGCAGCGAGCGCGCAGACGGCATCGCCGGTCGCGAGGCTCGATTCGCCGCAAGCTCCTGGTCGGATTCGGGGTCCTGCTCGGCTTGATCGTCCTCGCCGTGGGAGGCGTCGCGGCGTGGGTCTACAGCGTCGCCAAAGGCGTCGACATCGACAAGTTGAAACCCATCCACCAGGGATCGAACTCGCTGGTGTTCGCGGCGGACGGCTCGCGCCTCGGCTACATCCAGTCCGACACCATCCGCCATCCGGTCACCGGCTCCGAGATCCCGAGAATGCTCAAGGACGCCACGGTCGCGATCGAGGATCAGAACTTCTACCAGCACGGAGGTATCGACCCCGAGGCGATCGTTCGCGCGGCCGTCGAGGACATCAAGGCGGGAGCGGCGGTCCAGGGTGGTTCGACGATCACCCAGCAGCTCGTCCGCAACCTCTACATCGCAAACCCCCAGGAGGACATCCAGCGCAAGATCAGGGAGGCCGTGATGGCCGACCAGTTCGAGTCGGAGCACTCGAAGGGCTGGATCCTCAACAAGTACCTGAACACGGCCTCGTACGGCACCACGGACGGCCGCACAGCCGTCGGCGTGCAGGCCGCCGCCGAGACCTACTTCAACAAGAGGGTCAAGAGCCTCACGCTGCCCCAGGCGGCGATGATCGCGGGGCTTCCGCAGGCGCCGTCCGAGTACAACCCCCTGCAGAACTCGACCGCAGCCCTGCAGCGCCGGAACGAGGTCCTCCAGGCGATGCAGCAGCAGGGCTACATCAGCCGCAGGGCCTACGAGCGGGCGCTTCAGACCGGCCTCGACCTCAGCCGCGGTTACAAGTACGAGCAGATCAAGCAGCCGTACTTCTTCGACTACGTGCAACAGCAGCTGATCGACCGCTACGGCGTGAACACGGTCCGCAACGGCGGGCTCAAGGTCTACACGACGATCAATCCGACGCTTCAGGCCGATGCCCAGGCGGCCGTGAACGCGTGCGGAGCATGTGCTTCGGATTCGACGCTCGCCGCGGCCCTCTCATCCATCGACCCGACCAACGGTCACATCCTCGCGATGGCCTCGTCGCGTGTCTACTCGCCGACGTCGCAGTTCAATATCGCGGCCAACGGACATCGCCAGCCGGGGTCGTCGTTCAAGCCCTACGTGCTGGCGACCGCGATGAGCCAGGGAATGAACCCGAACACGACCTACTACTCCAGCAAGTCACCGATGACCCTCAACCTGGATGACGGTACGACCTGGACCGTCAACAACGCGGAGGGCGAGAACGAGGGAACGGTCGACGTGCGCCAGGCCACGATCGACTCGATCAACGTCGTCTATGCCCAGCTGGACCTCGACGCCGGCCCGGACAACGTGAAGCAGATGGCCGAGAAGCTCGGGATCACCTCGCCGCTGGACGGCATCCCAGCCGAGGGGATCGGAGGACTTCGGATCGGCGTGACGCCGCTGGAGCAGGCGGATGCCTACGCGACCTTCGCGGACGGTGGCGTCCACCATCCCGCGACGGCGATCGCCAAGGTTGTGTTTCCGAACGGCAAGACCGACGTTCCCGACGAGGGCGCGGCGAACCGGGTGATCTCTGACGGGATCGCGTACGAGATCACGAACATCCTCAAGGGCGTCATCACCGAGGGGACCGGCCAGGGATACACGGACTTCGGCTGTCCGGCCGCGGGCAAGACGGGGACCTCCGAGGGTCTGTCGGATGCCTGGTTCGTCGGCTACACGCCGCGGATCTCGACCGCGGTCTGGGTCGGCCACCCCGAGTCCCGCGACTACACCGGCTACGGCGGTCCCACCGCCGGGCCGATCTGGCGCTCCTACATGGAGGCGGCCCACGGCAGCTTCTGCGGCGACTTCCCGCAGCCGCAGACTCCGTTCCAGCCGTCCTCGAGCTGGAGCGGCGCCCATGCCGTCTCGTCGCCGTCGAAGACGTACGGCAGCTCCACGTCCAGCGCCACCGGCACCTACGTGCCTCCATCCACCTCCAGCACGACCGGGCAGTACCCGCCCGAGTACTACGCGCCGGGAGCGGGCACCTCGCCATCGCCCGCGCCCGGCACGGGCGGCGGAGGGCCGCCGTCCGGCGCCGGTCCGCCGTCGGGCACCGGGCCACCCTCGGGCGTTGGCGGTGGCGCCGCGGGCGGCGGCGGCGGCTCCGGGGGCACCGGCTGACATCCCGGCCGCGCCGGGCGGCGGGCGCGGTAGCACTCGCCGTCCTCGCCGCAGCTGCGATTCCGCTGGTCGCACCGGGATCGGACTTCGTTCCCGGAACGGACGTGGGCGCGCCACGCTGGCTGCTCGGGGTCTACGGCGATGGCCTCGGAATCGCGCCCGGCGGCTACCGTGCCGCCCTCTGGGTCGCCTTCGGCGCGTACGTGGTCCTCGTGCTGTCCGCAGGGGCGCTCGGGCTCCGGACGATCCGATGGGCTGCGATCGCGGGGGTCGCCGCCTTCGCCCTCGCTCCGCCGCTTCTGTCGTTGGACGTCTTCAGCTACCTCTCCTACGCGCGGCTGGGCGCGCTCCACGGGCTCAATCCGTACGACTTTGCGCCGGCGGCGATCCCGCACGATGACGCGGCCGCACGCGTGCAGGACTACCGCGATGCGGTGAGCGTCTATGGACCGCTGTTCACCCTCGGCAGTTACCCGACCGGGCTCATCGGCGTGCCAGCGGGAATGTGGGCCCTGAAAGCGGCATCGGCGCTCTCGGTCCTGGGCCTCGCGGCTCTCGTTGCTCGTGTGGCGACCGCGCGCGGGATCTCGCCGGCGCCGGCTGCGGCGCTCGTCGTGCTGAACCCGCTCGTGCTGGTCGACGTGGTGGGCGGCGCCCACAACGACGCGCTGATGATGCTCGCCCTGTTCGGCGGGGCGGCGCTCGTACTGTCGGCGCGAGAGGCGAGCGGGGGAATGGCGATGGTGGCCGCCGCCGGCGTCAAGCTCCCCGCCGCCGTCGCGGCACCGTTCGCCGTCGCAGGCGCGGGCGATCGCCGCCGGAGGGTGAGGCTGTTGATGGGCCTCGCTGTGGGGGTCCTCGCGATCTGTGTGGTGGCGCTTGCGCTCTTCGGGACCGCGGTCGTGCACGGCCTGGACTTCCTGTCCGGCAGCCAGCAGCGCGTGAGCTACCACAGCCTCCCCGCCACGGCGGCGCGCGGGTTGGGGGTCGACGTGGACGCGGCGAGAGTGGTCTTCGCCACCGCATACGTGGCCATCGCGGTATCGCTCCTGGTCTGGACCGCGCGGGGCGGCGATTGGGTTCGCGCGGCCGCGTGGGCGCTGTTCGGTCTGCTCTGCGCGACCGTCTATCTGGTGCCGTGGTACCTGCTGTGGGCGCTTCCGCTCGTCGCGGTCGCCCGCGACCGGACACTGGTCGTGCTCACCCTCGCGCTCTGCGCGTACCAGCTCCCCGTCGGCGTCCCGGGGTAGCGCTAGGCGTGGCGCCGGGCGGCGCCGATCAGCGCGATCGGCACGCAGGCGGCAACGATCGCCAGGACGGCGAGCGGATGCGGCAGGGCGATCTCCGACAGCAGGAGGACCCCGATCAGCGCTGCCGAGGCCTTCAGGGACGTGCGAACCAGGCGCTCGTTGACCCGTGAGGGCCGGGTCGCGTAGATCGCCATCGTCACCGCCGCGGCGGCGAGAACGAGGGCCGTCGCGCCGAAGGCCACCACCAGATAGACGGTCACCGGGGGCGAGTAGCCACACTGCGAACCGGCGCACGCGGAGTCGACCGTAGCGCCGACCACCGCTCCCGGGATCACCGCGAGGTAGGCAAAGAAGACCGCGCCGAGCGCCGCGATCAAGCGCACGCCGGTCAATATACGGCGGGGAGCACGTTCGTGACCGGGGAAGGACCAGGCGAGTTCGATCTGATCGCGCGCCTCGTGGAGGTGGTCGAGGAGGCGCGGCGCTGCGGTTCCGCCGAAGCCGGATCGGCGACGCTGGGAGCCCACGTGCTCGTCGGCAGCGGCGACGATGCCGCCGTCACCGCGCCGCCGGGCGTCACCGCGACGTCGGTCGACGCGTTCGTCGAGGGGGTCCACTTTCGCCGTGACGCGGCGTCGCTCGAATCCATCGGGCGAAAGGCCATGGCGGCGGCGCTCTCGGACCTCGCCGCCATGGGCGCAGCGCCCGGCGAGGCCTACGTTCAGCTCGGCTGTCCCCCGGATCTGGACGACGACGAGGGCCTGGAGCTGGCGGCGGGTCTCGGCCGCGCCGCCGCCGCCGCCGGGGTCGCGGTGATCGGCGGCGACGTCACGCGGGCGCCGATCCTGGTGGTCGCATTGACCGTGGTGGGACATGCGGGCGCCGCGGGCGATCTCGTCTCCCGCTCCGGCGCCGAGCCGGGGGACGTCGTCACCGTCACCGGCGAGCTGGGTGGTGCCGCCGCAGGTCTCCTCCTGCTCGAGCGTCGCGAGTTCGCGCGGACCCTGGCCGAGGACCTGGCGAAGGGCCTGCGTCGCCGCCAGCTCGAGCCCTCACCCAGGCTCGCCGCCGGCCAGGCGCTCGCGGCGAGCGGAGCTACGGCCATGATCGACGTGAGCGACGGGCTGGGCGGTGACGCGCGGCACCTCGCGTCCTCGAGCGCCGTGGGTCTCGTGATCGACCTGGAGAGCCTTCTCGTGCAAGCCGGAGTGGATGAGGTGGCGGCCGTGGCCGAGGTCGATCGATGGGACCTCGTGACGGCGGGGGGTGAGGACTACGAGCTGCTCGCGACGCTCCCGCCGGGGCGAGTGTCCGGCGCGCGCTCGGCGGTCGAAGCCGCAGGAACCACGCTCACCGTGATCGGCCGGGTCACGCAAGGTGGCGGCGTGTCGCTCCGTCACGCGGACGGATCGCTGCGGGAGCCGTCCGGGTTCGACCAGCTACGACCGTGAACGGATGGTTCCCTGAGCGTCCCCGCGGAGCGCTCCTCGCGGGGGATGCCTTGGGGTCGAGCCGGGGCTCGCCTGGCCTGCGGGCGGCCGCTCCGAAGCGAGACGGCGACGATGCCGAGCAGGCCCCCGGCGACCAGGCACAGCGCGAGCATCGTCCCGAAGCCGAACTGGCCGTCGCTCACCATGAGGAGCAGAAGCCACGGCGCCGCCGAGCCCAGTGACCCCGAAACATGGGCGAGCGCCGCGGCCGCCGGCACGAGCGACACGGCGGCGACGCCGGCGACGACCGGCCAGGCGAGCGGGCCGTGGCGGGATCCGCACGTGACCCAGACGTGGGCGGTCGGCACGAGGAGCAATGCCAGGAACGGGTTCGCGAGCCAGGCTGCGACGACCGCAAGCGTGGAGACGGCTCCGAGCGCGGGGATCGCGGCGGCACTCGGGAGGATGGTCGGCACGCGCCAGCCTCTGATCGCGTAGTAGGAGCCGCCGGCGACGCAGAGCAACAGGACCATCACCACGACCTGCCCTGCCCCCACGCCGTACAGGTTCGGGTCGAACGGGAACGTCGGGCTCGCGACCAGGCCCACGAGGCTCAGGAAATAGAAGAAGAGGAGGGCCGCGAGGAGCGGCAGAGCTCGAGAGACGGCCCAGCCGACGGCCCAGCCGACCCCCGCGTGCTTGCGGATCGCGCGCCGGATGCCATCCGCGGCGGCGAGCGCCGGCGGCACCATGAGCATGAGGGCGAGCAGCGCGAGGCTCCATCCCGGAACCAGGTTTCCGGCGAGCGGGACGTACGTGCTGGGACCGTGCTCGAGTGAGGCAGTGGTCCCGTCGATCGTGAGGGTCAGGAGCAGGGCCGTCCGGCCGAGGTCGCCGAGGGACGCGGAGGAGAGGTCATCGTGCTGATCCAGCGATGGCGGCAGCCGCCGCTCGCCCGCGGAAGAGAGCCCCACGGCGTTCAGCCCGTGCTCGATGAGGACGGCCTCCTCACCGAGGCCGCTCGGAAGCGCCAGCCCGGCGAGCTCGGCGAATGCCCCCTCCGGGTCCTGGTTCAGATCGCTCTGGTCGGAGAGTGCACGCTCGGCGGTGCGGACGAGCTGAGCCGAGGCGCTCGACGAGTCGACGGAGGACTCCAGCACGAAGGGTCCGTGAGGGTCCCTGGCGCCCGGCTGCCACACGTCGATGACCGTGTCGACATTCGCGCGTCCGGGGTAGGCGGTCGCGAACTCCCGCGCACCCTCCGCCCCGGCGCTCGAGCCGTCGGTCGACACGAATACGAGCGTCTTCGTATGGCTCTGGACCCGCAGCTGGTCCACCAGCTCCAACAGGACTGCGGTTGCGGCAGCGCTCGATGCGGCGCCCGGACCGACGCCCGAGTCGCGCGGGGCCATCACGACCACGGAGCGGTCGGTGTCGCCGGGGAGGGTGAGGATCACGTTGCGGAGGTCGACGGCGTGACCGTCGAACTGGCCGCTGAACCGCTGCTCGCTCACCTGCCCGCCCTGGACCTGCTGGAAGTGCTGCTCGACCATGTCGGCTACCTGAGCGTCGCCCTGGCTGCCCGGCGTGCGGTCGGGCGCGCGGGCGGTGATCTGGCGATCGGTTCGGGCGGCCGCCAGGTCATCGAACGCCGCCGGTTCCGCCGCGCTCGGCAGCGGATCGGGCGGCGCGGTCAGGCCGAAGAGGAGCACGACGATCGCCACCAGAACCGGTGCGAACCCTGCACGGTAGATGCGGAAGTCGATCATGTGCGTTGGTGAGGGGCGTAAGCCCCGAAACTGGCTGGTGCCGTTGCTGGTTGCGTTGGTGAGGGCGTAAGCCCCGAAACCGGCTGGTGCCGTTGCTGGCGCCGGTTGAAATTACCCTTTGCGCGGGAAGAGCAGTGGCAGCCGCAAACACAGGGTCAGCGCGAATCCTTCTGGTCGACGATGAGCAGTCGGTCCAGACCCTGCTGACGTACCCGCTTCGCAAGGAGGGATACGAAGTCGTGACGGCGCATGATGGCCGCGAGGCGCTGGATCGATTCGCCGAGCAGCGCTTCGACCTCGTGGTCCTGGACATCATGCTTCCCAAGCTCGACGGGATCGAGGTCTGCCGCCGCATGCGGAGCCGTAGCCAGGTCCCGATCATCATGCTCACCGCCAAGGACGATGAGATCGACAAGGTCGTCGGCCTGGAGATGGGGGCCGATGACTACATCACCAAGCCGTTCTCGGTCCGCGAGTTTCGCAGCCGGGTGCGGGCGGCGCTGCGACGCGCGGAGATGATCGGCGGCCGTCCCGGGGGCGAGGAGCCGATCGCAGCGGGTGACCTGAGGATCGACTTCGAGCGTCGTGTGGTGACCGCGCGGCGGAAGCGGGCGCAGCTCACCTACGTCGAGTTCGAGATCCTCGCCGCGCTGGCGCGCTCCCCGGGACGAGTCCAGACGCGGGAGATGCTGCTCGAGCAGGTGTGGGGCGATTCGGCCTACCGCGATCCCCGGACCATCGACGTCCACATCCGTCACCTGCGCGAGAAGATCGAGCGCCATCCCCGCTCGCCCGAGTACCTGTTCACGGTGCGCGGGGTCGGTTACCGGTTCAGAGACAAGGACGAATAGGTGCGGGTGCGGAGCCGCCCTTGATCCTCGGGAGCGTCCGCAACCGGCTCGCCGCCCTGTTCTTCGTGATCACTGCGGCGGCGGTGGGGTTCATGTACCTGTATGTGGTCCCGCAGCTGCGGTCGAACCTGACGGCCCAGAAGCTCGACCGACTCGAGCAGGTGGCCTCCGCCGAGGGCGGGCGGCTCGACCGGGCGATGCGACACGGCGCCTCCCGTGCCCAGGTCCACCAGCTCGTGATGAGTGCGGGGCAGCGCGCCGACGCGCGGCTCACGGTGCTGAGGGTCCCGTCCAACCCCTCCAAACCCGGCACCGTGATCGCGGACTCGGAGCTCGACCGGGCCGCGACCGTGCCGGACTATCCCACCGCAACGGCGGCCGCGGCAAGCGGCCGTCCCTCGTCCGGCGTCGAGGAGATCGCGGGCGAACGGGCTGGAGAGGTCGCGGTTCCGCTGTCGGCGGGAGGTGGCACTCGATGGGTGGCCGTTGTGTCGACGTCGCTCGCCGACGTCGACGACACCGTTGCGCTGGTCCGTCGCCAGATCCTGATCGCCGGGTCGATCGCGCTCGTTGCGGCCCTGGGGGCGGGCTGGCTCGCGGCGAGGGCTCATGCGAAGCGCCTGGCCCGGCTCGAGGCGGCGGCCCAAAAGCTGGCCGAGGGCGACTTCTCCACGCCGATGCCGGACGAGGGACAGGACGAGGTGGGCCAGCTGGCGAGCACCTTCAACGAGATGCAGCAGCGGCTTGCGCGCCTGGACAGTGCCCGCAAGGAGTTCATCGCCAACGCGTCCCACGAGCTGCGCACGCCGATCTTCTCGCTGGGCGGATTCGTGGAGCTCCTCGACGAGGATGAGCCCGACCCGGCCGTCCGGGCGGAGTTCGTGAACACGATGCGCGAGCAGATCGCGCGGCTGACCAAGCTCACGGCCGACCTGCTGGATCTCTCGAAGCTCGACGCCGACGTCATGGAGGTGAGCACCGACGAGGTGGATCTCGGATCGGTCGCGCGAGCCGTCACCGACGAGTTCGCTCCCATCGCCTCGCGTCACGGGTCGGAGGTTGCGGTCCATACAACCGAGGCCGCGGTGGCGATGGCGGACCCCGACCGGGTGGCGCAGATCATCCGTATCCTGCTCGACAACGCACTGACGCACACTCCGGAAGGAACCTCGATCTCCATCACCTCCCAGCGGCGGGACGGGGCGGCGACCCTCGCGGTCGCCGACGACGGACCCGGCCTCGCGCCGCATGACCGCAATCGCGTGTTCGACCGCTTCTACACGGGGGACCGCGTGAGCGGCTCGGGCCTCGGTCTGGCGATCGCTCGCGAGCTGGCGACGCGCATGCATGGGGAGCTGGTCGTCGAATCCCGGCGTGGGCGCACCCGATTCGAGCTCGAGTTGCCCGAGGTCGCCGGAGCGCCGGCATGAGCGCCGCGCGTACGGCCGCCGCCGTCGTGCTGGTGGTGATTGCCCTGGTGCTCGCCGCATGCGGTGGCTCGAGCGGGGGGAGCTCGAGCGAGTCCGGGTCCGCCACCACGGTCTCCACGCAGAGCGCGCCGACCAAGAGGGTCGTGCTCTCCGCGCAGGGGCAGAGCTTCGACCCCGAGGCCATCTATCGGTCGGCCGCTCCCGGGGTCGTCACGGTCCTGTCGATCTTCCCGGGCGGAAGCCTGTCCAGCATCCTGGGCGGCGGGGGTGGCTCCGCGGCCGAGGGGTCGGGCTTCGTGATCTCCGACAACGGTGAGATCGCGACCAACGCCCACGTCGTCACGGACGCGGACCAGGCCGGCGCAAGCGGACCGATCCACGAGGCGAAGGAGGTCTACGTGGAGTTCGGCGACCGCAATCGGGTGCGCGCCGACGTCGTCGGCTTCGACCCCAACGCGGACGTCGCGCTCCTCAAGGTCGACCCGGCGGGGCTCGACCTGAAGCCGCTGACGCTCGCCGCGAACGAGAACGTGACGGTCGGCCAACCCGTGGCGGCCATCGGGAGCCCCTTCGAGCAGGAACAGTCGCTCTCGGTCGGCGTGGTCTCGGCGACCGACCGCTCGATCGAGTCGCTCACCCGCTTTCAGATCGAGGGTGCGATCCAGACCGACGCGTCCATCAACCCGGGTAACTCCGGGGGGCCGCTTCTCGATGCGGACGCGCACGTCATCGGGATCAATCAGCAGATCAGCACGACCTCGGGTGGGAACGAGGGCGTCGGGTTCGCGGTGCCGATCGAGCTTGCGGCCCACTCGCTCGACGAGCTGCGAAGCAACGGCGAGGTCAAGTACGCGTATATCGGCGTGACCACCGAGCCGATCTACCCGCAGCTCGCGGACCGCCTGAATCTCCCGACCGACAGCGGAGCCCTGATCGCGAAGGTGGTTCCGGATGGTCCGGCGGACCAGGCCGGCCTGCAGGGCTCGGATCAGCAGATCCGCTTTCAGGGGCAGCAGGTCGACGCCGGCGGTGACGTCATCACCGCGATCGACGGCCAGAAGATCGTCGGCGAGTCCGACCTACCACGGCTGATCGCCCGCCACGACCCGGGCGACACGGTGAAGGTCCAGATAATCCGCGACGGAAAGACGCAGACCGTCGACGTCACGCTGGGCGAACGGCCAAGCGGCTGATGAAACTCGACCCTTTGGGGAATCGGGGACGCTGCGGCGGCCCTGAATTCCCAAAGCTCGCCCGGCGACCCAAACCGTGACCAAGTCGGGGCTGCCCCGCGACGTCGCGGTCGAGCTTGCGAACGCGCTGCGGAAGGAGATCGCTCCCGAGCTGGGCGGGCACGCGGGGAGGGAGCACTCGGGCGCGGGCGCCGGCGGCGACGTGACGTTCGCCATCGACGAGCGGGCCGAGGCGTTCATGGAGCGCTTCCTCGCCGAGCGCGCCCCGGACGTCGTGTTCTATTCCGAGGACAGGGGGCTGGTCTCGCCGGGGGGAGGCGAGGAATGGGTCTTGGTGGTCGACCCGATCGACGGGACCCGTCCCGCGATGGCGGGCTTCGAGGCCGCCTGCGTCTCGGTCGCGGTGGCCCCGCTGGCGACGGGGGAGCCTACGTTCGCGGACGTCCAGGTGGGCTGCATCGCCGAGATCAAGTCGGGCCGCACGTTCATCGCGGAGCGCGGGAAGGGCGTCGATCCGGTGCCCGCGCTGTCGGCGAACACCGAGCTCTCGCGGATGTTCTGGGCCTACGGGTTGCGCGGGCGTCCGGTGCGGCGGGTCGCCGAGGTACTCGGTGAGCTCATCGACTCCTCGTCAGTGGGCGGTGGCACCTTCGACCTCGGCTCCGCGACCTACGACATGACTCGGGTCGTGACCGGCCAGCTCGATGCCTACGTCGAGCCGGGATCGCGGATGATCGCCGACGTTCCTGCAATCCGGGAGGAGTTCGAACGGATCGGCGGCGGCGTCGTGCTGAACAACTCGCCGTATGACCTGGCGGCCGCGGTCCTGATCTGCGAGGAGGCCGGCGCGCTCGTGACGGACGCCTACGGGGAGTCCCTCGGGTCGCGAGGCATCCTCGGCTCCGGCGCCGACTTCCAGGTTTCATGCGTCACGGCCGCAACCCCCGATCTGCACGCGCGGATCGTCGACGAGCTCGATGCCGGCATCGAGCGGCTCGCGCAGCGGATGCGCTGAAGTCGAACCCCCGGGTTCGCCGGAAGCTATGTTGCCGCAATGCTTCAGGACGTCGCCCTGGGCGACCGTTCGCTCGCGGACTACAGCCACCTCGTGGGGCGCGGGCTGGTGGAGGAGATCCGCGAGCTCGCTGCGCCGCTCGAGGGCAAGCGCATCCTGCACGTGAGCGCGACGGCCTTCGGCGGGGGCGTCTCGGAGATCCTCTACACCCTCGTCCCACTCATGCGTGACGTCGGTCTCGATGTCCACTGGCGCGTGATCCTCGGACGTGAGGAGTTCTTCAACGTCACGAAGCTCATGCACAACTCGCTGCAGGGCGATCCCCAGACGATCACCGCCCAGCAGTGGGAGGTCTTCGAGGCGTACAACACGATGAACGCGCAGAGCCTCGACGACGACTGGGACGTGATCATCGTCCACGATCCGCAGCCGGCGGCGCTGCGCGCCTCGGCCACGAACCATGCCCGCCACTGGGTCTGGCGCTGCCATATCGATCTCTCGACTCCCAATCGCGAGACGCTCGAGCGCCTGATGCCGCTCCTGCGTGAGTACGACCAGACCGTCTACCACATGGAGCGGTACATCCCCGACGGCATGGACGGGCACGTTCGAATCATCCCGCCGGCGATCGACCCGCTCTCGCCCAAGAACATGGCCCTGACGCCCGAGGACGCGGCCTTCGTCTGCGAGCAGTTCGGGATCGACACCGACCGCCCGCTTATCTGCCAGGTCTCGCGGTTTGACCCCTGGAAGGACCCGATGGGCGTGATCGACGCGTTCCGCCTCGTGCGCGAGGAGATGCCAGAGGTCCAGCTCGCGCTCGTCGGCTCGATGGCGACGGACGACCCCGAGGGCTGGGAGTTCTTCCACCAGACCTTCAGCTATGCCGATGGCGACCCCGACATCAAGATCCTGAACAACCTGAACAACGTCGGCGCCATCGAGGTGAACGCGTTTCAGTCCCAGGCCGACGTCGTGATACAGAAGTCGCTGCGCGAGGGCTTCGGGCTCACGGTCACCGAGGCGCTGTGGAAGGTCCGCCCAGTCGTGGCCGGCAACGTCGGCGGCATTCCGCTCCAGGTGACGGATGGCCAGACCGGCTACCTCATCACCTCCGCGGAGGAGGCGGCCGAGCGCACCCTCCGGATCCTCCGCGACCCGGGGCTGGCAAAGCAGCTCGGCCGGGCGGGCAAGGAGCGAACGCGGGAGCTCTTCCTGACCCCGAGACTCCTGCGAGACTGGTTGCAGGCATTCGGAGAGATGAACCTTTGAACGACGACCCGCGCCTCGTGATCGTGTCCAACCGCGGGCCGGCGCAGTTCGAGCGGACGCCGGACGGAGAGCGCACCGTCAAGCGGGGCGGCGGCGGCCTGGTGACGGCCCTGAGCGGCCTGGTCGCGCATCGCGACGCGCTCTGGATCGCCTCCGCCATGACCGACGAGGACCTGGCCGTGAGCCGGGAGGCCGGCGGGGAGCCCGTGACGCAGGAGCTCGACGGCGTCACCTACGAGGTCGTGCTCGTGGAGAGTGACTCCGAGGCGTATGACCGCTTCTACAGCGTGATCGCGAACCCGGTCCTGTGGTTCATCCAGCACTACCTGTGGGACCTGTCGAACGCGCCGGACATCCGCCGCGAGGAGGCGGACGCGTGGGACTACGGCTACAAGGCGGTGAACGCCGACCTCGCTCGCGCGGTCCTCGCAGCCATCGCGGACCACGAGGAGCCGCTCGTGATGTTCCACGACTATCACCTCTACACGTGCCCCGCGCTGGTTCGAGAGGCCCGGCCGGATGCCATGCTCCAGCACTTCGTCCACATCCCCTGGTCGCAGCCGGACAGCTGGCGAATCCTCCCCGGCCGCATGCGCGAGGAGATCTATCGCGGTCTCCTCGCCAACGACCTCATCGGCTTTCACACCACGGCGTACTGCCGCAACTTCCTGCACTGCTGCCGGGAGCTGATGGAGCTCGAGGTCGACTACGAGCGCGGCGCGGTGCTGCACGCGGACCGCGAGACGTGGGTGCGGGCATATCCGCTCGGGATCGACGCGGGCCGCCTGGACAGGGCAGCGGAATCGCAGCAGGTCGAGGAGTACGAGCGGGAGATCCTGCGCCGCCGGCGCGATTGCATGATCCTGCGGGTCGACAGGGCGGATCTCTCGAAGAACATCCTGCGCGGCTTCACCGCCTTCGACACGTTCCTGCAGCAGCACCCGGAGTTTCGCGAGAAGGTCACATTCATCGCCCACCTGCAGCCGTCGCGGACGGACGTGCCGGAGTACGCGGAGTATCTGGAGCGGATCGAGGCGCTGGTCGCCGTCGTCAACCATCGCCATGGGACCACGGACTGGATGCCGATCGACCTCCGGATCTACGAGAACTTTCCCGAGGCCGTCGCGCGCTACAAGCACTTCGACCTCTTGATGGTGAACGCGCTGTTCGACGGCATGAACCTGATCGCCAAGGAGGCGCCCGCGGTCAACACGCGCGACGGAGTGGTGATGCTGTCGGAGAACACCGGCGCCCACGAGGAGCTGGGCGACTGCACGCTGACGGTCAACCCGTTCGACATCCAGGAACAGGCGGACACGATCTACCGCGCCCTGGTGATGGATCCCGAGGAGCGGCGCCTGCGGGCCTCCCGCCTCCGCGAGCTCGCGCGCGAGCGCGACCCGGGCGTCTGGATCTCGGAGCAGCTCGACGACATCCGGGCGAAGCGCGAAGCGATCGCGGCGGCGCGGTAGCGCCCGCCGGGCGAAACCTGACGCGGGACGCACGAGGGGGCAGGCTTTTCGCCCTGTACGCAGAAGAAACACGGGATAGGCCGCGAAAGAAGGGAGCCCGGATGTCCCCTTACGCCGAAGTGTCGGATCCAGCGCAGGAGGCGAGCGGGTGGTGGTGGCTGCTGCTGGTCCTCGGGGTCATGTGCATCGCCGCCGGGGTGATCGTGCTGGTACAGCCCGACATCAGCCTGGTGACGCTCGCCGTCATCGCCGGGATCTTCCTCCTCGTCGACGGCATCTACGACGTCGTCGTGGCCATCGCCGAGCGCGTCGAGGGCCGTGGCCTGCTGGCCGTAATCGGCGTCCTCAGCGCGATCGCGGGAATCATCCTGATCCGTCACCCGATCGAGAGCGTCGTCGCCATCGCCCTCCTGGTGGGCATCTGGCTCGTGTGCATCGGCGTCGTCCGCCTGATCAGCGCCTTCGAGCTGGCGGTCAACCGGGGTTGGAACGTGTTCGTGGCGCTGATCGAGATCGCGGCGGGGATCATCATCGTCGCCGTCCCCGACATCGGCGTGTCGACGCTGGCCATCTTCATCGGGATCGCGTTCATCCTCCGGGGACTCGCGCTCTGCGCCGCGGCATGGCTGCTCCGCGCGGTCAAGCACGACGGCGGACGCTCGCCCTCCGCCGTCACGCCCTGAGGTTTCGTCCCGCTCGGATCACACGGTCGCTCGGCGGCACTACTCGGATACTCTCGCTGCCGCGAAGCGCCAAGACGGGAACCCGATGGACGGAGAGGATGTCCGGGCAAGTCGATCCTTCACACATCATGCAGGTCGGTATGGGGTTCTGGGGTTCGAAGACTCTCCTGTCGGCGGTCGAGCTCGAGCTCTTCACCAAGCTGGGAAGCGAACCGATGACGGGTCCGCAAATCGCCGGGGCTCTTGGCTTGGATGTTCGCGCGATCCCAGACTTCCCCGATGCGCTTGTCGCCCTTGACCTGCTCGATCGCGAGGGGGAAGGGAGCGATGCGCTCTACCGCAATACCGACGCTGGAGCGGTCTTTCTGGACAAGGCGAGTCCCGCCTACATCGGCGGGGTCCTCGAGATGGCGAACGCGCGGCTGTATGGATTCTGGGGTGATCTCACCGAGGCCTTGCAGACCGGAAAGCCTCAGAACGAGGTCAAGCACACGGGCAAGGCGATGTTCGAGGAGCTCTACAGCGACGAGGCCAGGCTCGAGCAGTTCATGAACGCGATGGCGGGGATCTCCGCGGGCCCGTTCATGGCGCTGGCGGAGAAGTTTGATTTCTCGAAGTACGAGACGCTTTGCGACGCGGGCGGCGCCACCGGTCAGCTCTCGATCATCGTCGCCGACCGCCACCCCCACATGCGCTGCACAAGCTTTGACCTGCCGGTTGTCGAGCCCATCGCTACCCGCGTAATCGAAGCCGCCGGGGTGAGCGACCGCGTCAAGGCCGTAAGTGGTGATTTCTTCGCCGATCCCCTACCCGTTGCGGACGTAATCACCATGGGGCTGATCCTCCACGACTGGAACCTCGAGAACAAGATGCATCTGGTCAAGGCCGCCTACGAGGCGCTGCCGGAGGGTGGCGCGTTCATTGCAATCGAGAACATCATTGATGACGCTCGGCGCGAAAACGCGTTCGGGCTGATGATGTCGCTAAACATGCTGATCGAGTTCGGCGACGCGTTTGATTTCACGGGCAGCGACTTTGCCGGCTGGTGCAAGGAGGCCGGGTTCAAAGAGATAGACGTCGTGCCACTCGCCGGTCCCACGAGCGCCGCCATCGCGTACAAGTAGCGCGGTCATCACGTGCCGGTGGCTGTCGCTTTCCTCAGCAGGAGTGGCTTCACTCACCGCTGGCCGATCACGGTTATCCGCCGGACCCGGGACTGACCGCGCAGGTACGGATAGCCCCGCTGGCTCGGGACCACGGCGCGGAACCTATAGCGCCGCCGGCCGGTCGTGGCGTGGAAGCGATACCGAGTTCGGTAGACGCCGTCCGCGTTTGCGCGGCCGTTTCGCACCTCGACCCAGCGGTGGTCCGCGCGGGCCTGGATTCGAACCCAGCGGCCCTCCGCGGCGGGGCCCTGCAGCTCCACCGTGAACCAGACCCGCTGGCCGTTGTGCAGCACCCCCTTTGGGCGCAGGATGAGCCGTGGGTGCGCGCGAACGCGCAGCCGAAGGTGGCGCTCGGCCACGTCGGCATGGGTCCACCAATAGGCGACGCGCACCTGCCGGCTCGGGCCCTGCGCCAGCTCCGTCGCGAAGCGGCCGTCGGCGTCCGTGGTCGGGGTTGCGACGACGCGCTCGAGCGCGCCGGCGATCGGGACTCGCGTCGCGACGCACACCCTCGCCCCCGCTACCGCTGTGCCGCTCGCGGCGAGGAGCCGGCCCCGAATCGCGATCGAGGGCCTTCGCTCATCCGGAGGTCGCTCGCGGATCAGCTGCGCCTGCAGCTGCGAACCGGGGCCCGTGTGCGAGATCGGGCACAGGTTGTCGACCCTGATGCGACGTGTGGTGCACGCGCGGTTTGCGAGGGTGCCGATCGCGTAGTCGGATGAGCAGGCCCGAAGCACGTTCACGCCCTGGTGAAAGGGTCCCGCCGCCGTCTGCAATCTCCAGGTCGTGTGCGCGCGTTGTGGACAGGGACGCATGCGCAGGGCCCAGCCATCCTCGATCCGGCACCGGGGGGTGGAGGCGGTCACGGGCTGGCCGTTCACGTCCAGGAGGAAGCGGTGAACCCCGCCGCCGACGTCCTGGGCGTCGACCGTCAGCGGCTGCACTCCGCGTTTGCTTCCGGGCTGAAGCGCGGCACCGCCGACCGCGATCGTCGGGCGGGTGTGATCGGCCAGCTCCAGGGCGATGCGCTTGATCCGGATCCGGGCCTTTCTTCCGCGACCACAGCCGTTCACCCGATGGCACGAGAGTCTCGCGGTCAGGATGCGGGCGGGGCTCGTAAACCGCGACCGTTCCATCCCGGGGTCGGGCGAGGCGAACGCCTGAGCGGCGCCAATCGGTGGAACCGCCAGGAGCTGAGGGAGGTAGCCGCCGCCCCCGTGCCCGGCGGCGCTCACCCCCAGCCGTGAGATGACCGTCCCGCCCGGCGCGTGCATCGTCCAGGCACCCCAGCGACCGTCGCCGGTGCGCTTGCCGACGTGCCGGATGCCGAGCCCCGGCTGGTTTGTCCCGCAACCGGCCTCGGAGACGTAATGAACTGAGGTGCGCTCGAAGGTCACGTCGGCATGTCGGGCGCCCAGCTGCGGATTGCAGATCGCGACCCGATAGAGGCCCGCGCCCGCCAGCGGGGGTGTGAGGAGGGCGGTTGCCAGCGCGATGATCGTGGCGAGGCCGATTTGCCCGGTGCCGCCGCTGACAGGCTTCGATCCCCCCATCGCGCTCAGTGCTCGAACCCAAACTCGGGGCGGCCGTTCTGACCGCGGCCGCCAGCGTCGGCAGGCCCTGGCTCGGACGGCGGTGCCGCGGAGCTCGTCGGCACGGGGGCCGGGGCCGGCGCCGGCGGAGAAGAGGAGTCGGCCGGCGTCGGGGTGGGGGCCGGTACGGAAGATGCTGATGGGGCGGAAACTTGGGGCGCGGGTGGGGCCGGGACGGGGGCTGCGGCGGGCGTCGGCTCGGGGGCCGAAGCTTCATCGTGCTTCGGCTGTGGCGCACGATGGCGATGAGCCGGTTCGGTGTCGCGACCTCGCTCCGGTCGGGCACGGTCCCGACGGTCGCGCGGAGCGCGGGACGGGCGTCGTGACGCATCGCGGCCGGCGCTCAACGACGCGGCCGCC
>Ga0209382_10000926_pt1 | contig 47545 bp, 34 predicted proteins | sample SoiMetdeltSBSDD5_FD_187599 | JGI IMG/M metagenome (GOLD analysis project Ga0209382, IMG submission 187599) | Bulk soil microbial communities from a Populus tree surrounding site in Tennessee, USA - Soil MetaG P. deltoides SBSDD5 (SPAdes) (version 2) | ecosystem: Environmental > Terrestrial >...
CTCCGGGTGGCTGAGGATCCAGTCGTAGTAGCCCGTGACGAATCCGTTGTACGCCGCGTGCAGCAGGATGCATGGCCATAGAGACCTGCAGCGCTCGTACAGCCAGCCCGCGACGATGCCGAGCACCAGCGCAGTCGCCATCTGGTACAGGTTGAGATGCGCGATGCCGAACAAAGTCGCGGACCACAGTATCGCGAACGTGCGCGAATACTGGCGCAGGAAGCTGCGCAGGATCACGCCACGGAACAGCATCTCTTCCAGCACCGGCGCGGCGACGCATGAAAACAGGACCGGCACGATCCCGGGTGCCATCTGCTCTTCGAAGCGCGCGAGGTCATCGGCGTCCATCGGAAACAACCACTGCACGAGCGTGTTGGCCGCGCCGGCCCCGATGACGAGTCCCGGCACGACCATGAGGATCGGCACCGAGACGAGCGTCATCGTCGCGACGACCGAGTGCCCGGCGGGATGGAACAGCGCGCGATAGTTGAGGCGCTTGTACGCCATCAGTCCGACGAACAGGATGCCGTTGCCGACGACGGTGATGAAACCGTAGACGTCGCCGTCGTTGACACCGGCGAGCACGTTCGCGTCGAACACTGCAGCCGCGACGAACAGCTCGATCGCCATGAGCAAGGCGATCAGCAGCAGGGCTTCGACGGCGTTGGGATACGTCGGGTGGTGCTCGCTCATGGTCTCGCGTGCGCTACTTCGTCGGAGCTTCCAGGCCCTTGCTGTACAGCACGCGGCCGTCGGGCGTCACGAGGATCGCGTCGATGTCGTCGAGGCGATTGTAGATCTCCATCGCACGCTCGGGCCCGAGCACGAAGGCCGTCTTCGACAGGCCGTCGGTGCGCGTCGCCGAGGGTCCGATGATCGTCGCGCTCCGCACTTTGCTCGCCGAGTGTCCCGTGCCCGGATCGATGATGTGGTGATAGCGCACGCCGCCTTCGTCGAAGTAGCGCTCGTAGTCGCCAGACGTGGAGATCGCGGCGTCTTCCAGCGGGATGCGCGCGATCACTTCTTCCTTGCGATCGGGATGGCGAATGCCGACGACCCACGGCTTGCCGAAGCGATCGCCGATGATGCGACTGTCGCCGCCTGCAGTGACGAGCGCGTGCACGAAGCCGCGTCCGTGCAAGAGCACGATGCCGCGGTCGACGGAATGTCCCTTGGCTATGCCGCCGAGGTCGATGCGCACGCCGGGTTGCGTGAAGCGCACCGTGTGCTGCGACTTGTCGAGCACGACGTGCCGATAGTTCACGCCGGGCAGCGCCGCCTTGATCTGTTCCTCGGCGGGGCGGACGTGCTTGCGGTAGTCATAGAGGTAGCCGACGCTGGCATACGTGATGTCGAACGCTCCGTCGGTCACGCGCGAATAGACCAGCGCCGTATCCAACAGGTCGAATAGCTCCGGCGAGATCTGCACCGGGCCCTGCGCCGCGCGCGCGTTGACCATCGACAGCTCGCTGGTCGGCTTGTAGGTGCTCATCGCCTCGTCGACCCGGCGCATCTCGGCGAGCACCGCGTCGATCGCGGCCTGTCCCTGCTTGGGGTCGTCCGCCCACAACTCGACGGCGATGCGCGTCCCCATGATCCCGTCTTCGACCCGTTCCAGCCATTCGGCGGCAGCGAGGCCTGGAGCGAGCAGACCGATCAGCGTGATGGCCGGTGCGAGGCTCAGTTTCATGTACGTATGGTAGAGCACTTGGGCGCTTTCGGTATCATCGCGCCCCATGGAGCAATTCGACGTAGTCGTGATCGGCAGCGGCCCGGCGGGCGAGGGCGCCGCCATGACGGCCGCCAAGCATCACAAGACCGTCGCCGTGATCGAGCGCTATTTCGAAGTCGGCGGCGGCACCACTCACTGGGGCACGATCCCGAGCAAGGCGCTGCGGCATGCCGCGAAGGTTCTGCACGACGTGCGTCGCAACCCGCTGCTGCGCGAGGTCAGCGAGGCTTCGAGTCTGACCTACCCGCAGCTCCTGGCCACTGCGAACAAGGTGATCGACACGCAGGTCGCGACCCGCAACCGTTTCTACGAGCGCAATCGTGTGCCGATCTACTCGGGCGAGGCGTCGTTCGTCGATCCGCACACGCTGGAGGTGCAGCCGGCCAACGGCAAGCCGATTCGCGTGTCGGGCAAGCATGTCGTGATCGCCGCGGGCTCGCGGCCCTATCACCCGCCGGAAGTCGACTTCACGCACGAGCGCATCTGCGACAGCGACACGATCCTGCGTTACGGCCAGCATCCGTTCTCGGTCACGATCTATGGCGCCGGCGTCATCGGTTGCGAGTACGCCTCGATCTTCGTGAACCTCGGCGTCAAGGTGACGCTGGTCAACACTCACGACCGGCTGCTGTCGTTCCTCGACGACGAGATCGCGGAGGCGCTGTCGTATCACCTGCGCGAGCAGGGTTGCGTCATCCGCCACAACGAGCAGTTCAAGGAGCTCGAAGCGCGCGAGCGCGACGTCGTGCTGCACCTGGAGTCGGGCCGCAAGATCAAGTCGGACGTGCTGCTGTGGGCGAACGGGCGCACCGGCAATTCTCAGGCGCTCAAGCTGGAAAACGCCGGGCTCGCGAGCAACCAGCGCGGACAGATCGCAGTGAGCCGCCAGTACCAGACATCGGTTCCGCACATCTACGCGGTCGGCGATATCGTCGGACCGCCGGCCCTGGCGAGCGCTGCGTACGTGCAAGGCTCGCATGCGGTGGAGCACATCCTCAATCCGAACGTGGCGCCGCATCAGCTCGAGATGATCCCGAGCGGCATCTACACGATCCCGGAGATTTCCTCGATCGGCCGCAGCGAGCGCGAGCTGCAGGAAGCGAAGGTGCCGTACGAAGTCGGCCATTGCGCGTTCAAGAACCTGGCGCGTGCACAGATGACCGAAGAGAAGGTCGGCATGCTCAAGATCATCTTCCACGCCGAGACCCTGGCGGTGCTCGGCGTGCACTGTTTCGGCGACGGTGCCTCCGAGATCGTGCACATCGGCCAGACCGTCATGGCCAGCAAGGACATCAACGACATCCGTTACTTCACCGGCACGACGTTCAACTACCCGACGATGGCGGAGGCGTATCGCGTCGCCGCCTACAACGGCATCAACCGACTGACCTGAGAGGGGAGCCTGCGATGAGCATCGCCAAAGAATTCCGAGAATTTGCAGTCAAAGGCAACGTCGTCGACATGGCAGTCGGCATCATCATCGGCGCGGCGTTCGGCAAGATCGTCAGCTCGCTGGTCAGCGACGTGGTTACGCCGCCGCTCGGCTACATCATCGGCGGCGTCGACTTCACCAAGCTGGCGATCACGCTGCCGCCCATGCTCGAAGGCGCGGAGGCGGTGACGATCCGCTACGGCGTGTTCCTGCAGACGCTGTTCGATTTCATCATCGTCGCGTTCGCGATCTTCATGATCGTGAAGCTCATCAACCGCGTCCGCCGCAAAGAAGAAGCCAAGCCCGCCGCTCCGCCGGCCCCGCCGCGGCAGGAAGTGTTGTTGGAAGAAATTCGGGATCTCTTGAAGAACAGATAACCGGAAAATTCTCTCGCCAAGACGCCAAGAACGCCAAGAAGAATCAGAATTCTGGGTTCGGAATTCTTTCCTTGGCGTTCTTGGCGTCTTGGCGAGAGTTTCCTCTTACGCGAGCGCCGCGAAGGCGGCGCGCGTGAGGTTCTCAGGCACGGCGGCGGTGCAAGCGACGTTGTCTTCGACGCGGATGCCGCCGTAGGGTCGGAACTCGTCGACGCGTCGCCAGTTGATGTGCTTGCCGTGTGCGCTGTCGCGCGCTTCGTTCAGCAGCATGTCGATGAAATAGAGCCCGGGCTCGATTGTCACGACGAAGCCTGGCTCAAGCGTGCGTGTGAGCCGCAGGTACGGATGCCCCGCGGGCCGTGCCTTCTGCGTACCCTTCGCGTCCACGCTGAACCCAGCGACGTCATGCACCTGCAGGCCCAGCAGGTGTCCGACGCCGTGCGGGAAGAACACACCGGACAAGCCGCTCGTCACCGCATCCGCCGCCGGCATCGTGATCACGCCCGAGTCGTGCAGCAGGTTGGCGATGCGCAAATGCGCATCGACGTGAATGTTCGCGTAGTCGACGCCGTTGCGAACCTGCGCGCAGAGCTGCAACTGCAGCGTTTCCATGCCCGCGATCAGCGCGGCGAAGTCGCCGTCGCTCCCGGCGTAGGTACGTGTGACATCGGCGGCGTACGTGTGGAACTGCGCGCCTGCATCGATCAGGAACGACAAGTGCCTGGCCGGCGCCTCGCGCTCCTGATGTTGATAGTGCAGAACAGATGCATTCGTGTTGAGCGCGACGATGTTCGAATACGGCAGCTCACGCTCCGAGTGACCCGTCGCGCGCACGTACGCCATGTGAATCTCGTATTCCGACTTGCCCGCGCGGAACGCAGCTTCGGCGGCGACGTGGCCGCGTGCAGCGGCGTGCGACGCATGGCGCATGCACTCCAGCTCGTACTCGGTCTTGATGGCACGCGGATAGTGCAACCGATGCAGCAGGTCTTCCGGGTTGCTCTCTGCGAATCCCCAGTCCTTGAACTGCTCCTGCCATTCGCCGATGAATGCGCAACGGCCGAGGTGAGTGAGATGGCGACGCGCGTCGGCAGCCTCGCGGATCACCTCGATCTGGAAATGATGCGTCCAGAAGCCGTGCGGCAGCGAGGGTGGCTTGTGCCAGTAATCGGCCGGCTGCAGGAAAATCAGCCGCGGCTTCGCGCCGGGCTTGTACAGGAGCCAGCAGTCGATCGCGTCTTCGAGCGGCACCCACAGCTTGAAATGCGGATTCGGCTTGAACGGATAGGCATGGTCGTCCAGGAACAGCATGTGCTGACTGCCCGCGTGAATCGCGAGCGTGTCGACTTTGCACGCTGCCATCGCCTCGTCCGTGCGCTGGCGCTGAATGCGGAGGTGATCTTCGAACGATTGCGAGAGCAGAGGCGAGACATGCATGGTCGTGATCCGGGATGTCAACGTTTCGTCATGTCAATATTTCGTCAATGTCGCCGCGTGCACACACTGCACGAAACACTGGAATTTCCAGGTTCAAATCGCGTTGCAAAGTCACTAGAATTCCGCGCGGGCCAAGCAACGCGGGAGCGAGAACTCTCTCCCAACTTGTCTTCACTGTCCACCTTCATCAGTCACACTAGGGTGATCATTCACATGAACACAAAAATGATTCTCGCCGCAGTCGCGCTGTCGCTGTCGTTGGCCGCGTGCGCGAAGAAGGAAGAACCCGCTGAGGCTGCTCAGGACGCCGCTGCAACGGCGAACGAAGCTGCCGGTCAGGCTCAGGAAGCTGCTGGTGACGCTGCTGCCGCCGCGGGTGATGCCGCTGCCGCCGCGGGCGACGCCGCTGCCCCGGCCGAAGCGCCTGCCGAGCAGCCGCCTGCTCAGCCGCAGCAGTAGTATCGGTAATCGTCCCGATATCGAGGGACGATCGTCGAACTCAGGATACCGGGCGGGACCCTCCGCCCGGTATCTCGAAGCGGAGCCTCCCTCGGAGGTGTGCCGTGACAGTCAGCATCCGCGACGCGCAGAACTCTCCGCAGGACCGCACCTGGATTCAGGGGCAGTACCCGGAATATCTCGAAGACCTCTCGCAGCAGAGCATGAACACCGGGATGTTCCCGGCGAAAGGCGAATACGGCGAGCGTCAGCAGGAGCTCATGGCGCGCTGGTTCGCGGATGAGACCTCGCATCCGCTCATCATCCTCAAGAACGACAAGCCCGCCGGCTTCGCGCTGGTGAGCCGCCCGCCGCGCCACCAGCGGCAGGAAGTCGATTTCCGCATGGCCGATTTCTTCATCACGCCGCGCTCGCGGCGCCTGGGGATAGGGCGCGATGCGGCGGCGCTGATCTTCAATCGCTTCGCCGGCACGTGGGAAATCGTCGAGTTCGTCTACAACAAGCCGGCCGTGCAGTTCTGGCGCGCGATCGTCGGCGCGTACACCGGCGGGAAGTTCAAGGAGCGGGTGTCCCAGGGCGAAGTGCACCAGGTGTTCGTTTCAGGCAAACCCCGGGCAGGGAGATAGCTAGCCGGCCGCGACCTTGCGTCGCTGCGGCCTGGCCTTCCGCTCCAGCACCGGCCGCAGATACTTCCCCGTGTAACTCTTCTCGTTCGCCGCGATCTCTTCCGGCGTGCCCGTCGCGACGAGCGTGCCGCCGCCGGCGCCGCCTTCCGGCCCCAGGTCGATGACCCAGTCCGCCGTCTTGATCACGTCGAGGTTGTGCTCGATGACTACGATCGTGTTGCCCTCGTCGCGCAGACGATGCAGTACGCCGAGGAGCTGCTCGATGTCGTAGAAATGCAGGCCGGTCGTCGGCTCGTCGAGGATGTACAGCGTGCGGCCGGTCGAGCGCTTCGACAGCTCCTTCGCGAGCTTCACGCGCTGCGCTTCGCCGCCCGAAAGTGTGGTCGCGTTCTGGCCGAGGCGGATGTAGGACAGGCCCACGTCCATCAGCGTCTGCAGCTTCGGCGCGATCGCCGGCGCATGCCGGAAGAAATCGAGCGCGTCCTCGACCGTCATCTCCAGCACTTCATTGATGTTCTTGCCCTTGTAGCGGATCTCCAGCGTCTCGCGGTTGTAGCGCCGGCCTTTGCACACGTCGCACGGTACGTAGACGTCCGGCAGGAAGTGCATTTCGACCTTGATGACGCCGTCGCCCTGGCACGCTTCGCAGCGCCCGCCCTTCACGTTGAAGCTGAAGCGACCGGCCTCGTAGCCGCGGGCACGCGCCTCGGGCACGGCGGAGAAGATGTCGCGGATCGGCGTGAACAACCCGGTGTACGTCGCAGGATTGGAGCGCGGCGTGCGCCCGATCGGGCTCTGGTCGATGTCGATCACGCGATCGATGTTCTCCAGGCCTTCGACGCCGTCGTTGGGCGCAGGATCGGTCGAAGCATCGTTCAGCTTGCGCGCAACGAACTGGTACAGCGTGTCGTTGACGAGCGTCGACTTGCCCGAGCCCGACACGCCGGTGACGCACGTCATCACGCCGAGCGGAATCTCGACCGTGACGTTGCGCAGGTTGTTGCCGCGGGCGTTGACGATGCGCAGGGCGCGATCGTCCTGGCGCGGCATCCGCATCGGCGGAATCGCAATGGCGCGCGCGCCGGAAAGATACTGGCCGGTGATCGAGTCCTTGCTCGCAGCGATATCCGCAGGCGTGCCTTGCGCGATCACGCGGCCGCCGTGCACGCCAGCGCCGGGACCCAGATCGACCACGTAGTCGGCGTGACGGATCGCATCCTCGTCGTGCTCGACGACGATCACCGTGTTGCCGAGATCGCGCAGGCGATTCAGCGTGCGCAGCAGCCGATCGTTGTCGCGTTGGTGCAAGCCGATCGACGGCTCGTCGAGGATGTACATCACGCCGACCAGCCCGGAGCCGATCTGGCTCGCGAGACGAATGCGCTGCGCCTCGCCGCCGGAAAGCGTGTCGGCACTGCGATCGAGCGTCAGGTAATCGAGACCGACGTCGCTCAGGAACCGCAGCCGCTCGTGGATCTCCTTGACGATCTTCGCGGCGATCTCGCCGCGCCAGCCTTCCAGCTTCAACTCATCGCTGAACCGCAGCGCATCGCTGACCGCGAGTCTTGCGATATCGGGCAGCGTGCGCTCAGCCACGAACACGTTGCGCGCGGCGCGGTTCAGGCGTGTCCCTTTGCACTCCGGGCAGGGCTGGTTGCTCAGGTACTTCGCGAGCTCTTCGCGCACCGCGAGCGATTCGGTTTCGCGGTAACGGCGCTCCAGGTTCGGGATCACGCCTTCCCATTTGTGCGCGCGTCGCATAGTGCCGCCGCGCGCATCGACGTAGCGGAAATCGATCTTCTCGTCGCCGCTGCCGTAGAGCACGACCTTCTGGTTCTTCGCCGACAGGTCCTGCCACGGCTCCTCGACGTCGAACTTGTAATGCCGCGCGAGCGATTGCACCAGCGCGAAGTAATAGGCGTTGCGGCGATCCCAGCCGCGGATCGCGCCGCCCGCGAGCGACAAATGCGTGTGATGGACGACGCGCGCCGGATCGAAGAACTGCTGCACGCCGAGGCCCGAGCACGTCGGGCAGGCGCCCGCCGGGTTGTTGAACGAGAACAGCCGCGGCTCGAGCTCCGAAAGACTGTAGCCGCAGATCGGGCAGGCAAACTTGTCGGAGAACACCAGCTCGGGCTTCTTCGCATCGTCCATGAAGGAGACCCGCGCGACGCCGTCGGCGAGCCGCAACGCCGTCTCGAACGATTCGGCCAGTCGCTGGCCGACGTCGGCGCGCACTTTCAACCGGTCCACGACGGCCTCGATCGTGTGTTTCTTCTTCGGATCGAGCTTCGGCGGCGTTTCCAGCTCGGCGACGATCCCGTCGATGCGCGCGCGTACGAAGCCCTGTCCCCGCAACTGTTCGATCACGTGCGCGTGCTCGCCCTTGCGCGCATCGATCAGCGGCGCGAGCAGCAGGATCGGGGTGCCATCCGGCAGCCGCAGCACCTGGTCGACCATCTGGCTGACCGTCTGCGCCAGCAGGTCGTTGCCATGATCGGGACAGCGCGGAATGCCGACACGTGCGAACAACAGTCGGAGGTGATCGTAGATCTCCGTCACCGTGCCGACGGTCGAGCGCGGATTGTGGGACGTGGACTTCTGCTCGATAGCGATCGCCGGCGACAGGCCCTCGATGGAATCGACGTCGGGCTTTTCCATCATCGACAGGAACTGCCGCGCGTAGGCCGACAGCGACTCGACGTAACGGCGCTGGCCCTCGGCGTAGATCGTATCGAACGCGAGCGACGACTTGCCCGACCCGGACAGGCCGGTGAACACGATGAGGCGGTCCCGCGGCAGCTCGAGGTCGAGATTGCGCAGGTTGTGAGTACGTGCGCCGCGGATGAGGATCGAAGGCATTGCGACGGACATCCTGAGGGCGTTTCCGGACCGATCAATATACATGGATGTCCGGGGACGAAATCCCCTGCTCCGGCACCCCACACCCGCTACAATCCGCCCCCTATTGAATGAGGGGTTCGGCCATGGCGCGCGGAGTCAACAAAGTCATTCTGGTGGGCAATCTCGGGGCGGATCCCGACACGCGCTACATGCCGAGCGGCAAGGCCGTGACCAACATCCGCGTCGCCACCAGCGAGTCCTGGAAGGACCGCACGACGGGCGACATGCAGGAGCGCACCGAATGGCACAGCGTCGTCATGTACGACAAGCTGGGCGAGATCGCGGCCGAGTACCTGCGCAAGGGCTCGCAGGTGTACATCGAGGGCAAGATCCGCACCCGCAAATGGCAGGATAAGGAAGGCAAGGACCGCTATACGACCGAGATCATCGCCGACCAGATGCAGATGCTGGGGGGTCGCGGCGGCGGCGGTGGCGCCTCTGGCGAGGCCCGCAGCAGCTCCCGTCCGGCGCCAGCTGCCGAGGACCGCTCGGCCGCACCCGTGGATGAAGGCGGCGGCGGCGGAGGCGGGGAATTCGACGACGATATTCCGTTCTAGGGACGCGGATAGGCCTTAAAATCAGCCCCTTACGACGCGTAGCTGCAGCTCCTGGCGAGGAAGTGGGCTACCCGCAGCCCGCCATCCGCTTCTATTCTTAGCGCCCCATGCCGCTGCTCTATATCCGCACCTTCGGTTGCCAGATGAACGAGTACGACTCCGCCAAGATGGTGGACGTGCTGCGTGAGTCGCAGGGCTATGAGCTGACGGACGATCCGGCCCAGGCCGACCTGCTGCTGCTCAACACCTGCTCGGTGCGCGAGAAGGCACAAGAGAAGGTGTTCTCGCAGCTCGGCGGCTGGAAGCAGCTCAAGAAGGCCAAGCCGCACTTGCTGATCGGCGTGGGCGGCTGCGTCGCGAGCCAGGAGGGCGACGGCATCACCAAGCGTGCGCCGCATGTCGATCTCGTGTTCGGACCGCAGACGCTGCACCGGCTTCCCGAGATGATCGCCGAGCTCAGGTCGACCGGCCGCTCGGTCGTCGACGTCAGCTTCCCGGAGATCGAGAAGTTCGACTCGCTGCCCGAGCCGCGCGCCGAGGGCGCGACTGCGTTCGTGTCGATCATGGAAGGCTGCAGCAAGTACTGCACGTTCTGCGTCGTGCCCTACACGCGCGGCGAGGAGATCAGCCGTTCGTTCGAATCGGTGATGTCGGAGATCCGCAGCCTGGCGCAGCAAGGCGTGCGTGAGATCACGCTGCTTGGGCAGAACGTCAACGCGTACAACGGCCCGATGTCGGACGGCACGCTGTGCGATCTCGGCACGCTGATCTACTACGTCGCCGAAGTGGCGGGCATCGAGCGCATCCGCTTCACGACTTCGCATCCGGTGGAGTTCAAGGACTCGCTGATCGAGGCCTATCGCGACATCCCGCAGCTTGCGAACTACCTGCATCTGCCGGTGCAATCGGGCTCGGATCGCATTCTCGCGGCGATGAAGCGCGGCTACACGACGCTGGAATACAAGCAGAAGATCCGCAAGCTGCGCGCAGTGCGCCCGGACATCAGCCTGTCGTCCGACTTCATCGTCGGCTTCCCGGGCGAGACGCAGCGCGATTTCGACTCGACCATGAGCCTGATCGCCGAAGTCGGTTTCGATCAGTCTTTCAGCTTCATCTACAGCCGCCGGCCGGGTACGCCCGCCGCCTCGTTGCCGGATGACGTCACGTATGAAGAGAAGCAACAACGCCTGGCGGCGCTGCAGTCGCGGGTCGACGGCCAGGCGCAGGCGATCAGCCGCGCGATGGTCGGAACGAAGCAGCGCGTGCTGGTGGAGCGTCCGTCGAAGAAGGACGCCACGAAGCTCGCGGGACGCACCGAGAACATGCGCTGGGTGAACTTCGACGGGCCGCAGACGTTGATCAATCGCTTCGCGGACGTCGTGATCACGGAGGCAATGCCGAACTCGCTGCGCGGCCGTCTTGCATGAGTGCTTCGATCGCAACGCGCGACCTTGCATTCGAGCCGGTCGACAACGCGCGGCTCGCCAACTTCGTCGGCCCGATGGACGAGAACCTGCGGCAAGTCGAGCAACGCTTGAACGTGCAGGTACGCCGGCGCGGCGGCTGGGTCGAAGTCTCCGGCACGCCGGAGGCGACGGTCGCGGCCGAGCACGTACTGCGGCATCTGTTCGAGCTGTCGGGCAGCGAAGCGCTGACGCCCGATCGCGTGCACCTCGCTGTCCAGGAAGCGCACATGGATCCCGGTCCCGTCGTGGTGACGCGCGCCGCGGACGAGGTGACGATTCACACGCAGCGCGGCGGTATTCGCGGCCGCGGCCCGAATCAGCGCCAGTATCTCGCGAACATTCACACGTGCGATCTGACGTTCGGCATCGGGCCCGCCGGCACCGGCAAGACCTATCTCGCAGTGGCCTGCGCCGTCGAAGCGCTGCAGACCGATCGCGTGCGACGCATCGTGCTCGTGCGTCCGGCGGTGGAGGCGGGCGAGCGCCTCGGCTTCCTGCCTGGCGACATCGGACAGAAGGTGGATCCTTACCTGCGGCCGATGTACGACGCGCTCTACGACATGATGGGCTTCGATCGCGTGGCGCGCGCAGTCGAGCGGCAGGTCATCGAGATCGCGCCGCTCGCGTTCATGCGCGGCCGCTCGCTCAACGACTCGTTCATCATTCTCGACGAGGCGCAGAACACCTCGGTCGAGCAGATGAAGATGTTCCTGACGCGCATGGGCTTCGGCTCGAAAGCCGTCGTGACCGGCGACATCACGCAGACCGACCTGCCGAAGCAGCAGCTCTCCGGCCTCAGGCACGTGATGAACGTGCTGCCCGGCGTCGAGGGCGTCGCGTTTACGCAGTTCACATCGAAGGACGTCGTGCGTCATCCGCTCGTACAGCGCATCGTGCAGGCGTACGAGCGCTCCGCCCCGGACAAACCCGCTTGATGGTGACCGTGCAGATCGCAACCCGCAGGGCTGGAGTGCCGCACGCGCGCAGTTTCGCGCGCTGGGCGAACGCTGCGTTCGCCGGCGGCCGCCGCCGCGCGGATGCGCTGCCCGAGCTGACGATTCGCGTCGTCGGTGCAGCGGAAAGCCGCAAGCTGAACCGCACCTGGCGCGGCAAGAACAAGCCGACCAACGTCCTGTCCTTCGAGGGCGGCGATCTGGCGATCTGTGCGCCGGTCGTGGCGCGCGAAGCGCGCGAGCAGGGCAAACCGCCAGCCGCGCATTGGGCACACATGGTCGTGCACGGTGTCCTGCACCTGCTCGGCTACGATCACGAGAACGACCGCGACGCCGCGCAAATGGAAGCGCGCGAAGCGAAGATCCTGGCACAACTCGGAATGCCGAATCCTTATGGCTGAAGACCAAGGTTCGACCGGACGCTGGCTGCGACGGATCACCGACACGCTGAGCGGCGAGCCGCGCGACATCGATGGTTTGATCGAGACGCTGCAGCAGGCGCGGCAGCGCGGCCTGATCAACTCCGACGCCTTCGAGATGCTCGAAGGCGTGCTGAGCGTCGCCGAGTTGCAGGTGCGCGACATCATGGTGGCGCGCGGGCAGATGACGGTCGTCAATCGCGACGATCCGCCGGAGGACATCCTGCCGATCGTGATCGAGTCGGGCCACTCGCGCTTCCCGGTGATCGGCGAGGATCGCGACCAGGTCGTCGGCATCCTGCTGGCGAAGGACCTGCTGCGCTACTTCGCCGAGGGCGGGCGCGACGACTTCGACATCAAGGAAGTGCTGCGCCCGGTCGTGTTCATTCCGGAGAGCAAGCGCCTCAACGTGCTGCTCAAGGAATTCCGCGTCAGCCATCACCACATGGCGATCGTGGTCGACGAGTACGGCGGCGTCGCCGGGCTGGTCACGATCGAGGACGTGCTGGAGCAGATCGTCGGCGACATCGGCGACGAGTACGACGTCGAGGACGACCTGGACATCCGCAAGGAAGGCGAGCGCCAGTTCACGGTCAAGGCACAGACGCGCATCGAGGACTTCAACGCCTACTTCGGTACCGAGTTCAGCGACGAGGAGTTCGACACGATCGGCGGCCTCGCGATGAACTACCTCGGGCGCCTGCCACGCCGCGGCGAGACCTTCGTGCTCGGCGGCCTGGAGTTCAAGGTGTTGCGCGCGGACCGGCGCCGGCTCGACATGCTGCGCGTCATCACACAACGCGACATCATCGGAAAGGAGTAGGTCGGGCTTCAGCCCGACTTCTTTGCTGGAATGAATGCCGACCTGCTGAAAAACCGCCTGGCCGCATGGCTGGCGCTGCCGGTCGGTGCTCTCGTCTCGCTCGCGTTCGCTCCGTTCAACTGGTGGCCGCTGGGAATTCTCGGCACAGCGTATCTGTTCGCGTTGTGGCACAACGCGGCGCCGCGGCGCGCCGCGCTCAGCGGCTTTCTGTTCACGTCCGGCACGTTCCTGGCCGGCACGTACTGGCTCTATCACAGCGTCTACCAGATCGGGCATGCGCCGATCGCGCTGACGATCTTCGTGATCGTCGCGATTGCCGGCGTCATGGGTGGCTACACCGCGCTGTTGGGCTACGTGATCGCACGCTGGGTTCGCGTGCAAGGCGCATTTCGCTGGCTCGTCGTCCTGCCTGCCGGGATCGCCGTGCTCGAATGGTTCCGCGGCTGGTTTCTCAGCGGCTTTCCGTGGCTCGCGCTCGGCTATACACAAACCGATGCGCCGCTCGCAGGCTTCGCTCCGCTGCTCGGTGTGTACGGCGTCACCTTCGCCGTGGCGCTGACTGCGGGTGCTGTCGTCGCGTTGTTGTTCGGCAGCGCGAATGCGCGCGTCATTGCCGGCAGCACGTTAGCTGCGCTCTGGATCTTCGGCTTCGTGCTGTGGGGACGCGAGTGGACGCAGCCGACCGGCCAGCCCGTCACGGTCGCGATCGTGCAAGGCGCGGTCCCGCAGGAAATGAAGTGGGACCAGGCGCAGTTCGAGGCGACGCTCGAGTTGTATCGCAGTCTCACGGCGCCGCATCTCGGCGCCAACATCATCGTGTGGCCGGAGTCGGCGCTCGCCGCGCCGGTGCACATGCTCGGCGGATTCCTCGGACCGCAATGGGACGCGGCGAAGCGCAGCGGCTCGACGCTGGTGCTCGGGCAGCTTCGGCGCGATCCGCGTCGCGAGATCTACTACAACGCGGTGCTGGCGCTCGGCGACGAGCCGCAGTGGTACGCCAAGCGCCGGCTCGTGCCATTGAGCGAATTCTTTCCGGTGCCGGAGTTCGTGCGCGACTGGCTGCAAGGGATGGATCTGCCGTACAGCGGCTTCGAGGCCGGCGGCGACTCGCAACCCGCTCTCGATGCAGCAGGGCAGAAGCTCGGCATCACGATCTGCTATGAGGACGCGTACGCGTCGGATCAGCTTGCAGTGCTCAAGAGCGCAACGTTGCTCGTGAACGTAACCAACGATGCGTGGTTCGGCGATTCGACCGCGGCTCATCAGCATCTGCAGATCAGCCGCATGCGTGCGCTCGAAGCGGGCCGCACGATGCTGCGCGCGGCGAACGATGGCATCTCGGCGATCATCGGTCCGGACGGCCGCGTCACGTCGACGCTGCCGCGCTTTCAGCCGGGCGTCCTGACGGGCAGCGTTCAGCCTCGTGTCGGGCTGACGCCATACGCTCGTGTCGGTAATTGGCTGATCATCGCGTTCAGCTGTGCGGTGCTATTGCTGGCGCTGATCATGCTGCGCGTACAGTCCAAAACTGCTCAGGGCAGCGACCGTCGCTCCGTTGTTGCTGACTAGCGACTACTATTAGCTAGTCGGACCCCTCAGTGCTTTAACGGCACTTGTATCCTCTCTCCCAAGCCTTTGCCTCTACAGCGAATGCTTTTCGCCGCCGCAACGTGCGCCCACTTGTTGCGGGCAAGCACGCCGAGTGCAGCGGCGAGCCAACACCTCAGGAGAGAGACATGCTCAAGAACGTTCTTGTCCGGCGTGCCGTCAGGTACGCCCTGCTCGCGAATGCGCTCGCGATTGCCTGCGCCACGGTGCAGGCTGCGGAAGAGCCCATCGCCGAAATCGTGGTCACTGGCTCGCGCATCGCGCGTCCGGACATCGAAGCATCGACGCCGGTGCAGGTGCTCAGCAGCCAGGCAATCGACATGCAAGGCTCGCAGAATGTCGCCGACATCATCGCGGAGCTGCCCGCTGTCGGCACACCGGGCCTGTCGCGCACCAACAGCAACTTCCTCACCAGCTCGAACGGCGTATCGACCGTCAACCTCCGCAACATGGAGGACCAGCGCACGCTGGTGCTGATCAACGGTCGTCGCGTTGTCGCGGGCGTCGGCGGCACCTCGATCGTCGACGTCAACAACATTCCGACGGATCTGATCGAGAGCGTGCAGGTGCTCACCGGCGGCGCGTCCGCGGTGTACGGCTCCGAAGCAGTGGCCGGCGTCGTCAACTTCATCCTGAAGGACGATTACGAAGGCCTGAACTTCCGCGCACAGACCGGCGCTTCGGCTGAAGGCGATGCCGAGCGCAACATGTTCTCGGTGACCGGCGGATTGAACATTGGCGATCGCGGCAACATCACCGGCAACGTGCAGTACGACCGCGACTTCGGCCTGCGTTCGCGCAACCGTGAGATTTCGGCGAATGACATTCCGGCCCGCAGCGGCTTCCCGCCGCAAGGCCGCTTCCCGCTGGACTCCGACTGGACGTTCGGTCCCGACAACGTGCTGAAGCCGACGTTCGTGACTGCGCAGGACGGCTTCAATCGCAACGCCGAGCGTTACATCGCCGTGCCGCTCGAGCGCACGCTGGTGACCGTACTCGGCAACTATCAACTGACCGATCGGGTGAAGTTCTTCGCCGAGGGCAGCTATTCGAAGATGGAGTCGAACTCCAGGCTCGAGCCGCTCGCCACCGACAACTCCGACGCGGTGTTGCCGGACGGCACCGTGCTGCCGGGCCTGTCGCGCGACAATCCGTTCATCCCGGCGCCGATCCTGGCCGAGATGGACGCGATCGCGGCCGACACCGGCGAGGAAGTGTTCCTGCCGATGATCAAGCGCATGAACGGCGTGTTCGACCGCTCGAACCAGAACGATCGCGACTTCTATCGCGGCGTGGTCGGCTTCAGCGGAGATTTCGGCAACGACTGGCACTGGGATACCTACTACAACCGCAGCCAGACGAAGGAAGCGACGGCATCCGAGACGGCGCTGCGCGATCGTTACTTCTTCGCGCTGGACGCGATCCGGGATCCGGCGACAGGTCAGGCGGTTTGCCGCGACGCCGCTGCGCGCGCTGCAGGCTGTGCGCCGTTCAATCCGTTCGGCTTCAACTCGGTGTCGCAGGAGGCAGCCGACTACATCACTGCCGGCGGCATCAAGGATACGTACGACGCCACGGTGGATCAGGAAGTCATCGCGGCCAACATCACCGGTCCCGTGTTCGATTTGCCTGCGGGCTCGGTGAAGATCGCCGCCGGCGTGGAGTATCGCGAGGAGAAGAGCGAGGAGATCTACTCGCTCGAGACGCAAGCCGGCAACACGATGGGCAACGCGCTCAGCAACACGTTCGGCAAGTACGACGTGAAGGAAGCGTACGTCGAGACCGTGGTGCCGCTGCTCAGCGATGCGCCGTTCGCCCGGTCCTGGGACGTCGAGGCGGCGTATCGCTTCGGCGATTACTCGACCGTCGGCAGCGTCGATAGCTGGAAGCTCGGCACGACCTGGGCGCCGACGGACGATGTGCGCTTCCGCGCGGTGTACTCGGTTGCGACCCGTGCGCCGAACATCGGCGAGCTGTTCGCCGGTCCGAACCAGACGTTCGAGACGGTGCCGGATCCGTGCGTCGACGCCGTTACGGAGGCTGGCGCGGTCGGTGACTTCTGCCGCTCGATCCCGGGCATCGCACAGCAGCTCGCCACGACGGGTGGCTTCGAGTACACGCTCGGCGACGAGCAGAGCATGGAGGGGCGCAACCTCAGCAATCCGGACGTGAAGGAAGAGGAGGCGAAGACCTGGACGGTCGGCGTCGTGCTGACGCCGCAGGCGTTCCGCAACTTCACGGTGTCGGTCGACTGGTTCCAGATCAAGATCAACGACGCGATCAAGCTGGTGTCGCGCGACTTCATCCTGAGCAGCTGCGTGAACTCGCTGGGCACCGATCCTCTGTGCAGCCGCATTACGCGTGAGAATGTAGGTACGCCGCGGCCGCGCACTCCGGGTACGGTGTTCTCAATCGACACGCTGCCGCTGAATGCAGCATCGATCGAGACCAGCGGTGTCGACGTCGCACTCGGCTATGCGCTCGAGTTCGGCAGCGCGCAACGCCTCGGCGTGACGCTCGCTTACACGTATCTCGACAAGCTGACGCTGCAGCAGAATGCGACGCTGCCGCCCGAGAACGAGAAGGGGCAGCTCGACGGTCCGGGCCGCCTCGGCGCCGGCTTCGAGCATCGCGCCAATCTCGGCCTCAACTACTCGTGGGATCGCTTCTCGGCGAGCTGGCGCATGAACTACCTCAGCGCCATCAAGGACACGCTCGACGAAAACGGCCCGACCGTCCCGCCCGAGGTCAACGACATCGGCTCGACGATCTATCACGACATCACGGCGCGCTACGAACTCGGCGCCGACCGGGAGTACGCGGTGTACGCAGGCGTGGACAACGCGTTCGACAAGAAGCCGCCGGTCCTCGGCCAGAACGCGCAGTCCGAGATCACCGGCACCGAGACGGCTGCGGACACCTTCGACCCGTTCGGTCGCATGTGGTACGCGGGCGTGGAGGTGAGCTTCTGAAACACCCCGCCAGGGGATGCGATGACGGGTGCGGCGGAGTTAATCTCCGCCGCACCCGCTTGTTGCAGGGGATGTGCCATGAACGTTGCAGTGCTCGTAGTCGCGGCTGCTCTGTGCGCATGCACGCCAGCGAAGAAGGACGAGTCCACCCGGGAAGTTGCCTGGGAGACGTACAAGCCGACCGGATCGCACATCCGCGAGCGAGCTGACGGCAGGCGCTCGCCCAAGAACAGCAGCAGCGCTCCGGTCAGGGACGTGCAGGATGTGCCCGCGGTGACGATCATTCCCAATCAGGCGCCGAAATAAGCCGATTGCCCGTATGATTGCGCCCTTTACTGTCGGAGCCCGACGGAAGGCGCGTGGAAAATCTGCTTCAGGTCATCCTGCTCGGCATCATCGAGGGCATCACCGAATTCCTGCCGATCTCCAGCACCGGGCACCTGCTGATCGCTCAGCATTGGCTGGGCGCGCGCTCGGAGCTGTTCACCGTCGCCATCCAGGCCGGGGCGATCCTCGCCGTCATTGCCATCTACTGGCAGCGCCTGTGGCAGCTCACTTTGAACCTGTCGCAGCCCGCGAATCGTAGTTACCTGTTCAAGCTGCTGACGGCGTTCGTCATCACCGTGATCGGCGGGTTCGCCGCCAAGGCGATGGGCCTGGAGCTGCCGGAAAACGTGGCGCCGGTCGCCTGGGCCATGGTCATCGGCGGCGCGGCGATTTTTTTGATCGAGGCGTATACCGCGCAGAAGCCACTCAACGACGAGGTTACGTGGCGGGTCGCGCATTGGGTCGGCATTGCGCAGATCGTAGCCGCGGTCTTCCCGGGCACGTCACGTTCGGCTGCCACGCTGTTCGCGGCGATGCTCGCCGGCACGACGTCGCGGCCGGCGGCGGCGGAGTTTTCGTTTTTGCTCGCCATTCCGACGATGTTCGCGGCCACGGCGTTCGAGGTGCTGAACCTTTATCGCCACGACCGGATCGCACAGGAGAACTGGACCGACCTCGGCGTGGGCTTCGTCGTGTCGGCCATCGTCGCCTTCATCGCGGTGAAATGGCTGCTGAACTACATCCAGACGCACAAGTTCACCGTATTCGCCTGGTATCGGATCATCGCCGGCGTGGCGCTGTTAGCGCTCGTCCGGTGATCAGTAAGGAGTGTCGATGTCGTCGCAGCGCCTGACCCGCTACATCCTGATTGCCCTGGTGCTCGGCATCGTCGCCGGCTACGTCGTCAACTCGTCATTCGAGTCGTCGGCGGCGACGTTCGCGTCGCGGGTCGAGCTGCTGCCGTTCGCGTTCCTGCGTCTCATCAAGATGATCATCGCGCCGCTGGTGTTTTCGACGCTGGTGGTCGGCATCGGCAAGATGGGCGACATCGCGACCGTCGGGCGTGTCGGCGGCAAGGCGCTCGGCTGGTTCATCTTTGCATCGCTGGTGTCGCTGACCCTGGGCCTCGTGCTGGTGGAGACCCTCGAGCCGGGCAAGGCCATGCAGCTCGCGATACCGGACGCCGCCGCGAGTTCGGGCGTGCAGAGCGGCGCGCTGACGTTGAAGGGTTTCATCGAGCATCTGATTCCCGCCAGCATTGCCGATGCGATGTCGCGCAACGAGATTCTGCAGATCGTCGTGTTCTCGCTGTTCTTCGGCGTCGGAATGGCGGCACTCGGCGAGCGCGGTCGTGCAGTGGTCGAAGTGCTCGATGTCGTCGCGCACATCATGCTGAAGGTGACCGGCTACGTGATGCTGTTCGCGCCGCTCGCCGTATTCGGCGCGCTCGCCGGCATCGTGTCGAAGGAAGGCCTCGAAATCCTCGGCGTGTACGGCATCTTCATGGGCGAGTTCTACCTGGGTCTGCTCATCCTGTGGGCAGTGCTGGTGACGCTCGGTGGCCTCGTCATCGGCCCGCGCGTGCTGCGATTGATCAAGCGCGTGCGCGAGCCGACGATCCTGGCGTTTTCCACCGCGAGCTCGGAAGCCGCGTATCCGAAGACGCTGGAAGAGCTGGAGCGCTTCGGCTGCAGCAATCGCGTGGCCAGCTTCGTGCTGCCGCTCGGCTACTCGTTCAATCTCGACGGCTCGATGATGTACTGCACGTTCGCGGTCATGTTCATCGCGCAGGTCTACGGCATCGAGCTGTCGTTCGGTCAGCAGCTCGTGATGGTCGCGATCCTGATGCTGACGTCGAAGGGAATAGCCGGCGTCCCGCGTGCATCGCTGGTGGTGATCGCCGCGACGCTGGGCCAGTTCGGCATTCCGGAGCAGGGCCTGCTGTTGCTGCTAGGCGTCGATCACTTCCTCGACATGGGTCGCTCCGCGACCAACGTGATCGGCAACAGCATCGCCACGGCTGTCGTCTCCAAATGGGAAGGCGAGCTCAAGACCGAAACCGAGGTCGAATCGGCCGCTGTCGGTGAGGCTTCAGCCCGACTCTGAGAAACTCTGAGTTGCCCTCGATGAACAAAAGGGCAGGTGGCCCGCTCGCGGGCCTCCGCATATACTCGGCCGCATCATGAACCGCCGGTTGTTCAGGAAATGGGCGCGATGGCTGCTGCCATTACTGGTAGCGCGCGCCTTTCTGCCTGTCGGTTTCATGCTGGCGACTACGCAGGCAGATGGCCTGCAGCTCGCTTTCTGCCCCGACCAGGCCGCGGTCGTCCAGGGCCATTCAGGCGCCCACCACGACGACGGTAGTCAGCACGCTGGTGCGCATGGCGCCACGCAGTGCCCGTTCGCGGTGGCCGCCGTCGCCGCAGTCATCGACATCCCGCATCTCGATCCGGTCGCCTCACAGGCTGCCGAGCAAATCCTTCCCGAACGCGTCACGGCCGTCCCACTGGCCGGCCCGCAGCGCATCGACCGCATCCGCGGTCCTCCCTCGCTCTCTTAAAAGCTGATTTACCGACGGCCCAGTCGGGCACGCGGACTCTCGCGTGCGATCTGTTTTGGAGAGTTTCATGGTTACCCGCATTGTTGCATCGACAGCGTTTCTGTCGATTGCCGCGGTTTCACTGGCACACGCCCAGGGCGTCGCCAGCGACAAGCTCATTGATTCGATTACCGTCACCGGCGAACGGCAGCGCATCGAGCTGGACGTGCCTGCACCGACAGCGTCGAAGACTGCCGACGCCCTGCGCGCGCAAAACCTCGTCAATCCCGAGGACGCGCTCAGGTACGTGCCGAACGTGACGATCCGCAAGCGCTACATCGGCGACCGCAACGCGCTCATCGGCGGACGCAGCTTCTCGACGCTGCAGGCGCCGCGCGGCCTGGTGCTGATGGACGGCTACCTGCTGTCCAACTTCCTCGGCCGTTTCGACGCACCGCGCTGGAACATGATCTCGCCGGAGGAGATCGATCGCGTCGACGTGCTGTACGGGCCGTTCTCCGCGCTCTATCCCGGCAACTCGATCGGCACGACGGTGCAGGTCCGCACGCGGCGGCCCGAACAGCGCCAGCTCAGTGTGCGCACGACTGCGTTCGGCGAGAACTTCGACCAGTACGGCGACAGCGAAGATCACTCCGGCTATCAGGCGTCGGCGTTCTTCGGCGACGCCTTCGACAACGGCGCGTGGTTCACGCTGGCCGCGAATCGTCAGGATTCGACCAGCCATCCGATGCAGTACTTCACGGTGTCACAGGGTGCGACCGGGCAATTCCCCGCGGTGCCGGCCAACGGCGTGGCGACGCCTGTGACCGGCGTGAGATTCGATACCGATCCTTTCGGCCGGCGGCGCGCAGTCTTCGGCGCCAGCGGCGGCGCGATCGATCACACGGTCCAGAACCAGTGGAAGCTACGCGGCGGCTACGCGCTGACCGACTGGCTGGAAGCGGAAGGTTTCGTCGCCGAGTGGCGCAACGACACCGAGAACGAGAACCGTACGTTCATGCACGATGCGTCCGGCCAGGAAGTCTGGCAGGGCCGCGTGATCGCAGACGGCATCGTGTTCGATGTTCCCGCGGCGGCACTCGCGCCCAGCACACGCGATGAGCGTCATGTGCAGTGGGGCACCACGTTGCGCACGACGCGTGACACCGGCTGGAATGCTTCGGCGGTGTTTTCCGAATATCGGATCGCTGAAGACTCGACGCTTCAGGCGAACACTCCGGATCCGTTCGCTGCCAGCGGCGGGCCGGGCACGAACTCCGAGCGCGATGGTACGGGCTGGCATACGTTCGAGGTGCAGGGCGTGTACACGCCGAGCGCGGGCGATTGGACCGACGGCGCGCACACGCTCGCGTTCGGTTATCACCGCAACGACTATCGACTCGAAAGTCCGATCTATGAGACCCCGGACTGGCGCTCGCGCGCCGGCGTGCTCGCCCAGGATGCGCGCGGCGAGACGAACCTGCAGGCGCTCTATGCGCAGGACGCGTGGGCGCTGGCGGAACGCTGGGTGCTGACGCTCGGCGTGCGCTACGAAGACTGGCAGGCGAGCGACGGCTTCCAGTTCGTTCGCGGTCTCGAGCCGAAGAACTATCCGTCGCGCACCGAGCGCAAGTGGTCGCCGAAGGCGTCGTTGTCGTTCCGGCCCGACGACGAGTGGCAGGTGCGTCTCAGCGCCGGCCGCGGCGTGCGGTTCCCGACGGTCGCCGAGCTGTTCCTCGGCGCGGTCACGTCCACGCAGATCGTCGTCAACGATCCGAACCTGAAGCCGGAGATCTCCGATTCGGTCGACCTCAGCGTCGAGTACCAGCCCGGGTTCGGCCGCGTGCGCGTGTCGCTGTTCCAGGACGACGTGCAGGACACGATCTGGAATCAAAACAACGCGTTCGTGTTCCGCAGCCCGAGCATCGTGCAGAACATCGATCGTGTGCGCACGCGCGGCGTCGAGACCGCCTTCGGCATCGACGGCATTCTCATCGAAACACTCTCGCTCGAAGGCAGTCTCGCGTATGCGGAAGCACGCATCCTGCGCAACGAGAATCACCCGGACTACGTAGGCAACTGGTGGCCGCGCGTGCCCGACTGGCGCGGCAACCTGCAGGCGGTCTGGCGCCCGTCGCCTTCGTGGCTCGCGAGCCTCGGCTTTCGCTATTCCGGCAAGACGTTCGGCCGGCTCGAGAACGACGACATCAACGGCGACACGTATGGCGGCATTTCGCGCGTGCGCTCGTGGGACGGTCGCGTCGCGTACACGATGCTGAACGGGACCGAGCTGGCGTTCGGCATCGACAACATCACGAACGATCGTTCCTACCAGTCGCATCCGTATCCCTCGCGCACGGCGTTCGCAGAAGTGCGCTGGTCGATGGGAGCCGGGCGATGAAGCGCGCAGTCCTGGCTTGTGCGGTTCTGCTCGCCGGCGCTGCGAGTGCAGCGTCGATGGATCGGTCTGCGCTCGGCACGTCGGCTGCGGTCGATGGCAAGGGCCGTCTGTGGGTTGCCTATGCGCGTCCGGCGGGCAACGCGGGGCAGGTGGTTCTGCAACGCTCCGACGATGATGGCGCGACCTGGCAGTCACCCGTGCGCGTGAACGCAGCCGTGGAGCCCGTAGCTGCGGAAGGCGAGAACCGGCCGAAGCTCGCGTTCGGCCCCGGCGGCGAAATGTATGTCACGTGGACTTCGCCGACTTCGGCGAAATTCACCGGCGATATCCGTTTCGCGCGCTCGCTCGACGGCGGCAAGACGTGGTCGGCGCCGACGGTCGTGCATCACGATCGCCAGCTCATCACGCATCGATTCGAATCGCTGCTCGTCGATCCCAAGGGCCGGCTGTGGGGTGCCTGGGTCGACAAGCGCGATCTGAAAGTTGCCGAGGATGCGGGCCGCACGTACCGAGGCGCTGCGATCTACTACGCACGCTCCGACGACCGCGGCGCGACGTGGAGCGCCGACGCGAAACTCGCCGACAGCAGTTGCGAGTGCTGCCGGATTGCGCTTGCGAGCGACGGCCAGGGACGCGTCGCCGCGCTGTGGAGGCACGTGTTCGAACCGAACGAGCGCGATCACGCGTTCGCATTCCTCGGTGCGTCGAAGCCGACGGTTGAGCGAGCGACGGTCGACCGCTGGCGTGTCGACGCGTGCCCGCATCACGGACCTTCGCTCGCGTTCGGGCCCGATGGCACGCGCCACGCGGTGTGGTTCAACCAGGTCGACGGCCAGGGTCGGGCGTTCTATGGCCAGTTGGCCCAGGGTGGATCGAGCGGACCGACACACTTACGAACGTTGCCGACGGGCGCTACCCACGCAGACCTGGCAGTCCTGGGCCGCACTGTCGCGGTAGCGTGGAAGCGCTTCGACGGCAGCGTCACGAAGATCGAGTCGCTGATCTCGAGCGATGCGGGGCGCACCTTCGCCCCGGGGCCATCGCTGCAGACAGCGGGCGACTCCGATCAACCGCGTCTCGTGAAATCAGGAGAACGCATCCTGGTCGTCTGGCGCAACGCCGACGGCATTGCAGTTCGCGACGTCGCCGCCGCGTCGGCACTCGACACGCGCATCAAGCCGTTCGGACGCGACACACTGGCGTCGATCGAGCGGCAATATGCTCGTTCGCCGTTCTGGCTCGTGCTGTGGGACCTCGAATGTCCGTACTGCATGAAGTCGCTCAGTCACCTGGCGGCCGCGCAGCGCACCGATCCGCAGCTGAAAGTGGTGACGATCTCCACCGATCCGTTCCAGAGTGCGGACGAGATCGGGGCTCGCCTGGCGCAACTCGGCGTGCGCTCGGACGCCTACGCATTCGGCGACGCCCCGCGCGAGGCGTTGCAGTACGCGATCGATCCGTCGTGGCTCGGCGAAAAACCGCGCGCGTACCGCTACGGCCCGGACGGCAAGCGCGAGGCTCTCAGCGGAGTGATACAACTGACGGCGCCCCCGCGATAGACTGCGCGGCGCACTGACCTGCGCCTACAACAAAATTTCGGGGGGAGCATGCATACCGAAGGTCGCCTGCGGCGTCCGCCGCGCGTGTTCGCAGTCATCCTGGTCCTGATCGGTCTGGCGCTCGCCGCGGGCGGCGTGCGGCTGGTCACGCTGGGCGGTTCCTTCTATTACGCGCTCGCGGGCCTCGCGATAGTCGCGTCCGGCGTGCTGTTGTGGCGTCGTGACCGTCGCGGCTCGCTCGTCTACGGCCTGTTGCTCATCGCGACGTTGCTGTGGAGTCTCTACGAAGTCGGCACCGACCTCTGGGCGCTCGCGCCACGGCTGCTCGCGCTGCTCGTCATCGGTGCATGGTTCCTTTCGCCGTGGCTGCGGCGCTCGTTGTATTCGCCGGCACCGCCGCCGCCGCTATTCGGTCGCCGTGACAGCGTTGCGGCGCTTGCCGGCATCGCTGTCTTCGCTGTGACAGTCGTGGTCGTCGGAGCACGTGCTTCGGTTCCCGCGCACGAGGCAAAGCCACCCGCTGTGTCGAACACTGAGCAAGCGGAAGCGCCGCAGACGAAGCCGCCTGTCACGACCGGCACTGATTGGCAGAACTACGGCAACACGACTGCCGGCACGCGCTATGTGCGGATCGATCAGCTCACGCCGGACAACGTCGGCAAGCTGCAGAAGATCTGGCACTACCGCACCGGGCGCGGCGGCGCGTTCAAGGCGACGCCGATCCAGATCGGCGATCTGCTGTACGCGTGCACGGGCGGCAACGTCATCGTCGCGCTCGATGCCGAAAGTGGCGCGGAGCGCTGGCGCTTCGATCCCGAAGTGAAAGTACCGCCGATCGGCAACTTCGGCACGACGTGTCGCGGCGTGAGTTACTACCGTGCGCCGGAGACGTACACCGGCGATTGCTTCGAGCGCGTCATTACTGCGACGACCGATGCACGCATGTTCGCTGTCGACGCGAAGAGCGGCCAGCGCTGCGCTTCGTTCGGTCGCAATGGCGAAGTGAGCCTGCTGGCCGGCATGGGCGAGGTGAAGACCGGTTTCTATTTCGTCACTTCGCCGCCGACGATCGCGCGCGGCCGCGCCATCATCGGCGGCTGGGTCCTCGACAATCGCGAGACGAACGAGCCGTCTGGCGTCGTGCGCGCGTTCGACGTGCTGACGGGCAGCTTCGCGTGGGCATGGGACATGGGCCGCCCTGGAGTGCACACGGAGCCGGCGGAAGGCGAGTCGTACACGCGCGGCACGCCGAACGTCTGGAGCCTGACGAGCTACGACGATGCGCTCGGCCTCGTGTACGTGCCGACGGGCAATGCGACGCCCGACTACTACGGTGCGCACCGCTCCGAAGCGGCAGAGAAATATGCGTCGTCAGTGGTCGCGCTCGACGTCGTGAGCGGCGACGTGCGCTGGTCGTTCCAGACCGTGCACCACGACATCTGGGACTACGACGTGCCGTCGCAGCCGGTGCTGTTCGACATGCCGCAGCCCGACGGCACGACTGTTCCTGCGCTGGTGCAGGGAACGAAGCGCAGCGAGCTGTTCCTGCTCGATCGCCGCACGGGCACGCCACTCGCAGAAGTGCGCGAGCAGCCTGTGCCGCAAGGCGCTGTGCCGGGCGATTGGACGGCGAAGACACAGCCGTTCTCCGTCGGCATGCCGCAGTTCCGCGGCCCCGACCTTACCGAAGTTGACATGTGGGGCCTGACGCCGCTCGATCAGCTCTGGTGTCGCATCGAGTTCCGTAAGCTGCGTTACGAAGGCCACTTCACGCCGCCCACGCTCACCGGGACGCTGCAATATCCCGGCAACGCCGGCGGCTTCAACTGGGGCAGCGTCGCGGTCGACGAAGAGAACCTGCTGATGGTCGTGAACCCGCTGCTGATGAGCAATCGACTGCAGCTCTATGCGCGCGATCAGATTCCGGAAGGGCTGCGCGTCAGCCAGCAGGCGGGCACGCCCTACGCGATGACGACGCGGCCGTTCATGTCGCCGCTGTTCGTGCCGTGCCAGAAGCCGCCGTACGGCACGCTCGGTGTCGTGGACCTGAAGACGCGTTCGGTGGTGTGGAACAAGCCGGTCGGCACGACCAACGAGAGCGGCCCGTTCGGCATCGGCGTCAAGTTGAGCCTGCCGATGGGCGTGCCGCAGAGCGCGGGCACGATCGTCACGAAAGGCGGCCTGATTTTCATCGGCGGCACGATGGATCGCTACTTCCGCGCATTCGATGTGCGCACGGGCGAGGAGTTGTGGCACGACTTTCTGCCCGCGATTGCGCAGGCAACGCCCATGAGCTACGTCGCGCCGAAAACCCAGCGCCAGGTCGTGGTGCTGACGGTGCCGAACAGCTCGCGTCGTTTCGGCCTGCCGCCGCGGCCGGGTGCGCCGGAGGAAAAGGAAGACGAAGAGGGCGGTCACATCATTGCGTATGCATTGCCGCAATGAGCGCACTGCTGCTCGTAGCGATCGCGCTGCCGAATCTCGAAGCCTTCGTCGATGGCGTCGTCGGCGCATCCATGGCGCAGGACCGGGTCGCTGGCGCGCAGGTGGCGGTCGTCGCCGACGGCGAAACGCTGCTGGTCAAAGGCTACGGCATCGATGCGGTTGAACCGCGCCGCGCCGTCGATCCGAATCAGTCGTTGTTCCGCATCGGCTCGATCTCCAAGACCTTCACGTGGCTGTCGATCATGCAGCTCGTCGAGCGCGGCAAGCTGAAGCTCGACGATCCGATCAACGATCACCTGCCGGACGAGCTCGACGTGCCGGATGACGGCTTCGAGCAGCCGATCCGCATCCTCGACCTGATGAATCACACGGCGGGTTTCGAGGACATCCTGCAGGGCCTGTTCGTCGCCGAAGATGCGACACCGCTGCCGCTGAAGCAGCAGCTGCGCCAGCGCCGGCCGCATCGCGTGCGTGAGCCCGGCAAATTCATGGTGTATTCGAACTACAGCACTGCGCTCGCCGGTGCGATCGTCGCGCAGGTCTCCGGCATGGAGTACGAGAGTTACGTCGAGCAGAACATCCTGACGCCGCTCGGCCTTGCGCACACGACGTTCCGCGAGCAGTACGCACCGACGGAAGGCCTGCCGCAACCGATGTCCGCGGATCTTGCCGTGCACATGGCGCAGAACATCGAGTGGCGCAAGGGTGCGTGGGAGACGATTCCTCACGAGCACATCGTCTCGATGGCGCCTGCGGGCGCCGCGGCTTCGACGGCGGCGGACATGGCGCGCTACATGCTCGCGCTGCTCGACCCGCAGCGACTGGAAGCGGCGGGTGTGCTCCGAGCCGATACGTTTACGCAAATGCGCCAGCCGTCGTTCCAGGGCGCACCGGGCATGCCGGCCATGCATCACGGCTTTTTCAACACGCCGCTCGGCGTGAGCGCGCGCCTGGGCGTGGACAATCTCTCGCACGGCGGCGCGACGCTGCATTTCCGTTCGTTCCTGATGGTGACTGACGACCTCGGCGAGCAGGGAACGCTCGGCGTCTTCGTGGCGGCGAACAGCGCTCCGGCCTTCCGCATGGTGCAGGCGCTGCCCGAGCGCATCCTCGCGGAGTATTTCCAGCATCCGACGGACGTCGCGCCGCCAACGGCGGAAGACCGCGCGAGCCAAGCGCAGCAATACGCCGGTGCCTATCGCACGGCGCGCCGCTCGTACACGCAGTTCGAGAAGATCATCAACGTCGGCACCGTCAACGTGGCGGCGACGAAGGAAGGCGATCTCGTCATCGCGCTCGGCGGTCCGCCGCTGCGCTACGTCGAAATCGGCGAGGACCTGTTCCGCCAGCCCGATGGCGACGCGACGATTGCATTCGTTCGCAACGAGCGCGGGGCGATCAGCCATCTCGTGATGCACATCGGCACGCTCGAGCGCGTCGGGTTTTTCTCATCGTTGCAGTGGCTGTCGTTGATGCTGCTTACGGTGCTGTTCACATGCGTCGGCGTGCTGATCGCAACGGCGCTGCGGCGTGAGCCGGTGCCGCCGCACTCGGTCGCTGAACGTCGCTCGGCACAGGTGCTGACGGGTACGGCGACGGCCTGGTTGCTCTTCATTCTGCTGATGATCGCGTGGATGGTGCCGTTCCTCGGACCGGCCGGTCAGGATCAGTTCGTCTACGGTTATCCGCATCCGCTGCTGAAGCTGACGCTGGCGGTGGGCGTCGTCGCGACGGGGCTGAGTGTGCTCGGCATCGCCACGCTCGTGCCGGTCTGGCGCGAGCGCACGTGGTCGATCGGCCGGCGGCTGCGGCATTCTGTTGCGGTCGCGCTGTTCATCGGCTTCGTCGCTACGCTGCTGCAGTGGAATGCGATCGGCTTCCGCTATTTCTGACGTTCCTTGACGACGCCGGTGCTACGATGCGCGGGTCCAGAGGTTCCCGCCGTGTCCCCACCCGATGAGTTGATGCACCACGCCGAGCAGTTCCGCGCCAGCGGTCTCCTCGGCAAGCCAGGCACGCTGTCGCGCCTGTTCGATTTCCTGCTCGCGCGCTCGCTGCAAGGCGACGCGCCGAAGGAAACGGAAATCGCGCTGCAGGTGTTCGGCAAGAGTCCCGGCTTCGATGTGTCGCAGGACGCAGTGGTGCGCGTCTACGTCCACAAGCTGCGCCGCCGGCTGGAGGAGTTCAGCGCGCGCGCGCCGGGCAGCGGCAAGATCGTCATCCCGAAGGGCGAATACCGACTGCTGTTGGAGCCGGTTGTCGAACCGACCGCACCAGCAGTAGCGGCACCGACTCCGCGTGCGCCGTCGCGACGCGCGAGCTGGATCGGCATCGGTGTTGCGATCTGTTGCGCGCTCGTCGTCGGAGCATTGCTCGGCACCGGCTTCAGCGCGGGCGGCGCGCAATGGGACATGCGTGAAGTGCGCAACAGTGCGGTGTGGGCGCCGCTGCTGGCAGACGATCTGCCGATCACGATCGTCATCGGCGACTACTACCTGCTCGGCGAGGCGAATCCGCGGACCGGGCACATCGACAGGCTGGTGCGGGAGTTCTTCATCAACTCGCACGAAGACTTCCGCGATCACGCCGAGCTGAATCCGCAGCTCATGCAGCGTTATCGCAACCTGGATCTCACGTATCTGCCTGCGGCGAGCGCCTTCGCGCTGCAGGACATCGTGCCGGTGCTCGGCACGACGAAGCCGGTGCGCGTCGTGCTGATGTCGCAGCTCGACGCGAACGCACTGAAGAACAGTCACATCGTGTACATCGGCTACGTCAGCGGGCTCGGCATGCTGGGCGATCGCGTGTTCGCGGCATCGCGTGTGTCGCCGGGCGGCTCGTATGACGAGCTCGTCGACACGCAGACCGATCACACTTACCTGAGCACGGCGATGGGTGCGGCGAGCGGCGGCGAGTTCCGCGACTACGGATACTTCTCGACGTTTGCCGGACCGAGCGGCAATCGCGTCGTCGTCATCGCCGGCACGCGGGACATCGGCGTGATGCAGATCGCGCAGAGTCTGTCGCAGCGGCATGACGTGCGTGAGCTGTGCCAGCGCGCTGGTGATGCGAAAGCGTTCGAGTCGCTGGTGGAGATATCGGGGATGGGCAAGACGGGATTGCAGTCGCGGTCGTTGTTCGTGACTGCGATGAAAGCAGACAAGATCTGGGAGTCGGGCTGAAGCCCGACTCTTATTCCAGGCGTTGCAAGCGCTGCAGATACCGTTCCCGCAGCTCTATCTGCCGCGACTGCATCTCCACGGGCCGTCCCGCGATCCACACCTGATCCGCGGCGCTCGTCACTTCGAGCGGATCGCCGCTCCACAGCACGAGATCCGCTACCTGCCCGCGCGCGATGCGACCACGGTCGCCCGCAAGTCCGAAGATCTCAGCAGGCTGCGCTGTCAACGCCGCGATTGCTGCATCCTTCGGTAGCCCGTGAGCGACGGCATTGCCGGCGAGCTGGCGAACTTTGCGTGCGTTGTGGCTCTCGTTGAACTGCGTGAACGCAATGCGCACGCCGGCGCGGTGGAGCAGGGCGGCGTTGTCGAGCCGTGCGCCGATGCCATCGAAGCTGTACGGCAGATTTTCCAGCGCATCGAGCAGCACCGGTACCTTTTCGCGCGCGAGCTCGTCGGCGACGACCCACGCTTCTGCACCGCCGGCGATCACGGGCTTCATGCCGTAACGCTTCGCGAAGGCGATCGCGCGGCGAATCTCGGCGGCGCGAGCGACACCGAACACGACACGTCCGCCCGACAAGTACTTCGCGAGTGCTTCGCGTCCCGCCGGATGCAGCAGCACGTGCTCGTCCTGCGCGCTCGGGGAGCGCGTCTCGCGAATCGCCTGGTCGAGCAGCATCCACTGACCCGCGCGGCTGCCGGCCGACAGCGCGTTCGCGCTGCCACCGAGGTTGATGAATAGCGAGCGGCTGGCGGTCAGCACTGCATCGTAACGTCCATCGAGAGTCACCGCGGCGCCCTGACCCGCGAGCATGGTGCCGCCTTCAGCGCTGGCCGGTGTCAGCACCGTCCACGTCAGTCCTTCGACGCGCGCAACCGGTACGAGCACCGAGCGGGGGTTGTACGCAGCCGTGACGTCGAACTCGGGACGCCACTGCATTTCGAATGCCGGTGCATTGAGGATCACGCCGGCATCGGCCGTGGTCGGTTCGAGGCTCACTTCTTCGACGCCGATCGCCGAGAGTCCGGCGAACAAGCCGGGCGTGAGCGCGCGGCCTTTCGCATCGACTGTGGTCGCGTCGCCTGGTGCGCTGAGGCTCGTGCCGACGGCAGCGATCTTGCCGTCGCGGATCAACACATCGGTATTGGTGAGGACGCCTTGCTCGGCGACGGTGTGAACCGTGGCGCCGCGGATGAGAACCGTCTGCGCATTCGCGAGCGTGGCGCAGCTCAGCAGTGCGATTGCCCAAAATTTTCTCATGGGCGTGCTCATGGCTGTTCTCCCGCGCCCGGCTGTCCAAGCAGGAAGTCGGATCTTGGCCGCTGCGGCGGGTTGGCGCGATCGTAGGCGACCTGGCCGTCGATGAAGACCTGCTCGGCGAGCGCGTACACGCTGAACGGCGTGCCGTTCCAGATCACGACGTCCGCCATCTTGCCCGGCTCGAGCGTGCCGGTGACTTTGTCGATGCCGAGCGCGCGCGCGGGATTCGCGGTGAGCCAGCGGATCGCGCGCTCCGGTGGAATCTTCAGACCGGCGCGAGTGCCGCGCGACATCGCTTTGCCTGCTTCCTGGTTCAGGCGCTGGATGCCTTCGTCGGAATCCGAATGCACGATCGCGCAGCCGCCCGCGGGCAGGTCGGTGAGCGCGATGTTTTCCTGGATGCCGTCGAACATTTCCATCTTGCTGCCCCACCAGTCGGCCCACTCGGCGCCGCACACGCCGTTCGCCGCCAGCAGGTCGGCGATCTTGTACGCCTCGATGGCGTGGTGGAACGCCGAGATCTTGAAGCCGAACTCCTTCGACAGGTCGAGCATGATCGCCATCTCGTCGGAGCGGTAGCAGTGGATGTGGACGCGGATGTCGCCGTTCATCGCACCGACCAGCGTTTCGAGCTTGAGATCGCGCTTCGGCGGCACCGGCGGCTCGTTGGCTTCCTCCGAGTCCTTCTTGTCCTTCTTCTCCGCGCTCTTCTTCTGATACTCCGCGACCTCGCGCTCGTACTTGCGCCACTGCTCGCGATAGTCCTGCGCATCTGCGAACGCCTGGCGGTAACCCGCGACGTTGCCCATGCGCGTGCTCGGCGCGCGCATCTGGCCGCCGTAGACGCGCTTCGGATTCTCGCCGCACGCCATCTTCAGTCCCTGCGGCGCGTCCGGAAACTTCATCGCCTGGTAAGTCGTGGCCGGCACGTTCTTGAGCGTCACGGCGCGGCCGCCGATGAGATTGGCCGAGCCCGGCAGGATCTGCAGCGAGGTGATGCCGCCTTCGAGCGCGGTCTCGAAGCCCGGATCCTGCGGCCACACTCCGTGCTCGGACCACACGTTCGGCGTGACAGGGTCGGTCGCTTCATTGCCGTCGCCGTGTGCGTTGACACCCGGACTCGGGTACACGCCGAGATGCGAGTGCACGTCGATGAGGCCCGGCGTGACCCAGCGGCCGCTCGCGTCGATGACACGTGCATCCGCCGGTGCGTTGAGATTCTGTCCGACGGCTTCGATCTTGCCGTTCGCGATCAGGACGTCGGCGTTGTCGAGCCGCGCACCGGTGCCCGTGAGCACGGTCGCGCCACGAATCAGCGTCGTCGTGGCTGGACGAACTCGGTAAGTCGACGGATAAGGATTGACGGGCTCCGCCGGGACAGCATCGACCTCGGTCGCTTTTTCCTGCGGCTTGTTCTGTTGAGGCGGGCTCGCGCATGCGCCGACCAGGACGGCGCAGCAGAGCAGGTAGCGGATTCCGTGCATGGTGTTGCGATCTCGCTGTGACCCACAAGCGGTCGCGAAATCTAGCACGTCCTCAACTCTCGTCGCTGCAGCGGACACCTTCGTGCTCGAGCAACCAGCGTTTGCGTTCGAGCCCGCCGCCGTAGCCGGTCAACGAACCGTCCGCGCCGATGAGGCGATGACAGGGAATGACGATGCTGATGGGATTCGAGCCGTTCGCGAAACCGACGGCGCGCACCGCCAGCGGACACTTCAGCCGCTGGGCCAGGCGCCCATAGCTGAGCGTCGTCCCGGCGGGGATCCTGCGCAGGGCGCGCCATACGTTGCTTTGGAACGGCGTGCCGCCGGTTTGGACGGGAATCTCGTCGATGGCCTGCAACTTGCCCGCGAAGTAGCTCTGCAACGCGTGGCGAGTTGTGGCGGGCACCACACCGCGCTCGTATACAACCGTGCCCCGGCCGTAGATTCTCGCGAGCCCGCGCCGCATCCGCTCCTCGTGATCCTCCCAATCCAGCGCGCGCAGCCGCTGTTCGCTGTCGCTGACGACCAACATGCGGCCGAGCGGGCTCGGCTGTGTATCGACCGTAAAAATCAATGCGGGCGCGGACATGCGGCGCACTGTGCGCGCTCCGGGCTCACGACGGCTCGCCATTTTCGGACCTCAGTTCGTGCGATCGCGCTATCATGCCCGCGCCCGACGCCGAAGTTTTCGCATGAGTGCCACCTCAGAACCGGTCGGAACACTGGAAACCGCGCTCGCTCACACGCAGCGCCTGCTGACCTCGGAGCCGCGACTCGCAGCCGAACAGGCAACGGAAATCCTCAAGGTCGCCCCGGGGCATCCGCTCGCCACGCTGCTGCTCGGCGTGGCACATCGACGTGCCTGTGATGCGGCCGCATCGCAAGCCGTACTCGAGCCGCTCGCGCAATCGCAGCCCAACTGGGCTGCTGCGCACTACGAGCTCGGCCTGACATTCGGTGCCCGCCGCAACGGTGAAGGCGCGGTCGCAGCCTTGCGACGCGCAGTGAGTCTCAAACCCGACATGCCGGACGCATGGCGCGCGCTGGGCGATCACCTTACTGCGATAGGTGATGCGAGCGGCGCCGACGACGCGTACGCGCAGCACATCAAGTTCTCGACGCGCGATCCGCGCCTGCTGCAGGCTGCGGAGGCACTCTGCGATAACAAGATCGCGATCGCGGAAGCCTTGTTGCGCGCACACTTGAAGCAGCATCCGACGGACGTGCCCGCGTTGCGCATGCTGGCGGAGGTCGGGGCGCGACTCGGGCGATACGCGGACGCCGAGGCCATGCTGGAACGCTGCCTGCAGCTCGCGCCCAGCTTCGTAGGGGCGCGTCACAACTACGCGTTCGTGCTGCATCGACAGCACAAGGCACAGGCGGCGCTGGCGCAGATCGACAGCGCGCTCGAAGCCGAACCGCGCAATCCCGGCTACCGAAACCTGAGGGCTGCCATCCTCATCAGTATCGGTGAATACGAGCAGGCGATTGCTGTATATGCAGACGTGCTCGCCGAGTATCCGGGCAACGCCAAGGTCTGGATGAGCTACGGTCATGCGTTGAAGACCGCAGGTCGCCAGGATGAGTGCGTCAGCACGTATCGCAAGAGCATCGAGCTGGCGCCGCATCTGGGCGAGGCTTATTGGAGCCTCGCGAACCTGAAGACCTTTCGCTTCGCGGAGGCGGACATCGCTGCGATGCGCGCGCAGCTGCAGCGCGCCGAGCTGAACGACGAAGATCGCTTTCACTTTCAGTTCGCGCTCGGCAAAGCCCTCGAAGACGCAGCGCAGTTCGCTGCGTCGTTCGAGCATTACGAGCAGGGCAATCGGTTGCGACGCGCCACCGTGGACTACGACGCAGACTGGAACTCGGAGCAGGTCAGGCGTGCCAAGTTACTCTTCACGCCGGACTTCTTCGCGCAGCGCGCCGGTTGGGGTGCGCCGGCTGCCGATCCCATCTTCGTCGTCGGGTTGCCGCGGTCCGGCTCGACGTTGCTGGAACAGATCCTGGCGAGCCATCCGCTGGTGGAAGGAACGATGGAGCTGCCGGACCTGGTCGACATCGTGCGCGGCCTCGGCGGCGGACGCCCACGTGCGCGGACCGACGACTATCCGCAATCTCTCGCCGGGCTGGACGCCGCTGCGTTACGTGCGCTGGGCGAACGCTACCTGGCGCAGACCCGTATCTATCGCAAGGGCAGTGCCCCGTTCTTCATCGACAAGCTGCCGAACAACTTCGCCCATGTGGGCTTGATTCATCTCATTCTGCCGCGCGCCAGGATTATCGACGCGCGCCGCCATCCGTTGGGCTGCTGCTTCTCGTGCTACAAGCAGCACTTCGCCCGGGGTCAACACTTCACCTACAGCCTCGATGAGATCGGCCGCTACTACCGCGACTATGTGGAGCTGATGGCGCACTACGACACCGTGTTACCCGGCCGGGTGCACCGCGTGATCTACGAGCGCATGATCGAAGACACCGAGGGCGAAGTGCGGCGCGTCCTCGACTATTGCGGGCTGCCGTTCGACCAGCGGTGCCTGCGCTTCTACGAGAACGAGCGCGCCGTGCGCACCGCCAGCTCCGAGCAGGTGCGGCGACCCATCTACCGCGAGGGAGTCGATCACTGGGTGAATTACGAGCCCTGGCTGAGTCCGCTGAAAAGCGCGCTCGGCTCCGTACTGCAGCACTATCCGAACGTACCGGACTTTTGAAGCGCACCGACGTTCGCTTACACTCTTGTACATAACGATTGGGGGGAGAGAGCGATGACCAGAAGCCGACAGCGCAAGCTCAAGCGGAATTCGCAACGTACGCATCTGAAGATTGTCGGGGCGTCGCTGGCCGCGGCTGTAGCCGTAGCCGTGCACCCAGCCGCCGCGCAGGAGACCAGTCAAGGCGTTCTGGAGAACGTCATCGTTACCGCGCAGAAGCGCGCCGAGAACCTGCAGGATGTGCCGGTCAGCATCCAGGCGTTCAGCACGGAAACTCTGGACCAGCTGCACATCCAGGACTTCGATGATTACGTGAAGCATCTGCCGAGCGTTTCCTACCAGACCCTCGGCCCGGGCTTTGCACAGGTCTACATGCGCGGCGTCGCCAGCGGCGGCGACGGCAATCACTCCGGCTCGCAGCCGAGCGTCGGCATCTATCTGGACGAGCAGCCCATCACCACCATTCAGGGCGCACTGGATGTGCATCTCTACGACATCCAGCGCGTGGAGGCTCTGGCGGGTCCGCAGGGAACGTTGTACGGCGCGAGCTCGCAGGCAGGCACATTGCGCATCATCACCAACAAGCCCGATGTGTCGGAGTTTTCGGCCGGTTACGACCTGGAAGGCAACACCGTGACCGACGGCGGCACGGGCTACGTGGTGGAGGGTTTCGCGAACATTCCACTCGGCTCCAGCGCGGCGGTCCGTCTGGTCGGCTGGAAGCGCAACGACCCTGGTTACATCGACAACGTGTTCCATGAGCGGACGTTCCCGACCTCGGGGATCGTCGCGAGCAATGCGCCGCTCGTGAAGGACGACTTCAACGAAGCCGATACGACTGGCGGCCGCGTTGCGCTGAAGTACGATCTGAACGACAGCTGGACGATCACGCCGTCGGCGATGCTGCAGGAGCAGGATGCGGACGGCAGCTTCGCCTACGATCCATCGATCGGCAAGTTCAAGGTCTCGCACGCGTTCCCCGATACTTCGAAGGACCGCTGGCGGCAGCTGGCGCTGACGGTCGAGGGCAAGATCGCAAACTTCGATCTGCTCTATGCGGGCTCCTACCTCAAGCGCAGCGTGGACACCCAATCGGACTATTCCGACTACTCCTATCACTACGACCGCACGCTCGGGTATGGCGCGTACTTCTACGACAACGATTACGAGTTGATCGACCCCTCGCAGTACATCATCGGCAAGGACCGTTACGAGCGCTACACGCACGAGCTGCGCTTTACCTCGCCCGCGGAGAACCGCGTCCGCTTCGTCGGCGGCCTGTTCGCGCAACGGCAAGTGCATCACATCGAGCAGCGCTACAAAGTGAACAACATGGCGGACTTCCTCGACGTCACGGGCTGGGACAACACAATCTGGCTGACCGAGCAGGAGCGCATCGACCGCGACAGTGCGATCTTCGGCGAGGTGAGCTTCGATGTAACCGACAACTTGACGCTGACTGGCGGTGCGCGCTACTTCGAGGCTGAGAACTCGCTCGAGGGCTACTTCGGCTATTCGGACGACTTCAGCGGCAGCGGCCGCAACGGTGAGACGCTCTGCAGCCGCCTTGCGGGAGACGCACGGCACGATACGTCCAGCTGGCAGCCGTTCGTGAACGAGACCGGCACCGCACCCTGCAAGAACCTCGACAAGCGCGTCGACGAAAAGGACACGATCTACAAGATCAACGCTGCGTACCGCTTCGACGACGAGAAGATGGTTTACGTCACCTACTCGGAAGGCTTCCGGCCGGGCGGCGTGAACCGTGCAGCACCGCTCCCGCCGTACAAGGCAGACTATCTCGACAACTACGAGATCGGCTTCAAGACCACGTGGGGCGGGCGGTTCCGCTTCAACGGCGCGATCTTCCGCCAGGACTGGAACGACTTCCAGTTCTCGTTCCTGGATCTGAACGGCCTGACAACGATCCGCAACGCTTCCAAGGCGCGGGTCGACGGCGTCGAGCTCGAGGCGTTCTGGGCGGTGACCTCGGGACTGAGCCTCTCGGCCGGCGCGGCGTTCATCGATTCGGAGCTGCTCGAGAACTACTGCGGCACTACCTTCCCGGACGGCAGCCCGGTCACCGATTGCGATGCCCCGAACGCGCCGCCGGACAGCTCGCTGCAGGCGGCCAAAGGCACGGAGCTGCCGGTCACGCCCAAGTGGAAGGCCAACTTCGTTGCGCGTTACGAGTTCCCGATCGGCAGCTTCGACGCGCACGTGCAGGGCGCGGTCGTGGCCCAGGACCGGACCTTCTCGGACCTGCGCTCGCCCGACAAGGAGATCGTCGGTGAGCAGCCTTCTTACACGTTGGTCGACCTGTCCGCTGGTATGACCAACGGCAAGTATTCGTTCGAGCTGTACATCAACAATGCATTCGACGAATTGGCGGAAGTGACGCGCACCACGCAGTGCTCGATTCTGACTCCGGATCGCAGCGAAGCTCTGTGCGGGGCGCAGCCGTACATCGTGCCGTTCCAGCCGCGCACGATCGGGCTGAAGTTCGGGCAGAAGTTCTAGAAGAGAGAGAAAAAAAGAAAGGCGGCTCGCGCATGCGGGCCGCCTTTTGCTTTGGCGCGCTGAATTACTTCGAAGGATCGATGAGCGCCTGCATCGTCAGCGCGCGCGACAGGTCCTCGATGTTCGGGCCGGGCGAAGGCCCGGCCCAGCGCTGGATGATCCCGACGAACACGATGTCGTTCGTCGGGTCGACCCAGAACCAGGTGCCGGCGATGCCGTCCCACAGGAATGTGCCCTTGCCGACGCTCGTGCCGAGGCGCGTCGGCTCTTCGTAGATCGCGACGTCGAAGCCGAAGCCGAAGCCCGGCTGTTGCCGATAGGCGCCGATGCCGAACTTGCCCGCTGCCTTCACGGCCTCCGGCACGTGGTTGCTCGTCATCAGCGCGACCGAGCTAGGCGCGAGAATGCGCGCGCCGTTCAGCTCGCCGCGATTCGCCAGCATCTGCGCGAAGCGCAGGTAATCGCCCATCGTCGAGTACAGTCCGCCGCCGCCAGATGGGAATCCCGGCGCGGTGCTCACGTTCGGATCGCGCGGCATCGGCGCCAGACCGCTCGGCGTCAACTGGTAGATCGTCGCGAGCCGCGACAACTTGTTCTGCGGCACGAAGAACGCCGTGTCGTTCATGCCGAGCGGCTCGAAGATGCGCTCGCGCAGGAAATCTGCGAACGGCTGACCGGACAGTTTCTCGACCAGGTAACCCTGGATGTCGACGCTGACGCTGTACACCCAGCCCTGGCCGGGTTCATACGCAAGCGGCAGCGGCGCGACCTTGTCGATGAAATCTTTCAGCGACGACGCGCCGAGCACGTTCGCCTGTTGATACATCTTGTCGACCGGCGAGCTGCCGAACAGCCCGTACGTGAAGCCGGCCGTGTGCGACATCAGCTCGCCCACGGTCGGCGGATGACCCGGCAGCTCGGCGACCGGCTTGCCGTCCGCGTCGAGGCTCTTGAAGACCTTGAGGTCCTTGAACTCGGGGATGTAGCGGCTGATCGGATCCGTCGGTTTCCACTTGCCTTCTTCGTACAGGATCATCATGGCGACGCCGGTGATCGGCTTCGTCATCGAGTAGATGCGGACGATCGTGTCCTTCTGCAGCGGCGCATTGCTCGCGATGTCCTGCTGCCCGTAAACCATCGTCTGCACGACCTGGCCATGACGCGCGACCATCGTCGCAACGCCGGCGAGCTGCTTGTTGTCGACGATGGCCTTCATGCCCGCGTCGAGCCGCTTGAGGCGCTCGCTGGAGAAGCCGACGGTTTCCGGCTTGGCCTCCGGAACGTTGACGTTGCGCGCCTGCGCTGCACCGAAGCCGATGCACAGAACGAGGACGACGAGACCGAATGATCGTTGAGTCCGCACAGTGAAATCCCCCATGAAAACGCGAGTCAGGATAATCCCGGCGACACCGTGCCGGCACTTCATGACAGAACTTTGCCTAGAGCGTGGCTAAGCTTCGGCGAATGAGCAACACCCAACTGATCGCGGGCGCAATCCTGAGCGCCGCGTTGTGCACGACGGCCGCTCTTGCAGATAACACCGCGCCCGCGACCAAGTGGCGCGCGCCCCGCACGGCGGACGGCCATCCGGACCTGCAGGGCAACTGGACCAACGCGACGATCACGCCCTTCGAGCGCCCGGAGAAATACGGCGAGCGACTGGTGCTGTCCGCACAGGAAGCGGATGAGCTGGAGCACGCCGAAGCGAAGTTCAACGCGACGGCCGATGCGCCGACCGACCCGAAGACCAAGGTCGAGGACCTGCCGGCGAGCTGCGGCCGCGGCTTCAGCGGCGCGAATTGCGGCTACAACAATTTCTGGGTCGACCCGGGCACGAAGCTGATCAGCGTCAATGGCGAGCGGCGCAGCTCGATGCTGGTCGACCCGGCGAACGGGCGCATGCCGGCGCTGACCGAAGCCGGCAAGCAGCGCCTCGCGCAGCGCATGGCCGGCCGTCGCGCCGGCGACGGCGGCGGCGCTGCCGACGGGCCGGAGATGCGTTCGCTCGGCGAGCGCTGCATCCTGTCGTTCGGTTCGAGCGCGGGTCCGCCGATGATCCCGCTGCTCTACAACAACAACTACCAGATCGTGCAGGGCAAGGACTCCGTGCTGATCCTGGTCGAGATGGTTCACGACGCGCGCGTCGTGCGGCTGAACAGCAAGCATCGGCCGTCCAGCATCCGCACGTGGATGGGCGACTCGATCGGCTGGTGGGAAGGCGAGACGCTGGTCGTGGAGACCACGAACTTCCGTCCCGACCAGAGCTTCCGCGCCAGCACCCAGAACCTGAAGGTGACCGAGCGTCTCACGCGCATCGACCCGAACCAGATCCTGTACCGTTTCACGGTCGAGGACCCGGACACGTTCACGCAGCCGTTCAGCGGCGAAGTCGCGATGAACGCGACGCGCGACAACATCTACGAATACGCTTGCCACGAAGGCAACTACGCACTGCCCGGAATCCTCGCCGGCGCACGCGCGCAGGAGCAGGAAGCGGCGGCCAAGAAGAAATAGACTAAACTGCGGCGCATGCTGACGCCGCCGGCCGACTTCTACATCGACCCCTCACGTCTGCGCTCCGAGCGCGACCACATCTTCGCGCGCTCGTGGCAGATCGTCGGCCACGTCGGCCAGCTCGCGAATCCCGGCGACTACTTCACGACGCGGCTCGGCAACGAGCCGCTGCTGTTCACCAACGACGGCGGCACGATTCGCGGCTTCTTCAATGTCTGCCGCCATCGAGCCGGGCCCATCGCCTACGGTTGCGGCACGGCGCAGCGCCTCGTCTGTCGCTATCACGGCTGGACCTACGATCTGGGCGGCCAGCTCCTGCGCACGATGGAGATGGAGGGCGCGGAGGAGTTCGATCCGACGCAGATCCGGCTGCAGAGCGTCAAGGTGCATCGCTTCGGTCCGCTGCTGTTCGCCGCGCTCGACGCCGCGACGCCCGCATTCGACGAGATGTTTCCCGGCGTGAGCGAGCGCTGCGCGCCGCTCGGCCTGGAGCGCATGGGCTACGTTGCGGCTCGCGACTTCCCGGTGAAGGCCAACTGGAAGGTGTACGTCGACAACTTCCTCGAGGGCTACCACATCCCGCTGGTGCATCCCGCGCTCAATCGCGAGATCGATTATCGGCAGTACGTCACCGAGCTGGGCCCGCGTCACACGCTGCAGCACGCGCCGGTGCGCGAAGGCAGCGAGCACTACAAGGGCAAAGTCGGCGACGGGCAGGCGTACTACTACTGGCTGTTCCCGAACGTCATGCTGAACATCTACGAGGGCCAGCTCCAGTCGAACGTGGTGATTCCAATCGATGCCGACAACACCGTCGTGCGCTTCGAGTGGTTCGCGTTCGAGCCGCTCCCGGATCCGCAGACGAACGAACGCTGGATCGAGCTGGCGCGCTTCAGCGAGCAGGTGCAGGCCGAGGACGCGCAGATCTGCGAAGCGGTGCACTTCAACCTGCACTCGCGCGCCTATCGCAGCGGCCCGTATTCGCGGAAGCGCGAAAGCGGCGTGCGGTTGTTTCACGAGTTGATGCTGCATTCGTAAATCAAGCAGGGGGACGATGATGCGTAAGTGGGTAACAGCGGCGGCGCTCGCGCTGCTCGGCGTCGTGGCGGTGGCGCAATCGGATATCGCTGCGTTCGTGGGAACGTGGAATGGCTCGTGGGAAGGCGGCGGCACCGGTCGCTTCGATCTCACGATCGAGCGCGGCAGCGACGGCCAGCCCGCGGGCGGCGTATCCGTCGGCACCGAGCAGGGCGACTACACGGCGAAGTTCAAGGAGCTGAGCTTCGAAGGCCAGAACATGAAGGCGCGCTACGAGTTTCCGCTCGACACGCAGGCGGACGTGGCGATCACCGGTACGTTCAACGGCGGCGCGGGCGAAGGGACCTGGAGCCTGGTTGCGAAGGGCGGAGACCAGGCATTCGCCGGCGGCACCTGGAAAGTTACCAAGAAGTAAGGATCGGGAGCTGTAGGTCGGGCTTTAGCCCGACAATCCCGACAACTCCCTGAGCCCTTCGCTGCGCGAGACCACCGGCTCATATCCCAACTCGCGCCGCGCCTTGTCGATCGTGATCGTGCAATCACGCGACATCATCGCCGCCGCGAAGCGCGTCAGCGGTGGATCTGACGTCTTGCCCAACGCTCGCCACGCCGTCTCCGTGACGCTGGCGAGTGTCCGCGCGAGCCATCCCGGGATCGTCTTTGCCGGCGGCTTCAGGTTCCGCGTCGCCAGCAGTGCCGTGAGGAATTCGCGCATCGGCGTCACGCCCTCGTCAGTCACGAAGTACGCGTTGCCGCCGTTGCCATGCTCGAGCCCCAACTCCACCGCATGCACGAGGTTCGCGATGTGCGTGGTGGAGGTCAGCGCATGCCCGTCGTCGATCCACACGAAGCGTCCGCTGCGCACCATCGCTTCCAGCACCGGCAGGATCGTCTGATCGCCCGGGCCCCACACGAAGCGCGGGCGGATCGACAACGTCGCAAAGCCCGGCGCGTTCGCCGCGAGCACGAGCTGTTCCGCGGCCGCCTTCGTCTCCGGATACAGGAACGGAGTGTGCACCGGATAGGGATAGCGCTCATCGATGTCGCGCATGTGCTGGCCGTGAAACAGCGCAGCCTCGGTGCCGATGTGGATGAAGCGACGCGCGCCGGCCTGGCGCGCCACCTGCAGCAACTGACGCGTTCCTTCGACGTTCGCGTTCCAGAATTGCTCCCGCGTGCCCCATTGCTTCACGAACGCTGCGCAGTGAATGACAGCTTCGCTGCCAGCAATGGCATCCGCGGCGACCGAGCCGAGCTCGCCGCGGATCGGTGTCGCGCCCAGCGTGCGGATTGCGGCGTCGCTCGTTTCCGAGCGTGAGAGGGCGCGGATCGTGAAGCGATTCGCGAGTGCCTGAACTATTGCGCCGCCGACGAATCCGGACGCGCCAGTGATAAAGAGTGTTCGCCGCATATCCTGAGCAGGATGATAGCGCTGGCGAGCGCCAGTAGCGCGGCGGCGACGAACGGAGCGCCCGGGAAATACAGCGCGCCGGCAGAATCCGAAAATGTGCCGAAGAGCTGCGTCATGAGCAGTGGCCCGAGCACGGCGGCCAGGCTCGACAGGCTGGCGAGTCCTCCCTGCAGCTCGCCCTGCGCGTTCGGCGGGACCTGCTGCGACATGAGCGCGTTCAACGACGGCCAGCTCATCGCGGCCAGGCCCCAGGCAACGAGGCCGATGTACATCACCCAGCCGTACGGCGCCAAGGCGTAGACGAGATAAACCGCCGCGCCGCTCAGCAGGCCGACCAGCGCCGCACGTTGCTCACCCCCGAGCGCAGGGACGAGCACCTTCGTCAGCCCACCCTGGCTGATCGCCATCACGATGCCCGCAGCGGCGAGCGAGAGACCGACTGCGGCTTCCGACCAGCCGAAGCGCAGCATGGTGTAGAACGCCCAGGTACTCGGCAACACCTGGTGGCCCAACACCCACAGGAACATCACGCCCGCGAGGCCGACAACCACCGGCCGTTTGCGCAACTGCATGAGCGTCCCGAACGGATTGGCGCGCGACCACTCGAATGCACGCCGGCGCTCGAGCGGCAGCGACTCTGGCAGCGCGAACAAGCCGAACGTTGCGTTGAGCAGCGCCAGTCCCGCGGCGACGAAGAACGGCATGCGCGGCCCCAGCGAGCCCAGCAGGCCGCCGATCGCGGGCCCGAGCACGAAGCCGAGACCGAACGCCGCGCTGACGAACCCGAAGCTCTGCGCACGCTTTTCGGGCGGAGTGATGTCGGCGATGTACGCGTAGGCCGGCGTATAGGACGCGCCGGCGATGCCGGCCACCAGGCGCCCGGCGAACAGCCAGGCCAGTGCCGGGGCGATGCCCATCACGATGTAGTCGGCGCCGAGCGCGAACAGCGCCAGCAGCAGCACTGGCCGCCGCCCGAACCGATCGCTGAGATTCCCGATCACGGGCGCGCAGAAGAACTGCGCGATCGCATACACGAAGTACAGCCACCCGCCGTAGCGGGCGGCCTGGCTCAGGTCCGCGTCGCTGACCTGCATGATCAGCTTGGGCAGCACCGGCAAGATGATCCCGAACCCGATCGAGTCGATCAGGATCGTGATGAAGATGAAGAGCAGGGCGCGGCGATGAGGCATGGGCGCAGTGTGCGCCGATCGTCACACTGCACGATTGTAAATTTCCGCAACCGCGCAGCGCGGCTGGCCGTGCTCAGTCCGGCCGGCGGTTCTCGCGACCGCGCGGCCCGTCGCCGCTGCTGTCGCCGTCGTTGCGCCGGCTGCTGCTCTGATTGCTGTGCTGGCGCGAGTTGCTGTTGTCGGGCGGCGGGCTGCTGCGCACTTCACGCGGCTGCGACACTTCGCGCGGCTGCGATCGTTCGACCGGCGGCGATGCGCGGCGCTCGACCGGTGGTGAGGAACGCCGCTCGAACGACGGCGAATCACGGCGCTCGATGGAGGGAGATTCGCGACGCTCGAAGGACGGCGACGACTCGCGACGCTCGACCGGGGCCTGCCGAACTTCAGGTTGCTGGCTGAGTTCACGCGCTCGCGGTTGCTCACGGACCTCGCGGCGCATATCGCTGCGCTGAGGCGTGTCCCGCTGCTCGAACGTCTCGCGCGCGCGGCGAATCGCGTTGCTGCCGCTTTGATTCGGCTGACTCTCGGTGGACGGACTGCCTTGCAGCGCCTGCACTGGCGTGCGCGAACGGACATCGCTCCGGCCTTGGTTGCGCAGAGCCGTTTCGCCGCGCGATTCACCGCGCGTGCTCTGCACGCGTTCCTGGCCGCGGTTCTCGGGCGACTCGACGTTGCGTGCAGGCTCGCGCAGGGCGACGCGATTCTCCGGGGCGATATTGCGCTGGCCCGACTGCGCGCGCTTGATCTCTTCCGCAGCCACACGCTGCGCACGGAAATCACCGCCGTTGAGGCGCTTGGAATTCTCGCGCGCGAACGCTGCGGGCGGCGGCGATTCGCGCCGCGGCTGGCCTGCGAGAATGCTGCCGCGCTCGGGCGCGAGCGATCCCGGCCGCACGTTGTCACGCCACTGGCGCAAGTCGTGATCGCTCACGTGCTCGCGCTGCGAGCCGACGCGAGCGCCGCGGACGACGACATCACGCGATGCCGTGGTGACTGCGTTGCCGACACTCCCGTAGGTATAGCGCGGCCGTACTCCGCGCCGGCCGTAGACATTGGTGACGTTGATGTTGTTCACGATGATCGTGTTGGACACGTTCACGTGACGCACGTAACGCGGCGTGTGCCGGTACCACGGCACGTACACTTCGTGCGGGGCAAGCGGGAACCAGCCCACGCCGCTGCCAAACGAAACGGACAAGCTCACCGAAGGCCCGCCGATCCAGCCGACGAGAGCCGGCGCGTAATAGGGACGGATGTAACGCGGACCCGGCACCCAGCACCAGCGATGGCTCACGAACGCCCAGCGACCGTAGTGGAAAGGCGCGAAGCCCCAGCGTGCATCGTCGATCCAGGTCCAGCCCCACGGCGCGACCCACGACCAGCGGCCGTAGCGATAGGGCGCCCAGTCGGCCACCACGTACCGCGGACGCCACACGTAGCCGTAGCTGGGCTCGTCGATCCAGTCGCCTTCGCCGTCGAGGTCTTCGTAGCCGACGACTTCGCGCGAGACATATTTCGCCGACTCGGACGTATCGCCGCGCCGGTCGCGGTCGTTCGCCCAGGATTCGAAGGCGGTCCGCGGCGCAAGGCTGTTGATGTCGGCAGTCAGGCCGTCGAGACCGGTGAACACGCCTTCCTGGTCGGCGCGCACACGGAACGACTTGGAGCTGCCGGTGACTTCCGCTTCGCCGTTACGCGTGCGGACGATCGTGCGGTCGGTCGTGGGATCGACCTGCACCGTGTATTCGCCGGGATGGAGGAATTGCACCGTCGCGTTCGGCGTCTCGACCTGGATCTTCTCGCGGTCCCCGAGCGTGCGGATGCGGATCGTGGTGACGCCCTCGGTCAGGCTCATCTGCATGACGTCGTCGTCGAGCTCGATGAACTCGAAGCCGGTGCTGCGATCGAGGTGCACGCTGGCGGTGCCGATCTGCAATTCAGCGCGGCCGTCGGTGCCGACCCAGAGCCGGTCGCCGCTGGTGATCGGGCGGTTCAGCACGCCGTCGGCCCACTCTTCGGTGCCGGCCGGCGCGACGGAAACTTCGCCGTCCATGAGGCTCAGGCGCGCGACGCGGCCGGGCGGATCGACGACCGGCTCCTGCGCGCGGGCGTAGTGACCCGCTGCCAGGCCGATGAGGGCCGCCAGCCAGACAACCGCATTCCGAGAAAACACCTGAACGTTCATAAATCTCCGCACCCCGTATTTAAACGGTTGTCGCCAGCATGCGTTCCGGGGGGTGAACTCCACGTGAACGGCCTTGACGCGGGTCACAACCTGCGCAGATTCGTGGACTTGCCTAGCCGAAAGATCCGCAGCCGGGGCCGGCAGTTGTGAGTTCTGTCGCCCCCCGCCGTCAGGGGTCTGCCTATACTTCCAGGCATTCGCAGATAAGAAGACTGGTGCATGGAGTTATCAGCAAGTCCGTCGGATCTGGCGCTGCTGCGGCGGTTCTCGCCGTTCGATGCCATGAAGCCGGAGAACCTGGCCGCGCTGGCCAAGCGGACCAACCGCTTGCAGGCGCCGAAAGGCCGCCTGTTGTTCACCGAGGGCGACGAGGAAAAGCAGACGTACTACCTGCTGAGCGGCACCGTCGACCTGATGGCCGAAGGCGAGGTGATCGGGCAGGTCCGCAGCGGCACGCCGAAGGCGAAGAACCCGCTCGCGCATGCGTTGCCGCGGCCGTACTCGGCGGTCGTCACTTCCGACCGCATCGAATACCTGCACATCGACAGCGAGTTTCTCGACGTCGTGGTCACGTGGGACCAGACCGGCAGCTACAAGGTCATCGAGCTGCGCGACACGGTGGAAGAGGGCGCGAGCGCGGATGACTGGATGACGGCGCTGCTGCAGACCAAGGCCTTCCACAAAGTCCCGCCGTCGAACATCCAGGCGGTCTTCATGCGCATGCAGCGCGCGGACTATCGCGCTGGCGAAGTAGTCATCAAGCAGGGCGATCCCGGCGACTATTTCTACGTCGTCGTGAAGGGCTCGTGCTCGGTCGCACGCGAGACGCCGCTGAACAAGGACGGCGTGAAGCTCGCCGAGCTGAAGATGGGCGACACGTTCGGCGAGGAATCGCTGATCTCCGAAGCGAAGCGCAACGCGACGATCACGATGTTGACCGACGGCGTGTTGATGCGGCTGGCGAAACAGGATTTCCGCACGCTGCTGCACGAGCCGCTGCTGCAATGGGTCGA
>Ga0209382_10000930_pt1 | contig 47462 bp, 68 predicted proteins | sample SoiMetdeltSBSDD5_FD_187599 | JGI IMG/M metagenome (GOLD analysis project Ga0209382, IMG submission 187599) | Bulk soil microbial communities from a Populus tree surrounding site in Tennessee, USA - Soil MetaG P. deltoides SBSDD5 (SPAdes) (version 2) | ecosystem: Environmental > Terrestrial >...
GCGGAGCACGTGGCCCAGAGGGTTTGCGGCGAAATTTGGTGTAGACAATGCGGACCACACCAAACCCCCACGGGGAGGACAACGACATGAGCGACCCGCAGGCTCCGCAGGCCCCCGAGACCGAGACCCCGGTCGATCCGCAGTCCCCGGACGTTCCCGAGGTCGAGCAGGTGCCCGATCAGAGCGAGCAGCCCGACCGGGACACCGACGACAGCTGATCGCATCCGGCTACATGCGCCCGGCCGGGGTCCGCACGCTGCGCGCTGCGGAGGGCGGGCGATAGGCGTTGATCCTGTCCGCCCGGAGACCGGGCAGAGGAGCCGTATCCCCAATCCCGGCAGCCAGGACCGGCCTCTGCTCCTAGGGGCCGGTTCTGCGCGTTGCGGGCGCCGCGGTGGGCTGGGGGAACGTGGCAAGATCGAGCTATGACGCACCACCACGATGACGCCAGTTCTGTGCCGCGGCACCATCCGTCTCAGTGGCCGCTTGATGCGACGCTCGATGAGCTGGAGGTGGCCTACGAGCTCCAGCGGGCGACGTCTGGCGAGGCCGATGAGGCGCCGTACGACGTGCTCGGGAACTCGGGTCCATGAACCCCGATCTCGACCTGTTCTCTCCGTGTCCATGGCCCTTGTGTAAGTGCCAACAGGGACCGTGTCCCCTCCGCCGCCCAGACCTCACGACCCCGCTCACGGAAGCACCCGAGGGATGACCGACGGTCCATGGCGCGACGGCCGGGTGCACGTCCTCTCGCGGATGTGCGATACGTGCATCTTCCGACCCGGGAACCTGTGCCACCTCAACCCCGGTCGGGTGGCAGGGATGGTGAAGGAAGCGAAGGCGAACGAGTCGGCGATCACGTGCCACAGCACGCTGTACCGCGACGATGTCGACCCGTCGGTATGCCGCGGGTTCTTCGATCGGCACCCGACCATCCCGCTGCGGCTAGCGGTCCTGATTGACGTGCTCGCCGAGGTTGAGCCACCGTGACCGTCTGGGTGCCCGGGATCGACACGTGCACGTGCCTGTGTTCGGTGAGCCACGAGCCGAGCGAGGGCCGTCTCCGTGGTTGCGTCGAACCTGTCGCGGTTGTGGTCATCGTCATCGCCGCGGGTTCGGCCGCTGAGCCGTTCGCGCCGCGGCACACGATCGATCTTCCGATGTGCTGCGGGTGCGCGGAGGCATGGGCCGCGACTAACCCGCGGTTCGTGAGGGTGCGGGCGTTCGGCAACCCGCGTCAGGCGTACCTGAACTGAGCGGGGTCGGTCGCCCTCAGCCCACTAGGCGACCACGGCCGGGCCCTCCGGTTTCCCCCCGACTCCCAGTCCTGGAGGCCAACAGGGCACCCGCCGACCATCGGCAAGGTGACACACCAAACCAGGACGCCGAGACCGTACCGCATCGGCGGATATGGCCAGACACGCACGCGAGGCCCTCGAAACGCCGGAGAACGTCATTCCGGGCCTGATCCTGGCGAATTGTGGCCAAGGTGAGACACTGTCCCAGTGGGTTCACGAGGACCGGCCCCCAAGCCGACGCTCCAGATCATCCGGGAGGGCAATCCGGGCCAGCACCCGAAGTCGCGGCTGGAGCGCGGGTTACGGCTGCCGCCGGCCGCTCCGCCCGAGCCTGACTGGACCGTCCGGTTCGGTCCGGTCCGCGGCAAGCCGGAGCTGACCGAGGACGCGAAACGGGCGCGGGAACGGGCCCGGCGCGAGTGGCGTCTCATCGTGCCCGTCCTCGATGCGATGGGGCTCCTCGCGAACGTCGATGCGACCGTGCTGGAGGACTGGTGCACGTTGGCGGCGCGCTTGGACCAGTGCGAGCGCGAGATCACCCGCCGCGGGCTGATCCTGGAGGACACCGGTCGCCGCAACCCGGCGACGATGGCGGCGCAGGCGATCCGTCAGCGGATGGGCCGGCTTGAGGGCCAGCTCGGCCTGACGCCGCTGGCGCGGGACCAGATGAGGGGCGACACCCGAGGCGCGGCCGCTGATGGCGACGACGACTCGCCTTTCGACGTGTGAGTGCGGGCACCCGCCGCTAGTCCAGACCCCGCCCCCTGACCGCGTCCCTGGGGCCTACTTCGATCAGCGGGCAGTCGACCGAGTCACCCGGGCACTGGGGTCGCTGCGGCACACAAAGGGCCGATGGGCGCGACGGCCGCTGGAGATGGCGCCTTTCCAGCTGGAGCACATCATCTCTCCGATCTTCGGGTGGAAGAACCCCGACGGGACCAGGATCACGCGGACCGCCTGGGTTGAGATGCCGCGGAAGCAGGGCAAGTCGACGCTGTCGTCCGGGCTCGGGCTGGTTCTGCTCGTTGCTGACGGGGAGCTCGGGGCGGAGGTGTACGCCGCGGCAGGGGCGAAGGCACAGGCCAGGATCGTGCACGAGCCGGCCAAGCAGATGGTCCGGTGGTCGCCGGCCCTGTCCGGGAAGCTCAAGGTCCTCGCCGACGTCATCACCGTTCCGGGTACCGGCGGGATCTTCCGGGTCGTGTCCTCGATCGCTGACCTCGCGCACGGCCTCAACCCGTCGGGCGCGGTCATCGATGAGGTCCACGTCCACAAGTCCCGGGACCTGATCGATGCGCTGGAGACCGGCACGGGCGCCCGGGAACAGCCGCTGATCGTGTTCATCACCACCGCCGATGAGGGCGACGAGTTCTCGGTGTACGCCGAGAAGCACACCTACACGATGCAGGTGGCCTCCGGGGCGGTCGATGACCCGACGCACTACGGGGTGATTTGGGCCGCCGAGGAGGGTGACGACCCGTTCGATGAGGCGACCTGGGCGAAAGCGAACCCGGGGCTCGGACTCACGGTCCAGATCGACTACCTCCGCAAGGAAGCCCGCAAGGCGAAGGCCTCGCCGAGCTACCGGCCGACGTTCGAGCGCCTACACCTCGGGCTGCGCCGCCGCTCGGTCGCCAAGTTCCTGGAGCTCCCCCGCTGGGACCGGGCTGCCGGCACTTGGACCGAGGACGACTGGAAGGGCCGCATCGCCTATGGCGGACTCGACCTGTCCTCAACGACCGACCTCACCGCGTTCGCGCTCGTCGCCCATGACGATGACGACGGCTGGCTCGCGGACACCCTGTGCTGGCTCCCGGAGGGTTCGCTCGAGCGGGTCGAGGCCCAGTGCCACGTTCCCCTGTCGCGGTGGGTGAAGGAAGGTTGGCTGCTCCTCACCGAGGGCGACGTCGTGGACTACCGGAGGGTGCGGGCCGACATCGCGAAGCGGGTCGCCCAGCTCGGCTGTCGGGTCGCTGAGATCGGCTACGACCCGTTCGCCGCGACCGAGACCGTCCAGTACCTCGCCGATGAGGGGCACACCCCGGTCCCGATCCGCCAGACCTACCTGTCGCTGTCGCCGCCGACCAAGGCGCTCGAACGGCTCGTGCTCGGCTCGACCGCCAAGAAGCCGCTCTACCGGCATCGAGGCCACCCGGTTCTGCGATGGATGGCCGACTGCGTCGATGTCGCCCGCGACGCGAACGACAACATGAAGCCAGCGAAACCGGACCGGTGGAAGTCCTCGAAACGGATCGATGGCATCGCCGCCCACATCAACGCTCTCGCCCGCGCGCTGGTGCACGAGACGCCAATCGAGCTGCCCATGCCCGACATCTTCTGAGTTGGCATGGTCGCTTGGGACTTGTCCCAAGTGGAACACTGTCCACGATGGAACGAAAGTTCGCCGGTCTCGTGCTCATCGCCGCGGGTGTCGGGCTCACGCTGGGCCCGGGGTTCGCGCTGATCACGGCCGGTGTCGGCCTCTGGGTGACCGGCCTCGACCTGGAGGCGCTGAGGGCGTCGGCGGCCGGCTGGGCCGGGCGGCTCTGGCTCCGGGCCCGGGTGGTCGCCGCCGCGGCACCTCGGCACTCCGCAGCTGCCGCGATGGTCGCTGTCGGCGGGCTCGGACTCACGGCCGCCGCGGTCGCCGCGGTCGGGGTGTGGGCCGGACTCGCGACCCTCGGGGGACTGAACGTGGTCATCGGCGCGGTGCTGGGCTGGGACTGAACACGTGGGCTGGCTGCATCCGACCGGCGCGAAGGACCTCCCGAACATCATCTCAGTCGACCCCTTCGGGACCGGGTTCAACGGGCGCCCCAACGGCGACGGGATGCTGTTCCCCGATTCGAGCTACGAGTCGTACGCCCGTAACGGTTTCGGCCGCAATGAGCTCGTTTACGCCTGCATCATGGAGAAGGCCCGCTGCTTTCCCCAGGGTGTTCTTCGGGTCTACCCGGACGGCCCCGGCGACCGGAGGGCCGAGCCGCTCAACGATCACCGCCTACGCCGGCTGATCGCCCAACCCAATCCCGTCACCAACGAGGTCGAGTTCGAGCAGCTGTCGATCGTCTACCTCGACCTGTCGGGGAACTGCTATTGGCTCATCATCCGAGGCCGCGATGGTCTCCCCAGCGAGCTATGGCCGATCCGCCCGGACCTGATCCGCATCATCCCGTCGGCACGTGACCCGCGGGTCTGGGCCTACGGCTACGTCGTTGACCCGACCTCGGGGAGGTTCAGCGGCGCCGACGTCATCCCGGTTTCCCGACGGGACATGGTCCACCTCAAGTACCCCAACCCGCTCGACATGTACTTCGGGCAGGCGCCCCTCCGGCCCGCGACTCGGGCGGTCACCGTCGACAACGCACGGACGGACTTCGTAGACACGCTGCTCCGCAACGACGCCGTCCCGCGGGTGGTCGTCAAGACCACGCAAGAGATCGATGAGAAGGTCACCGAGCGCCTTGAGGAACGGTGGATGCGCAAGTTCGGTGGCGCCAACCGGGGCCGGCCCGCCTTCCTGCAAGTCGGCATGGACGTCGAGGTGCTCGGCCTGAACTTGGACGAGCTCCAGTTCGGCGACATGTCCGGCATCACCGAGGCCCGCATCTGCTCCGCCATGGGTGTTCAGCCGATCCTGGTCGGCGCCAAGGTCGGCCTTGACCGGTCCACGTTCGCGAACTTCAAGGAAGCGAAGGCCGCTTTCTGGGAGACCACCCTCATGGACCTACAGCGGCTCTGGTTCGGTGGCATCACGACCCAGATCCTTCCCGAGTTCCTGGGGGTCGGCCGCCAGCGGGTCGCGTTGCGCTGGGACAACTCGGAGGTCCTCGCCCTCCAGGAGGCCGAGACCGACAAATGGGAGCGAGCCACCAACGCGCTCGCTCGAGGTGGGATCACGCAGAACGACTTCCGGCGCGTCGTCGGGCTCGACCCGGTCCCCGGAGGCGACGTGTTCCTGATCGGAGCGGGCGTCACCCAGACCCCCGCCTTCCCGGGCGTCCAACCCGGAACGCAGCCGGCCGACGACGACCAGGGCGACGACGGCGAGCAGGGCGACGACCAGGGCGACGGCGACCGCAACGACGGGATGCCACTGACCGAGGCCGCGAGCTACGCCGAACGGTTCCTGTCCCAGCACCGAGGTTCCACCAACGGATCACGACCCCTGGCGTCACAGGGAGGTCAGCGACGATGAGGACCAAGAGCACCGCCTACATCGAGTGGAAGGCGGGCACCGACCCCGGCGAGCTGGAGGGCTACGCCTCCGTGTTCGGCAACGTCGATGAGGTCGGCGACGTCGTCAGGCCCGGCGCGTTCAAACGCACCATCGACCATTGGCGCAAGTCGTCACAACCGATGCCGCTGATCGCGGACCATCAGATGAGCACCGATGGCGTCGTCGGCTCGATCTCTGGCCTCGCCGAGGACCAGCGCGGGCTCCGGTTCAAGGCCCGGTTCTCCCGGTCGGAGAAGGCCCAGCGGCTCCGCCAAGACATCCTCGATGGCCACATCCGCGGGACCTCGTTCACCTACGAGGTCATGCGCGACAGCCCCGGGACCGGCTCGGTCGCCGGTAAGGCCGTGCGCCGGTTCCTCGACGAGCTGCGCCTGTTCGAGATCACGATCTCGCCGTTCCCGATCAACCCGATGGCCGGGGTCACCGCCGCGAAGGCGGTCGTGGACCAGCCATGGGACGGCGACGCCGCCCGGTTCACGCCCGAGCAGTGGCGCAAGTCGTGCCTCATCGACACCGGTCAGGGCGACGTCGACAGCAAGGCCCGGTACAAGCTCCCGGTCCGGGAACCGAACGGCGACGTCAACCGCAACGCCCTCGGGTCCGCCGCCGGGGCGCTGGCCGGCGCCCGCGGTGGCCTGACCGACGTGTCGTCCGACGTGATGCAGAAGGCGGCCCGGTCGCTCATGAGCCTCTACGGCGAGGCCGACATGGACCCACCCGAGCGGGTCCGCACGATCGCCGGCGCCGGCTCCTCCTCGATGGCCGAATGGATCGAGTCCATGCAACACGCCGTCGCGATCACCAACCCCTACGCCCGCAAGGCCGCCATCGATGAACTCGTCGCGGTCTACGACCCGGGCACCGACGATCTGGCACCCGGCACGGGGGACGCCCCTGCCACTGCCAGCGACACCACTGACAACGGTGGGTCGCCTCCCGATGACGCCTACGCGGTGTCATTCCTCAGCGGCCGGTCCGACGGGACGGCCACCGGAGACCCGCAGTCCGCACTCCCCGGTCCCCTCGCCGAACTCGACCAACAGCGCTCGAACGCAGAGATCGACGCCCTAGAGGCCGAGCTCCGATCAGCCCTGGAGGACTGATGGCTGAGCAATACAAGACGCTGATGGAAAAGGCCATGTCGTGTCTGCACATGGCCCGCGCCATCAACGACCGGTACCCCGACCCGACCAAGATGCCGGGCGAAGAGGTCGAGAACCGCAAGGCGCTGCTCCAGGAGGGCAACCGGCTGCGGCAGATGGCCGAGATCCAGAAGCAGCAAGACGAGCTGGAGGGCTGGGCCGCTGGTCCGCCCGATGACCACCCCGCGCTTGCTGCGATGGCGGCCGCGAACCACAGCAAGGCCGACACCGACGACGCGCTCGCCGCGGTGACCCGGGACCGCCAGACCAAGGCGTTCCTCCGGTGGTTCCGTGGGCAACGTCTCACCGACGAGGAGCAGAAGGCCCTCGACTACGTCAGCACCGAGGGCAAGGCCGCGCTCGTCGAGAACGCGACCGGCGAGGTCCTCGTGCCCCACGACATCACCGGGCCCATCTTCAAGGAACTTCCCCACCTCGGGACCTTCCGGGGAGCGGGCCCGCTGGTCCGGCGGACGACCTCGAACAAGGTCGATGTCCGGTCCCTGACCGGCGCCACCGCGGGCTGGGGGAAGCTGGAGGTCGGCTCCACGCCGGCTACCGACGTCAACGTGGTCCCCAACACCCCGGCCGACGTCATCGAGGTCCACGACCTGGTTGGCCTCTCGAAGGTCGGTGTGGACGAGCTCGCCGACACCGACGTCAACCTCGCGGCGCTCATCCAGCAGATCGTGGGCCTCCAGTTCGCCCAGATGGAAGACGACGCGTTCGCCAACGGCAACGGCACGTCCAAGCCGTTCGGGCTCGCCATGCGGGCGACGCAGGCCTCGCCGCTCATCACGCAGTCGGTGACCGCCGCGGGCGGCACCGTCACGGGCGACAACCTCAAGTCGCTTCCCTTCCAGGTCCCGACCGTCTACCGGCAGAACGGCGCCTTCTTCGTCGCCGATGACCTCGCCCTCGCGATGTCGCTGCTCAAGGACGCGAACTCGAACTACCTGTGGCAGCCCTCGGCGCGGGCCGGCGAACCGCCGACCTGGTCGGGCTACCGGGTGTTCACCCTGGAAGGGCTGCCCCGGATCGACTCGGGCAACTCGACGCCGTCGGGCATCTTCGGTGACCCGAACCTCGGCTACATGGTCGCTGACCGCCAGCAGATCAGCGTCCAGCGGCTCGACGAGCTGTACGCCGCGGACGGACAGGTCGGGTTCCTCTTCAAGCTGCGGGTCGGTGGCGACGTCATCCGGCCCAAGGCGTTCGCGAAGTACATCGTCGTCTGAGCGACGGGAGGTCCTCGGAATGAAGGTCATGCTTCACGGTGGCGGGGTCTTCTACGGCCCCCACGGGGTCATGGAGTCCCACGCGCCCGGCTCGGTCATCGAGACCGACGACAGCGACCAGGTCGCCGTCGACTACTGGCTCGAGCGGGTCGATGCCGGCGCTGCCGAACTCATCGAGGAACCGGCCACCAAGACCAAGGCCACCAAGGCCACCAAGGCCACGGCCAAGGCGAGCGACAAGGCAACGACCGAGGGCCAGCAGGGCAAAGGCTGAGCAGGTCGGGACCCGGTCCTCGCGGGGGTGACGGGTCCCGACCGCTCTACCAACCCCCGCACAAACCCCCGCACCGATAGGAGCACCACCCATGAAGATCCTCTGGCACTCTGTCGCCCCTTGGGTTGGCACCGGCTACGGACAGCAGACCGCCACGTTCACACCCCGCATCCAAGCGCTAGGGCACGACGTCGCCATCTCCGCCTACTACGGGCTGAGCGGCTCCCAGCTCCGGTGGAACGGCCTGCCGTGCTACCCGGCCTACGAGGTCAGTTGGGGCAACGACGTCATCATCACCCACGCCCTCGATCACTTCGACGTCGAGGGCAAGACGTTCCGGGAGGCCGCGGCGTCCGGGCTCATCCTGACGCTCACGGACGTCTGGGTGCTGACCGCCCCGCTCCTGCCCGAGATGGCAGTCGCCGCGTGGGCGCCTGTGGACCACCTGGAGCTCCCGGGCATCACGCGGCGCTGGTTCCAACGCTCCGGCGCGCAGCCAATCGCCATGTCTCGGTTCGGAGAGCGGACGATGCGCGAGGCCGGCATGTCGCCGCTGTACGTGCCCCACGGCATCGACACCCGGACTTTCCGCCCCGGTAACAAGGCGGAGGCACGCGAGAGGACCGGGCTCCCCGAGGACGCGTTCGTCATCGCGATCGTCTCGGCCAACGTTGGCAAGGACGGCAACCGCAAGGCGTTCGCCGAGCAGATCACGGCGTTCGCCGAGCTACGGCGCCGCCACAAGGACGCGCTCCTGGTCCTCCACACCGACGTTGCGAACCAGGCCGGCAACGACCTCCGACGGCTACTCGACCGGCTGCCCCCGAAGTCGTACATCTACACCGACCAGTACGCCTACCGCCGCGGCATCCCGCCCGAGGTCGTCGCCGACATCTACCGCAGCGCCGACATCCTGTCGAACTGCACATGGGGCGAAGGGTTCGGGGTGCCGGTGGTCGAGGCCCAGGCGTGCGGCACCCCCGTGGTCGTCACCGACGCCACGGCCATGATCGAACTGTGCGGCGCCGGCTGGCGGGTCCCCTTCACGCCGCTCTGGCACGAGATGCAGGACGCATGGGCCGCCATCCCTCACGTGCCCGCGATCATCGATGCCTACGAGGAGGCCTACGACGGCAAGGCGGAGCAGCTCCGGGACGACGCGGCCGCGTTCGGCGCCTCCTACGACGCCGATTTCGTGACCGACGAGTACTGGAAACCGACGCTCGACACACTCACCGAGATGCTCGACCAGCGGGCCGAGGACGCCCGCAAGCCCCAGCGCCGGGCCCCCAACGTCACCGAGGCCGACGGCCTCCTGTGGATCGACCGCGGGAAGGGAACCGAGGACAGCCTCGGGCCCAGCACCACGCACGAGGCCGCAGTCGAGCCGCTCCTCGCCGAGCTGATCCCCGAGGGCGGGATCGTGCTTGAGGTCGGCGCCCACGTCGGCCACTACTCGCTGCGGCTCGCCGACCGGGCCGCGCTCCTCATCGCCGTCGAGGCCAACCCGGACACCGCCTCGATACTTCACCGGAACCTGGTCATCAACGGGATCAACAACGTGCACGTCGTGCAGGTCGCGGCATGGGACGAATCGACCCGGCTCCGGCTGGAGGACCCGAACAAGATGACCGCCGGGGGCTCGACACGCACGCTCCCAGCTGAGGGCGGGCCGTGGCGTCGGGGACCAGAGGACGTGTGGCATGTCGGTCCGCCGCCGGCCGGCGAGGCCGTCGAGATCCTTGACGCCGATGAGGACGTGGCCAGCGGTGTGGTCGAGGTTCAGGCCGAGCCGCTCGATGAGGTCATCACCGAGCTCCCACGGCTCGACCTGGTGAAACTCGACGTCGAGGGCGCCGACCTCCACGCGCTGCGCGGCATGGCCAAGCTGCTCGCGACCCATCGACCGGTCCTGTTCATCGAGTGCCACGACTACTGCGGCTACTACACCCGGGCCGAGCTCGAACAGACCCTGACCGAGCTGGGCTACACCTGGACGACCGCGGTCACCTACCAGAGCCTGTGGTCCCCGGACGGCATCCTCGATGAGCCAGTGGCCGCGGACTATCTACGCTGTCTACCTGTGGGGGACATCGACCAGAAGTACAGCCGGATCGGCCGGGAAGCGGTCGTCGAGCAAGGGGCCTCGCAGCTGCCCGACGAGCTGGCCGAGGCCCTCGCCGTGGTCGCCGGCATCGACCCCAAGGTCATCCTGGAGGTCGGGTGCGACCTCGGTGGCACGCTGTACGCCTGGCGGGAAGCGTTCCCCGAAGCGGCCGTGCTGGGCATCACGCTGGCCGATAACAGCTACGCGACCGGTGGGTCCGGAGACCACGTCGACCGCAGCCTCGACACCCACGGGGCGACCGTCCGGATCGGCGACTCCCACGACCCCCAGACCCGGCGATGGGTGGTCGAGGCGCTCGGCGAGCGGCCCATCGATGTGCTCGTGCTCGATGGCGATCACTCCCGCGGTGGGCTGTATTCCGACCTCGGGGACTACGGGCCGCTCGTGCGGCCCGGTGGCCTGATCCTGCTGCATGACATCGCCAGCCTCGGCGACCCCCGGACCGAGGTGCACCAGGTCTGGCCCGAGCTCGCCGACCGCTACGAGACCAGCGAGATTCGCTCACCGATCCGGCACTACGGCTGGGGCATCATCCATGTCGGACCCGACGGCTGGCCGTCCACCACCACTGAGGCGACGTGACGCTCGCGACCCAAGTCGATGTGGAGGCCTCGCTCATGCGGGGCCTCACTGACACCGAGGCCAGCTACATCACCGAGCTACTCACCCGCGCCGATGGGCTCATCGCCGGCGAACTGCCCTACGTCAGCTTCTCCGGCACCGCCCGGTCGACCGCCACGATCCCGGGCTCGGACTCGTTCGAGGTCTGGCTGCCCGGCCGCCTGGTGACCGACGTCGTCAGCGTCGTACTCGATGGCGGCACGCTCGCCTACGGAACCGACTACGACTGGTCCGAGTTCGGTGACCTTGCCCGCACCTCCGGGAACAAGATCTGGCCGCGCACCTCGACGATCGACGTCGTGTGGGATTGGGGCATGGAGTCCCCGACACGGGACATCGTCACCGTCGCCGCCGACATGGTCGCCGCCGCCATCGGCAACCCCGACGGCAAGCGACAGGAGACCATCGGCCAGTACAGCTACACCCTCGCCGAGGCATCCGCCCGCCTGACGCTGCGCGACGACCAGCGCCGCATCTTGAACCGCTACCGGTTCCCGCGGTGACCTGATGCTGCCGGCCCACCTCCAACCCCACCGGGTGGTTGTGGTCCACCCAGCCGCTACGACGGACCCGGTCGCCGGCACGGTCTGGGACTACGGCAGCTCAGCGACCCGGAGCACCGTGGACGGATGGATGCAGGAGGACCAGGCAACCGAGACGTTCGCCGACGGCCGCGACGTCATGGGTCAGCGCTGGACACTCCTGACAAACTCCCTCACCATCGATGCGAACGACCGGATCGAGTGGGACGGGCACCCCGCGGGCTCCCAGGTGTTCACGGTCGATGGTCCACCCGCCCCGGTTCCCACACCACGTGGCCACCACCACCTGGAGGCGAGGCTACGGAAGGTCGAGGGCTGACATGGCCAACAACGTGCGGATCAAGATCATCCCCGGCGCCATCGATCGCCTGCTCAAGGAACCAGGCGTGCAGGCCGACCTCCGGCGCCGCGGCGAAGCGATCGCCGCTCGGGCCGGACCCGGCCACACCGTCGACCTCAACATCGAGTCACGCCGGGCCAGCGTGATCGTCGTCACCACCTCGTTCGAGGCGATGCAGGCCGAGGCCTCGCACCGCAACCTCACCCGAGCGGTCGAGGCCGGACGTGGCTGACCTCGCCGGCTCGCTGATCGTCTGGCTCCGGCCACTCATCGCCCCCACGGCGATCGCTGGCCGGGTGCCCCGCGACCTACCGGACGAGTTCGTGCTCCTCCGCCGTATCGGTGGACCGTGGGACTGGCCGGTTACCGACGTCCCCACCATCGGGGTCGAGTGCTGGGGTCCGACCGAGACCGCGGCCTACGACCTCTGCCACGACGTGCGGGCCCGGATCCACGGCCTCCAGGGCGGCACCGTGAACTCGATCGCCATCTACCGGGTCGAGGAGTTCGCCGGCCCCGCTCTGCTCCCCGACCCCAACCACGAGAACAAGCCGCGGTTCGTCGCCACGTACTCGATCCGCCACCGGGAGAACCTCGCCGTTCCAACGTGAGTCACTGTCTCACCTGGGACCTGGGGGCTACGCTCCGGCTGCGAGTCCCTAGCGAGCAGAGGAGCGAGACATGGTTCTTTCCGCCAGCCTTGTCGAGGTCGCAGCGACCGGCGCCATCTACATGAGCACCATCGGCGCCGTCGCACCAACCAACGCAACCGCCGCGTGGTCCACCGCCTGGAAAGACCTGGGCTACATGAACGAGGACGGGTTCACTGAGGACCCCAGCCTCGATAGCGAGGAGATCAAGGCCTGGCAGAACGGGGCGATCGTCCGCAAGGTGATCACCGGCTCTGGCCTGGACTTCTCGTTTACCGCCATCGAGACCAACCTCAAGACGCTCGAGCTGTTCTACCCCGGCTCGACCCTGGAGGCCGTCGCTGGCCCGCCCGTCGAGACCAAGGTCACCGTCAAGGTCCCCACCGCGGTGGACAAGGCGTTCGGGTTCGACGTCCTCGATGGCACCACCCGGATGCGGATCGTCGTGCCGTCGGCGCGGCTGTCCGACCGCGGCGAGGTCAACTACGTCAACGGGGCGCCGATCGCCTACCCGTTCACCGTGTCGGTGACCCCCGACTCGGCGGACGTCCTCTGCCTCAAGTACCTCAACCCGCAGCTGGCCCTCTAGGCCATGGCCGGCACCAACGGGGCTACCAAGCCCAGCACCGAGATGCTCGACCTCGATGCCCTGGAGCGGGACCAGAGCGTCGAACCGCTGTCGTTCCGGCTCGGGGGCCAGGTCTTCACGATGGCGCACCCCAGCGACCTCGACTGGCACCATCAGACCACCTTCGATGGGGGCGACTTGGGCGCGATCATGCCTCTACTGCTGGGCGACCAGTACGAGGCCTTCGCCAAGCACGACCTCCCGGGATGGAAGCTCGATGCGCTGATGATCGCCTGGGGGAAGCACGTAGGTATCGACATGGGGGAATTGGAGGCCTCGTCGGCATTCTCCGTACCTACGGTGAAGCCGTCGAGGCGGACCTCAGGCGGTACTACCAAGTCCGGCTCTCGGACCTCGCGGCGGGGTCGCTGAGCTGGCGCGAGCTACGCGTGCTGCTCCGCCACCTCCCCCCTGAGTCGGCGACCGCGATGGCCGTCAACGGCGACCGAGAACCTCCCTGGACAAGGCTTGAGCACCTCCTGGCCGGAGTGTTCGACTCGCTCCAGATGCTGGCGTGGCAGAACGCCAACCAGGGCAAGAAGTCACCGTCACGCCGGCCAAGGCCGCTGCCCCGGCCGGGTGTCGAGCAGCCCGGTCAGCACTGGGGTACGGCCCGGCCTCTGTCCGAGGTCAAGGCCGCGCTCGCCTCAAGCCGGCCTGGAGCGGGCTAGATGCCGGTCGAGCTCGCCGTCGCGTATGTGTCGCTGGTCCCTTCGGCGAAGGGGATCACGTCGGCGATCTCCAAAGAGCTGAGCGGCCCGACCAGCAAGATCGCGGCTGAGGCCGGGTCCAAGGCGTCGGCCTCGTTCAGCGAGAAGTTCGCGTCCGGGCTGTCCAAGGCCGGCCAAGGCATATCCAAGGCCGGGGACAAGCTGTCGCTCGCCGTGACCGCGCCGCTCGCGTTGCTCGCGGTCAAGGCGACCGACGCGGCGTCGGACCTAAACGAGTCGGTCAACGCCACGAACGTCGTCTTCGGGAAGTCAGGACAGGTGATCGACCAGTGGGCCGCCAAGTCGGCTACCTCGTTCGGTCTGTCGGCCCGAGCCTTCCGGGAGGCGGTCACCCCGATGGGTGCCTCCCTACAGAACCTGGGGCTGGCCCAGGCCGACGCCGCCGACTGGTCGGTCAAGCTCGCTGGCCGGGCGTCGGACATGGCGTCGGTGTTCAACACCAACGTGTCCGACGCCCTAGAGGCGATCAACGCCGGGCTGAGGGGCGAGGCCGACCCGCTCGAACGCTACGGCGTCGGGCTCAGCGAGGCCGCGGTGCAGGGCGAGGCGATGCGTCTGGGCCTAGGGAAGATGACCGCGGACCTGGGCAAGGTCGAGGCCGCTCAGCTCAAGGTCGAGCGGGCCCAGCGGACCGCCGCGGAGGCGGCCCGCAAGCATGGGGCCTCATCGCTTGAGGCGCGGGAAGCGAACAACCGGCTGGCAGCCGCCCAGGCCAACCTGGAGAAGGCGACCGCGGGTGGGACGGCCGAGCTGAGTGCCCAGGACAAGGCCCAGGCCCGGCTGTCGCTGATCATGCGGCAGACCGAGAAGATTTCGGGCGACTTCGCCAACACCTCGAACCAGGCCGCCAACGCGCAGCGCATCGAGGCCGCCCGCGCCGAGGACGCCGCCGCCGCCTTCGGCCAGCAGCTGCTCCCCATCAAGCAGAAGCTCATCCGGGTGGCCGGTCAGCTCCTCGATGGGTTCAACAACCTCTCGGAAGGCCAGAAGGACCTCATTGTCAAGGCTGGGCTCGTCGCCGCGGCACTGGGCCCGGTTCTGTCGGTGACGGGCCGGCTGACCCGGGCGTTCTCTGGGGCCGTCAAGGCCGGTGGCGCCGTGGCCAAGTTCTCCTCTGGGGTCATCAAGGGGATGCGCGGCGTTTCGACCGCGGCCGATGGCGCGAGCACCAGCGTGGCCCGCAGCTTCGGCAGGATGGTCGGCAACGCCATCCGGGCCACCGCCACGATCGTCAAGCAGATCGCCATCCAAGTCGCCCGCTGGGTGTGGATGGGCATCCAAGCCCTGCTGAACGCCGCGAAGGTCGCGCTCGCGTGGGTGATCTCGCTGGGCCCGATCACCCTGGTGGTCGCCGCCGTGGCGGCCGCTGCGATCCTGATCATCAAGCACTGGGACAAGATCAAGGCCTTTGTGACCGCCGCGGTCGGGGCCGTGGTCAACTTCGTGAAGGCCCACTGGCCCATCCTGCTGGCGATCCTCACCGGACCCATCGGGCTGGCGACCCTGGCCATCATCAGGAACTGGGACAAGATCAAGGCTGCGGCGTCCGCGGTCGTCAACTGGGTTGTGGGCCGGTTCCTCCAGATCGTGCAGTTCTTCGCCGGGCTGCCGGGCCGCATCCTGGCTGCCGTCGGCAACGTGGCGCGCCTGCTCGCCAGCAAGGGTCACGACATCGTCAACGGGCTCATCAACGGCGTGAAAGAGAAGGCCACCGAGCTGGCGAACTGGCTGCGAGGCCTGGGCAGCAAGATCCTCGGCTGGGTCGGTGACCTCGGTCGCCTGCTCTACAAGGCTGGCCGCTCCGTGATCCGCGGGTTCGTCGATGGCCTCAAGTCGATGTTCGGTGAGGTGAAGGACAGCCTCGGTGACCTCACCGGCAAGCTCGCCAGTTTCAAGGGCCCGGTCGTGGTCGACCGGCGAATCCTGTTCGGGTCCGGGCAGCTGGTCATGGAGGGATTCATGCGGGGCATCGACTCCCAGCTCGGGCCGCTCCGCGACCAGCTCGGCGGCATCACTGGGTCGCTCAGCGCCGACGTCGGGGTCCGGAACACCACGGTGATGCCGATCCCCGCTGGGCTGCCGGGCGCTGCCCCCATCGTGAACCTCTACCCGCAGGGGTCCGTACTCGCCGAGCGCGACGTCGAGCGGATCGTTCAGGCCGGCATCGACCGGGGCCGCATCCACATGCGAGGCACGTCGTGAGCGTCATTGTCCTGAACCAGGGTGAGTCAGCGATCCTGCAGAACGGCGTCACCGGGGTGGCCTACGACCTGCGCCTCTACAAGAACGACGTTAAGAGCGGGCGGACACCGGCCGAGATCGATGCCCTGACCGAGGCCGATTTCACGCAGGCCAACTTCACCGGGTACGCCGCGGCCGCGATCGCCACAGGTGCCTGGTCGATCCTCGCCGGCAACCCGACCAAGGCCACGAACGTCGAGAAGACGTTCACGAGCTCGGCCAACCAGACGGCCCAGAGCATCTGGGGCTACTACGTCACCCGCACGAGCGACGCCAAGGCGATCTGGTTCGAGCAGTTCCCGGGCCCGGTCGTGATCGAGTTCATCAACGACGCCATCAAGGCCACACCGGCGATCACGCTGGACGACTCGGAGGGTAGTGGCTTGGAGATCGGAGACATCATCCCCACCGCCCGCGCCACCGCGGCAGCGGGCCGGCTTCTGTGCGACGGCTCGGCCGTCTCCCGCTCGACCTACGCCGCGCTGTTCGCGGCGATCGGCACGGCGTACGGCGCCGGCAACGGGTCGACGACCTTCAATGTGCCAGACCTCCGGCAGCGCTTCCCGATGGGTAAGGCCGCCTCGGGGACAGGCGCCACCCTCGGCGGCACGGGCGGCACCGTCGACCACGTCCACAACCTCGACACCGCGACCTCTCACGCCAAGATGGGCTCGACCGCGTCGGGCGGCACCAGCCCCCAGATCCAACGCAAGAGCGTGACGACGTTCACCGCGAACATCCAAGCCTCGGGCGGGTGGAACGCCGCTGCCGGAGGCGGCACACCATCGCTCGGTGTCGCTCTGGGCGGGAACAGCGGCACCGCTAACCCGCCCTTCCAGACCGTCAACTACGAGATCGTCGCCCAGTAGTGGCCACGACCACCACCGCTCACGTCTCCGGCGGCATCGGGATCGGCGGCAGCGCGGTCGTGACGTTCACCCACGGCACAGGTCAGGCCCCCAGCAATGTGGTCCTCGAGGTCGACCTCGACAACGACGGCGATTTCGATGAGACCGAGGAGAACCTCCTCAGCTTCGGTGACGACGTCCTCCAGGGCCTGGAGTCCGTTACCGGCCGGGACCTCTCACGACCCGACTCGCACGCCGAGGCCGGCCGCCTACGTGCCACGCTCCTCAACGAGGACGACCTGTTCTCGCGGTTCAACACCGCCAGTCCCCTGAACCAGGACCCCTACTCGCTCAAGCCCGGCCGCAAGGTCCGCATCCGCACCACCGAGTCAACGCCCGACGACCCAGTACTCCTCGCCCGGGACCGGTTCGCTCGACCCGACGGTGACCTCGGCATCGCCGAGACCGGGCAGGCATGGACCAACCAGCTGGGCGAGTTCACGATCGTCAACGGGCTCGCCGAGGCCGGCGCCCTGTTCTTCTCCGACATCACCTCGACCATCGACGTCGGACAGACCAGCTACTACGTCCAGGCCACACTCCGCCGGTTCGCGCCCGACGCGACCCTCCGCTACCTGGGCCTCATGATCCACTGGACCGACGCGAACAACAACATCGCGGTGTTCTACAGCGTCGACACCCGCACGGTCATCATCTCGCAGTTCAATGCAGGGGTCGCCACCCAGCTCGATGAGTCGGACCCGTTCGCGCCGTGGGAGGGGATGCCGATCGGTGTCGGTGTGGTCGGGACCACGGTCACCGCCTACATCGGCGGGTCTCCGGTTGCCTCGGGCACGTCCACGGTCACCACCACCGGCAAGGTAGGCCTCTACTGCCAGTACACCGACTTCGACGGAGCAGCTCCCCAGCTCGGCGACTTCCACGTCTGGGATCACGTGCGGGGCGAGGTCGAGGGAATCCTGTGGACCGGTGACCTCGATGTCGTTGGCCCCTCCTCAGCTCCCGGGTCGGTCAAGCTGGCGACACTCGATGCCGACGGCCCGCTCGCTGCCGCGGCCCGAGCCGACATCGCCTCGCCACGGCTCCCCCTCGGTGGCGCTCCCACCGGGCTCATCGTCGGCGACGTGCTCCGACGGGCCGGTCTCCTGCATCCACCGGCCCCGATCGCAAACGGCACGATCACGCCTGGGCCCGTGGGGATCGCAGACGGGGACGCTCAGACCCTGGCACGCGTGTTCGAGGAGACCGAGCGCGGCCTAGTGCACGAGACGCACGAGGGCGGCATCGGCTTCCAGGACGCCGCCCACCGGGCCACCGCCAGCCCCGAGGCCTGGTTCTCCGACTCGAACGTCGGTCAGTTCCTGACCCAGGGCATCGAGCTGCGTGACCAGCGGGCCCGAGTCGTCAACCAGGTCACCGCGGGCGTGGCACCCGACTCGCCGTCGGGGATCACGATCACGACCGTTTCCGGGTCGGGCGACGTGAACATCGTCCTTCCCACCGTTAACGACGGCGACCTCCTCGCCATCTTCATCGCCTCGACCGCCAACACCGCAGGGGAACGGTGGCTCACCCCCATCTTCTGGGTGTCCCACCGCGACGCCGGCACCGCGCTCGGGCTGCGTGCCTACAGCCACTGGTGCAACGGCACCGAGGGCGGGACGACCGTCATCTTCTACGCCAACAGCGGTGTGGCACCCGGGCTGTTCGTGGCCGTCATCGTGCGGGTCGAGGGCTGGTTCCTGTCGCCGGCCGGTATCGCGATGAGCGACGTCGCCAACGGCCACGACCCCGGCGCCCTTGTCCATGGGTGGGGCCGCGAACCCACGCTGTACGTGATCATCGGCTCAGCCATCGCGGCCGTGAACGCGATCTCGTTCTCGGACGACTTCATTCCTCCCGAGGGCTACAGCCAGGCCTCCGGGCTCAACACGTCATCGGGCACCCCCGGGACCGAGGCCGGGATCATGTACGCGACCAAGATCGACTGCACCGAGACAGAGAACCCCTCGCTGTTCGTCGGGCTCGTCGGCGGGTTCCTGAACGAGTCGCTCGTGTTCGCGGTGCGGGGCTACAACGGGCCTCACACCAAGGCCACCCTTGAGGACCCGAACACGAGCGGGGGAGACGGCCGGTTCGTCACGGTCGATGACCTGGCTTCCCAGGACGAGCACCGGGCGATCCTGCCCTACCCCTCGCCCTCGCTGCTCCTCGCCACCGAGGCCGACGCCGCGGCCTACGGGGAAGCGATCCTGGCCGCGCAGGCCGATGACCGCCCGCTCGTGTCGATGACGTTCATCGCGTCGCTGTCGTCCTCGTACCGGAACCAGGCGATCCGCCGTCGGGTCGGCGACATGATCTGGCTGACCGCGGACGGCCCCTCCGGGCACGGGATCGATGCCGCGTTCTTCATCGAGCAGATAGACCACGCCTGGACCAACAACGGAACCTTGTGGGAAGTGACGTGGCTCCTGTCCCCAGCGTGACTACTCGCCGGTAGGTTCCGCCGGCTGTTCCCTGGTGACCGTCACGCTGGTCGAGGCGCCCGTCGGCTGCTCAGCCAAGTAGGACCAGGTACCGCCACCGTCGGCGGGCCAGGCCCTCACCGTCGGCGGGTTGGGCTGCTCGGCCACCGGCAGCAAACCGCGGAGGTCTTTGGGGACCGTCGTCACTCGTCTGGCCACCACCGCGGCTGCCGTCAGCCAAGCCGCGGCCCGCACGAGCCACGCTGCCGCCGCCTCGAGCGACCCGTCCGGCGCGAGCTCGCCCAGCCGTTCCGCCGCGGCGCTGAACCCCACCGCTGCCGCGGTCGCGTAGAACACCACCGTCCCGGCTAGGACTTGGAACTGCCGCCACAGCTCAGCGACTCTGGTCATCGTTCTTGCCTCCGTGTTGCCTGACACGCTGTCGCCTCGGGGAACTGCTCGCACAGAATCGCCTTGATCGATGGGACCGTGGCCACCGCCTTGCTCACGGCCTCGTTCTGTGCCCGCTCCTCCGGGCTCGGGGTCTCCAGCTTGGTCACGAACTGTTCTACGTGATCGACCTGGCGTTGCGTCTTGTCCGCGGTCCGCTGCGTTTGCTCGGCCGTCTCGCGGTTGGACTGCACATTGTCGCCCATCTGCTCGACGACCATGGCGTTCCCCACCGATGCCACCGTGACGATGAACGCAGCGAGGAACAGCCATCGCGTCGTGACGGGATGCCGTTCCCTCGGTCTCTCGGCGTTCCGGACCCTCATTGGTCGGCCTCCTTCGTGGCCTTGCGACGGGAGATCAGCCCGTCGCTGAAACAGAAGCCGGCCACCAAGGTCATGAGCGGAGTCAGCACGGCCGGGGGTTCGTAGTCATCGGACACGAGGCCAGCGAAGAAGCTCACGGTCCACGTGAACAGGATGACGACCGCGACCAGCGTGGTGAGCTGATCCCGGCTCAGCTCCCAAGGTCGCCGCGCCACCGGCTCACCAGACGACCAAGACAGGGCGGAGGAGCACCCCCACACCGAACCAGAAGACCGCCGTGGCGATCTGGGTGCAGGCGTCGGTGTACTCGGTGTACGCAGCTAGCGCCGGCACCGGCTCATCCGTCGGCAGCGTCATCGACGTCGACCCGCAGCTTCTCGAACCGGGAGAACTGGTTCCGGTCGACCGGCACGACAGGGATGCCGCGGGAGCGGAAGTTCTCCAGGTTGCGGGTCGAGGTGATCAGGAGTGTCTGGTCACCGATGACGCCGAGAGCGGCGCCCTTGGCTGGGTCCTCTGTGTTCTGCACGATGACCATCTCTACGCCCTCCTGAGTTGGGGCCGGCAGGGTGCTCGGGTTGGCAGCCAGCGCGAGTAGCTCGTCGCGGGTTCCGTAGAACACGTTCAGGTCCACGCGGCCGGGGATGCCCGGGACCTCGCCCGAGCTCGTCCACTGCCACAGCTTCGGGACCCATCCCTTGTAGGGAGCCGGTGGCGTGTCGAGCGCCGGCCGGGCCGGGTACTGGGAGGCCCACCAGACCGCGTGGCGAGAGATCGCCTCGACCTGGGCCGTGGTCCAGCCCTGCTGTTGCATCCACCACCGCGGGACGTACCCGAGCGCCATGCGGCCGGTGTCGGCATGGAGAGTGGCCGCGAAGTCGATGCACTGCTGAGCGGTCGGGTCACCCCAGGCCACCGAGTGTTCACCATCGAGCGTGAACAGCATCGGCTCGTTCGGGCCGAAGGCCTGGCGAACCTCGGCGATGAACCGCCTGGCCTGCTCCATGCCAGACCCGGTGTTGCGGCCGGGCACCAGGTACGCGCCGGGGATCAGTCCCGCGTTGATGATCGCATCGATGTTCGTGACGCGGGTCGGGTCCCGGTAGGTACCGACTCCCCACCGCTGGACGGCGAACTGATAGCCAGCTCTCCGGAGGGCACCGAAGTCGTTCGGACCCGCCTGGTACCGACTTAGGTCGATCCCGCGGATGTAGGCCACCATGGCAACTGATCGTAGACCCGGTCTCACCCGAGACCCTGTCCCAAGGGAGGATCGGTCTCGTGATTCACCTCGCTGCTCTCGTCATCGCCCTGGCCGTCGGAGTCGCCGCCGAGCTGGTGGGCATCTGGCGCCACCAGGCCGGCAAGGTCGACACGTACACCGAGATCGTGCACTGGGTGGGCCAGCGCCTGGGCCCGTTCCGGTTCGCCGCCGCGCTCGCTCTCGTCTCCCTGCTGGTCTGGGCAATCCCGCATCTCTGGCTCGCCATCGTCGGCCTGACCGGCCTCTGACGCTTGAGGAGTGGTCACCGACGCGCTACGGTCATGCTCGTGAGCACCACCACCACCGTGACCACGTGCCACGACTGCGGACGACCCGTCGGGCTCCTCCGCAGGATGCGGGCACGTCCCTACGTCACAGAGCACCTCCCAGACGGCACCCAGCGCCACCACTGCCGCGACCGCGGCAGCTGCAAGCGCGCCCAGTTCGCCGCCACACCCCCGGCACCACCCCAGTTCACCCTGATCACCACCACGGAGCACCCATGAGCACCACCCGAGTCCGGGCAGCCGCTATCGCCGCGGCAGTCCTGGTCGCCCTCGCCGGCTGCGGCAGCGAGACCGAGGGCGAGGTCCACAACCTCGACAACCCCACGACCACCGCCGCAGCCCCGAGCGTCGCGGTCCAGGCACGCATCCAAGAGGAGCTACTGGCCATGACCGACTGCCCCGAGGTCCAGGCCACCATCGACCAGGCCCTCGACAACGCCGAGCGGTACCCCGCTGGGGACTCGCGGCGACAGATCCCCCTCGCCTACGCCGAGACCGGACAGGCCCGCCTAGAGGACCTTGGTTGCGTATGACCGACGGGCCTGCCCACGAGTGGCGCCGAGTCGAGACCCAAGCACAGGGCAAGCCGACCCGCATGGAGTGCGTGTTCTGCATCGACTCCTACCGCCCCGACTATGACGATGAACCTCCCGGACCGTGCCTCGGCGAGCGGGGAGTGTCGTGACGCAGGTCGTCATCAGCCATCCGGCCCCCGAAGGGGTCTGCTTCACGCCCGGGGCGTTCGATGATCAGGTCGGCAAGCGCCTCCCGGTCTCTGTGGAAGGCGTTCCGAGCGACACGATGGCGCGAGTCGTCGCGGTGAAGGTTCCGCCCGGTGGCGGGTCGGTGGTCCTGACCCTCGACATCGATGACTCGCAGTTCGGCGACCGAACCGTCCTCTGGACGCTCGGCGCCACATGGATCCGCGAATGACTGACGGGCAGCGGTCCCGGTGGGCGCGCTACCGGGACCGCCAGCGCGGCGGACCACCCCGCCAACTAGACCCGCACGGCAGCCTCGGCGCCGTCCGCCGCCACCAGCGCGCCAGCGAGGACCTCTGCGATGAGTGCGCACCGGTCTGGTCCGACCACAAGCACGCGGCCTACCTCCGCCGCAAGGGTGTCAGCGAGGAAGAGATCGAGGAGCGTCTCCGGGCGAGGGCCGCTGCTCGGGTCCAGTAGCTATTGGACGCTCCTGGGCCCAGCGGCGCAGGAGCAGGATCTCGCAGGCGATCAGCACCAAGTGGACCGGGACGAACACCACGCCGTCACCGGTCAACCAGATCAGCAAGAGGAACCACGCCGAGCACACCAGGCCCGACGCGCTTGCACCCGCCAGCAACCGCAGAGGGATGCCCCACCTCACCGGCCGACCGCCTTGTAGTAGCCCTTCGGCTCGCTGTCTGCCAGGCCGTCCCACTCCTGGGCCGCCTTGACCGCTGTGAGGAACGTCAGGACGTCCTTGCCGCGGTAGCACCACGCCCGGAGCCAGCAGGTGTAGTCGTCCGCGGCGCTGACGGCGATCCGCCAGTTGTAGATCATCTCCAGCAGGTCGATGCGGTACCGGCCGTCATCGCTCAGCTTGACCGTGTACCAAGCCCCCACACCCCCACGAACCGGGGTAAGGCCGAGGTCCTCGATCAGGCTCACCGGGCCTGCCGCGGCAAGGTCAACTGGCCTTCGACCGGGTGGTCCCAATGGTGCTCCCGGCACACGCGGCCGGGCCCACCATCGACCCGGAACGTCATCGCCGGCTGATCGCAGAACACACACCGCGGCCGCCGCGTGAGGACCACAGCGAGACCCCACACCGCGGCACCGACCACACCGCCGAGCACTGCCAGGCCACGTCGGCTCATCGCTGCTCGACCGCTTCCCGGAGGCCGACCGTCTCGATGATCCGGTCTCTCGTAACCCGAACATCGATCCGAGCGCAGAACGGCAGCATGGCATCGCTCACCCGACCGAAGCTCGCCACGACACGGCTGGAAGCGACCCGGCCGACATCGAGCGCTCGGATCGCCGCCATGACGCCGCGCTCGAGGTCGCCGTACTTGATGTCGACGTGGGCTCGACCCAGCTCCTGGAGGACCCGCGTACGCCGGTTGTTCGGGTGCTGCAACGCGAGTGCGTGGTCGTAGTCGCCCAGAGCGTTGGTCGCGACGCGGGCCCCGTGATCGAGGAGCGCCGACCAGGCCGCGGCGAGATCGCCGTAGAGGTGGGCCTCATCGAAGTGGCCCGACCAGGGCCGGTCGTCCATGTCGCCGGAGCGCTTCCGCTTGCTCCAGTACGACAGCGCGTTGTGCACCGCGACGTCGGTGCCCTTGGCGTCGGCCATCGCGGCATGGGCTCGGGCCCGGAGCGCCCAGAGCATGGCGAGCTCGGTCGCGGTCAGCATCTGGCGCTCATCGTTCTCGGCGGCCAAGAGGATCAGGTCGAGGCACTGCTGCGGCTGGCGCATCTGCAACCGCTGGCGTGCGATCTGGCCATAGATGCGGGTCGTCAGCGACCAATTGTGAGCGTCTCGCGCCGCCTGGGCGGCGTAGTGCCACAGGACGCTGGCCCGGCCGTCGCCGCCGGCATCATGGAGCGCCCAGGCGACGTCGTTCATGACCCATGCGACCGCGGTATCGCGGTCCTGGGCGAGGGAAGTTGAGCACGGCTGCCGCCACAACGCTTGAGCCTCGCGGCTCGCCGACGCCATCTGGTGCACGGCCTCGCCGCCGCCAGCGGTCATGTCGAGTTGCTTGACGACCATGGCGTTCGTGCGAGTGGTCTCGATGTCCCTGGGGGAGACGGACTTAGCCATTCGCCCTCCTAACGGTGGTTTCGGTAACAGGAACGTGAGAGTCCCAATCAGGAGGCGTCGTCGGCTGAGGTCAGACAGAGGTTTCATTGTCACTCCAGCATGAGCCGTGCCAGTATCGGCGCCGATCCCTGACGGTGTTGGGGCTGTCTGGGTCTACGGGAAGGTCGCAGTGGGGACACCGCACGCCGATGGCTAGTGAAGCTCGATCGTAGGGCTGCATTTCCCGCCGTCCCTTCCTTGGGTGGCCCGAGCCGGGAGGGTGACTCTGGGGCGGAGATGGCTCACCCCCCCGTGCTCGGGCCAGCGCCCTCGCCAGCACCCTGGGTCGACGGCTGGCGGGGCGCGATCTTGTGTCAGTACGGATTCGAGACGAGCACTCGCCACGCCCTCAGCTGCTCGAACGCGGCCTCAGCACCTTTCGCTCCGATGAGGACCATGACCGCCGTCAGGTCGTCATCCCGAAGAGTCAGAACACGCCCGTTCCAATCGCCGCGCTGCATGGCGATCGAGCGGACGAACGACCGCAGCCGGGTGGCCTCTGGTCCTTCGCCATCGATGGCGCTGAGGTGCTCCAGATCGAACGCCAGTCGCGGCGTGGCACCGTTGCGCGTCGTGTCGGCGACCTCATCGGCATCGATGAGCCACGTCACCGGGACGTCGTAGAACTTGGCCACTTCGATGAGCCGCGGGAACGACGGAGTCCGGAACCCACGCTCGTAGGCGCCCATGCACGAGGCCGTGAACTTGCCTCTGCTCTTGCGCTGGACATCGTCGAGCGACATCTCTCGTTGCTTGCGGATCGTCCGTATCCGCTCGCCGATCCGTGCCATGACCGGGTCCGGTGCGACCTTCATGAGACCTCCCCGTCTCCGAGCTGGGACACAAGCGCTTCCGCGAGCCGCTCGGCACCGGCCCGGAGCACCGGACGCTCACGGATCAGGCCGTACGGCAGCTGCTCGACCCACAGAGCGATCGACCCGAGCACGAACTCGGCCATCGGTCCAAGGTCGACCTGCACTGCGATCGTCGTGACGGGCGGAACGAGCGGCGCCGGGTCTGGGATGTTGCCGCGCCTCATGCCGCTCGGACTACCTTCCGCCATGTTGCACCTCCTGGTAGGTGTGACCAGCCCCCGGGTCGTGTCAGCGGCGCCGGGGGCACTTGCGTCCCTGGTGTAGCACGTCACGCACGGTGCGTCTAGCGATTCGCAACAAGTCCCCGCTGGACCGTGGGTCCAGGTGGGACACCGGGGTTGCGGATCGCAGCAAGTTGGTAGACGATGCTGAGCCATGACCACCACAAGCACTAAGGCGGCCGAAGAGGCAATTCGCCAGTACCTGCTATACCTCGAAGACCCCAGCCAGCTCCGCGATGAGGCCACCATCGCGAAGTGCCAACAGGACGTGCAGAACGCGGTTGATCCCATCGACAAGCTCAAGTCGCTAGCCGCGCTTGAGCGGGCAACCGTCATCGATGAGACGCCACTACGTCAGGGCTTTATCGACAACGCCCAGGCCTGGGCCCACGAGGCCCGCGTGCCGGCAAGCGCGTTCGTCTCTCTCCACGTCCCGGCCGAGGTCCTCCAGGAGGCCGGGCTTGATGTGACGTCCAACCGCAAGCCGGCCAAGCGAGCTAAGGCCGTTCCGCTCGATGACATCAAGGAATGGGTCCTGCGCCAGACGAGCGGCACGTTTACGCTTCTCGACATCGGCGCTGGCGCTGGCGGCGCGTCGGCGACCGTCCGCAAGGCCGTTGACGAGTTGATCGAGGCCGGTGCAATCGAGAGCCTGGGCCGGGTCTCCCCGTACGACGGCCGAGGCCGAGCACCCAACCACTACCGCACCGTCACCCCGGAGGCTCAGCCATGAGCATCAACCGATTCTTGTTCGAGACCGCCGACGTCACCAAGGGCTGGCTGAGCCTGCTCGATGCCGAAGGCGTCAATCGCTGCGTGCGCCTCAACTCCATCAACGCAATCGAGTACTCGGCCACAGTACTCACGATCCTGACCGACGCCGTCACATGGCACATCGGAAGCGGCATCAACCAGGCCCCAGACCTCAGCCTCAACGTGCACAACGAACGCCGCGACGCCCTCAGGCTGCTGTTCGACAAGATCATCGGCGAACTGACCCGATGATGCGGCTCCGCCGAGCCATCGCCTGGCTGCTCGTCCGGTTCGCCTGGCTACTGCTCATCCCGCTGCTCCTCGTGCTCATCGTCTTCTGTGGCGCGATGGCCGTACTAGCTGAGGGGCCGCTCGCGTTGACCGTGGTGGACTGGCCATCGTGCTGGCGACGAGCGCGGCGCGCCGTGCACGTACTCTGGGCCGGGTGGGAGCCGGGGTAGACATGCTCCCAGGAGACGATCAGAGGAGCGGACCATGCCGAAGGCCAAAGACAAGCCAGACGTCCCCGAGGACGACCTCGCCGAACAGAACGCCTTGGCCGCGGAGGCCGCGGCCGCTCGGGCCCAGGCCACCGCCGCCGAGGCCCGCGCCGGCGCCGACGCCACCCACGCTGGAGCCACGCGGGAGGAAGCCAACGAGGCTGCCGCCGCCGCCCGCGACAAGGTCCTCGCGGACTTCGCCAAGGAGCACCCGGAGATGACGCCCGCGGGCGAGGCCCCGGCACCGGGCGAGACCGATCAGGGCTCATCGAGCAAGCCGGTCGCCTGAGGACACACCAAATAGGCCCTCGGTGCCCGGGGGCCGCGCCACTACGAGCCTGAAATAGCGGCTCCGAGCGGAGGAGGTGTCCGCTGGGGGAACCCTCGGGTTTGGCACCAGGCCCGGGGGTTCTTCCCATTCCGGAGCAAGTGGACGTCACCCGTTCGGGTCTAGTCCGCTTGCTCCGGAATGTGCTACCATTCAGGTCATGACAAAGAGCACCACCACGATGCACTGCACGAGCTACCTCATCGGCGATCCCGATGGGTGCGCCCGCTGCGGCGAGGCGTTCAACGTCCACGAGACGATCACGGCCGAGCCGTACACCGCCCGTCGGTGCCCGGACTGCGAGGTCTGGGTCTACGTCGCTGACGGCCCCTTCGCCGAGGGCGACCGCACCAAGACCCTCGCCGACGCCGACCACTACGAACGGCACCACCAGCCCGCCCCGGTCGAGGGCGCGTTCGGCTTCCCCTACTTTGATTGGAACACCGAGACAGTCCAGGCCGTCCGAGAGGAGACCCCCGCCCCCGCACCCCTCACGTACGAGGACGCCTGCAAGCGAGCGGCGACCGATCAGGGCCTCGACCCGATCACTGACGCCCTCACCGCCCAAGGGATCGAGCACCGCGTCGCCCAGACCGGCGGGTTCTGCATGGTGGTCGAGGTGCCCCTCGGCGACTCGGGCGCGTATGTCGGGATCACCGCGGACGGCCCCAGCCCGGAGCGGCCGTGCCTGGTCTGCTACGTGTCGGCTCTCGCGGCCCAGGGCGAGGAAGAGGACGAGGTCATCGCCCACGACGTCTCCATGGTCGAGATGGTCAACGTGGTCCAGGCCGAGCGGGTCATCGCCCGCTACGACGAGGTCGTGCACGCCAACCAGACCCCGACGGTCGACACGGTCGGTCAAGTCGCGGCGTGCACCTTTGGCGAGTATGGGGCCTTCGGCGAGGTCCTGGACCTCACCGAGACCGGCGACTTCCGCTGGGCGGGTGTCACGCCGGGCAGCGAACTCGATGACGCCGTTTGGGAGCACCTGAACCTCGCCTTCGGCCGGTACCAGGCCCGTCTCCGCGAGGAGATCCGACGCCGCCCGAACGGTGCCTTCGGTGACTTCATCATCCACGTCGCGGACAAGGCCACCACGCCGGTCGGCTACGAGGCCTTCTGCGAGCACGACGGTCACTCGTTCAACCCTTCGGGTGAGGAGTTGACGTTCTCGGTCGATGGGCAGATCTGGGTCGAGCACTACGGCTATGACGATGCCGCTGGCGAGTGGCATGAGTGCGGCCTGTTCGGTCGCCTGGTCGGGAGTTGGTCGTCATGAGTGCGGCGTTGAAGAACGGCACGGCGCGACGTGCCGCGGCAGAGCGCTACCTGGCGTCCGTTGACGTCGGCCTGCCGCTCACCGGCCGCGACTTGGCGGCTGAGTTCGGGCGTTCCGAGTCCTGGGGCCGCGATGTGATTCGCGGTGCCCGTGGTGTGGAGGTTGCCGCGGGCGGCACCGCGGCAACCTCCGCTAGCCAGCGTCACTGGCTCGACAGCGGGGTGGTCCTGGTGGTGGCGCTCATCGCGGCGATCGCCTCCTACAGCCACATGTACGCCGTCGCGCTGGTCGCTGGTGAGCCGCTCTGGGTAGCCAGGGCGATCCCGCTGACGGTCGATGGCCTCGTGCTGGCTGCGCTGCGGCGCGGCGGGCCTGGTCGGCCTTGGCTACTGCTGGGCCTCGCCGCTTCGGTCGCCGGGAATGTGCTGTCGCACTATCCCGCGGCTGTCGTGACGGTCGCCCCCGGGATCTCCGCTTGGCCAGCGGTCGCCCTCTACGGCTGCCACTGCCTCGTGAACCGGCCCGATGAGGTCTCGTCATGACGTCACCGATGACCCGTGCCGTCGTCCTCGATGCCGTAGTGCGCGTCTCACGGCGCAACGGCCGCATCGGCGAAGCGTTCATGTCGCCCACCGACCAGCGCGACGCCATCGAGCGCTACGCCGCCCAGCACGGCGCCACCATCGCCGACTGGCACGATGAGACCGACTCCGTGTCAGGCAAGACCGTCGAGCGCGCCGGGCTACAAGCCGCCCTCGACCGGGCCCTGACCGGCCAGGTCGATGGCATCATCGTGGCCAAGCTCGACCGGTTCGCCCGCAGCGTGACCGGCGGGCTGTCCGCCATCGGCCGGCTCGAGGCAGCCGGAAAGCTGCTCTGGTCAGCCCGCGAGGGCGTCATCTGCGGCGACGCGCCGGCCAACGCCATGGAGACGCTCATGCGCACCATCTGGCTCGGCCTGGCCCAGTGGCAGCTCCAGACCCTCACGGAGGGCTGGGAGAGCACCCGCGCCAACCACATAGGCCGCGGGGTCGCCAACCACGCCCCCTACGGGTACCGCAAGGGCGAGGACCGCCGGCTCCTCCCGCGGCCCGGCGAGGCCGAGTGGGTGCCGCTGATCTTCGAGCGGCGCGCCGACCGGTGGTCGTGGGGCCGGATCTGCGACTGGCTCACCGCCGAGGGCGCCCGTCCCCGGCGAGGTGGTGGCGCCTGGTCGATCTCGACCGTCAAGCAGCTCATCGCCAACCGGGTCTATCTCGGCGAACTCCGCTCGGGCGAGATCGTCAACCTCCGGGCCCACGAGCCGCTGGTCACCCCGAGCCAGTGGGAGCGGGCAAACAAGGTCGGCGGGGCACGCAAGCGCCGTGAGGCCGAGCCGTACCTGTTGACCGGGATCATCCGCTGCGCGTCGTGCGGCTGCCGGATGTTCGGTATGACCGACCGAAGGTACACCAACGCCGCGGGCGAGCTGTCTATCTACCGCCAGTACCGCTGCCGTGGTCGGCACGGGGCATGGGGCACATGCCCCGCGCCGGCACGGGTTGATGCTGATGAAGTAGAGGCTCTCGTCTGTGACGAGTTCCGTCGGCTATTCCTCATCGGTGGCGCGATCCCCACTGACGCGACTACCGAAGTGGACGCCGCAACCGCCGCTCTCGAAGCCGCTGACGCCGAACTCGAATCGTTCGTGACGACTGCGGCTGCACTCGATACCGAACTGTTCGCCAAGGGAGTCGAGGCCCGGACCGAGCGCCGTGACTTTGCCCGCCTGCGCTTGTCCGAAGCCCGATCGCACGCCGTTGGCGTCGCCCTACCTGTCGGGCTCGATGATGTTTGGGACAGCTACGGAATCCCTGAACGCCGACCTTACGTCGCCGCCGCATTCGCGGTGGTGGCCGCGTCCCGAGGCACGGAACCGGTGACGGACAGGGTGCGGGTGTGGGTCACGGGAACCGATGTCCCGTCGCCGCTTCCCGGTGTTGATGGCTGGTCGCAGTTGACGCCTATTCGGTCGTAGCGCTCGGCGACCATGGCTCTGAGGTGGGCTGCCATGCTGGGTGTCTCCCCTCTGTTTCAAATGGGACTTGTCTCAAAGTGTGCAGTGGTGGCCATGATCGACCCATGGCCACCACTGTCGTTGTTGACCCATCAGTGCCTGCCGCGACTCGCAGAGCCGTTGACGAACAGTTCTGCCGTGACCTAGCTCGTCGCCATCCTGGGACCCGCTGGCGCGTTGACCACAGCTGGCGCCCGCTTCAAGAGGTGGCGGATGTCGAGGACGCGGTGCCTGTCAGCGGGTCCCCCAGCCGCGACGGCCGCTGACCGCTGCACCCCCTCCTCCTCCGGAGGAGCAGCCTTGGTTTCGTCATCTTCGCTAACAGGCCCAAGATCGGCGATCGCTTGTAGGTCCGTGCCTGGTGGCACGTCTTCCTCGACGAGCTCGAACCCTGCCGGGTCGACGCCATAGAGCACGAGCACGAGGATGGCCCTCGCTCGATCCTGGGAACGCTGAGGAACGGTGTCTCGCTGCTCGAGCCGGGCCAGAGTCGCCCGGCTGATGTGGGGAGCGAGCCGCTGCTCGACCTCCCGAAGGTTGTAGCCAGCGTGGGAGCGTGCCCGGGCCAGACGGCGACCCCAGGCCTCGGGCTCTAGGTCCCGGAGGCCCATCCCACGAAAGCTCGGTGTGGATGTCATGCGCTACATGGTGCCTTACCCGGTGGTCACATGCAATACAACTCAAACATCCCTTGACGCGTAGTTGAGCCAAGGTGCAGGGTTGGGACATGTCCCAAGTCGGTCAGCGCGTCAAGATGTTCGGCCTCCGGGTCCTCAAGCTGCGCCAGCAGCGCGGGATCACCCAGCAGGTGCTGGCGTTCAAGGCCGGGCTGTCGGTCACCCACATCAGCCGGATCGAGACAACTGGCCACGTTCCCACGCTGGAGACCTGCTACAAGCTCGCCGAGGCGCTCGAGGTCGAACCCATGGTGCTCATCGAGGGCACCGACGACCTCGATGCGGCGATCCGGGCTGACCTCGATGGGACGCCATCGGCCGTCTGACGCGGAGGTGCCCTCCGAGGGGCACGACTTCCTCAGAGGGCACCACCGATGACTAACCCAACACGAGGGGAGACCATAGCCCGTGGATAACACCGCAACCACCCCACCTACGACCTCGGACGCGGAGAGGATCAAGGCTCGGGGTGCCGAGTTCGCTGAGGTGCTCATCGAGGGCGCCGAGCTGACCGATTCGCTGCGCCACGTCTGCGCCTGGCTGGAGCGCACGTGGCATCGCTGGCTCGACATGCCGCGGCCGACCTGGGCGGCCTACTACGTGCCCGAGCAGTCGACCTTCCGCCCGTCGCTCATCTTCTACGCCGGAAGCCGCGCCCGGTTCGAGACCTGCGTCCGCGCTCTCGCTGACGGCGCCCCGAAGGTCGGGCCCGGTGCGGTGCGGAAGAACGTCGACAGCCGTGACGCCGAGGTCGTCGAGGCCGTCCGCATGTTCGGTCCGGTCAAGGTCCGGGTGTGGACCGCACGTGAGAACGTGTGCTCCCGCCGAGTCGTCGGTACCGAGACGGTCGAGGTCCCCGACCCCGACGCCCCGATGGTGATGATCGAGCGCGAGGTCTACGAGTGGGACTGCGCCCCGATCCTCAGCACCTCTGATGAGGTCACCCAGGCGTGACCGCATCCCGAGTCATCGATCTGTTCGCCGGGCCCGGAGGCTGGTCCGACGGCCTCCTACTGATCGGCCTCGATGACCTCGGGATCGAACTCGACCTCACCACCTGCAAGACCCGCCGGGCCGCCGGCCACGCCACCATCCGCGCCGACGTCGCCCGACTACCCCTCGACCCGTTCGCCGGGCGGGTCGAGGGCCTCATCGGCTCCCCGCCCTGCCCGCTGTTCTCGGCCGCCGGCAGCGGCCTCGGCCGCAAACTCATGGCCGAGCTCGCCGCGGCGATCACTGACGCCCTCGCCGGCCGACCCACCCTCGGCCGGTGGCGGCGCATCATGGCCCGCCAGCTCCGGGCCGACACCCTCACCCAATCGAGGTACCGGTGGTGGACCCGCCGCGACGCGGCGAGGTTCGCATGGGAGACCGCGACCGAGGCCACGCTCACCGCGCAGCCCGCCCGATGGATCGCCGCGCTTCGGCCCCGCTGGGTCGCGCTCGAGCAAGTCCCCCCAGTGCTCGACCTGTGGCGCGTGTACGCCCGCCAGCTCAAGGCCATGGGCTACTGGACCTGGGCCGGCATCCTCAACGCCGCCGACTACGGCGTCCCCCAGACCCGGCGCCGGGCGTTCCTCCTCGCCTCCCTCGACCGGCCGGTTGAGCCACCGGCCCCGACCCATGCTCAGGGCGGCGCCGAGACGCTGTTTGGCAGCCTGGCACCGTGGGTGTCGATGGCCGAGGCCCTCGGCTGGGGCCTCCCCGGCGATCCGTCGCCGATCGTCATGACCGCCCGGAACCGCCAGACCGGCGCCGACGCGCTCAACGGCTCATCGTGGCGCCGCGATTGGTTCGACCGTCAGCAGGAGGCCGGGAACTGGGTAGCCCGGCAGCTCCGCGGCGCAGGCATGGTCGACCGCCTCGGTGGCCGCCCTGACCGGCCAGTCACCGAACCCGCGCCGACCGTCCGGGCCAACGGAGGCTCGAACGCCTCACCCGGGTTCGTGTTCGTGCGGACCGGCGCCAACAGCATGGTGACCGGCCGCACCGGCTCCAGGGCGGGCGACGGCGACGTTCAGCCCTACGAGCGCGACATCACCGAGCCAGCCCCGACCGTCGATGGCAAGGTGGGCTCGGCCTGGAGGCTGGTCGCTGGCAAGCGGGCCCTACCCGGCGACCGCAGCATCCCGCGGACGCTCGATCAGCCCGCGCCGACGATGGGGTTCGGTCACGATGCCGCGGGCTGGGCGTTCGAGCTGCACACCCAGCGCGATCAACGCCCCGACGGCTCCCGCCAAGTCGTCAGCGATGATCGGCCCGCTCCGTCGCTCACGGCCAAGTCCGGTGGCCAATGGGTCTTCGATCGCCCGGCCACGACGATCGCCGGCGACCCCCGATGCTGGCCCCCGGGCCACAAGGTCAACGAGGATGATCGGCGGCGCCGACCCGATGCCGATGAGCGCTACGGCGACCGCGCCGGCACCGAGGCCGTGCGGCTGGACATCTCCGATGCGCTCATCCTCCAGTCGTTCCGGCCCGACTACCCGGTGCAGGGCACCAAGACCGCGCAGTTCGCGCAGGTCGGCAACGCCGTCCCCCCGCGGCTCGCCGCCCACGTCCTCGCCGCGGTCACCGGCCGCGCCCTCGACCTCGGGACCGCGGCATGACCACCCGGTTCCTCATCGGCGACGTGTTCGACCGGCTCGCCGAGATCCCCGCCGAGTCGGTCGACTTCGCCCTGTGCTCGCCACCGTTCCTCGCGCTCCGCCGCTACCTCCCCGACGGTCACCCCGACAAGGCCCGTGAGATCGGATCCGAGGCCACCCCCGCGGACTACCTCGATGCGCTCTTGCGCTGGACCGCCGTAGTCGGCCGCACCCTGACCCCCTGGGGCTCGCTCGCTGTCGAGCTCGGCGACACCTACGCCGGCAGCGGAGGCGCCGGAGGTGACTACGCGGTCGATGGCCAGCGCGCCGGACAGCAGGCCTTCGCCGGGTCCGCCAAGGTGCGGCGCCGGCTCGTCGGCGACTACCCGGTCCGGGACGACAACCCGCGGCCGGGCCGCAGCGGGCGAACCAAGTTCAAGCGGGTCGAGACCGGCAACGCTCTCCCCATCCGGTGCATGAATGGCAAGGTCCAGCCTGGTGGCCCCGGGTGGCCGCTCGACAAGAGTCTGTGCGGCATCCCCTTCGCCTACATGCTCTCGCTGACCTACGGCGTGAACGTGCTCCGCCTCCCCATGACCGCCGCCGACGCGCTCCGCTGGGTCGATGACCTCCGGGCCAGCGGCCTCACCGCCGACGCCGCCCTCGCGCTGGTCGGCGGGTGGGTCGCGGAGCACGGCGACCCCACCTCCCCGGCCGGGATGTGGCGGGTCCGCACCGTCAAGCCGTGGATCCGCTCGAACCCTCCGGTGGGCGCGTTGGGCGACAAGGAACGCCCGGCGACCTCGTATGTGATCGTGGCGACTCGGGCCCGGGACCGCTGGTTCGACCTCGACGCCGTCCGCACCACCGCAGGACCACCCGGCGGGTCCGCGACACCTGGACCACGGAAGGACACCGGCAGCCGCCAGGACGACGGCGTGGCGCACCTCAGCAACAACCACCCAGGCGGTGCGCCGCCGCGGGATTGGTGGCATCACGTCGACGCCGTCCTCGACGCCGAACTCGACGCCCGCGCCGGGAAGCCCGCCACCCACCGCCACAACGCCAAAGACGTGACCTCCCGCCACAACAACTCGAAGCAAGGTCACGACGATCGCACCGGTGGGCGCCGGTCCACGCTGCCCATCGCCGACGTCGATGAGGCCACCACGGGTGCACAGGGCGTGCACCTCCGCCGCGCGCTCGAGCGGGCCGGCATCCTCACGACACTGGAGGCCCTCGATGTCAGCCCGAAGGGCTACCGGGGCGCCCACTACGCCGTGTGGCCCCCCGAGCTCGTGCGGCTCCTGGTCGAGGAGATGTGCCCTCGCCGCGTCTGCACCACATGCGGGCAGCCGTCCCGGCGGATCACCAGCACGGAACAGCGCGACACCGGTCGCCGCACCAATGGACGGAAGGGCGGCAGCGTCCACGCAGGCGAGGAGGGAACGGTCCAGCAGTTCGCCACCCGCACGCAGGCCTCCGTGTCGACGCTCGGCTGGTCGACGTGCGGCTGCCTCGGCACCGACGGGCTCCGGCTCGATGGGTGCCACGAGGGCGACGGCTGGCGCCGCGGACTCGTGCTCGACCCGTTCGTCGGATCCGGCACCACCCTCGCGGTCGCCTCCGGGATGGGCCGCGACTCGGTCGGGATCGACATCGACATGAGGAACGCCCTCCTGGCTCTCGACCGAGTCGGGATCTTCCTAGAGGTCGACTGGCCCCCGCCCGACTTCACGCTCGCCACGCTCCCACGGGGCAGCACCCAGCCCGGCTACTACCAGCCCTGGGCGCACTGCACCGGAGCGGCAGGCGCCCGGGTGCGCCACGTCCGCGGCCTCGATGACGAGCCACCCGCCCCCGGCCGCACCATGCCGCGGCAGCCAGCGAAGCGGACGGTCGAGACCGTGCGGGCCCCGGTCCTGGCGCCCCAGCCCAACCTGTTCAGCGACGCCGAGGAGGCCGTTCCCGCGTGACCGACACCACCACCACGTTCAAACGCCGCAACCACGGCTCCGGCCACTCGTACCGGCTCGATGGCAACAAGGTCCCCGGAGTGACCACCATCCTCAACGCAGGCATCCCCAAGCCAGGGCTCATCGGCTGGGCCGGCTCGACCGTCGCCGAGTACGTCGTAGACCGCCTCACGCTCAGCGCCGATGGCCACTACTACGCCGACGACCTCATCGCCGACGTCCGCGCAACCGCCAAGTACCCCATCCCGCACGGCCTCCCACGAGTGAAGCTCGCCCGCGAGCTCTCGTACGCCCCCAACCGGCAGCGAGACGCCGGCGCCAACAAGGGCGGCAAGGTCCACCGGCTCGCCATGACCCTCGCCGACAAGGGCGAGGCCGACGTCCCCGACGAACTCATCGGCTACGTCGACGCCTACCTGTCCTGGCGCGACCAGTGGAACCCCACAGGCGAGCTGGTCGAGCGCCCGGTCCTCAACCGCACCGTGTTCTACGCCGGCACGTTCGACCTTGTAGGGCAGCTCGGCATCGCCGCTTGTGCGGTATGCGCGGACCCCGAATGCGACGGGGTCTGCCTGGTCGACTGGAAGACCGGCCAGTCGGGGATCTTCGGTGAGACCGCGCTCCAGTGCGCCGGCTACCGGTACGCCGAGGTCTACATCGATGACGCCGGCAACGAGCAGCCCATGCCCGCCATCGACCACTGCCTCGGGGTGTGGCTGCGCCCCGACCGCACCCACGACACCTACCAGCTGACCGCCGGACCCGACGAGTTCCGGCTGTTCCGCTACGCCTACGAGATCGCCAAGTTCCTCGCCGGCCCGGACCTGTTCGGCCTCGACGGAGAGGAAGCCCCCGTCCGCGGCGTCATCTCCGCACCCATCAGCCCCCGCACCCCGACCACCACCGAGGCCGCGTCATGACCTACCTCTGCCACATCAGCCAGCAACCCCCGGGAGTCGAATGGCCCGACGCAGGCGAGGGCATCTGTTGCGACGGTGCCGCCGAGTACGGACCCTCGGGCTGCCTCTGCTGGGAACCGATCTACGACCTCGACCAGGTCGCCGAGCTCGATGAGGAAGGCCCAGGGCTACGGGCCAGCCCCTGCGATGACTGCGCCTACCGCGGTGGTTCGCCCGAGCGCCGCGGCGAGGAGCACGTCAGCGGCACCCCCGCTCTGCTCGGTGCGATCGTCGAGGCGAACCAGCCGTTCTTCTGTCATCAGGGCATCCGGCGGATCGTCGGGTTCCGGCACCCGTCGGGCGTGACCCTGACACCGGACATTCCGCTGCTTGAGGCCGCGTACCGGCCTCCGATTGAGCACGGCATCCCACACAGAGCCGACGGCCGCCCCGCCGACCTCTGCGCCGGCTGGGCCGCTGCTCGACTCGGCCAAGGGGCCCGGTCATGACCGTCCCGGTCGATGCCGAGGTCGTAGATCTTGACCCCCGCGCCGACATGCTCGCTGACTGGTCGCGGGCTCAAGGCGCATTCAACGATCTACGACGGGTCGCCCGCTCTGCCGGCGCCATCTACGGCGACGCCCTCGGCCTGGTGCTTGAACGGCGCCTTGAGGCCGCACAGGAGCGGTACGAGGACGCGCTCAACGCCGCGGAACGGCTTATCGGGCAGCCCAGCGAGCAGGCCCACCCCGATGACAACGAGGAGCCGTTCTAAGTGGCCACCTGTCGCCCCTGCCGCGGCCCCATCGTGTGGATGGTCACGGTCAAGGGCCGGCGCGTCCCGGTCCACGCAGCCCGCGGCAGCGACCAGGTAACCCGGCCGCTCCGGGTGCCCGACGGGAACCTCGCCCTGACCGGTCGCTACCGCCGCGTCGGCCGGCAGCGGATCCCCGAGGTCGCGGTCGTCGCCCCCGGGCAGGGCGCCTACGTCTCGCACGTCGGCCGGTGCCCCAAGCCCCGCAGCCACACCCCACGGGAGACGGTCACATGACAGAATCCGAGAGGCTTGACGCCGACACCGGCGAGGTCCCGATCGTCGAGTGTGAGCGTCCGGCGCACGCCGACGGCCACCACGGCCCGGAGTGCCACGATTGGGAGGCCGAGCCTGGCGGTGTCGATGAGCTCGAGCTCCAGCGGGTCGAGGTCATCGATGTGCGGCCGAACGACGTGATCGTGGTCACCGTCGCCACGCACATCGATGACCAGAAGGCCGGGCTCATCAGGACCCGCCTCGCCAGCCGCTTCCGGGAGAACCGCGTGGTCATCGTGAACGACCTCGTTCGCCTCGACGTCTACCGGCCCGCTGGCCACGAGTGCCAGCTGTGCCCGCAGTCGTTCGAGCGGCCCCAAGACCTCACCCGCCACTACATCGATGAGCACGGCGCGAGCACACGACCCGCCGCGGCGACCGAGGAGCCGGGCGGATGAGCCTCGTGACGATGGACTCTGGCGGACAGCTGGCCCCCGCCGTCCCGGCGACCGCCGGACCCGTCTCACTCCGCGATGAGCTGGCGATCTGGCAAGACGCGTTCGAGTTCGCCAAGGTCATCAGCCCGACCGAGCTGGTCCCCAAGGCGTTCCGCAACAACCCGGCCGCGGTCATGGCCGTCATCATCAAGGGCGCCGAGCTCGGGGTGCCAGCGCTCCACGCGCTCAGCCAAGTGCACCTCATCGATGGCCGCCCATGCGTCGCCGCCGAGCTACAGCGGGCCCTCATCCTGTCCAAGGGCCACGAGATCTGGACCGAGGAAATGTCGATCACCCGCGTCACGCTCTGCGGGCAGCGCCAAGGCCGCGAGCACGTCCAGAAGGTCACCTGGACCACCGATGACGCCAAGCGCGCCAACCTGCTCAGCAAGCCGAACTGGCGCAACTACCCGCGGGCCATGCTCCTCGCCCGCGCCTCGGGCGAACTCGCCCGGATCATGTTCGCCGACGTCATCGCCGGTATGTCCTACAACCTGGAGGAACTCACCGACGGAGTCGATGTCCCCGAGCTGACCGCCGGAGACACACAGACCGCTGACAAGCCGGTCACGCACAAGCGGACCACGAGGACGGGCCGCCGACCGGCCAGCGGGAAAGCGCTGCCCTCAGGGGGAGCAGCGCCCGAGGAGGGGCCACCCGCGGACAGGGCAGACCGGGTGGCCCCACCTCCCCTCCCCGGCGATGACGAACCAGCCGAGGTACTCACCGGCCGGGCCCAGGCCATCGCCATGCAAGCACGCCGAGCCGGCATCGACCACCACCAAGTTGTATCGGCCGTCACGAACGGGCGGACCAACACCGCCAAAGACCTCAGCGACACCGACGCCGCCGCTGTCCTCCAGGCCATCGCCGACCTCGCCGCGGAGCGGATCCGGCTCGAACAAGACGACGACGGGGCCTGGCGGCTCATCGGCGACGAGACCGGCGACCCGCCGCCGGCCCCGCCGCTGGCCCAGGAGGACAAGCCCGACCTGGTCGACCGCGTCAACGACATCCGGAACGCCCAGGCCGACCGCAAGCGCGGCGGTCAACAGACCTTGCCAACCAACCCCGAGGAGGGGCCAGCATGAGCGTCACCGTCCGAGCGAAGCTGCCCAAGGGCGACAGCAACGGGCTCGCCACCTGGGAACGCAAGCTCGCCGAGAACCCCGACACCCCCATCCCCGTGGTCGGCCTCCTGATGACCGACACCATCGAGGCCCGCCCACATGACGACGATGACCCCCAAGTCGTCAAGTGCGTGTTCGTCGGCATCGAGGCGGTCGGCGACGCCAAGACGGCAGCCCAGGTCGAGACCCTCGTTCGGGAGGCCTACCAGGCCCGCACGGGCCGGCTTGCGCTCCCGTTCGAGGACGCCGACGACTGACGGCCCGTGCTCGCGCCGACACCTCACCCGGTGGTGACCGACGCTGCCGTCATGTTCACCGTTCACGGCAGCCCGGCACCCCAGGGCTCGAAGAGAGCGTTCCGGAACCAGCACACGGGCCGGGTCCAGATGACCGAGTCATCGAAGCGTGTCGCACCTTGGCGGCAGGACGTCAAGCACGCCGCGTTAGAGGTCATCGGGGAGTCGTGGGTACTGCTCGATGGACCGCTCGCGGTGTCGATGGTCTTCACGTTCCCGCGGCCTAGGAGCCACTGGCGCACCGGCCGCAACGCCCATCTCCTGCGCGACTCGGCACCGGCACGGCCCTCCGGGGCACCCGACCTCTCCAAGCTGATCCGAGCCACGGAGGACGCCCTCAACGGCGTGGTGTGGACCGACGATGCCCGGGTGGTCGAGTACGTGCGGCTCGGGAAGTTCTACGCCGGCACACCTGTCGGCGACGTCCTCACCACCCCCGGCTGCGTCATCCGGATCTGGTCGCTGTGACCTGGTTCAAGGTCGACGACCACCTCTGGAGCCACATCAAGTGGCACCGCGTCTCACCGGCAGCCCGCGGCCTGTGGGCCACCGCCGGATCATGGAGCGCCGACCAGCTCACCGACGGCCACGTCCCCCGGGAGATGCTCGGCATCCTCGGCGGAACCACCCGCCACGCTCAACAGCTGGTCGACGCTGGCCTCTGGGAGCGGGTCGATGACGGTTGGCAGTTCCACGAGTGGGCGGCCGACTCAGACGGCACACCCCGCAACCCGACCCGACAGGAGGTCGAGCGAGACCGGGCCGCGGCCCGCGAACGCCAGCGACGCGCCCGAGAGAAGGCGACCGCAGCCCGCGTCACGCGTGACAACGACCGTGACGCGCGTGGTGACGTACCCCCTGGGTCACGCGTTAGTAACGGTCCCCCCGACCCGACCCGACCTTATGACAGCAAGGGGGGAGACAACTCACAGGCCGCGGCCGACCGGCCACCCCCCCCTCGATGTGCCGATCACCTCGACCACCAGGGCCGCGTACCACCCTGCCCGGCCTGCGCTGATGCCCGACGAGCCAGGGGCATCTGGGCTGCCGGGCACCCTGACCAGGTGGTCTCGCCGCTCGACCAGCCGCTCGACCGCCAGCAGCGCGCAGACCTGGCGCGGGCCGAGCGAGCCACGCTGGCGCGGGCTCAGGAAGCCCCCGTGGTGCTCGAAACCGACGGCACCGGACCCAGAAATGCTCGCGATTCGCTCCGGAAACGATCCTGATATGCCGCTAAATCGGATCTGCCCGGGGTGCAAGCGAATGGTCCCGATTCTCCCGCCACGGCCGCTGGCCAACTCGTCAGCGGAGCGGCTCGGATGGCGGCGCCGGCACCACAGCACCAACCGCCACGACCTCTCCAGCCCGCTGAGTGTGCGCTGCCGCTACCCGCGCACGCTCGCCCCCGAGGAGTGCCCACGCGAGGAAGGAAGCCATCCATGACCACCGACACCCCGACCCCCGCCCCAGAGGTCACCGCCAGCGATGAGCTAAGGCTCCTCGGGCAGATCCTCACTCGGGTAGACAAGCTCTCGCCGGCCAGCAAGGCATGGCTCCGGCAGCGGCTCGATGCCGATGCCCGGACTGACGACAGGAGCACCACCACATGACAGTGATCGATGTTCAGCTCATCGGCCGCGAGGACCCCAGGGTCGCCTGGCCCGACCTCGCGAACCCCGACAGCCACGTCATCTACGTCACCGACGGCTGGCAGATCGCCGGGCTGGAGAACGGCACGACCGACGGGCTCCCGTCGGTCGCGCTGCGCCTGAACGCCGAGCTCGACATCGATGACCCCGACGGGGAGGGTGATGTCTTGCCCGTGGCGGTCATCGCGGAGACGACGCTGCGAGCGTGGATCGCGGCGACGTGCGTGCTGCGGGGCCGGTTCCCGGAGGCCTTCACCGGGACTCCGCTGGCGGAGACCTGAGCAGTGGACGTCGCACCCCCGCCCGAGCGCCACGACCGCGGCGCGGGGCAGTACGCCCAGTGGAAGTACTGCCCGATGTTCGACTCTGCGCACCCCAACGATGCGGAGCTCTGCTCGTCATCGTGTCGCTGGGCGTGCAACCACCCCGAGGAGCCGCACCGGCTCGGCATCTCGTACGACGCGAACTGCCGGGCGTGCATGATCGCCGCCGAGGCCGCCATCATCAACGGGTCTGGGGAGGAGGGCGGATACTCCGGTCACTCCTTCATCCCGCTTGCGCAGTGGTTCGCCGTCATGGCAGGGACCCGTGAGGTCTTCCTGCGATGAGCCTGGGCCGCTTCGATCCGTCACCCGTGCTGGCGTGGCTCGCCGGCCGCTCCGATCACGAGATCGCCGAGCGGCTCGGGGTCACCGCTACCGCGGTCCGAAGGTGGCGTGACGGCGCCCATCTGCGAGCCGGCACCGCCGACCGGGTTGCCGCGGCGCTCGATCTGCATCCATCGAACCTCTGGCCGGATTGGTGGACGTCATGAGAGGAGGGTCTGATGCATGACCCGATGGTCGTTGCGTTCGAGGTGCCGTCGCCGTGGCCTCATCGCAGACGATGGAACGAGAAGCGCGACGCCGCGACCCTCGGCAACTGGGGTCTTCATCGGCGCCGCCGAGTCAACCCCGAGAACCTCGGCGAACCGATCTACCCGTGGTGGCGGCCGACGGGCTGGACGCTGCGCCTTGCTGGCCGCACCTACGGGCTCGGAACCATCGCCACGGTCTGGCACATCGAGCCGGGAGGCCGCGACGCCTTCACGGTGTGCAAGCACGCCAGCCGGTGGCGCTGGCACGTGTGGCACTGGAAGATCCAGGTCCACTGGCTGCAACGGCTCCGCCGGTTCCTGTTCGAGCGGTGCATCGAGTGCGGGCACCGGTTCCCGTGGGGTTACTCACCGGTAGCTGGCCGGGCAACGCCCAAGGGCTGGGCCCGGTTCCGCGTCAACCGCGTGAACTTCCACCACGAGTGCGCATCGATGGCTGGACTCCTCCGGGGCCGTGCCAACGATGAGCAGCTCATCCGGCACCTCGTTCGAGCGCTGCGGGCCGAGCGCGGCGGGTTCGAGGCCGACACCCTCGCTCGGCTCGTCGACCCGCCGACCACGACCCTCGACTTCATGCTCGCCCGGCGCCTGTGGCAAGTCATGGGCTACGAGCGTGACGACAGCTACGCCCTCGTCAAGAAAGAGGAGTGAACCGATGGAACTCACCACCCTGATCAGCCCCGAGGAGGCCGCGGAGCAGCTCCGGGTCTACGAGGCCCAACTGGCCGAGGAACGCACCGCCGAGGATGACGCCATCCGGGCCGGCTACCGGGCCGCGGCCCGCGGCAACCCGGTCATCGAGCTGTCCACGGCCGTGGCGGCCGGTGGCTGGTTCCGGAGCGGGCTGCCTCGCATCGCCGTGGTACGAGCCGACGCCACCGAGTGCTGGGTCAATGTCCGACGACCGCAGTGGGACGGCGCCGAGACCGAGCTCGTGTTCACCGACAACGGGTCCACCCGTGGATGGGCCATGGTCGGCCGTCACCGGGTCGCGGTCAGCGTCCCCACCCCCGAGGTCGTCACGAACCGGGCATGGCGCGGCCGGACCATCGTTCCCTCGATCCCACCGAACCACCGGCCGCGCCGGACCCGCCTGCACCGATTCCACATCCTGTGGGAGGTCGAGCGCTGGGCCCAGGTCGCTCCTCGTGACCCCGCGCTGCTGCGGCACATCCGCGGCGACCTGTGGGCCGTCATGGCCACCTGGGACCTCACCGACCTGGAGCGGGCCGTCCTCAGCGCCCGAAGGTCATGAGCGCCACCAGCGCCGCCGCGCCAGCGCGGTGGAACCGAGACGGCGTCGTATCGCTGACCGTCGTGTCCGACCGGCCCGACGCGATCGCGCTCGCCATCGATGCCTGCCATTGGGGGCTGGCCAAGCTCGCCGAGAGCGGCATCACGGCCAGCCTCTCGTTGCAGTTCCCCGAGGACGACCCAGAGGGCTAGTGAAGGTCCGCCGGTTCACCATGGACCTGCACCCGGACGACACGCGGCCTCCGGTCGCCGGCGAGGTCGTCCACACCGCCCGAGCGTCCTACCGGGTCACTGGCTCCCGCGAGGTCGATTCGCGGGTCTGGTGCAACCGGTGGTCCCTGACCCTGGAGCGCCTGGCCGACGGCACGCGGCCGGCGCCCGGGGTCCGGGAGTTCTACACCCGCTCCTACCGTCGGGGCGAGACCCCCGCGCAGTTCTTCGGGCTCGACTGGTGACCGACGTCCGACCGATCCGGCTCCGCGACCTCATGGACGAGCTGCCCTACGAGGACGCGCTCGGGGTCACCATCCGGGCGCTTGAGGAGGTCTGCATCGCCGAGGCCCTCGCCATGATCCACGGCAAGGCCCGCGGCGCCATTCTCTACGCCGAGCGCGGCGGCCACGTCCGGTTCGATGACGACGGCGAACCGGTGTGGCTCTGGACCGGCGAAGTCCCCCCTAGCCCGTTCGAGGTCTGACCATGATCGGTGGCTATGCCGCCCTCGTTACCAGCTGGCTCGAGGAGATCGAGTACCGGACCGGCTGGACGCTCACCATCAACGATGACCCAGCGCTCGACTTGGTAGCCCTCGTCGTCAAGGCCAAGGTCGAGGACGCTCGCCGGCCCGGCCGACACGCCGACGTGAATTTCATCCTGACGGTTCCCCCGTACCTAGAGCAGGCGTCCCAGTTCTACGACTGGCTTCACTACGCCCTCCACACCGGACCCGAGGCCCACGAGACCGCGGAATGGCTCCGGTGGCGCACGAGCCATCAGCCTGTCTTCGATCCCCACCGCGGAGACGTCCGGTAGCCCCCATGGCCCACACGTGCCACGCGCTCGGCTGCCGCACCAAGGTGCCACCCCGCCTCCACATGTGCGCCAAGCACTGGTCCATGGTCCCGCGACACCTCCAACGCCGGCTCTGGGCCGAGTACCGGCCCGGCCAGGAACGCGACATGCAACCGACCGCCGCCTACCTCCGCGCCGCTGCCGCGTGCGTCGAGGCCGTCGCTCAAGCCGGTGGCCAGCCACCCGACCTCATCGCCAGCGAGGTCGCGATGTACGAGACCTGGGCGACCGCCCTGGAGGCCACGTAGGCTCACCCTGCGGACCCTGGCCGGGAGGAGTCGCTGAGGTGCGTGGTGGTGCTTCGCCCCTCCCGGCCACGGTTCCGGGGATCGCCTTCGACCGGTACCGGTCCCCCGAACCGCACCCGCGGTACGCTCCCCGTCGATGAGACACTGTCTCAGACCGCGGCAGACGGGCCCCTGATGGTCGCCCAGTTCGACATCCGCCCGCGTGCCCTGAACGGCTACCTCCGACCGGGCAACGCCGCCGCAGTCCCGATCACGTGGCCCGCCGGATCGCTCGCTGGCCGCACGTTCACGAGCACCCTCAACGCCCTCGCCGTCACGGTCTCGATCAACGGCGACGTGATGACGATCACCGTCCCCGAAACCCAGACCGACGACCTCCCCATCGAGCGCGCGGTCGAATGGCTCCTCACCGAGACCACCGGCGGCATAAGCGATGTCATCCTCAAGGGCCGCTGGACCGCCTCGAACGACGCCGCCCCAACCCTCACCCAGGGGTCGACGATCGTCATCGACGCGAACGGGTCGATCAGCCTCGACATCAGCGGCGAGGCCTCGCTCACCGCCCACAAGAACCGCCTCCACAAGGCCAACACCCGCGTCCCGGCCGGCTGGGGCGAGAACGCCTGGTTCCTCGGCCGCGACCTCGCTGACACCCAGATCGTCGGAGTCGACTTCTGGTCCGACAGCATCGGCACCGACGGAGTCGGAGTCAGCCCCGCGAGCAGCCAACGCACCCTCGGGGTCGCTGGCCTGCTCGAGACCGGCCTCCAGGCCGAGCTGGGCGACGGCGGCAGCGGCTACCTCCCCGGATCCACGGCGTACGCCACCCAGACCGGCACATGGACCGCCGAGGTCGGATTCGGCGGCGTCGGCTTCCGCGCCACGGCTGCCGCCACCATGGAGTGGACCGGGCTCCGCGGGAAGAAGATTCGGTTCTTCCACCGGAATCAGAACATCACCGGCCAGTTCCGCTACAGCATCGATGGCGGAGCGTTCACAACCGTCACCACCCCCGCGGGCTTCGGGCTCGACCCCAACAGCATCGACATCACCGGTCTGAGCGAGTCTGGCACCCACACATTCCGGGTCGAGTGGGTCTCAGGCACGGTCGTCGCCCACGGCGTCTACGCCGAGAAGACCACCGGGGTCAACATCCGCCGGTTCGGGGCCTCTGGCCGAGCTGCCGCCCACTACTCGTACTCATCGCTCGGCCGGTTCAAGGCCAACACCACCAACGGGCAGCCGACCGTCACGTGCGACGGGCCCGCCGGCTGGTTCAACTCCAGTCTGATCGGCAAGTACCTCCAGGGCAGCGGCATCCCCGTCTCGGCGAAGGTCACCGCGGTCGCCTCGACCACGAGCCTGACAATCGACAAGAACGCCACGGCCACGGCCACCGGGGTCGATGTCGACGTGTGCCTACAGGACACTGTCGGCATCGGGGTGCCCGGCGCGACGACGAACTTTGAGCCGTTCCTCAACTCGTCGGGGTGCGGCCGCCCCCACCTCCTCATCGTCATGCTGGGAGCAAACGACCCGGCCAACGCAGACGTGACCGCCCGCCAGTTCCGGGACGGATACAGCCGCATCCTCAAGCCCTACTACAGCTCCTCCGCCTCAGCGCTCGCGCCCAGCCTCATCGTCGACCAAGAGCACCAGGGCAACTGGTTCGACATCTACGGCCGCTGGCCCGAAATGACCTCGGTCATGGACTCGATCGCCGCCGGAATGGGTGGCGTCTACCTCGACCACTGGGGCATCGGCCACCGCCAACACCAGTACATGGAGGATCAAGGCTGGGCCGCCGACGCCATCCACCCCAGCACCCTCGGCCACCGAGAGCTGTACTACGAGCCGCTGTTCGATGTCTGCATGATGACGCCCTAACCCCAGAGGAGCCACCCCATGGCCACCCCCCGAAGACGCCAACACGGCAAGGGCCGGCAACGCCGCAAGAGCTGGCACCGCGGCGACGGCGAGGCCCGGCTCTGGGCCAGCCTCGACCTCCCCGAGCTCGGCACCGGAGAACCACCCACCGGGGCGCCAAGCCCGCTTCACCTCAACCGCCGCACCGGCAACACCAACCGAGGCGACGCCCTCTGATGTTCGAGAACCTCACGACCGACGACATCATCACCGCCTGGTCCGAGCAGGTGCTCGCCGACGCCATCGCAGGCCGGCCCAGCCGCAGCCCCGTCTCACGGTTCGAGCTCTACATCCGCCTGTCGATCCTCAACGAGACCAAGCGACCCCTGGCCCAGCTCCGCTACGGAGGCTGACCCCTGCCCTGGCGCCCCCACCACCCCTGCACCTACCCCCACTGCCGCACCCTGGTCCCCCCAGGCACCTCCCGATGCGACCGCCACACCCCCACCCCACCCCCACCCGGCACCACCACCGCCCGCGGCTACGGCACCGAACACCAGAAAGCCCGAGCCGCCCTCGCCCCCAAAGTCGCCACCGGAACACTGCGCTGCTACCGCTGCGACCGACCCATCAACCCGACCGACCAGTGGGAACTCGACCACCGAGACGACGGCGGCTACAGCCCCAGCCACGCCCTATGCAACCGATCCGCTGGCGGTCGCCGAGGAGCGGCACGGCGCGCCTCTCGACGTCGCTGAGGAAGTCTCTAGAGGGGGGGAGGGGTCGGCTCGTTGAGTCGAGACAAAGTTCTGAC